>OGZD01000023.1_pt1:0-50000 | contig 175188 bp, 152 predicted proteins | sample 1576701 | NCBI WGS metagenome assembly OGZD01 (sample SAMEA3541487, study PRJEB24748) | human gut metagenome | biome: human gut; feature: human-associated habitat; material: faeces | place: China | collected 2012
GTTTGGAGGGGGTTCGGGAGAACCTTTCCGGAGAAAGGATCTCCCGCACCCCCTCCAATTCCCAATGCCCTAGTGATTCCCGCCGCCGCAGGTGAATTCGGTGGAGAAGGCGGGGAGCTTGCCGTCGAGGAACGCCTGCACGGCCAAACCGACGGTGGGATAATTGCCCGCATAGTAGACGGAAACGCCCGCCTGCTGGAAGCCCATGAGCGGACGCATACCCATGCCACCGGCGAGGAGGGCGGTTACGCCGTGGGAGGCAAGATGCTGCACAGGGGCGAGGCAGCCGCCCTGCTGGTGGGGCACGTTGGGCAGGGTGCCCACGGATTTGATCGCGCCGTCCTCGATCTGCACGATGGTATAGATGTCGCAGTGGCCGAAATGCATACCCATACCGGCTTCAAGGCCACCGGGAAGTGCGGAAGGGATAGCGAGAGTAGACGTGCTCATTGGATTGACTCCTGTTGGTTAAAGTATTGGCAAACGCCGCTGCCGCAGGGCGGATCAGCCGCGCTTTCGAGGTGCGTAAGCCAGTTCGCGGATACGGCCCCAGATGGCGGAGAGCGTGGACGCGAGCGGCGAATCCGTCTCGGTCAGCGCCTTGCGCCGGATCATGGCTCCCGTTACCGCCGGATCAAAGGGCAGTGCTCCCACGACGGTGTAGCCCTTGTCGTCGGCAAGCCGGGTAATGGCCTGTACTTCCTCATGGTTGAGATCCGCCTTGTTGATGAGGACCGCGACCGGGATGCGGAAGTGGTCGCACAGGGCCGCGACGCGCTCGAAGTCGTGACGGCCCGAAGGCGTGGGCTCCACCACAGCCACGGCAAGGCTCGCGCCGGAGAGCGAGCTGATGACCGGGCATCCCACGCCCGGCGAGCCGTCGCAAATGACGAGATCAAGCCCTTGCCGTTTGGCGAGCTCGCGGGCCTGCTGTTTGAGCAGGGTCACGAGCCGCCCGGAATTTTCCTGTCCGGGATAGAGCTGCGCGTGGACGAACGGGCCGAAGCGCGTGTCGCTGACATACCACTCGCCGCACTCCTTTTCGGGAAAGGCGATGGCCTTGGCCGGGCAGAGCGCCACGCACACGCCGCAGCCCTCACAACGCAGGGGATCGATGCCGTAGACGTCTCCGTCCTTTTTCACAGCATCAAAACGGCAGTGCTCGAAACAGATCCCGCAACGGCGGCAGGCATCCCTGTCGATGACGGCTTCGTTGCCGGAGACGAACGCCTCGCGGGTGTGGACCTGCGGATCAAGCAGGATGTGCATGTCGGGCGCGTCCACGTCGAGATCGCAGACGACCTTGTTCTGGGCCAGATGGGCAAGGCTCGCGCAGACGGACGTTTTGCCCGTGCCGCCCTTGCCGCTGATGACGACGATCTCACGCATGACAGGCTCCTTCGACGAACGTCAGCACGGCATCGCGCAGGGATTCGAACCGCACCCTCCATTCCGGCGAGGTTGCGGCAATGAGGCGTCCCTTTGCGTACGTTTCGGCGGCGGCGCGATCAAAGGGCAGCTCGCCGAGCACGCGAAGGCCCTGTTCCGCGCAATACGCGCGCAGCGCGCCGTCTCCCTCGGCATTGCCCGGCATGGCGGCCCGGTTCATGATTACGGCCACGGGCTTTCCGATCTGCCGGAAAGCCTGATGCGCCAGCCGGAAATCGTGGAATCCGAACGGCGTGGGCTCGGCCACCAGCAGGACGGCGTCGGCGTCGAGGCCAACGGTCATGGCGGGACAGCTTACGCCGGGGGGCGAATCGATGAGGGCGTCGGCGGGGATCGCCGTGAGCATCAGATCCAGTTTTTTACGCAGGGCGCGCAGGAGCGGCGGGGTCATGGCTTCCCCGATGCGGGAGCGCCCCATGAGGAAGCGGCCCCGGCCTTCCAGCACGGTCCCCTGATCCAGCACGCCGAGTTCGCGGCTGCCGGGCGTAAGGGCTTGGGAGGGGCAAACGGCGAAACAGCCGCCGCAGCCGTGGCACATGTCCGTAAAGATCGTGAGGCGCGAAGCGAACTGGGCGATGGCCTTGTAGCGGCAGATGGCGCGGCAGGCTCCGCACAGGGTGCAGCGCTCGGGATCGAGGATGGGGACTTCCAGTCCGACGGTTTCCGAGGCTTCCACGGCGGGGGGCAGGAACAGGTGCAGGTTCGGGGCCTCCACGTCCGTGTCCACGGCGATGAAGGGGCGGTCCCAGACCGACGCGAGCGACGCCGTAACCGTGGTCTTGCCCGCGCCGCCCTTGCCGCTGGCGATGGCGATACGCATGGCGGGCCTACTTGTTGGGCGCGTCGGCGAAGGGCGCGTCCCCGTTTTTGTATTTTTCCACGGCCTCACGGACGGTCATGCCGTCCAGATCCTGACAAACCTTGATTCCGGCTGCCTTGAGCGCCTCAAACGCCTTGGGGCCGACGTAGCCGCTGAGGACCACGGTCACGCCCGCGGCGGACATGCGCTCGGCGGTTTCAATGCCCGCGCCCTGCGCCATGGTCTGGGAGGCCCCGTTGTCGAGGTAGGAAGTTTCCATCGTCTCGGGATTCACGATGACGAAACCGCCCGCCCGCCCGAAGCGCGGGTCCACCATATCGTCGAGCGAAGGGCCTTCGCTGGAAACGGCAACTTTCTGCATGTGAAACTCCTTGTGAGGCTTGTCCGCCTCGGGTTGGGGCGGCAGGACGGCGTAAGTCCCGCCTTCGATGCACAGTGCCCGTCCGTTGACGAGCGCATCGGCCACGGCTCGCCGGGCTTCGGCCAGCGTGCGGCCGAAGGTGTGGCGCGAAACGCGCATCCGTTCGGCGCCTTCTCCGGTGGTGAGCCCTTCCAGATCGGCAAGGCGCAAGGCTTCCAGACCTTCAACGGTCAACAGCGTTTCCGTGAGTTCGGTCATGGGGATCCCGCGCGGCTTGAAATAGGTCACGTGGGGCTTGCGTTCGACGTAGCGACAATTTCTGGGCCTTGCCATGTGCATCTCCGAATAATGTTCAAATGAGCATAACTCAGAAAAAGGCCGTGTCAAGAAAAAGCCGCAGGGAAATCCCAAAAAAGGGCCGCCCTGCTCATCCCGACGAAAACGGAGCCCGCACGGCAGGCCGTCGAAAAACGGCTTTTCAAGGGGGGATCGAGGTTTTTTATGCCGCAACTCTTGGCAATGGGTGGCCGGACTGCTACAAGAAGCAATGCCCGGCGGAGATCCGGGTGAGGTCTGATATGGAAAGAGAGAACATCAGCGTGGACATCATCACCGTACACGGGCATGAACATGTAGTCGTGATCAACGGCATGGCTTTCGAACTGGATCCCGGTATGTTCGATCCGGCTATCCACAAGATCGAATGGGTGGCTGGGCAAGGGGTCATTTATTGGGAAGATGGTCGGGAAAACACGCTGTTCGGGAAAGATGGCTATGATGTTCATATCGCCCCGCTGGTTAGGGCGTTCGGCGAGGAGCAGAGACGGGTCGAGGACAATGTGATCATCCTCGACGCTGAGCGCCGCCAGAGAACCTATGCCACGGCTAAGCAGCGGGCCAACCTGTTGAGCCAGATCCGCGAAGTCGAGGAAAAAATGGCCCGTTCCACACAGGCAATCCTTGCGGCGCAGCTCGCCGGAAAAGTTCCCGAGGGTGAAGACGTGCACCATTTCCTTTCCAACTATACCAGAAAATTGGAACTCAGGGCGCAGCTCGCTACGCTGGACGCGGATATGTAACCGCCTCGCCCCCGCACGGGGATAGCCATATGCTTAATCATAGAATGACCAGGCCGCCCGTACCCCAAACAGGGTATGGACGGCTTGATGCGTTTGGGCCAAATCCCGGGGAACAGCGGCATGGGGTGGGGAACCGGATGGGCTGCGGGCTTGGGCCGCTCCCTTTTGTCCCGCCCCCCAGCCATTGGTGTGCCGTGTCGAAAGCTTCTCCCGGTGAAAAGAAGCCCCGGTCAGAAGGCGCGTAGGCTGAAAGAGCCTATCCCGCTGAAACGGTTCGCCCACACAGGCAAGACGCCGCACAGGGTATCGCTGTCTTTTATTTTTCGGATAATCGGTTCAACGCCGGTTCCACGGCATGTGCGAAAGCAGCACGCCGAGGCCGCAGAACCCGGAAATCCCGGCGAAGACCAGCCCCGCGCCGACAAAGGCGGACAGCCAGAAGAACGGATGCCAGAAGGCACTGCCGATGACGCCGATGAGCACCAGGGAACCGGCCGCGATCTGAATCTGGCGGAACAGAGGGATGGTTGAGGAAATATGCTCCACGGGAAGCCCCGCCTTCTCCCAGCCGGAGATGCCGCCGTCAAGACGATAGGCCTGCACGTCGCCGGCGAGGCGCTCCAGCAGATCGGAAGCGTTGGCGGTACGGTTGCCCGAATGGCAGAAGAAGACGATGGGCTTGTCCGGGGCGTCGGCGTCCTTCAGAGGGTGTTTGGCGATGATCGAGAGCGGGATCAGACGGGAACCCGGCACGAACTCTTGGGTGTACTCGTCGGTTTCGCGGATGTCGACAAGCCTGGCTTCGTCCTTGGAAAAACGCTCGAAAGCTTCTTGCGGGGATATGGCTGGAAGCATGGGGACTCCTTTGCCGCGTCTGCATAAGGCGGCTGGTCTTGGGTGGGGTGTTTTTCCCGTAGCATAATACGCTGTAAAAGCGTACGGCACTAGAGAGGCTGGAGCGCCGAATCCGTTGTGCCGGCCTCGCGGATAACATGCCTGTTGGACTGGAAAAGGGATGAAATGGCACTGTTTCTTGCCTCAATCCCGTCGGCGTGATATTCACGGGCCTTCTTTTCACGGCTGCCTTTCTAGGACACGCCCTTATTTTATCGGAGCTGATTATGGCGGAAACCTCTCGCGATCTGTTTGCTTCACGCCTTGGCATGTTGGCGGCCACGCTCGGATCGTCGGTCGGATTGGGCAATATTTGGAAATTCCCCGCCTTGACGGGCGAGCACGGCGGCGCTTCGTTTCTCCTCGTGTATATCCTGTCCACGCTGGTTGTGGGGCTTCCGCTCATGATCGCGGAACTGCTCATCGGCCGTTCGACGCGCTCCAATGCGTATCAGGCTTTCAAGACGCTGTCCTCGAACCGGTTTTGGTGGATTATCGGCGGATTGGGCATTGCCGGTGCGGTGACGATCCTGAGCTTTTATTCGGATGTGGCGGGCTGGGTGTTCGCCTATATCCCCAAGGCCCTTACCGGAAGCGTGCACACGCAGGATCCCGCCGTGGCCAAGGAAGCTTTTTCATCCCTGCTCGCCTGCCCGTGGAAGTCGCTGTTCTGGCAATGGCTGGTGCTCGGGCTGACGGCTTCGGTCATCCTGCGGGGGGCGTCCGGCGGCATTGAAAAAGCCACCCGCATCCTGATCCCGCTTTTGTTCGTTCTGCTTGTGGTGGTCTGCATACGCAGCCTGACCTTGCCCAACGCGATGGAAGGCCTGAAGTTCCTGTTCATGCCCGATTTCTCGCGTATCGACGGCTCGGTGGTGCTTATGGCGATGGGGCTGGCTTTCTTCAAAATGTCCATCGGGTTCGGCTGCATGATCACATACGGGAGCTATTTCAGGTCGGATACGCATGTGCCGTTCCTTGCCGTCCGCGTGATGGTCTGCGATCTGCTGGTGTCCATTTTGGCGGGCATTGCCGTGTTCCCCGCCGTGTTCAGCTTCGGTTTTGAACCCACGGCCGGGACAAGCCTGCTGTTCCTGACCATCCCCGCCGTGTTCGCGTCCATGCCCGGCGGGCAGCTTTTCACCACGTTGTTTTTTGTCCTGTCCGCCGTAGCTTCAATGGGCGCGATGCTGTCCCTGCTTGAAGTGCCGGTGGCGTGGCTTTCCGAAACCTTCCGCATCTCCCGCCCCCGCGCGACCGTGCTCATGACCCTTGCGCTGATCCTGCTCGGCGCTCCCGCGACCTTGTCCACCAGCGTGCTATCTGACGTTACCGTATTCGGGCTGTCCCTGTTCGACCTGTACGATTTCCTGTCTTCCAACCTGATGCTGCCGTTGGACGGCCTGCTTCTGAGCCTGTTCGTCGGGTACGTCTGGAGCCGCAGCGACGCGCTGGATGCCCTGACCAACGGCGGGACGCTGCACAACCTCGCCTGCGCCAAGGCTATCTTGTTCCTGTGCCGCTACGTCACTCCTATTCTTATCGTTATTATCCTGTTGAACGGATTGAAGGTGTTCTAGAGCGGATACGCTTTGAGGCTATGGGGAGTGTGGAAGGAGGGCTTTTCTGAAGAAAAGCCCTCCTTCCGTTCTTTCCAGAGGTTTGCCGAGTAGGGAGATGGTGCGGGAAGGGCACATTTCATTGTTGATTGCGTAAGATTGGTATACGGTTGCAACGAGGGCGGAACTTCGGTTGCAGCCGTTTCCTGTTTTTGGGCAATATGTTGAAGGTGGACTTCAACGGCATATCGGGAAAGTGCCAGTTTTTATCATGAGTGGGCACCAAGCGTCTGTTTCCGGAAGCGTATTTGGGGGGCCGTGCGCGTGAAAAAAGGGCGGCAGGCCATCGTTCCTCTCAGATAGGAGAAAGGTATGAAATGTCTGTTATGCGACATCAACCCTGCTATGCGTGAAGCGTGGGAAAAAGAGCTGGAGCGGCGGCCCCGGCTGGCGGCGCTGTGTTCGGTCGTGGCGGGAGGCATTACGGACTTGCGGGTGGATGCGGTCGTGTCCCCGGCGAATTCGTTTGGTTTTATGCGCGGCGGAGTGGACGGCGTCTATACCCGCGTTTTCGGGGAAGGCGTGGAAAGCCGGTTGCAGGCAATCATCCGTACGCTTCCCGCTGAGGAACTGCCGGTCGGGGAAGCTCTCATCGTGCCTACCGGACATTCGGGCATCCCGTGGCTGATCTCCGCGCCGACCATGCGCAGGCCTTCCGTGCTTCATGACGGCGATCCCGTGAGGCGTTCGGCGCGGGCCGCCATGCGTGCGGGGCTTGAACAAGCATTTGCGTCCATAGCTTTTCCGGGCATGGGTACGGGAACGGGCCGCCTGCCGTTCGATGCGGCTGCGAAGGCCATGTTTGATGGCATGGAAGAGGCGCTTTTTTCTCCACGCTGAGAGCGGCGTTAAACGGGGTTGCCTTCTGGAACAACCGGGCACAATGCCTGTTTGGTGAAACGGACAGCAAAGGAGCGTGTTATGGGAAAGAATATCCTGTGTATTCTGAGCAGCCCGCGGCAAAACAGCAATTCGGGGCTGTTGGCCGAGGCCGTGCTTGAAGGTGCCGCCGAACACGGCGGCAAGGCCGAAGTCATCCGGCTTGTGGAGCGGAACATCAATCCCTGTCACGGCTGTTTCGCCTGCACCCGTTCCGACAGGGGATGCGTGCAGCACGACGGTATGACGGATCTGTATCCTTTGATCGCTTCCGCCGATGCGCTGGTAATGGCTACCCCTATCTATTATTTCAACATGTCCGGTCAGCTCAAGACGTTTATCGACCGCTGCATCGCCGTGGACGTCGGGGGCGGCAAACGCGGCCTGCGCGGCAAGAAGCTGGCGGTGACGATGGCCTATGAAGGGGAAGATCCCTTCGATTCCGGCTGTATCAACGCTATCCGCTGTTTTCAGGATATCTGCCGCTATACGGGCATGGAGCTGAAAGGGCAGGCGTACGGCACCGCCCTTGAGCCCGGCGCGATCCTCGCCAACAAGAAACTTCTTGATGAGGCCCGCGAGTTGGGGCGTATCCTTTTATCCTGACACCCAATCCCTCTTATCCGAACAAAAAGCGACCTCGACGCAATACCTCCGCATTTCCGCAACAGGGAACGCGGCGGAGAGGGATTCGATAAGGCCGAAAGCCTCGGGACGGGAGGGGCCGGGGGAGAAAACTTTCTCCAGAGAGGCCTCTCCCCCGATACCTTTCTCCCTTACCGGAAATACGATGCCAGCCGGGCGTACAGCGTCTCCGGTTCGATAGGCTTGGCCAGATGTTCGTTCATGCCCGCCTTGCGCGACCGCTCAATGTCCTCGGCAAAGGCGTTGGCGGTCATGGCGAGGATGGGGACGGTCGCGGCGTCGGCCCGGTCCAGACCCCGGATGGCCTGAGTGGCCGCGATGCCGTCCATGACGGGCATACGCACATCCATGAGCACGGCGTCGTAATGGTTTTGGGGCGAGGAGCGGAACATCTCCACGGCCTGCTGCCCGTTACAAGCCCCGTCCACGGACGCGTTGCGGAACTCCAGCAGCGTGCGGGCGATTTCCATATTGATTTCATTGTCTTCCACAAGCAGGATGCGTCTTCCCGCGAAATCCTCTTTCTGCACGGGAAGCGTGTCGGCGGATTGTCTGCGGCGCGTGGCCTTGAGCAGCACGTCTTGCACGACGGATTGGAATATGGGTTTGGAAATGAAGAAGTCCACCCCCGCCTCACGCGCCCTGGCCTCGATTTCCGTCCAGTCATAAGCCGACATGATGATCACCAGCGTATCGGGCCCCACGATGCGGCGGATGGAGCGGGCCGTTTCCACGCCGTCCATGTCCGGCATTTTCCAGTCCACAAGCGCGATGTTGTAGCAGGTGTGCCGTTGCAGGGCCGATTTGACGCGGGTGACGGCCGCCTTTCCTGATGTGACGTACTCGGCGTCCACGCCGATCCTGTTCAGGATCAGGGTGGTGTGCTCACATGTGACAAGATCGTCGTCCACAACCAGTACCCGGATGTCTTCGAGGGAAACGTCCTGTTTCGGCGTATTGTCCGGAACGGTGAGCAGGGGGAGTTCCACCACGAACTCCGAGCCGACGCCGGGGGTCGAGCTCACGGAGATGTGGCCGTTCATCAGTGATATGAGGTTGCTGCTGATGGCGAGCCCGAGCCCAGAACCTCCATAGCTGTGGGAAATGGAAGCCCCGCCTTGCTCGAAGGGTTCGAAAATCCGTTCCAGCAAGCCCTTTTCCATACCGATGCCGGTATCGCGCACGATGAATTGGAGATAGGCGCGATCGCGCACCCGCCGGGTTTCCCGGATGCTGAGGTGCACGCTGCGCCATTCCGGGGTAAATTTCAACGCATTGGACAGAATATTGATAAGCACTTGATTGAGGCGCAGGGGATCGCCCCTGTAGCGCTCGTCCACCACGCCTTCGATGTTCAGGTCAAAGACAATGTTCTTGTTTTTCGCTTGCGGATAGATGAGCGAACTGATGCCCTCCACGAAAGACCGGAAATCGAATTCTTCATTGATGATGGATACCTTACCGCTCTCGATGCGCGACATGTCCAGAATGTCGTTGATCAGCGAGAGGAGGTAACGGGACGAAAGCCCGATCTTGCCGAGGCAGTCGGTCAGCTTGTCCCTGTTGTCCAGCGAGGCGGCGGCGATGGTGGTCATGCCGATGACCGCGTTCATGGGCGTGCGGATCTCGTGGCTCATCCGTGAAAGGAAGTCGGATTTGGCACGGCTGGCCTGTTCCGCCGCGGTCAGGGCGTCCTTGATGATTTGCCGGTTCCGTTCCGCCTCGCGTTCCTTTTCCTGCTGCTCCAGCACCAGCTTGGTGATGTCGAGGATATAGGAGAGCATGTATTCGCGGTTGTCATCATAACGGTACAGGGACATGTTCCATGTCTTGTAGGCCGGGGAGCCGTTGGTATTCACCGTGTACTTGATGGAGCATGAGCCGCCTTCCCTGCGCATACGGCTCAGCGCTTCCGGGAGTGAGACCGCCCGCAGGAAGGACTCCCGGTCTTCGGGAGCTACATAGCGTTCGGAGTAGCGGGCGATCAGCGAGCCGTAGTCGGAGCAGGCTTCGAGGGGATAGCGGTTGATCAGCGTGGGGAGATGGAGGGTATAGCTCTTTGTCTCCACATCCGTTTCTATGATGTATTCGCATGTTTCGCGCAGGATGGCCCGGAAGCGGTTTTCCTCCTGCTGCTGTGCGATGCGGATGTCGTGGACGTCCCGCACATTGAGCAGGATGGAACCGTCGTCGCCGAAGTAGGTATAGCGGGCGCATTTCCACCGCAGGCTCCCGTCCGGGGTCAGCACACGGTAGTAGCAGGTGCCCTCCTTTTCTTCCTCAAGCGTTTTGAGCATGTTGCCGATGCTCAGGGTTTTGAGGCACGTTTCCTGGTCCTCGCCGCATACGATGCGGGAGATGGCGTGCGCCAGTTCTTCGGAAAAAATGCCTGATGTCGGTATATCGTAATAGGAGGCGTTTGAAGGCGTCCACATGACGTATCTGCCTGTGGAGGGATTGATCTGGCAGATACTTTCATAGTCGCGGCGCAGTTCGAGATCGAAAATCCGTTGGAGGCGCTCCTTCTCCTGGCTGATGCGTTTATTCTCCGTGATGTCGCGGATGATGCCGACCACGCGGGCAAGCGCGCCGTTCTCATAGACGGGTTGGCCTTGCAGGAGGCACCAGACATAGTCTCCATTGATCTTGAGGTTGCGGAGCCGGACTTCCGCGGAGCCGCCCTGAGTGCCCGAGAATACCCGCATGGCCGTTTCCGCATCTTCGGGATGGGCAATTTTCTGATCGTAAAGTTTCTTGCTGAAGTTGGGGGATACGTGTTTGGCAATCTCGGTTTCGTCCCCCCGGCGGATCGTCTCATAGAAGACGACCGTATCCGTTTTGCGATCATACTCATAGATCACGTCCGCGGAGTTTTCCATAATGATGCGGTAACGGTCGCGTTCCCGATAGAGCTGGATCTGTGCCGTCTTCTGCTTGGTGATGTCAATGAAGACGCATTGGTAGACTTTTGCGCCGTGCGCGTTTTCCACGAACCGGGCGATGAGGTGGATCCAGATGGTCTGCTCGTTATCGAAGCGGCGGCAGCGGTATTCGATGTCTACCGGCGCATCCGTTTCGGCGGCTTCCATGAACGCTGTTACGATTGCGCCGCGATCCGCCGGGGCGACGGCACTGAGCGTCCCTTTGTATGCGGTTCGGTCCGTGCCGAGCATCTGGAAGAAATTGTCGTTGGCCTCAAGCAGGGAAAGCTGTGTCCCGATAAGGACTTTGGCGACGCCGCCGGGAATGCTGTCATAGGTGGAGTCGCGTTCCCGCTCGACGCGCTGAAGCTCCGTGACGTCTGAATAGGCGGCTTGGATGACGGGTACTCCGTCCATATTGTTGATGATGTTGGCGCTGGCGCAAACCCAGCGGACAGCCCCGTCCCGCCGGATGATACGGCAGTTATAGACGGTGGGGCGGCGATCCGCGATGAGGCGCTCGATGTGTTCCCGCACAGTGTCCACATCGCAGGGGTGGACGATGCTCATGAGCGATCCGCCGGTTTCCGTGCGGAACTGCTCTTCGGTGTAGCCGATGACATCGAAGGTGAAGGCGTTCGCGTTGAGGAAGGTTCCGTTGAGATCATATTGGACCAGCGCGCACAGCGTGGTGTCATAAAGGGATTGGAAAAACGCTTTCTGCCGCCGGATGGTATCGTTGGTGTGGCGCCGTTCCGTGATATCCACAATGACGCTGTTGATGACGGTCTTGCCTTCCTCGTTTTTGCTTTTGCTGCCCGTGTCCCAAACCCATATGAGTTTCCCGTCTTTCCGCTGCATACGGTATTCGGTGGAGTAGGTCAGGGAATTGGCGAAGCAGCGCTCGCAATCCGCCAGGGCCTGCGGCAAGTCCGGCGGATAGACGAGTTCGGTCATCCTGCCGCGGCATTTGGCCATGAGCTCCTCTTCGGTATACCCGAGCATCCGGCACAGGCCCTCGTTCACGTAGAACAGCGAATAGTATTCGTCATCCCAGTTGGCCTTGAGGCCGGAGGAGACGGTGCTGTTCAGGAGGGCTATCTGGCGGCTCTTCTCCACAAGGAGGCGCTGGAGGTATTCGTAGCTCTGCCTGCCGATCTGTGCAGGGAAGTCTTCCCCTTCCTGCATGTCTGCATAAGGATTGGAGATATGGATGAGCGTTATTTTCAGCTCTCCATCCACGAGCTTATAGGAGAAGGTCACGCGTTGATGGGCGCGGAGGACATAGCCTGTTTCGGGCTTGGTGGCGATCCAGCAGCGCCCGGCGACGAGGCATGAATGCTCATCCCACGAAACAAGGCGGTAGTCCTCATCGGTGATGATGCAGTCGGGCACGGCCTTTTCCGCATAGGTACGGAGAAAAAAGTCCTTTATCGTCTCGTAGTCGTAGCAGATCTGATCTTCGCCCGCCCCGATCCACGTGAGGGTTTCGTGAAATAAAGGAAGGATTTTGTCGAGGTCATGTTCGCAATAGTGGGCGCGCATGATTTCGGCGGTCAGTTGGGGAGCCTTCAGAAACAACGTGTTCATTCTTGATCCTGCGGTTGCGGAGAAAAGCCGGATGAGCGGCGGTGGAAGCGGAAGGAACGGACGGACGCCGCATGGGGACGGCGGAGAACGCCCGGAGAGGAGAGTGGGGCACGGATACTGACGGTGACATCCCTCTGCCGCTTTCCCGGATGGCTCAAGGTGTCGTGGGGCGCCTCCGGCATTTCAGGCGGACACCCGTTGAGACTCCCGTTTTTTCCTTGAACTAGCTCAAAAAAAAGGAAGGGGCAAGGTGAAGGGGAATTCTTCAAGCCGTGTACGCTGGACAATCAATACGCCGGGCAGTATTTTTCACAAAGGGGCTCTGCAATGCCCAAGGGGGTGCCATGTACCAGAAGGAAAAAGGGTTCACACTGATCGAGATCATTTCCGTACTCGTGGTTCTGGGCATTCTCGCCGCCGTGGCCCTCCCGAAATACTATGACCTGCAGGAAGAAGCCCGCATCAAGGCCGCCACCGCCGCGGTATCCGAAGCGCAGGCCCGCATCAACCTGGCTTTTGCGCAGTATTTATTGAATCATGGAGAATGTAAGGATATAGCCGCGCTTCTGATGACCCCGTTGGGAGATGAAAAGGGTGACGGTTCATTGTATATAGGGGATGACGATGCCCATTTCGAAGATAAGACTGCGGGCAAGGTCGGGGGGTGGATATTTTGGGTCGATGAGTCGAAGAAGCTTGAAACGGTCAATGAGGACACTCGGGTAGGGCTCCTCGAGGACCCGGATGGGAACAAGATCGATATGAGCGAAACCGGCCTGTACCTTCGTATACCCCAGTGTAATTCCTCAAACAAAGATGAAAAATGACCAGAACCGATGGCCCCTTTCGTTCTCTGATCCGGGAACGCCATTCCTGAGTCCGAAAATCCATAATGCATGTTCAATGTATGTTTTCCCCATACGGGAGGGGCTGCTTGCGCCGTTTCCGCGCGATTGCGGAATGCCTTTGCGAATGTTATTGAAAGCACATATTGTATAGCCGTGTTCAGGTGTAGCATAAAAGAGTGAATAAGAGCAGGGCAGGGAAGGGCGTTCTTCACGGGGCGCTGTTTTGGTGCGTCTGCGGGAACCGGATACGTCCTCCGGCGATGGGAAGGCATGATGGGAACGGAAAAAAGGCAGATCCTCGTCGTCGACGATGTGGAGCTGAACCGGGCGATCCTCGCCGAACTTTTTCAGGATTCATACGAAGTCCTTGAGGCTGAAAACGGCTGTCAGGCGCTGGAACTGCTGGAAGCGCACCATGATGCTATCCTGATCGTGCTTCTGGATATCATCATGCCGGTTATGGACGGCTTCGAGATGCTTCAGAACATGGCCCACCGCACGTGGAAGGAAGAAATCCCCGTCGTACTCATCACCTCCGAAAATTCCGACAACGCCCTTTTAAAGGGGTACGAACTCGGCGTTTCGGACATCATCAACAAGCCGTTCAATCCGAATATCGTCAAGCGCCGCGTCGACAACACCATCGAACTCTACCTGCACAAGCGCCATCTTGAGGCGCTCGTCCGGCAGCAGGTGGAAACCCTTGAAAAGCAGACGCTGAAGCTTAACCGTTTCAACGAATTCATTATCGATACCCTGAGCACCGTCGTTGAGTTCCGGAGCTGCGAATCCGGGACGCATATCAGGCGGGTCCGCGAAATCACCCGGCTTTTGCTGGAATCCCTGTCTTTCAGATATCCTGAATACGACCTTCCGCACGGCGCCATCGACAAGATGGTCAGTGCCGCCTCCATGCATGATATCGGCAAGATCGCCATCCCCGACGCGGTGCTCAACAAACCGGGCAGGCTCACGGCGGAAGAATTCGAGATCATGAAGACGCACTCCCTCAAGGGATGCGAACTGCTGCAAAGCATCAACGAAGGGCAGGACGAAGAGTACTACCGCTTTTGCTACGACATCTGCCGGTCCCACCATGAGCGCTGGGACGGGAGCGGGTATCCGGACGGCCTTGCGGGCAATAACATCCCGATCTGGGCACAGGTCGTTTCATTGGCGGACGTGTACGATGCGTTGACCAGCGAGCGCGTGTACAAGGCCGCGTATACGCACGCGCAGGCCGTTTCGATGATTCTGAACGGCGAATGCGGCGTCTTCAATCCCCGGCTGCTGAACAGCTTCCTGAGCGTCGCCTCGCGGCTGGAAAACGGGGAGATCGGGCCCATGTTCAGGGAACGGGCGGCCGCACCCGCGAAGCCTTCGCACAAAAAGCACTCACTTTCGGCCCGGACCTTGTGGCTGCTAGAGCGTGAACGCGAAAAATACCGCGTCCTTTCCGAGCTTTCGGGGGATATCGTCTTCAATTACGACGTGAAGCGGGACATGTTGGAGTGTTCCGAGAAGTGGTATGAGGTGTTCGGCTGGGACATCACCGTGCCCAACGCCCGGAAAACCCTCCTGCGCTCCTCGTTCATCCATGAGGATGACAGGGCGATTGTCTTGAAGGGGCTTTCCGGAATCACGCCGAAGCACCCCCGCTGCCGTATGGAGATCCGGCTTATGACCTCCGGGGGCGGTTACGAATGGTTCGACGTGTATGCGAACGCCTTGTGGGATGCTGATTCCGGCAGCAGGCTAGGCTATCTCGGCAAGCTGACCAACATCAACGAACGGAAGAGCGAAGTAAACCGTTGGCGGGAACAGGCGAATACCGATCCGTTGACCGGGCTGTCCAACCGCAAGCGCATAGAGGAGCAGATTGCCCAGGCGCTTGAGGATGACAAGGAGAACGGGGCGGCGTTCCTGTTCATTGATGTGGACAATTTCAAGGCCGTCAATGACACGCTCGGCCATATGTTCGGCGATGAGGTGCTCCGGCATGTTGCCAGTGAGATCCGGCGCAAGGTCCGCACGTCGGATATTGTAGGGCGCGTGGGCGGGGACGAATTCATCGTGTTTCTGCGCAATATCCGTTCATTGGATGCCATTTCCAAAAAAGCCGGAGAGATTTGCGCGGCTTTCAAATCAAAGTACAGTGAAGCCATTCCGCATGGCGGCATATCGTGCAGCGTGGGCATAGCGCTGTATCCCGGAGACGGGGCGTGCTACGAAGATCTGATGTATAAGGCCGATCAGGCCCTGTACGCCGCCAAGGAAAAAGGGAAAAACTGTTTCGCGTTCTATGACGTCACATTCCGCAACAGGGCGTTCCCGTCCGTGCTCTCCGAAGTCGAAAGCGGGGCATAGCCAGCGGTATTCTCGCATTTCAAGCCGCGAGGGGCTCTCTCCGTCCGCCGCCGGTTTTCCAATGGGCCTGTGCACCGTATGAAACGCTCTTCCCTAGGGCCGTTCATCCGCCATACGGCTTGCGCGAGGAGCCGCCAGCGCATCGGCAGGAAAAACCACGGGCACGAAAACGTTTTCCCGCACATTGGAACCACGGCGTCCGAAACGGCGTCTTGTTCCATCCTGATCGGAAAAGCGGGTAACTCTTTTTTCACCTTCAAGCGAAAGGAAGGACGGCATGAGACGATGGAACCGGCTGTGGGACGTTGTTTTGGGGGTGATAGTGTCCCTGTTGTGCGCCTTCCCCGTATCCGCCCGAGAAAAAGTGATTTTAGACAGCGACATGGTGGAAGGCTTCGATGACGGGGTTGCCATGCTGGCGCTGGCGCAATCCCCCGGCATCGAGCTGATAGGGGTGACCATCGTGGCCGGCAACACATGGGTTTCCGACGGCGTGGCCTATGCGTTGCGCCAGCTCGAAATCGCGGGCCAGAACATCCCCGTGGCCGCGGGCGTGGATCGTCCGTTCAGGCCGCAGCGGTACGAATTGTTCGGGCTGGAGCGGCAGCTGTTCGGCATGGGTCATGATGCGTGGGTCGGCGCGTTCGGATACCCAAAACCGGAATCATGGCAAAAGGTTTATCGGGAGCGATACGGCAAAGAGCCTCAGTCGCGCCCCGATCCCCGTCATGCGGTGGATTTCATCATTGAAGAGGTGCGGAAACACCCCGGAGAGCTTACCATTGTGGAGATCGGCCCGTGCAGCAACCTGGCGCTGGCCGTGCTCAAGGCCCCTGACATCGTGCCGCTGATCAAGCGGGTGATCTTTATGGGCGGCTCGTTTTTCAAGCCCGGCAATGTGACCCCGACCGCCGAGTTCAACTGGTGGTTCGATCCCGAAGCGGCGCGCATCGTTGTGCGGACGCCGTTCCGCGAGCAAATCATGGTCGGGCTCGACGTCTGCGAGAAAATGCCCTTTTCCTTTGATCGCTATCAGGCTTTCCTTGCCGGACAACGCCCGGAGATGAAAAAGCTTTTGGAATCCACGTATGCAGGGCAGCAGTTCGCCAAGGACAAGGCCTTCAGCCAGTACGTCTGGGATGTGCTGGCAGCCGCGATTCTGATCGATCCGAGCCTGATCACCGAGGAACGTACATGCGCCGTGGACGTGAACGCGGAGTTTGGGCCATCCTACGGGCAGGCGCTGGCCTATCCCGACAACGGGCCGCAGGGAAGCCAAAAAGCCCGGATCGTCATGACGATCGATCAGGAACGCTTTTGGAACATGCTGACGGCACGCTGAACCGTTCAACCGATGGGCTTTGAACCGGTTCAGGGATGGGCCGCTTCATATAGGCAAAACGCCGGGGAGTTTTTCCCGGCGTTTTGTTTTCCCCAGTCTGACACGTTCCGTCTCCAAAAAACAGGCATCCCGATACAACGGAATTCCTTTTATACCATCGCATTCCCCGCCAAAGGCTTTGGAGAAGAGGCGGCTTGGCGGGGAGGGTGCGACCCTTCATCAGAAGGATATCCCCCTCCCCGCCAATACTGATTTCTCCTTCCCCTCTTACGCCGCTAGCTGTTCTTCGTATGGCAAGGGTTACAGCCCTTGAACTTTTCCTTCAGATCGGGATTTTCCGCCACAGCCTTCTGATGGCAGCCCATGCAGGACTTTTCGGACTTCTTGTTGTGCATGGTGAAGTAGTAGCCGTGCTCGCTCTTGTCCTTCTTGTCCATGTTGTCGTGGCAGCCCTTGGCGGCGCAGCCGACATAGATGTTGCCTTCCACGGCCTTGTGGTGGCAGAACGCGCAGTCCGTCTTGGCGTGGGCGCTGTGGGTGAAGATAACCTGTTTCTTCTCGTTGCCCGTGTTGTTCATGGTCATGGGCTTTTCGATCTGAGCCTTTTGTTCGGGCGTGGGATCGGTGGCCAAGGCCGGGATGCAGAGGCCAGCGACGGCCAGCGCACAGAGAATGAGTCTTTTCACGGTATCCTCCAATAGGGTTTCAGACGATCCGGCGATGCCGGCGCGTCCGTTTGGGAACACGGGTTACTTCGCCAGAATGCGCGGCATGGTGACGGTGAAGGTACTGCCTTCGCCCTTGACGGAAGCCACCTCGATCCTGCCGCCGTGCTGCATGACCACCTGGCGGGCGACGTACAGGCCGATGCCCGTACCGCCCTTGCCCTTTGAGGAGAAGAACAGGGTGAACAGCTTGGTACGGGTTTCCTCGGTCATGCCGATGCCGTTGTCCTCGATGCGCACCTCCACGGCGTCGGGAAGCCCCTTGACGCTCACCCGTACGTAGTGCTCCTTCTTGGAGCCGTCGGCGCGGCAGGCGTCCACGGCGTTCTCAAGCAGGTTGACCAGCGCGGCGCTGAGGGCGGAGGCGTCGGCCTCGAAGGTGCCGGGATCGCCGTCGGCCTCCAGCGTCATGGCGATGCCCGCTTCGGCGGCCTTGTCCGAGACCGTGGAAACAACGGAACGCATGAACTCCTCCGCGACCAGAATGTTCCAGTCGAGCTTGCGTTCCTTGGCGAAATACAGGATGTCGAGCACCATCTTGCGCAGGCGGGCCACAAGCTGGCGCATGTCCTTGAGGGAATCACGGGTCCGGGCCTCGTCGCCCTTGTCGATGCCGGAGCCGAGGCGGTAGACGCTGCCGTCCAGCGCGGTGAGCATACCCTTGATGCCGTGGGCGGTGGAGCCCATGAGCAGGCCGAGGGAGGCGAGCCGATCCTGCAGCTGGCGCAGTTCCGTAATGTCCGTGGCCATTTCGATGCATTCGGTGATGTTGCCCGAAGTGTCGCGCAAAGGCGCGGTCCAGACGAGCACGTTGACCGGACGGCCTTCGTGGTCGATGACCACTTTTTCCGTATGGCAGGGCTTGCCGTCCTGAAAGGAGCGCTGCACCGGGCACTCGTCGCAGGGCGCGGACGAACCGGCGAACAGCTCGTAACAGCGCTTGCCGCTCTGCATACCGAACGTGTGGCGGAAGGCGCGGTTGGCTTCAAGCACCTGCAAATCACGGCCCACCACGGAGACGTAGCAGGGGCTCTCTTCAAACAGCTGGCGGAAGCGTTCGCGGGTGACGCGCAGTTCCTCGCGCAGGCGGCGGCTTTCCTGCTCGTCCACGCTCAGTTCGAGCACGAGCTCCACTTCGCCTTCGTTATTGAGGATCGGTGCCGTATGCACCAGCACGGGGATTTCCTTGCCGTTCTTGTCGCGCAGGATCTGTTCGCTGCGCGCGCCGCGGCCCTCCACAATGGCCCGTTCCACGGGGAACATGGCCTCGTTGCTGTGCAGGACATAGGGCTCCCAGCTCGGGTGCCCCACGAGATTGCCGAGGCGTTCGCGGTAGAGATCGTTGACGGCAAGGACTTCCATAAACCTGTCGTGCATGGCGATGAAACAGGGCAGCTCGTTGAAGGCCTGCTGCTCTCCGCTCATGGACGAGCCGAGGGTGTGCAGCCCGAAGGCAAAGCCGTCCACGACCTGCCGGGCGGCGAGCTGGCGCTCCGCCTCCACGAGCTGCGCGGACTTCTCATTGATCATTTTTTCGAGATTCGACGTGTATTCTTTGAGCTTGTTGCGCATGGCGATGCGCTCAAGGGCGCGTTTCAGGGAAATGTGCAGCAGATCGTCGTCGATGGGTTTGGTGATGAAGTCGGACGCTTCCAGCTTGAGCCCCTGAATCGCCATTTCCAGATCCGCATGTCCGGAAATGAGGATGACTTCGGTTTCCGGCGCGAGGATCTTGATGTGCTTCAGGAGATCCAGCCCGTTCATGCCGGGCATCCTGATGTCGGTGATCACGATGGGGATGGGCCGTTCCGCGAAAAGCTGCAGGGCTTCCTCCCCCGAGGCCACGGTGATGACGTTGTACCCGGCGTCGCGGAGCGAAAGACCCATGACGGTGCGGATGCCCTGTTCGTCGTCGACGAGGAGAATGGTTTCTTTCATGAGTCCTCCCTGAGGTGGTTCGCCTCGGCGGCAGCGGGGGTGCGCTCCACGCGCAGCGGCAACACGATGCGGAACAGCGCTCCGCTGTCGGGCAGGTTCTCCCACAGGAGCCGGCCGCCCATTTCCAAAAGCGCTTTGCGCGTTCCGAGCAGTCCGAACCCTGTACCATCTTTTTTGGTCGTAAACAAACCGTCCCGGAGCCGTTCGGCGGCTTCCGCGCTCAGCCCCGTGCCGTTGTCCCGCACGTCGTAGATGAGGGCGTCGGGCGTGCGGGCGATCTCGACCCGGACTTCGGCGGGGCGGGCGCGCAGCCCCGGCGCGGGGAAGGCCTCCAGCGCGTTGCCCACCAGATTGAGCAGGCAGCCTTCGAGGCGTTCGGCATCCAGAGGGATGGGGTCTGAATCGGCGGCATCCTGAAACTGGAGCGCTATGCTCAGACTGGCGGCCCGGCCTTCCAGACGCTTGACCACATGGCGGACGGGCTGCACCGGGTCCACAAGGCATTCGCGCAGTTCCGTCTGCTGCCCGATATGCAGCAGGTGCAAGAGCTTGTCGCGCACCCGCGAAATGTCTTCTTCGAGCATGGCCCAGCCGTCGTCGAGATACTCCCGGTTCCCGGACTCCATCCCCTGCTTGAGGACAAAGAGGCTCCCTTCGAGCGCCGCCGCGAGGTTTTTGATGGTGTGGGCCATACAGGCCACGGTTTCGCCCACGACGGCGACCCGGTGGGCTTCCAGCAATTCCCGCGTGCGCGAGGCGACGAGCTCCTCCAGGTGTTCGGTGTAGCGGCGGATCTGTTCGCGCAGAGAGTATTGTTCGGCGGCACGTTTCAGCGAGTGCTCCAGCAGGTCGTCGTTGACGGGCTTGGCGATGAAGTCCGCCGCGCCGAGGCGCAGGCATTCGACGGCGTTGTCCATGTCGCCGTGCCCGGTGATCATGACGACCTGCGTGTCGGGATTCTGGTTGCGTACCCGTTCGAGCAGGGCCAGGCCGTCCATGCCCGGCATACGGATGTCGGTGACCACGATGGGGAAGGGATTGGCGGTGAACGCCTCCAGCGCTTCGCGGGCGCTCTCGGCGGTGTGGACGTCATAGCCGAAATCCCTGATCAGGGCCCCGAGGACATGGCGGATGCCGGGTTCATCATCAACGAGCAAAACGCGAACGGAAGTGTCCATGCAGTATCCTTGCTTCAAGAAATCTGTTCCGGTTGCGGGCCGGAAACGCCTCCGGCCCTGTTCCCGTCGGCGGGCGCGTTCGGGGCGAGATCCCCGCGCCGGGTGATGGGGAGCCGGATTTCGAAGAGCGCCCCGCCTTCGTCGCGGTTCCGGGCGGAGATGGAGCCGCCGAAATCCTTGACCAGCCCGTAAATGATGGAAAGGCCGAGGCCGGTCCCCTTGCCGACGGGCTTGGTGGTGAAGAACGGCTCGAAAATTTTATTCAGCAGGTGGGCGGGAATGCCGGTCCCGGTATCCCAGACGGACAGCAGCACCGTGTTGCCGTCCATAACCGTGGAGACGCCGATGACGGCGGGCGGTTCGGGCGCGCTTTTGACGCGTTCCTCCACGGCGTCCCGGGCGTTGAGGATGAGGTTGACGATCACCTGTTCCAGACGGTTGGGGATGGCGAGGACGGGCGGCAGGGCCGGGGCGAGCGAGGTCTCCAGCGTGATGCCGTGTACCACGAGCTGGCGGCCGAACAGATCGCAGGCCTGCGCCACGACGCCGTTGATGTCCGTATCCAGCAGCGCAAGATCGGATTTGCGGCCGAAGGCGCGCATGTGGTTGATGATGTCGCTGGCGCGGTCGACCTGCCCGCTGATTTCCACGGACAGCTCGGAGAGCGTCTCCGGCGCGATGGGTTCGCTGCGGCGGGTCTTGCGCAGAAAATAGCTTGCCGCGCCCTTGATGACGGTAAGCGGCTGGTTCAGCTCATGGGCCACCCCGGTCGCCATTTCGCCGAGCGTCGCCATCTTTCCGGCCTGAATGAATTTCTGTTCCATCTCGATGCGTTCGGTGACGTCGGTGGCGCAGAGGATGCGGACGCGGCGGTTTTCGATCATGGCCGAGGCGGAACGGATGTCCACGCGCAGGGGCGTGCCGTCGGCCTTGATGTTCGTCACGCCGGAAAAGACGGTGAAGGCCCGCAGCTGGGAGGCGTACTGCTCGCGCTCCTCGGGCAGGAACAGATCGAGGATGCCGCGCCCGATCAGTTCGTTTTCCCGCTGGCGTCCGTACATTTTGACGGAAGCGGGGTTGCAGTCGAGGATGGTGAGTTCGGCGGCGTCCAGGAGGAAGACGGCGTTGGGGATGCTGTCGAAAATGGCCTTGTGGGTGCGCTCGGACGCCTGCAGCTGGTGCTGGAGCGTATGGATGAGCGTCATGTCGATGCTCATTTCCATAACCGAGGACACGTTGCCGTCCTTGTCGAACAGGGGCACGGTCTGCACGAACCAGTAGTCCCGCGTCCCGTCGGGGTTGACGCGGCTTTCCTGATTGCACTGGACGGCCCCTTCCTCCCATGTGCGCTGGACCGAGCATTCGGGGCAGGGGGTGGTCCGTCCTTTGTAGACCTCGTAGCAGGTGTTGCCCGGCTGCGGATCGTACCGGACGGCGAAGCTGTGGTTCCAGCGCAGGAGGCGGTATTCGCGGTCCTGCACGGAAATGCCGCAGGGGACCATGTCGAACAGCCGCTGGAAGTCGTCCTTCCGGCGGCGCACTTCTTCGAGGTGGTGCTGATTGCGGATGCTGAATTCAACGATGGCCCGCGCGAGCTGGCCGAATTCGTCGTCGCGGCGGGCGTCGTCGAGGGTGACGGCCTGCCCTTCGCGCATGGCCTGCATGCTGGCGATCATGCGGCCGATGGGCAGACGCACTTCATACCAATAAAGGGCCACCGAGACGGCGCAAAGGAGCAGGGTAACGGCGGGCAGGACAATCCAGAGCCATTCGTAGGGCATCAGCCACAGAACGGCCCCCACCCCGGCGAGAAACAGCAGCGCCGTCATGGTGATGGTCTTGACCATGAGGCGGTAGGCTCCGAATCGGCTATGCATCGTCAACCCCGGTTTCCGGCGGTCCGCAGGGAACCGCCGGAACGGAAACGGTTATTCCCCGTCCATGGCCTTGCGGGCGGCGTCCTTGGACTCAAGCACCCGGTTGACGATGGAGAGCAGCTCTTCGGGATCGAAGGGCTTCTGGAGGGTGGCCACGGCGTTGCGGATGGCGAGGTGGATGCCCTGGAGGCCGCTGATCACGATGACGGGCGTGTCCTTGAATGCGGGGTTCATGGACATCTTGCGGTAAAAGCGCGGCCCCCATTCGTCGGGCATTTCCATGTCCAGCGTGACGAGATCGGGCCTTTCCGCTTCGAGGACGGAAAGGGCTTCCTCGACGCTGGATGCGGAACAGGTCGCGTAGCCGTTGTCGGAGAGAACTTCGGTGATGTACTTGACGATATACGGGTCGTCGTCGATGGTCAGGATCTTCTTGGGCATGGGGCTTCTCCTTGCGTTCGGATCAGGCGGTGGTTGGTTCGGGAACGAGCCGGTTGACGACCTCAAGCAGGGCTTCCGGCGTACACGGTTTTTCAAGGCAGGCCGCGGGGGCGGGAAGCGGGCCCTGCGTCAGGCCGATCGTGGCGAACGCATGTTCCCGGACGGAGATCGGCACGGCGGACAGCATGACCACGGGAATGCGTTTCCAGTCCTCGTCGCGGCAGACGGCCCCGTAAAAGGTCAGGCCGCTTTGCTCCGGCATCATGACGTCCAGCGTGATGACGTCCGGCCTCCACGAGCGGAGCACGTCCAGCGCTTCGATCCCGTTGCGGGCCATCTTCACGGCGAACCCGGCCTTTTCGAGGAGCACTCTGAGAAAGTACCGGAAATGGACCTCGTCATCAATGACGAGAGCACGCCTTCCGTCCATGTCACCGGGCCTCGGGCCGGGTCACGCTGGCGACGGGACAGGCGGAACGCAGCACAACCTGTTCCACCGTGGAGCCGATGTCCGCGTCGTCATCGGACAGATCCGAGGAATGGTGGGCCATGACGATGAGATCCGCCTCGTTCTCCCGGGCGACCTTGAGGATTTCGACATAGGGAATGCCTTCGCGCACAATGACCTCGGCGTTGGCGAAACCGTCGAGCTTGGACAGGTACAGCTTGTCGATCTTCTCGCGCATCTGCTCGGCATGGCGCTCGATCTCGGACTGGTCCATCGTCATGCCCTGGATGGACGTGATGTCGACGGCGTGCGTGATGTACAGTTTGGCGTTCAGCTGGCGGGCGGTATTCAGGGCGAAACGGAACGCATGGTTGGCTGCTTCGCTGAAGTCGGTGCAGAAGACGATGTTCGAGAACAGGTGCCAGCAGGTGGTGCAGGGGCGGTTGACGATGAGCACCGGGCAGGGGGCCTTCTTCGCCACGGCGCGCACCGTGTTGCCCACGATGGAGCGCATACGGGCGGCGTTGGGATCGCTGGCGGCGCTGCTCGCGCCCATGACGATGAGATCGGGCTTGATCTGGCGGGCGTAGCGCAAAATTTCGGTGGAAGGCATACCCACGCTCAGTTCCATGCGGAAGGGGCGGGTACAGGCTTCAATCTGATAGGCGTAGGCCGTATTGAGCTCTTCGCGCACCATCTCCTGATACGCCTCATCCGGCTGCTCAAGGCTGCCGCTGCGGGTATCGGTGACGTTGGTGGTGAACCCACGGGAGGGGACGCCGCAGCAATGGTAGAGCGTCAGTTCCGCCTGCTGCTTTTCCGCCAACCCAAAAGCCAGTTTCGCGGCGTTGTCGCTGCCGGCCGTTCCCGAACTCGCAAACAGGATGTTCTTGAACAACATCTCGCTACTCCTTGAGATTACAGGTGAGTGAGCCGCCTTGGAACCCGAGTTCCCAGCCCATGCCTTCCAACAGATCAAACACTGTAAAGCTGGTTTCCGCGTCCAACGCGGTCGCTGTCTCGCCGAGCAGGACATGCCGGGCCGTCCCCGTTTGCAACGGGGTGTCCAGCATGTCCCGCAGGCGGAAAAAACGCAGTTCCGGCAGTTCGTCGCCGACGCCTTCGACGGCAAGGTAGACGTCCACGCGGGGCGTGCCGGGAAATCCCGTCAATTCCACGCGTTTGCCGAGGCGCAGGGCTTCGAGGCCGGGATAGCGGCAGCCGGAGGCGGGGCAGGCTTCGGCTTCGGCGAGGGCGTCGCCAAGGCCGGGGACCAGTTCCCGCGCCAGCGGATTCCGCTTGAGCAGCCTGAAGAACGAGCGCAGCGTAACGTCTCCGTCGAGTTCGAGCCTCATCCGGAGAAGCCCCGCGAATGGGGCTTCGGACGAAAGCGTCCCGTCAGAATGCAGCCGGATGGCGTCCATGACGCCTGTCCTACTTGTGGCAAGCGCCGCAAGTGGTCGGGCCCTTGTTCTGGGCCGTATGGCATTCGATGCAGTTCTTGTGGTAGGCACGCATGAGCGGCGTGCGTCCGCTGGGCATGTTGGCCTTGTGGCATTCGGAACAGGGCTGATCTTCCGAGCTCACCTCGGGGTCTATGACGCCGTTTTCGCCGCCGTGGTGGCAGACGATACAGTCTTCGATCTTGGCGCGCTCGTTATGGTTGTCGTGATCGAAGGTGACGGCGGGGCGGCGGTGAGTCTTGAACTCTTCGGATTTCAGGGTCAGCGCATGGGCCGTCCCGACGAGGCCAAGCAGCAGCGTGACGGCGAGACCGGCGCGGGCAAGGGCGTGCAGGGGCATAGTTCACTCCAGTGATTCACGGAGGCGGCGCCTCCAAAAGCGGTGTACGGGGTCCGGAGCGCTGCGGGGAGCCCTCCCGGTGCCGGGAAGGCCCCTCGCGGGCTGACTATACTTCGGGCTTTTCCATCAGTTCATAGATGAGGTCGCCGATGAACTTGGTGTGCATGCCGAGCTTGTAATGCTTGATGATGTCTTCCAGTCCGCCGTGGCAGTTGTGGCACGGGGCGACCACGGTGTGGACTCCGGTGTTGCGGAGCTGATCGGCTTTCACCCGGTTGCCTTCCATGCGCACGCTCTTGAAGGGCGGGCCGCAGTTGATGATCCCGCCGCCCGCGCTGCAGCAGAAGTTGTGCTCGCGGTTGGGCGTCATTTCGACCACGTTGGCGCAGAGGAAGTGCACCACGTCGCGCAGCTTGTCGGCAAGGCCGCGGCCGCGGATGGTGTTGCAGGGGTCATGGATGGTGACCGGATCTTCGAACTGGTGCGTGATCTTGATCTTGCCTTCGTTGATGAGCTCCCAATAGAACTCGATGGCATGGACCACCGGGACCGGGGAGTCCTTCCAGGCGAGCCAGCGGTTGCCCTGATCGTACACGGAGCGGAAGGCGTGCCCGCATTCGCCCATGACGATGCGCTTGACGCGCAGCTTCTGGGCCAGCTCGAAGTGGGCGCGCTTGATGCGGCCCATCATTTCGTAGTCGCCCGTGAACATGCACATGTCGCTGTTGTCCCAGCCGGGGCGGGAGGGCATGGTCCAGTCGCTGCCCGCCTGATGGAAGATCGCGGCGGCCTGATAGATGAGCTGCGTGCGGAACTTCGGCTCGGGCGCGATGACCGAGTACATGAAGTCCGCGCCTTCCTTGTCGAGCGGGATGCGGATGCCGGGGAATTCCTCGCGGGCTTCCTCTTCCTGCCAGACGAGGCTGTCGATCCATTCGTCTTCGCGCACCCACATCTGGTTGAACGTGGCGGAATGGCTGTTGGCGGTGTCCTGAATGAAGGTCGGGGTGATGCCGAGCTTGTTGCAGATGCGCCGCACGAGGCTCATCAGGTAGGCGATGTCCACGCCCACGGGACAGTAATGGATGCAGCGGCGGCACATGTTGCATTCGGTGTGCGCGATCTGCGCGATGCCCCGCATCTGTTCGGCGTTGAGCTTCCCGCTCTCGCGGACCATCTTGAAGATGGTCTTGTCGAGCTTGGCGACGGGCGTATAGGACGCGTCGTCCGGGTGGGAAAGGCTGAAGTGGCAGGCCTTGGCGCAGGCGCCGCAGCGCATGCAGGTCTGTTCGTATACTTTGACTCGCACGCCTACCTCGCCCTTCAGGACGTCGCGGATCACTTTGGTGATGCGCTCCGGCGTGGCAAGCTGCATGCCGCGCGTCAGGTTGGCGTCTTCGATTAAGCGTTTTTCAATACCCATCGTGTGCCTCCAAAATTACCAGTCGCAGGTACGACGGACGCCGATGGATTCGGAACCCATGTAGGCGCGGGTGAAGGGAATCAGAATGGCGTGGCTCAGGCGCGTGAAGGGCAGGCAGATGAGGATCGCCTCGCCGAACAGCACGTGGAGCAGAGCCATGAAGCTTTCGCTTCCGAACCCGTGCGCGGAGGCAAAGCCGGTCACCATGACGCCGGTGACGAGCAGCAGGGAGAACCAATCGGCCTGTCGGGTCACGTAGCTTGACGCCGGGACTGCCAGTCGGCGCCAGCCGAGGACCAGACAGGCCAGAATGGTAGCTAGGGTGACGGCGTCCATAAAGCCGTCGGGCAGGGAAGGAAGGGAAAAACCGAAATTGTAGTCCCACATGACGTTGTGGGCCGAGTAGAACAGCACGGCGAGCAGGATGCCGATGTGCAGCACGAAGTTCGCCACGGTCAGCAGCGGGTTCTCGCGCCAGCCGCAGGTGGAGAAGGGCAGCGTCCAGCGGATGATCGACGTCAGCGAGTCTTTCCAGTTCATGTAGGCGAGGGCCGAGGCGTCGCGCTGGCGGGCGAGGCGTCCGAGCGACCACAGCCGCCAGATCATCCCGCCGATGCACACCGTGAAGGCGATCCATGCCAGCGGGCCTACCGCAAAATTGTACAGGGCATTCATGATGAGTTCCTTGTTGCAGTTGGATGCCTAGAGCCGCACGGTGTGGCGGGAGAACACGCCGTCCTTGAGGGAACAGAACAGCAGGACTGTGCCGTCCGGGCTGAACGTGGGGTTCCACACGCCGTCGAGGTTTTCGATCACGGCGTTGCCGTCGACGTACAGGGCGAACTTGCCGTCGCGGCGGACCTTGGCGGCGGCGCGGTCCCCGGCGGGCGAGAACACGACGGGCCACGCCATATCAAAGGCATCGTCCCACACTTTGCCGTCCACGGCGATCTGGAACCGGCTGTTGTTCTGGCTGCCGAGGGCGGCGGCGTGCTTGCCGTCCGGGGACAGGACGAGATCCGTCACGGACGGGAAACGGCAGTTCCACGGGGTGGCGTTGCAGGCCACGGTGAAGGCGCCGTAGGAAGGCGCGGCGACGGCCCAGATGTATTCGCCGTCGGTGGCGGCGGCCTGAGGCGCCCAGCACTGCGCGAACATGGGCTTCCAGAAGAGGGAGCCGTTGCGGGCGAGGCCCCATTTGCCTTCCTTGCGGATGGGCGCGATGACGTCGCCGGATTTGGGCTCGAAGATGGGTTCCCACGCACAGGGGTAGGTTTCGCTCCAGCGCTGGCCGTTGATGGAAATGGTATATTCGTACGGCGTGACGCGCACGGTGCTGGCGACCCGGTGGCCTTCCCTGTCGAAGCAGGGCGACCACGCGTTCAGGTAGCACTCTTCCCATGCTTGGCCGTCGACGGCGATGGTATAGATGCCCTTGCTGAAGCCTTCCAGATCGGCCTGGCCAAGCCCGGCGGTCTGGACCACGGCGGCGGTTTTGCCGGTTTCCGAAAGGACGAAATCGGTGGCGGCGGTGTAGAGCTGTTCCCACGGCGCGCCGTCGACCAGCATCCCGTATTCCATGCCGGTCTGCATGGGCACGGCGATGGTCCCGGCCTTGTTGAACCGGGTTCCCCACAAATAGTCGGCGTGTTCTTCGCTTTCCGCGTCGTCGACCACAATGGCCCACTCGCCGTCGCTCTGAGACAGAGCCGTCAGCCGCCCGTCGGGGGCGAACTGGCAGTTATACATCTTGTCGGTGCGCGTTTCCCACAAGGCACCGTTCAAGCGTACGGTAAAAGTGCCGTCTTCGAGGGCAGAAACCGCCGCGAACGATTCGCAGTCCGGAGAAATCTGCCATTCCTCCTGCCATGCCGTTTCGGGCAACATCTCCGTTTCCCCGAGCTTTCTGACAGAAGGTTCCCAATCATACCGTTTCTGATCTTCCATACAGTCCCCCACTGGGTGTGAAGCTACTTTTGGGCAGGAGCATACCGCGAAATCACGTTCTGTAAAGGCGCTCCGCCTGGAACGGGTATTACCCCGTTCTCAGATTGGGTATTGTCCTAAAAGGAACAGCACGATTTTTCCGGCATCAAAGGAAAAACGTGAAGAACGGGAAGAATGCCGTGTTAGAGGAATACGGGATATCACCCCTTCTTGTTTCCCATACCAAAAGTGAGGCTAATAACTTGAAAGAACACTCGTTCTTTTTTGGGTAATCGAGCCCCGAAACGGCGGATATTTTGTGAAAAGGCAGGATTGAGGTTACGGATCGGCAACACGGAAAAAAGGTCAAAAAAATTGTATTCAGAAGAAAGGGAGGAAAACACTTTTGAAAACACAAGGTTGCCTCAAGAAAGCGTGTAAAGTGAGGAAAAATCAAAAAAAGTTTTTGCTCAGAGAGCGTATTCTTGTTCCATAAAAAGAGAGCAGTCTTTTGTGGCGGATACTGAATCTTCTTTATTAAGAACGATTTCTAAGAACTAGCCTGCCGGAAACGGATGGTTTTGACGTCCGGTAGGGAAGGGACGTTCCCCCTCGGATGGGCTTATGTGGAGAGGGGGCGGAGCAGGCCCGCTTGAAAGTTCGACGGGCGTTTGCCATAGTTCCGCCAGCGTCTTGCCCCTTATACTTTGGACCCCAAGCAAGCCGGCGGAACAACCGCCACGCTGGATGCCGTGCCCGTTTGGGGCTTGCGGAGACGGCCATTCGTCCGTAGCGTGCCCGGTTATCGGTCCGTTCTTGAAGACGGGTCCGGCAGCGTTGAGGGCTGTTTTTACGGAATGCCGGACAAATGGAAGGCCCTTTGGGGCCTACCGCGACTGCCGCGCAGAAGAGGCCTTTGCATACTTGTGGGGTTTACCCGGCCGCTCGTGTCGGTGGCGTCGTTGTTGCTGGAAAATCATAGATTCGCTTGGGGCGACGGTGTTTGCTTTGAGAGCTGTCCGCGCCTTTGGAAGCGGTACGGAAGAGAATCGGAAAAAGGAGTTGCTCATGAAACGTATTCTGATGTTGGGCCTGTTGGCCCTGAGCCTGCTGTGCGGCACGGCGTTCGCCAAAACGGGCGAAGGCATGACGATCTGGTTTGATACGGGCGGTTCCGTAGGGGATGGTTACGGCACCATCGTTCAGAACGGGGCCAAGGCCGCTGCCGCCGATATGGGGTGCGAGCTGCGTTTGCTGTATTCCGACTGGAACCCTGAAACCATGATCACGCATTTCCGCAATGCCGTGGCCGCACGTCCGGACGGTATCGTCGTCATGGGGCATCCCGGCGACGCCGCATTCGGCCCGCTGGTCGATGCTGCGGTCAAGCAGGGGATCGTCGTGACCTCGATCGACACGGCCTTGCCGGAAACACAGGCTCGGCATCGCGCCAAGGGGTTCGGCTATGTGGGGACGGACAACTACACGCAGGGCAAGGCTCTCGCTGAGGAAGTGCTGCGCCGCACGAACTTGAAGAAAGGCGACCGCGCCTTTGTCTGGGGCCTGAAGCGCATCCCCGATCGCGGGCGGCGCGCGCAGGCTATCGTCGAAATGCTGGAACAGGCGGGCGTGACCGTGGATTATCAGGAAATCACCCCAGAAATCGATAAGGACCCCGTGCTCGGTGCCCCGGTCGTGGCGGGGCAGCTCGGGCGTCACCCCGACACCAAGGTCATCATTGTGGATCACGGCTCTCTGACCGCGCAGATGGGCAACCACCTCAAGAACGCGGGCGTCAAGCCGAATACGGTATATGTGGCGGGATTCTCGCTGTCTCCGGCGACGGCGGCGGCCATTGAAAACGGCTATGTCCAGCTTGTTTCCGAAGCGCAGCCGTATGTGATGGGCTACTTCGGCGTCGTACAGACCGTGTTGAGCAAAAAGTACGGTTTTACCGGATTCAGCATCGATACGGGCGGCGGCATCGTGGACGCCGCCAATATCGGCGCGGTGTCCGCCTTTGCCAAGCAGGGCTTGCGGTAGAGGAAACGCCCCCAAAAGGGAGAAGGGAGCTTCTGAAGAAGTATCCCCTTTTCTTTTTTCCGGACAGGCAGGCTAGCGCTTTTTTACTTTTGAAAGAATAGAGAGGCATTGGGGAAGGGAGCGGAGCGTTTCCCTTGAGGAGCGCTTCCCTTCCCCAAAACCGCCAGCGCGGAACCTCTCTCCTTTCAAAGACGTTTGTGCCTATCAAATCCTTGCCCGCAGTCTCTTCCGGCACAGATTGTCTTTGAAAATGCGGTCAAAGTGGAAGGCTTGTCTCATGGCGGTCGAGAGATGTTTTTCCAGCGGCTGCGCGGCGGAACTCCCGCTGATGCGGGGCGTCAAAGTGACATGGATGCGTTATGGGAATGCTGCTCAGTGTAAGAGGGATACGGAAATCGTTCGGAGCGGTGGCGGCGTTGCGGCACGCCGATCTGGACATGGCGGAAGGTGAGGTCGTGGCCCTGCTTGGCGATAACGGCGCGGGCAAGTCCACGTTCGTCCGCCTGCTCTCCGGGGCCGGGCGTCCCGACGGCGGCACGTTCAGGTTTGGGGGGAATCCCGTTGATCTGGCGAAATACAGCGTCCGCAAGGCCCGGGATATGGGCATCGAGACGGTGCATCAGGATCGCTGCCTGTGCGAGGGGCAGTCGCTCTGGAGGAATATGTTTGTGGGGCGCCACGTGAGGACGCGCTGGGGATTCATCGGCATTGCCGCCGAACGCGAGGCAACCCGGGTGATGCTGGGGGAGTGGCTCGGGCTCGGCGGGGCGGGGCTGGACCCCGATGCCGACGTACGGGTGTTGTCCGGCGGCGAGCGGCAGGCGCTGGCGATCGGGCGGGCCATGTATTTCGGGGCGCGGCTGGTCATCTTGGACGAACCCACCACGGCTCTCTCGTTAAAAGAGGTGAAACGCGTTCTGGAATTCATCCAGGCCCTGCGGGACAAGGGGCGCTCCGTGCTGCTGGTGTCCCACCATGTGCATCAGGCGTATGATGTGGCGGATCGGTTCCTGTTCATGGATAAGGGCAAGACGGTCGGTGAAGTGCGGCGCGAGGGGACGTCCCCGGCGGATCTGACGGAACGGCTGCTGTCCCTCGCCGAAGGGAGAGGTGCGTGATGGGCGGGCGCATCCGGCGGGCGTTGCCCGCAAGCACACGCAACCAGCTGTGGCTGACGGGGTTGTTCTTGGCGTTGCTTGCGCTGTTCATGATGACGGGCGCGCGGGCGTTTCTGGCGTGGCCCATGTACGAGAGCCTGCTTTCAACCTTGCCCCTGTACGGTTTTCTGGCGCTCGGGCTCACGTTGGTGGTCGCGGCGGGGGAGATGGATTTGTGTTTCCCCTCGACGCTGGCGGTAGCCGGATTCGGCTTTGCGCTCACGGGGATACACACGGGGCAGGTCTGGCTCGGCGTCATCGTCGCCATCCTGATCGGCTTGGGGATCGGTCTCTGCAACGGCTTTCTGGTCGCGTATGTCGGCGTGCCGTCCATCATAGCGACCATCGGGACGCAGTTTTTCTGGCGCGGCGCTGTCATGCTGCTGAGCCAGGGACTCGCACTCGGGCTGGCGGATCTGGGGGGAAGCCCCATGCATAGCGTGCTGGCAGGGAGGCTTGGCGGCTTCCTGCCCATGCAATCGCTCTGGCTGATTGTAATGGCGCTTGCCCTTTGGCTTCTCCTGAACCGCCACCCGCTCGGCGACGCCATCCGGTTTACGGGCGAGCAGGCGGACATCGCATCCCGGCTCGGCATCAACGTCCCGGCGGCCCGTCTTGGCGTACACACGCTCATGGGCGGCATAGCGGGCTTTGCCGGGGCCATCGGATGCATGGAAATGGGGTCGTGGTGGCCCACACAGGGAGACGGGTACATGCTGTTGGTGTTCGCCGCCGTGTTCATCGGTGGGACCAGCGTATTCGGAGGCTCCGGGAGGCTGTACGGCACGTTGATCGGCATCGCCATCGTCGGGATGATCGAGGCGGGCATCGTCAGTTCCGGCCTGTCGGGATTCTGGACTCGCGCCGTGCACGGCATGGTCATCGTTGTCGCGGTATCGAGTTACGCGATTCTCTCAGGGAATGCCGACGAGCGTATTTTGCGTCTGGTACGGTGGAGAAAAAGGTAGAGCCTCTTCAAAGCCACTGAGCCGAGAAAAGCGGCAAGTGGCGAGCGGCGCGCATTGCCTGATCGGTACAACACAGGGAAACGCGTTTCCTGACCTCAGTTCCGGATGGTGGAAAGAGCAACAAAAGGGAGGCTTCAACCTCCCTTTTGTTATCGCCGGACAGCTACAAGTCTCGTCGCTCGACAAGCAGTTTATCCAGTTCTTCCATGAATGCGGCAAGCAGGGCTTCCTGCCCGCGCACGGAGCGGATGACTTCGCCTTTACGGAAGATGATGCCCTTGTCGCGGCCTCCCGCCATGCCGAGATCGGCTTCCCGCGCCTCGCCGGGTCCGTTCACCACACAGCCCATGACCGCGACCTTGATGGGCGCCTTTTCCGTGCGCAGGCGGCGCTCCACTTCTTGAGCGAGGCCGATGAGATCTATTTCCGTACGCCCGCAGGTGGGGCAGGAGATGATTTCCGGCCCGCGCTGGCGCAGTCCGAGGGCGCGGAGCAGTTCCCACGCCACGGTCATCTCTTCTTCTGGGGCAGCCGTCAAAGAGACGCGCAGGGTGTCGCCGATGCCCTCGCTGAGGAGGACCCCCATGCCGACCGAGGATTTGATGGCTCCGCGCAGCACGCCGCCCGCCTCGGTGACGCCAAGGTGCAGCGGGTAATCGCAGCGTTGCGATAATAGCCGGTAACATTCAATGGTATTGAGGACCGAAGACGACTTGATGGAAATTTTCGTATCGTAAAAGCCGTGTTCCTCAAGGATGCGGACATGCCCGAGTGCGCTTTCAACCATTGCTTGCGGGGTGGGGCCTCCGTACTGCTCCAGCAGCCGTTTTTCTACCGAACCACTGTTGACGCCCACGCGGATCACCGCGCCCCGCGCTTTGGCGGCATCGACCACCATTTCCACGTTTTTGCGTTCACCGATGTTGCCGGGGTTGATGCGTAAGCCTTCCAATCCCGCTTCCAGTGCCATGAGGGCCAGACGGTAGTCAAAATGAATGTCCGCGATGACCGGGATGGGGCTGGCGTCATGAATGGCGCGCAGGGCCCTGGCTGCCGTCTCGTCGGGTATGGCGACGCGCACGATTTCGCAGCCCGCGTCGTGCAAGCGTTTGATCTGGCCGAGGGTGGCCTCCACGTCCCGCGTGTCGGTATTCGTCATGCTCTGGACGACAATGGGTGCACCTCCGCCGATACGGACGGAGCCGAGTTTCAATTGTCGAGTCTGTTTGCGGGGGAGTTCCATATACTATCCTTTTGGGGAGGAATCTGGGGGAAGGCGTTTTTTATAAAAAGCGCCTTCCCCCAGACCCCCACCCGCAAAAATGTTGACTGGTGGGGAGGCTGCGCGACAGGAGTTCGTTTCAGCCGGAGAGGGAATACAGAGAAGAGGCCATGCCCTGTCGGGATAAGATAGCTGGCTGTTGCTTTTAACAATACCGTTTCAACAAAAACCGTCGGGGGATGATCCGTCTGAGGAACATCCCCCGACGGTCGTTTTTCCGAAACTGCCGGGGTCCGGGGGGAGGCTCTCCCCCCGGGCAGGTCCGGGCGGCAGCCCGGCGGAGTCTGAGGCAGAGCCTCAGCAGGTGCAGTGCAGCGCCCTGCGTGTATTCACGTTACGCCAGCTTCTTGCGTTGTTCGGCCAGAGCCGCAGCCTGTTCCTCAAAGGTGGCGAAACCGGCCTGATGCAGGGCGTCCTCGACGGTCTCGTTCCAGTTCCACGCGGCATAGATGACCGGCTTGTGGAACGTGGCGCGGAAGGCCTTAAGAGCCTTGCGGGCGGTGTTTTCGCGGCTTCCGCCGAGGCTGTCACGGAGTTCGCCGTGCAGACGGGCGGTTTCCGCATCGTACCAGGCGCGGATCTTGGCCGGATCGGAGGCGAGCTTGGCGACATCGGCCTTTCCGGCGGCTTCAAGCAGCTTGACCAGCTTGGCCTGGTGCTGTTCGCCAAGCCACTTGCCAAGGCCGGAAGCCGAGATGTTCAGGGCCTCGGCGGCCGCGAAGTCCTGCTTCGTGCGGTAGTAGGTATCGGGCACGACGGAGGCGGAGGTGATGCCGCTGATAGCCACGAGGCCGCGCAGCACTTCGCTGTTCGCCACGCCCTGGCCGCAGAAGCCGACCTTTTTGCCGAACTTCTGCCCGGAGAAGATGGTCACCAGAATCGCCCAGACCACGGCGGGGTCTTCCTCGTCGTAGATGTGCGAGAGCGAGCTGTTGTCGCGGTCGGTGGCCAGCACCATCTGGGTCATGTCGTTGGAGCCGATGGAGAAGCCGTCGAACTCCTGGATGAACTGCCGCGCCAGAATGGCGTTGGAAGGCAGCTCGGACATGAGGATGATCTTGAGGCCGTCCTCGCCGCTGCGCAGGTTGTGCACGGTGTCGAGGTAGCCGCGCATGGCGCGGGCCTGTTCCAGCGTGCGCACGAAGGGCAGCATGAGCTGGAGGTTGTGCGCGCCGTAAGCCGAGCGGGCCAGCTTGAAGGACTCGATTTCCCAGTCGTGGATATCGCGGGATACGCCGCGATAGCCGAGCATCGGGTTGTCTTCGTGATCTTCGAAGAGGTTGCCGCCGAGCAGGTTGCGGTACTCGTTGGTCTTGAAGTCGGTGGTACGGTACACGATGGGCTTGCCGTAGAAGGCCATCGCAAACAGGGCCAATCCCTGAGACAGCGTCTGCACGTAGTGGTCGTGGCCGTTCTTGTGGCCGCGGGCGCGGATGAGCGTGCCGATTTCGCCGGGGATGGAACGCAGGGCGGCGATTTCCTTGGCGAGGCCGCAGCGGGCGCCCACGTCTTCACGCAGCGCGGCGATCTGGCGCAGGGTTTCCTGCACCGCCGGATTGAGCGCGGCGTAGCTGACCTGATCGCCGATTTCCTTTTCGATGGCGGCGCGGCGCGCCTTCACTTCGGGGGAATCGCCGGACAGGGCCAGCAGTTCGGACTCGTAGCCCATGATGATGCGGACGTGTTCGGCCAGATCCGCGGACGTCTCCAGCGTGCTGTAGAAGCGCGCGGCACGTTCGGTGTATTCGTCCAGCAGCTTTTCAACTTCGCGCATACGCCGATACACGGCCATGATTTCGTCGGGATTGCGGAGGTCGTCCTTTTTGCCGAGCTTTTCCAGTTCTTCCGCGAAGCCGGTGATGTTGCCGACGTGTTCGCGGAGGCGGAGATCCAACGACACGAGGCCAGCGTCAAGCTGTTCGCGGATGGTCTTGCGCAACTTGGAGTCCAGTTCGCCGATCTTCTTCTGGACGAGGCGTTCCAGTTCGCCGTTGTCGAAGGCTTCCAGCGCGGCGGGGTGCACGCCCACGTTGCCGAGCATGAATTCGGCGCGCAGCAGGCCCACTTCAAAGTCCGGCACGTTGCGGAGGCGGGACAGGAACAGGGCCTGCCCGATGTCCGCGAGCACGAGGCCGACTCGGGTTTTCGTCTGGGGCAGGGCTTCCACGTCCATTTCGCCGCCGACTTCATGCAGCGGGAGCAGGCCGCGGTACACGCGCCCACGGGTGCCGTCGACGGTGACGTCCAGACCGTCCAGAGCCTGAAGGGCCGTGGGGTTCTGGATGCCGATGACCGCGGCGATGCCGAGTTCGCGGGAGGTGATGGCCGCGTGGCTGGTGTCGCCGCCCACGTCGGCGAGGATGGCGGAGGCCACGCGCATACCGGGAACCATATCGGGGTCGGTACGTTCGGCGGCGAGGATTTCGCCCTTACCCACGCGGTTCAGTTCCAGCGCGGAGCGGAGGAAGCGGACCTTACCCTGTCCGGCGCCACGGGAGGCCCCGTTACCGGTCAGCAATATCTCGGCGGCAGCGGCGGCCTTGGGCTCCACTTCGCGGCGGCGCATGAAGATGGTGTGGGGATGCAGGGCCAGTTCTTCATTCCAGCGTGTTTCGGGGCGCGCCTGCACGAACCACAGCATACCCTTGGAGTCGATGCAGAACTCGGTGTCCATGATCATGCCGTCGTAGGCCTTGCTCACGGCGCGCACGCCCTTGGCGACCTGCTCGGCCTGCGTGGGGGTCAGGGCCCAGAGCATACACTCGCGTTCCGGAACGGGCACTTCCTTGGTGCCGCCGTTTTCGTCATAGACGATCTTCATGGTTTTGCTGCCCATGAAGCGGATCACGACTTCGCTGCCGTCGTCCTTCTGGTAGACATACAGCTTGTCGGGCGTCACGCGGCCGCCCACCACGGCTTCACCGAGGCCGTAGCTGGTGTCGATGCTCACGAGGTCCTTGCGGACGGTCCCGCGGCAACCCGTGGCGGTGTCGGCGCTGAACGCCGTACCGGACACCACCGGATTGATCATGCGCATGATGCACACGGAAAGGGACGTGTTTTCGATGGACCATTCCTTCTTCGCCTGCGCGGCAAGCTCTTCCTGGCCCGTGGTTTCGGACTGGGTCAGAGCATCGAGGATGGCTTCCCGGCGGTAAATCATGGAGCGCAGGTTATAGGCCGAGGCGCAGTCCCACAGGTACGCGGTGGCCACTGCGTCGTCGCCGACCATGTTCAGGAAGGTGTCCTGAAGGCCCGCGAAGGCTTTCTTGCGGGAGTCCTCACCGGCGGCGGAGGAACGCACGGCCACGGGCACGTCGCTTTCCTGCGCCTCGGCGCAGATGTCGCGGTAGGCGGAACGGACGGCCTTGTCGACGCGTTCGGGCAGGGGGCAGGACAGGATGGCAGCCTGCACCATGACGGAACGCTTGCGGAGCTGGTCGATGCCTTCCTGCGAGGAGGCGAAGCCGTCGACCACGTTGTTGACGAACGTGCGCAGGCGGATATGCGGCAGTTCCGGATCGGCTTCGGAAGCCTTGCGGATCTCGGCTGCGACGGAACGCACGAATTTCGGCAGGAACTCGTGATCCTTGGTGACTTCGGGGGAAGCCCAATCGATGCGGTTATAGGCTTCGTCGACCATGGAACGGATCAGCGCCGCGCACACCTTGCATTCGTCGAGCACGATGTGGAACGCCACGGACGAAATGGCGCGGAACTGAGGAATGCGAACGCCTTCAACCCGGCTGATCAGTGCCGTGTTGTAGTTTTTGCCACCCACCAGCAGCTCGGCGTCCTCGCCGATCCGCACGATGTCCGCGCCGGTCAGGACCAAGCGCTTGAGAAGATCTTCCACCGGAACCTCGTCTTGTCGGTTTTTGGTTGCGGAAGGAGTTTTCGTCATGAGGATTGCCTCCCAGGCTCTCTCTTCGTATCGGTTGATGTCCCTTAGATCCGGCTGAGCCGTTCCCCGCAGTAGGGACAGAACTCGATGTCATTCATGGGCAACGGACGACTGCACGCCTCGTTGGTGCAGATGCGCGGAACCGGCCCGAGCTCCACGATGAGCTCGCCTTCGCGGACGGTTTCCATCTTCCTGGTTTCCTTGTAGTCGGCGGTCTTGAGCACACGCTTGACGATGCCGGCCACAGGAGCCAGAACGGCTTTTTCCTGCTTCATGATGGACACGTTGAACAGTTCTTCGCCCTCCTCGACGATGTCGCCGGGATGGACGTACATCACCCAGAGGTCGCCGTTGCTCGGCGCGCCGACCTGATACTTGTCCGTAGGATCGGCCATCACCGCGCCCCCGGCGCCGCCGTTCTTGGGCGGGGCGACCTTGACGAGCTGGCTGAAGATTTCCGAGTCAAGCACGAAGCGGACCATGGATTCGCCCGCGTCGTTGGCCGGGGACATGCTCACCAGCAGGAACTGGTGCGGCTTGCCGGACGTATCCACAAAGTTGATTTCCTCGCCGACGGAGCAGCCTTCAAACCAGACGGGCAGCGGCAGCCGGTTGGGATCGCCGTATTTGGCACGGAACTGAACCGTCTTCACGGCGTCGCCGGGATGGTTCAGGTACATGACCATTTCTTCTTCCGTGGGTTCGCGCTTGATGATGTCGCGGAACGCCTTGCGCTCAGCCTCAATGTCCATGTCGGTGAGCTTTTCCAGCGGCGAATGCGTGGTCCGGTCGGCAATGGCCTGCTTCCATGCGTTGCCGAACGCGCTCTCATACACCCAATCCGGCGGGAAGCCCAGAGGCAGCTTGCCGAATTTGCCCAAAAGGAGGTTGCGGAACGCGTCGTTGCAATCCTGATAGAGGGCGAGGCGGGCCGCGCGGGTGCCTTCGCTGAGTTCGGCTTCGTCGGGCACGTCGTTGACGCGATCAAGCACGCCGAGCAGGTATTTGACCTCTTCTTCGCCGCCGCGCTTGTACGCGCCGGTCACGGCGAGGAATGCGGTGTTCCACGTGATCTGGGAACCGGGGGTCACGTCGTGGTAACGGACGAGCTTGCGGGTCCCGGCAAGGAACTTGAGCATGTAGGGCAGCAGGTGGATGTAGCCCTGCTTGAGCGCGCCTTCCTGCGACGAGGAGGTCGCGCCGCCGGGCATGGCGTGTTCGGTCACGTCGTTGTCGATGCCCTGGAAGTACGGAGCGCAATAGCGGTCGTAGTAGGGGATGACCTGCTTGAGCACGAAGTTGGCGTCGCGGACCATATCCTTGTTCATGGCGGTCTTGAGGCCGAGTTCGCCTTCCATGTAGGCAGCGGTGGCGAGGGTGTCGCCCTGGCCGTAGCTGCGGACGCATGCGCCGAGGTTCGTATCCACGATCTGGACGCCAGCCTTGGCAGCCGCGCCCACGGAGGGAACGAACAGGCCGTCCGTCATATGGCGGTGGTAGTGCAGCACCAGCTCGGGCCACCGTTTGCGCAGCGCCGTGACCACTTCGGTCATGAAGCGGGGCGGGCATACGCCGGCCATGTCCTTGAGGCCAAGGATGATATGGCGGGAGACTTCCTTTTCGCTCATGCCGGCCACATCGCCGCACACGGAGAGGACGTTCTCGGCCACGCCGAGGTAGTGATCAACGTCAAAGCCGTTGGCCCACGACATGGAAATGGCGGGTTCGAAGACCACGTCCCTGCGGCTCAACGCGACTTCGGCGAAGGGGCGCATGTTATCGATGTGGTTCAGGAAGTCGAAGCAGCGGATGATCTGGAAGTTGTCGCAGATCATTTCGCCGGTCAGGCGCATGAGGTTCTTGGGCTGCGGGCTGTAGCCGAGCACGTTGGTCGAGCGGATCAGGATCTGCTTGAGGGTCTTCGGGGCGAACTTGTTCCATTCCTTCGCCTCGGTGAAGGGGTAGGTCATGTTCGCCATCATGGCGACGTGGAAGTGCGCGCCGCCGCCGTTCTCAAGGGAGAAAAAGCCGCAGTTGTCCAGGTAGGGCCCCACGAGGCGGTCTTCGGCGAGGCGGAAGCGGTTGCCGCTGTTGGACTGGGTGCTGTCGCGGGTGGTCGTGTCCGTGAAGTGGACACGGCCGCTGTCGCGGACGTAATCGAGCAGGGCCACGCGGTCGCCGTGCGGATAGGGAGAGGGCTCTTTGCGTACTTTGGAGGGGATGGCAGGGAGCACCACATCCTGACGCGGCAGGCGGGGCGTGGTGTGGGAACGGTATTCGCCGAGCTGGACGAAGGGGTTGTAGCCCTTGGCCGAGATTTCCGCGATGAGCTTGGCGAGGCGTTCGCTTTCCGGCGCGAGGTCGGCGTATATCATGAGCTCGGGCGCGGACGGGATGAAGCCCGTGTCGAACATGCCCGCCCGGAAGGCCGGGTGCTTGAGGACCTGACGATAGAAGGGGATCGTGGTCTTCACGCCGCCGACCATGTATTCGGTCAGGGCGCGGTCCATGATGCCGAGCACTTTCTGCCAGTCGCGGCCATAGGCGATGAGAAGCGAACCGGCGGAGTCGTAGTTCGGGGGGAACTCGTACCCGGCGGAAAGGTTGGAGTCGATGCGCACGCCGGGGCCGCCGGGCGACACGTAGCGGGTAATCAGGCCGGAGTTCGGGGCGAAGTTGTTCTGCGGGTCTTCGCAGTTGATGCGGACCTGCATGGCGAAGTGGGACGGCTTGGTGTTTTCTTCGGTCAGGCGCAGCTTCGCGCCGAAGGCCACGGCGATCTGCTCTTCGACGAGGTCGACGCCGTAACGGCTTTCGGTGATGCCGTGTTCCACCTGAAGGCGGGTGTTCACTTCGATGAGGTAGGGTTCACCCTGCGGGGTGACGAGGAACTCCACCGTGGCGAGGGAGTAATAACCCACCTCGCGGACCAGCATACGGGAGTATTCCTTCAGGCGTTCGCGCAGCTCGGGCGTGATGCCCGCCCACGGGGACGGGGTGATTTCCACGAGCTTCTGGTGGTTGCGCTGCACGGAGCAGTCGCGTTCGTCAAAGGCGAACACGTTGCCGTGCTGGTCGGCGATGACCTGGATTTCGATGTGGCGGACCTGTTCGAGGTACTTTTCCACGTACAGGCGGGGGTTGCCGAAGGACGCCTGCGCCATGGCGGAGGCCTTAAAAAAGGCATCTTCCAGTTCGCTTTTTTCACGAACAAGGAAAATGCCGCGCCCGCCTCCGCCGCCCTCAGCCTTCAGCATGATGGGGAGGGTGATTTCGTCGACGACCTTGCGTGCGGCGGGCACGTCGACCGCGCCTTCCGAGCCGGGCACCACGGGGATGCCGAGCCGCTTGGCGATCTTGCGGACCTGCACCTTGTTGCCGAGCAGGTTCATGGAGTCGGCTTTGGAGCCGATGAAGGTGATGCCCGCCTCTTCGCATTTCTGGGGGAACCGCTCGTCTTCCGACGCGAAGCCCCAGCCGGGATGGATGGCGATGATACCGCGCTGCTTCGCCTTGGCGATGATGAGATCGAGATCAAGGTACGCGCGAGGATCGGAACCGAGCAGGAGCAGTTCCTGCGCGGACGAAGCGGCCGGCGCGGCCTTGTCGATGTCGGTGGCGGTCATTACGGGCACTGCGGCGAAGCGTTCACGGATGGCCCGGCAGATTCGACGTGCCGGAATGCCCCGGTTGGCTACGAGTATGGGCTTGCCCCGAACTTCGTCCAGTACCTGTTCAAACGTCTTGGCGGCCATGCTTTCAACCTTTTCAATAAAGAAATGTTTAGACCCGGCAAAAGCCGGTCTTGTTCAGGACGCACCCCGAAACGGCATCGGGGACACCTGTGATCCGCCTCCGCACCGCTGCGGAAGGCCGTTCCCGGCGCCGCGCATGGCGCTTCGCGTCACGGCTGCATGGGAGGGCGGTCCAACCGAAGGCTCCCGGAAAGGAAACTGTTTGTTCCCTTACGATTTCGCAGGCGCAACCCGCCGAAATCGTCCAGCCCTTCAAGAATGCCTGTGTGGCGTTCCTGTTCGTCGGGGCCGTCCGTCAGAAGGACCGTTTGCCCGAGGAAGGCGAGGTGGCGTTCAGCAAGTGAACGCCACGCGGTTTTCCCCTTGGCGTCAATCTCTTCGACATAACAGAAAAAGATACGGCTCACAAGTCGCATCCACAGTCCCGCAACGGAAAGCGGCGAGACATTGGATTTTGTTGCAGAAGAGAGGAGCCCCGCCGGAACGGCGCGCTGCGCCCGCATGAGGGCGGCCGGGGGGGAGGATACGAGGTTCAGGCCGATCCCGGCGACAAGCAGGTTTTCGGCGGGCGTTTCCCTATGCGGGGGCAGGGGGCGTTCCTCCAGAAGAATGCCGCCGACCTTGCACCAGCCGGGGCCTTCCTCCTGTTCCTCGCGCCGCAGCAAGTCGTTGGGCCATTTCATATGAACGTCGAAACCCATGTGGGTCAGCGCTTCGGCGATGAGCCCGCCCACGGCGGGGGCCGCGGCCGTGCCCGTGAACGGGTGGCTCTGGGGCAGGCGGAGCGCCGCGTAGACGTTGCCTTCTGGCGAAACCCAGTTGCGCCCGAGCTGCCCCCGGCCGCTGCGCTGGCTCAGGGCGAGCACGCTCCCCCAGACGGGAAGCTGCCCGTGCGCGGCGAGGGCCCGGGCGACATCCATACTTGAAGTGGCGGAGCCGCACAGATACACTGGCGCCGGTACGCTGGCCGTTTCGGGAGTGTTTCCCGCCTGGGAAACCGGCGCAGTGAAGAATTGTTCGAGATACGGGCAGGCCGTGCTTGTGCCCGGCACGGTGAACGCCGCTTCGGGAAGCCCGTTCCAGAGGGCGGAGCCGGCCGCGTGATCAGCCGGAAACGGATCGGCGAGGCGGTCGTGCGGAGGGCGTTCGGAGTGGACGCCTTCGTGCAGAAGCCGCACCGTGCCGTTGAGACGAAAAGTGGAGTCGTGTGTCATGGCAATCGAAAATTGGCCGGAAACGGGCCGGATACCGGTCTATCTGGTGGGTGGGGCCGTTCGGGACCGCCTGTTGGGGCGGACGCCTCGGGAATATGATTTCGCGTTTGACGCGGACGAAGCCACGTTTCTACAGCGGAATCCCGAGGCCCGCAAGGTCGGGAAGAGCGTTTCGGTCTTTTTGTTGCGCGGTCAGGAATTTATGCCGCTTGAGGGGACGCTGGAAGAGGACATGTGCCGCCGCGATCTGACCATCAACGCGCTGGCCGAGGATCGGGACGGCAACCTTCTCGGGCATCCCCATGCGCTTTCGGATCTGCGGGAAGGCATCCTGCGGCCCGCTTCGCCGACGAGTTTCCGGGATGAGCCCGTGCGGGTGTTCCGGCTGGCCCGCATGGCTTGCGAATTGCCGTCGTTCACGGTTCATCCCGAGGCGGTGGCGCAGATGCGCGCCGTGGCGGGGGAGGGCTTGCTTGGGCGCATTCCCGCCGAACGCGTGGGGCGCGAACTCATGAAGGCGCTGGCCTCGCCGAAGCCGTCGCGCTGGCTGTCCGTGCTGGCGGAAGGGAATTGCCTTTCCCCGTGGTTCCGGGAGCTGGAAACTTCGATGGATATTCCGGCGGGCCCCGTGGCCTACCATTCAGGTTCGGTGATGGCACATCTGATGGACGTGATGGATGCGGTGGCGGGCGATCCCCTGTGCGTCTGGATGGCCCTGTGCCATGATCTCGGCAAGATCGGCACGGACCCGGCCTTGCTGCCGCACCACTACGGGCACGAGCTGCGCGGGGCCGAACCCGCCGAGCATGTCGCCAAGCGCCTCGCCTTGCCCGCGCGTTACGGCGCGGCGGGCGTGCTGTCGTCGCAGCTGCACATGAAAGCCGGTATCTATGAAATGCTGCGGGCAGGAACCCGTTGCGATCTGCTGATGCAGGTCCACAATGCCGAGCTGGACGGGCCGTTCTGGAAACTGGCCGAAGCCGACAGCGGGCGTTCGCTGCGTCCTGTCGTCAATGACGATCTTGCTGTGCTGCTCAGGATTTCACTGCCTCCGGAGTGGCGGGACAGGGGCAAGGAGTCCGGAAGGCGGCTCCGGGCGATGCGTTGTCAGGCCCTCGCCATGCATATGGCGAAGCGCAAACGGGAGAATGCCGATGGCTGATGGCGCGGGCATGGCGGGTGCGCCTTTGGATGTGAGCGGACGGAAGCCCGGGGCGGCTGGCGGCATACATGCCGTGGATTCGGATGCCGCCGTAGTCGTGGATGCCGTCCACGCGGCTCAAGGCGTGCGTGTCGTGGATTCATCCGGCCTCAACCACATCCTTCCTGTGGAAGCGGGGCAGACGCTTGCCCAGACGATCTGGCTGTCCGGCGAACTGTCCCCTCCCGCGCTGTGTTCGGGGCTCGGGCGCTGCGGGGCGTGCCGGGTACGGTTTTTTGAAGGGACGCCCAAGCCGTGCGACGCGGATAGCGCCATCCTCGGCGCGGAGGCCGTGCGCGGCGGCTGGCGGCTGGCCTGCCGCCATGCCGCCGTTGCGGGTATGGTTGTTGAGTTGCCGCCTCCGCCGTCCGAAAAACGGAAACGGATGGACATAAGGCCGGATGCGGGCCCGTTCCGGCTGGCCGTGGATCTGGGGACGACATCCATCCATTGGCGGCTCCTCGACGGCACGGGGCATGAGGCTGCGTCCGGGCAGGCCCTCAATCCGCAGATGGGCGCGGGGAGCGATGTGGTGTCGCGCCTTGCCGCCGCCCGGAATCAGGAGGGCCGGGAACGGCTGGGGCATCTCGTGCTCCGCTTCCTGCAACGCGTTGTCTCGGACGTGGGCGTCCCGGTGGCGGAACTGTGCATCGCGGGGAATACCGCCATGACCTCCATCCTGTTGAATGAAGATGTGGCCGGATTGTGTGCCGCCCCGTACCGGCTGACGGAGCCGGGAGGCCGCACGGCGGAGCTGCCCGGTCTGCCTCCGGCGTGGATCCCCCCGCAGCCCGCCCCGTTCGTGGGCGGGGACATCAGCGCGGGCATGGCGGCCCTCCTGTACGGGGAACCGCCGGAATTTCCTTTTCTGCTTGCGGACATGGGGACGAACGGCGAATTCGTGCTCGCTCTGGATAAGGAACGCTCCTTCATTGCCAGCGTTCCGCTCGGCCCGTCGCTGGAAGGCATCGGGCTCCGCTACGGCGGGGTGGCGGATACGGGCAGCGTCTCGGGATTCCGGCTCGGTCCGTTCGGCCTGTCTCCCGTGGTCATCGGCAACACGGAACCGAAATGGATTTGCGGCACGGGCTATTTGTCGCTGCTGGATGCGCTGTTGCGGACAGGTTTCCTCGACGCCACGGGTCGCCTTGCGTCGGCTTCTGTTTCACCTCTGGCCGCCCGCCTGCTCGGGACCGTCGAACGCGGGGCCGCTGGCTGGAGCCTGCCGTTGCCCGGCGGCATGGAGCTTGCCGGGGCCGACGTGGAGGAAATCCTCAAGGTCAAGGCCGCGTTTTCGCTGGCTTTGGAAAGCCTGCTGGCGGCGTCCGGGCTGGAGAGCAGGGCGCTCGCGCGGGTTTGCCTCGGCGGTGCGCTCGGGGAACACATGCCGGAAACCGCACTGGAGCGGCTGGGCTTTCTGCCGCAGGGCCTGCAGGCGCGCACTGTGGCGGAGGGCAACACCTCCCTGCGCGGGGCGGCGCTTCTGCTGACGCGCCCGGAACTGCGGGAGAGGCTGGTCCGCTGGAGTTCCGGGTGTACGCTTGTGGATCTGGCGGCCCGTCCCGATTTTACGGCCCTGTACATGCGGCATATGGTTTTCGGATAAGCGCCGTCCGTTTGCAAGAAGCCGCGTTTTGTGGCATTGCCTCCGTATTCGATACCCTGTAGCGCAACCTCTTTTTTAGGAGGAGAACAATGAACGTACGTCTCATGTCCGACCTTGATCTGCAAGGGAAGACCGTTGTTTTTCGTGAAGACCTCAATGTCCCGGTCAAGGAAGGGAAAATCACCAGCGACAAGCGCATCCGGGCGGCCATTCCGTCCTTGAGGTTCGCGCTGGATAAAGGCGCCGGCATCATCGTGCTCTCGCACCTTGGCCGTCCCGAAGAAGGCGTTTACTCCGAAGAAGCTTCGCTGGCTCCCGTGGCCAAACGCCTTGAGGAACTGCTCGGCGTTCCGGTCAGGCTTGAGAAGGACTATCTGGACGGCGTCAGCGTAAAGCCCGGCGAATGCGTCCTGTGCGAGAACGTGCGCTTCAACAAGGGCGAAAAGAAGAATAATGAGGAAGTGGCCCGCAAGCTGGCCGCGCTCGGCGACGTGTACGTCATGGATGCGTTCGCCACGGCGCACCGCGCGCAGGCTTCCACCGAAGGGGCCATCCGTTTCGCCAAGGTCGCCTGCGTGGGCCTGCTCATGGCCGCCGAACTCGAAGCCGTAACCCGTATCCTCCATGCGCCCAAGCATCCGCTGCTCGCCATCATCGGCGGCTCCAAGGTTTCGACCAAACTTGAAGTCCTGAACAATCTTTCCAAGCGCGTGGACAAGCTTATCGTGGGTGGCGGCATCGCCAATACCTTCCTGAAGGCCGCCGGATACGAAGTGGGCAAGTCCCTGTATGAGCCGGATCTGGTGGAGTCCGCCGCCAAGATCATGGAAGAGGCCAAAGGGCGCGGCGCGGCCATCCCGCTGCCCGTCGACGTCGTTGTCGGCCCGGCGCTGGAAGAACACGCTCCGGCGACCGTGCTCAAGGTCGAGGACGTGCGCCCTGACGACATGATCCTCGATATCGGCCCCGCCACCGCCGCAATGTACGCCCAGATCATCGCCGAGGCGGGCACCGTGGTTTGGAACGGTCCTGTGGGCGCGTTTGAAATCGACCAGTTCGGCAAGGGAACGGAAGCCATCGCCAAGGCCGTTGCGGAAACGTCCGCCTATACGGTTACCGGAGGCGGTGACAGTATCGCGGCCCTCGAGAAGTACGGCTACGCCAGTCAGGTGGATTATATTTCCACGGCGGGCGGCGCGTTCCTCGAAGTGCTGGAAGGCAAAACCCTGCCGGCCGTGGCCGCTCTTGAGGCGCGTGCGGCATCGTGAGCCAGTCATCCTCCCCTAAACGTAGAAACAACGCGGGGACTTCCGAAAAGGGGGCCCCGCGTTCCCCGTCCCGTGGCCCGGCGGAAAAGCGCCCCGCACCCCGGCAGGACAGTCGCGCCGATCAGGAACGTCCCGCCCGGAACAGCCATGCAGGGCAGGGGCGTTCCGGAAACAATCCGAAGAACGGTCCCGGAGAACGCCGCCCCGGTGGGCCGCGTGCGGGCTTCCGCAAGCCTGATGCGCCGCGTGCCGACGGCCCGGTAAGGCCCATGCCCGCGCCGATCAAGCACGCGGCAGGGCATCCGATGTGCCGCCCGTTGTTTTCTCCGCTGGACGCTTTTTGCCGCAACGCGCTGGCGCAGCTCCCCAAGGCGCTGGATGCGGTGATGCCGCTGTCCCGCAACCACCGCGCCGATTTGCCGGAGGCCATCCGTGACCTGTCCGCCATGCTCACCTATGAGCGCGGTGGGCTTGGGCGTTCCTACTGGAGCGCGCCCCGGTATGTGTCGGCATATCTGCGTTATTTTTTGCCGTGGAATCTTGTGCGGCTGACCGGCCTCTTGCCGGGTTTGGATTTGCCTGTCCCCGTTTGCGACGCCGAAACGCCGGTGACCATCGCCGACCTCGGAAGCGGGCCGCTGACCCTGCCTATTGCTTTGTGGCTGTCCCGTCCCGACTGGCGGGCTGTGCCGCTGACGCTGGTCTGCGTGGATACGGTTCCCCGTCCCATGGAAATGGGGCGCTCCATACTGGAACACATGGCGAAACTCTCCGGTGAACCGCTGAACTGGACGATCCGTCTGGTGCGTTCGCCGCTGATGCAGTCATTCCGCGAGTTGCGCTCCCCGTATCTGCTCATGGCGGGCAATGTGCTCAACGAATTGAAGGACAAGCCGGGCGTCAGCGTCGATGAACGCATGGCGGATCTCGCCGTCGCCGTGGGGCGGACGCTGCATCCTGAAGGCACGGCGCTGTTCGTTGAGCCCGGTACGCGGCTCGGCGGCACGCTTACCGCGAAGCTCCGGGAAACGGCGCTGGAGGAGGGGCTGACGCCTGTGGCTCCTTGTCCGCATCTTGGTCCGTGTCCGCTGTTGGAGACGCGCGAGCGTCGCTGGTGCCACGCGTCGCATCTTGCTGTGGCCCCGGCATGGCTGGCGGATCTGGCCCGTTACGCCAAGCTGCCCAAGGATTCGCTGAGCTTGTCGTTCATGCAGCTTCGGCCTGAATCGGAGGCCGCTCCTATCGCCAAGACAGCTCTTTTTCCGGCGATGGACCCCAACGGGGTTGTTGCCCGTATCCTGTCCGAGTCCTTCCCCGTCCCCGGCATGGGACATGCCCGCTATGCCTGTACGGAAGACGGGTTCGCCATTATCCCCGCAGCCGGGGACATCCCCTCCGGGGCGCTTGTCGCCTGCCGCCGTCCCGCGTCTCCACGTAAGGACGCCAAGACGGGGGCCGTTGAACTGCTTTGGCAACCGGAACAAAAACCTCAACGCTGATTTTTTCAGGAGTCTTTCATGTCTAAGATTATCACCCGGTTCGCGCCGAGCCCGACCGGGCATCTGCATATCGGCGGCGCCCGCACCGCTTTGTTCTGTTGGCTTCTTGCGCGTCACTACGGCGGTGAATTCCGTCTGCGTATCGAGGACACGGACACCGAGCGCTCGAAGCAGGAGTACACGGACGCGATTCTGGCCTCCATGCGCTGGCTTGGGCTGGATTGGGACGGCGAGCTGACCTATCAGACGCAGCGCACGGACCGCTATAATGAAGTCATCGACAAGATGATTGAGAGCGGTCATGCCTATTGGTGCTCCTGCACGCCCGAAGAAGTGGAAGCCATGCGTGAAGCCGCCCGCGCCAAAGGTGAAAAGCCCCGCTACGACGGCCGTTGCCGCGAGCGCGGCCTCGATGCCGGGCCCGGCCGCGTCGTGCGCCTGAAGATTCCCACCGAAGGCCGTGTGGTGTTCGACGACATGGTGAAAGGACATATCGCCACGGACGCTTCCGAGCTCGACGACATGATCCTGCGCCGTAGTGATGGTATGCCCACCTACAATATGGCGGTGGTGGTGGACGACCACGACATGGGGATTACCCACGTCATTCGCGGCGACGACCACGTTTCCAACACGCCGAAGCAGATTCTCATCTATCAGGCGCTCGGGTGGGAACTGCCCGTGTTCGGTCACGTGCCCATGATCCTCGGCAAGGACCGTCAGAAGCTTTCCAAGCGTCACGGCGCGCGTTCCGTGGTGGAGTACCAGAATGACGGCCTCCTGCCGCACGCGCTGGTCAACTGCCTCGTCCGCCTCGGCTGGTCGCACGGGGATCAGGAACTGTTCTCCATGCAGGAACTCATTGATCTTTTTGATGGAAAGAACCTGAACAGTTCCGCTTCCGCTTTCGATCCCGACAAGCTCCTGTGGTTCAACGCCCATTACCTGCGGGAGACGCCGCTTGACGACCTGGCCCGTCTGGTCCTGCCTTTCATTCATCAGAAAGGATTCACGGGTGCGACGGAAGCTTCCATTGAACCGCTGGTTCCCCTGTACCGCGAACGGGCAAAGAACCTTATCGAGCTTGCCGACGGCATTGCCCAGCTGCTCTACAAGTCCGCCGATCTGCCTTATGACGAAGCGGGCGTTGCCAAGTGGCTGACGGACGAAGGCAAGGAGCACGTGAAGGTCATCCGTGATCAGCTTGCGGCGCTTCCTTCTTTTGACAAGGAAAGCATCGAGCACGTGATCCATTCGTACGTGGAAAGCCTCGGCGTGAAGTTCAAGATGGTCGCGCAGCCTGTGCGCGTGGCGATCACCGGCGTTATCGGAGGTCCCGGCTTGCCCGAGTTCATGCTCGCCATCGGCAAGGATGAGACGCTCGCCCGCATGGATCGCGGATTGACCCTGTAATTTTGAGAGTATGAGGCAACCGGGGAAGGGAGGGGAAAACTTCTATAGAAAATGTTCCCCTCCCTTCCCCGGACTCCCTATCCCTCCTCTTTTCAAACATTTTTGGCGTTATCGACT
>OGZD01000023.1_pt1:52500-175188 | contig 175188 bp, 152 predicted proteins | sample 1576701 | NCBI WGS metagenome assembly OGZD01 (sample SAMEA3541487, study PRJEB24748) | human gut metagenome | biome: human gut; feature: human-associated habitat; material: faeces | place: China | collected 2012
CCCTGGGCAAAATTGCGGTATTTCTTGCCGTCCGCCGAGCCGATCAATTCGTGCAGGTTTTCCCACCTGCGGCACTCTTTTTTCTGAGCTTCGATAGCTGTCTGCTTTTCTTTTATCCGCTCTTTTGCAGCCGCATTTTCACTCAACTTGTGTTTCAGACCGGCAATGATGTCCCGTAGCTCTTTCAGGGCCTCCTCTTGTTCCTTGAATTGGGGCTCGAGCTCTTCCAGAAACTTGTCGGTGAGCTTGCGGGCCATTTCCGTGGCCAGGCGCGTTTCCCGATCCTTCTGTCTGGCCTTCAGATCCGTTTGACGCTCATCCAGATCCTTGGCCGTGGCTGTCAGCTCCGCCCGAGCTTCAGTGGGCAGTATGGCCGCCAGGAACTGTTCTTCATTTGAAAAGCCAACAGGCGCGAGCGCTGCGGAGAATTCTGTTTCAAGCCTCCTCAGTTCCGGCTCTCGTTGCTCGATGCGTTTCTTCAGAGATTCGACATGGGACTTCGCGGTATTCCATTTTTGTTGGAGCTCATTGTGCCGGTCTCTGACCTGTTTTTCGGAACCTTCGGCATCCGAAATCGCCTTGTTGAAACGGCGCTCCTCATCGTCGGGACTCTTGTCGCCGTACAGTGCATTGCGCTCATTACTTCCGGTGGCGAGTTCCTTTTTCAAGGTTTCAAGACGCTCCAGCTTTTCGGCCAGGGCGGTGCTTTGAGTTTCGATAACCGCATCCAGCCGCTTCACCTCGCTGTCGATGTCGGCAATCTGTTTCTCGATGTCCGCCTTTTTCTTGACCTGGGCCTGCCACGCCTTCAGTCGCGCCGTGAGGGTTGCGATCAGTGATGGAATGTCCGTTTCAGAGATGTCCGCAATACCAAGCGGCTGGAGCTTGGTAGCAACAGCCTGCCTGCGTTCGGCAAAATCGGCACGAAGTTTCACCAGGCCGTCCTTCACCTCGGCGAGGGCTTTCTCGGCAGCCTTCTTGTCATTAGCCGCTGCTGACTCCAGCTTCTCAGCCTCCGTCAGGTTCTTGCGGGCCAGGCTTTCTGCTTCTTCGAGTTTCTTGATGGCGACTTCCTGATCCTCGGCTTTGCTGATCAGCCTGGTCAGGGCGTCGATCTTCTTTTCGGTTTCATCGGGAACAGGGACATTCCCTTCCGCAAATGGGTGCTCGGTTGCACCGCAGAGTGGACAGGGCTTGCCGTCTTCCAGCTTTGCCCGGTGATCTTCAAGCTCCGCAATTTTCGTCAGGAAGGCGATTTCACGCAGCAGGGTTTCCTTCTCGGTGCGGTATTCCCGCAACAAGCGGTCTCCCAGCAACTGGCGCAAAGCATCCTTACCCTGCTGAAGCTGTTTTAAGGCGTCCTCCAGTTCCTGCTTCCGAATGCCGGATTGCTTCTGACAGTCATCGAGTGACTTTGTCGCCAGTTCCAGAGTCGTATTGGCTGCTTCCTGCGCAGCGTCTTTTTGAACGATTTCATTTTGTTTGGAAAGCAGGCCGCCGATCTGTTCTTCAATGCCAGCCAGACCACTTATCAGCCATTCATCCTGTGCATGCTCCTTGAGATAGCCGTCCACAAGATCCAACGTCTCATGAGCCTTGGATCGTTTGTCCTGCTCTTCGAGCCGGGCTTTTTTGTCTGCATCAATTTTTGCCGTAGCCTTCTTGCTGCCCTGATCCTCTTCCGATACAGCTTTTTTCTGATCGGCAAGTTTCTGATCAAGTGAGCGAAGCTTCTGCAATGTAGGCGCGGCCGCTTTCAGCTCTTCTTTGGCCTGAGCAGTTTGTTGCTCAGCTGATTTCAGTGCCTCGGCCTGTTCCTTGGCGGAGGATTCCAGTCCAGGAAGCGCCTCTTCCTCGGCTTTCAAGCCTGCACTGTCATCCGCCTGCTGTTTGCGGGTGGCGGTGAGCGTTGCGTATGCGCCGTCCAGCGAGGCGGCACTCAAAGCCCGGCCCAGCTTTTCACGATCCGGTTTGAACGCCTCGATATCGCCCTGCAGCTTGCTCGCTTCATCGGCCAGGTTGACGATTTCCTTCCTCAGCCCATCGATGGTGGTGAGCCAGGCTATAGCCTTCCCGGTTTCAGCGGCCCTGGCGGCAAGGTCTGTCTCATCCTTCAGCTTTGCTTCGAGTGCCTGCCCAATCTCTTGTTCCTGCTCCGGCTCAAGAATCACGATGCCTGCCGTTTCAGCCTGGAGCAGGTTCAGTTTTTCCCTCTCTTCGCGCTGGCGTTCATGGACACGGATGGATATCTGACTGTAGATCTCTGTACCCGTTATCTGCTCCAGGATAGGAGCCCGATCATCCGGTGCCGCTTGGAGGAACGCGGCAAAGCCGCCCTGGGCCAGCAACATGGAGCGGGTAAAACGATCAAAGTCCATGCCGGTAGCCGACTCGATCTGGTCGGCAACCCCTCTGATCTTGGATTCGAAAATCTCGCCGGAATCGGCATTGGCAATTTCGTGCTTCGGGGCCTGGAGTTCGCCATCCGACTTCTTGCGTGCCCGGTGTTGACTCCAGTGACAGCGGTAACGCCCGGTCTGGGTTTCGAAGGTCACCTCGGCAAAGCACTCGCCGGTCTGGCGGGACATGATTTCGTTTCCGCTCTTGGTGACCTTGTTCAGGCGAGGCGTCCGCCCGTAAAGAGCGAGGCAAATGGCATCGAGGATGGTGGTCTTCCCCGCGCCGGTGGGACCGGTGATGGCGAAGATGCCGTCAGACGCGAAGGCCGGATGCATCAGATCGATTTGCCATTCGCCGACCAGTGAGTTCAGATTCTTGAAGCGTACCTGCAGTATTCTCATCGACAGCCCCGCTATTCCGCCTGCACATCGTCTTCATAGAGAGACGAGACCGTTTCCTGATAGGCCCGAAGCAGCTCAGGCCGCTGCTCTTCGGGCACGTCATGGACAGCGAGGCATCGTTCGAACACGTCGTTCACGTTCAAATCGTCGAGTGTTTCCTCTTCATGGATTTGTCCCAGCACGCGCTCGATGATGCGGTTGTTCTTTATCCGGAGAATTTCCATTTGAGTGCCGGAAATCGCTGCCTCCAGGCGTTCACGCAGGTCGCCAATGACTTCAGTGCCGTCGTAAATGACTTCGAGCCAGCCTTGGGAGTCCGTCGCCGACAATTCAATGATGCGGTTTGAGATGCCTTCCCAGTCTCCCTTGACGCGCTCAAGTTTCTGAAAAATTGGCACATCGATCAGCTGTACGGATGCAGCCGTGCTGTGGAACTCAACCTGGCAAACGCTCTTCTGCTGTTTTGCCTCTCCGAACCCCATGGGCAGAGGAGAGCCGCTGTACCGAATGGTTTCGGAGCCGTTCACCTTTTGCGGGACGTGGAGGTGCCCCAGCGCCAGATAGTTGAAGCAGGCAGGAAAAATCCCGGCAGTCACGTGAGCCAAGGAGCCGACATAGAGTTCGCGCACGCCATCACCATCGACGGTTTGTCCACCTGCGGTGAACAGATGTCCCGTGCCAACGATGGGAATATCGACCCCGAGTTCCTCGCGCTTCTGCTCGGCCAAGGCGGCGACGGCGGCGTAATGGGTGCGAATGCCTTCGATCAGTTTCCGCTCCTTGTCCTCGACGCTCTCACCCGCTTCCGCCACGCGGATATCCCTGTCGCGAAGGTAGGGCACGGCGCAGACAATCAATTCCGGAGCGTCCTGCTCATTACATAGCACCAGCACTTCGTCTTCCGGGGATGCTGTGCTATTACCGACCACGTGGACATCAAGGGCCTTGAGCAGCTCCTTGGGAGCATTGAGGAAGGACGGGGAATCGTGGTTTCCCGCGACGACAACAACATGCCGACAGGATGAGGCGGCCACCCGGCAAAGGAACCGGTAATAGAGCTCCTGAGCGCGGTTGCTCGGGGCGCTGGTGTCAAATACATCACCCGCCACCAGCAAGGCATCAATTTCATTCTGCTGAATCGTTTCAGCCAGCCAGGTCAGAAAAGTCTCGAATTCCTCGTAGCGTTTTCTGCCGTAAAGGGTGCGGCCGATATGCCAGTCGGATGTATGGAGCAATTTCAGCGGCGGCAATTTCTGATTCATTGGGCATCCCCGCTTTCCTGCAGAGAATCGTCATCAGCTCCCGCTTCCGATCCTGCCCAATCGCTGGTGATTTTATCCCAATCGATTGGGCGAGGTTCTTCGTTGGTCCAGACATTCCAGAAATCCGGGTCGTCAGATTCCGGTCTCTGGCCGTCCTCCAGATGTTTCACCTCGACGAGCGCGGGAACCTTTGAGGCGATGCCCAGGAGAATGCAATGGCGTGTGGGCAGGCTGGGCAGTTCCCGAAGCAGGCCGCGTGCGTTATCAGGAACCAAGCGGGAGATCAGCTCTTGATCCCGATCATTCGTAATCCGGTGGAGGAGGAATGAATTGCATTGAGACAGTACCGTTTCAGATAGTTCAGACGGCCTCTGTGATGACAGCACAAGACCCAATCCGAACTTGCGCCCCTCTCTCGCGACTCGTTCAAAAATCCCTCGACACATATCAGCAGGGCTTGGGATTTCATCTCCGCGAGGGAGCCGCTTCGCTACGAACGTGTGTGCCTCTTCCAGAACAAGTACGGTGGGTAGGTTCTGGTTATTGAGTTTCCGGTAACGCTGCAGTGATTCCAGTATCAGCCGTGATGAAACGGCGATCACAAGATGGAGAATTTCATAAGGAACAAGGGATAGGTCTATTACGGCAACAGGACCGTTTCCACCACCGTCGGAGCCGACATGAAGATCAAGCCAATCTTTCAAAGATACAGAGGAATCGGGGTTAATGACGCCATTCATTCTCGGATCTGACATGATCCCTTTGATTCGCATCGTCAGAGTAGAGATGAATTGGGACGCCGAGCCACCTTCTTGCATTGCCAAGGATTCAAGATGTTCAGCCAAGACCAGAGGATCAAAAGGCAATGGGCTGTCTTCGTTTACCGATCCAGCATTTTCGCCTTGAGGAAATCCCTGGAATATATTCTGAAGCCACTGGCCGACCGAAGATAAATCTGTATCACCAAAGTCATTGAAACCGGTTCTTCCATCCCGACCTGTCCACATTCTGTTGTCAAGGATTTGCTTGATTGCGGCGGCAGCTCTTTCAGTACGAGCTTTAATATCTCCCGAAAGCTCCTGAGCATAGTTTGAGACATCTTCCCAAAAACGAGTTAGCTGCTGGCCGCAATTATTGCTGCTCTGAAAACCAATAGCGCCGGTTCCGGCGTATTGAAGAAGAAAAGAATCCAGCGATTTACACCTTGCAAATAACCGATTTTCTATGGTGAGCGTTATTTGCTTATTCGATCTTAAATTTCGCAATGCCTCTTGTAACAATGGCCTCTGGGCGCGTGGTGCCGCCTGGGCAACGGCTGCCCACTCGGAGCTATTCCACATCCAAGCAGGTAAAGTGAATTCAGCGGCATCGGTATTGGTAAGCGGTGGAACCTGAAATACCCTGCAGCCAGCTCCCAGGTCCTGGAAACATTTCGAATATTCGCCATTAGGATCAAGGATTATGAAACGTGCGTTTGGATTGTCTTTTCCGCTTTGAGCTTCCTCGGCTCCCGCAGGGATCTCGGGTTTCTTGATGGATTTTTGAGCCGATTCAACGGCAGATCGCACCAAGGCCGCCAAGGTGCACGACTTACCACTGCCCGTGTTACCCAAAACGGCAAGATGGCGGCCAAACAGCTTGTCAGGGTCAACCGCGATTGGCGCATCATGCGCGATAGGACAGGTCCCCAGCGGAACTCGGCTGTCCTTTCCTTGGCCGGTAACTATGGCAATGGTTTGATCCCTTGTTGGCAGAATTACTGGATCGCCAACGGATGGGAAACTCTGGACACCTCTCTCGAGCCGCCATTTATTCTTTTCCGAAAGCAGGGTTCCGATCGGACACACCGCCATTTTTCGCAGCGGGAATGGCAGGTCGATCAGGCCGAAATCCTTGAGCCCTTGTCGTTTGGGATAGGCCGATCTTTCCACGCCCAGCCACACGACGATTCCGACGACCGCCCCGGATTCGTTGGGCAGCAAAACGAAACTGTTTATTCTCGGAAAGGGTGTCGGGACGCCGGTATTGAGGGCGGTATTTCTGGGAGAATCGATATCCAGCAACACCTTGATTTCATCTGGGGCAACGCTCTCCACCGTCCCGATTGTCAGGGATGAAATCTTGGAAATCGGTGAGGTCATGCCTCCTCCTCCCCGCTTTTGTGGGCGGCTGGTTCCCAGCCTCGATTTCGAAGTAATTCAGTCTGCCGGATGGTGATGCGGTCTATCGCTGGCTTCGGAAGGTAGTTTTCGACCAAGGTCGGCATGTTCCCAAAGTGCGGACCGATCAATAACGAAATCTGCGCTTTTCTGCCGACCTGTTTACAAAAAGAGCTGATTCGACCGCCTTCATCGCCATAGGAAATGATGACAATGTGTGTCGATGGGATTGTCAGCATGTCGGCGATGGTGCGGTTGATGTGCTCGTCACCAAAGCCATACCCATAGGTGACAAGCACCGAGTTCGGGCGGCAGATCGCAGCCGCATAATCGCGGAATAGTTCAACGTAGGGGTATTCTGATGTCTCCCGGTCCTTGGCCGAGTTTGGGTAGATCATCACGGAATCACTTGGCTGGTCGTTGATCGCCGGATGGTCATCCTGCGGGCCGAATGGCAACCCAACCTTTCTTACAAAGCTATTTCGGTAAACCCAGTCCAATGACCCGTGAAGCTTGGTAAGCCGAACAACGCCCTCCAGGTAACGTGGCTCTCCACGTATGCCAGGTGGGTTGTAGTGCATATCGATGTCCAAGCGCGAAGACCTGAAAATCGGTTCAAGGCAGCCGACAAAGCGATCAAGCAAATGCAGCCCCGCTAGATCTGCACCATATTCGATCAACCGGTCGTAATTGGTCGTGAAGATATGGAGGCGCTCCCTTGTCGCTGTCCGGCTAGAAAAGCTGAGCAAAAAGGAAACGAGCATGACAAGCGGATCGAGCGTCTCCGACGCTTCTTCCCCGGCTTTTTCTTCGGCCGCAGGGTCGGCATCTGCTGGTTCAGCTGCTGCGCATTTTTCGACCGCTGATTTCAGCTCTCGTTCGGTTTTGGATATACCGTTCAGAAACTTTTTGAACAAAGCATCAAGCGCGGTGGTGACCTCGGTATGGCGATCATCGCCCAGAATTTTCAAGCCTTGGGCCAGCGCGTTGGCAGCCCGGATCTGATCCTCAATATTTGCCTCGCCGCGTCCCATGGCGACAGCGGCTTGCTGGGCGGCCTCCTTCAGTTTGTCGTCCAGTGGGAAACCACCATAGTCACAAACCATGTCGGCTGCGCTCGTTCCGGCCTGGTATGCAACAGCCTTTGTGAAACCGCTGCCAAGCAAGAGAGCAAGATGCTCACTCTGAAATACAGCCGCCAGCCAGGGTTCGATATGCTTTTTCTGGAGCTCGATGCTTTTGCTGTCATCGGGGTCTTGGACATCAAGGTTTTCCTCGTTCCCGATGCGATAAACGTGAGTTCCCCATATCTTCATTGCCGCCCCTCCTGATCCGTGCTGTTCATAGACGAAACATCTATCTTGTTCCTGAGAGGTCTCATACTCTTGCTCCTCCCATACCGACAATCTCCATCAGCTTTCCATAGCTGGTCACCACGTCGTATTTCACGTGTTCGGGATCAATCTTGCGGTTGATCTCTGCGAAGAACTTGCGGGCACATTCGATTTTCGTATGCTCGATGGCCCGAAGCTCCATGCTTGACATAGAGCCTTTGGTTTCGGCGACGAAATAGATGTGCTTGACCGAGCCTTCCTTAAAGGAAATGGCCCAGTCCGGGTTGTAGTCGCCTACGGGAGTTGGAATCAGGAAGCCTCTGGGGAGCTTTGCATAGACGACCACCTCGGTGCTGGTATCCAGCTCTTTCACAAACTCCCGCTCAACCTTGGAGTCGGTAATCACGTAGTCATAGATGTGGTTCTTCAGCTTCTCACTGGCTTTGGTGAAGTCCTGCTTGCTTTGGCCTGTCGTGAAAATATCGATATCGTGGGTCTCGGCAATGTTGTCGTAGCTCAGCCGCTCGATGATGATCGTGGCCTTCTGCTCATTGATAAGCCGTGAGCTTTCGGCAATGAAATGCTCCGGGTTCTGTTTGAATTGTTTGAAAACCGCCGTCTGAACGCCGCTCAAAATCTCGGCGACGGTCTTTCTTGTCAGTTGGGTGTTTTCGGCGATTTTCCCGAGCAGGTCATAGGTGACCATGGAATGGATTGAAGCATTATGGGTTTCGACTGATGTATTGGTCAGCTTGAATCCGTCACCGCTTCTGAGTTGGCCATCGGTGATCTGATCGCCCTGGACACCGCTTTGGATGGTGTACTGCAGTGGGGTCACCCGCAGTTCTTTGTCCAGAGCCCGGATGCTGTTTCGAATGAGTTCACTGGAATCGAACTCGACACGGTAGACCGCCTTCTGATTGATCCGGCTCCAGAGCGCCTTGAACTCTTTTTTCTCGAAGTTGGCATTCAGCGGATTGGTCTTCGGCTTGCGGTCATCACCCACGTCGGGCAGCTGGGACTCGCTGAAGACGCTGTCGATCAGGCCGAAAATCTGGTCCGCATGAGGGGCAAGCTCGGGCGGAAGCGCCGCCAGAGTCCCGTTGGCTTTTGCCTCATGGTAGGCTTCGGCAACCTGATCCGTGTCATCGGTATAGTCGTTCTTGAGCAGATACTTGTATATCTGCTTGGCCATGACCGGGGTAATTTCCACTGTCCCAGCTTCGGTGGTGATGACCTTCCCGGTGAAGTAGGCTTCGTCCGCTTTGCGGGGGCGTGCAGAGAGGGAGTCGCTGATTTCACGCTGAAGATTCCCAACGAAGTCCTTGTAGCTCTCGCTCGCGACAACGGTCAGGATATTCACGTCATGGACCGTTGCCGGGTTATCCATACGATCCCCGAGCTGGTTGACGCTGATCCGCAACCCCCGGCCAACTTCCTGGCGGCGCGAGATCGTGTTGTCGCTGTGCTTGAGCATGCACATGACGAAGACATTGGGGTTGTCCCAGCCTTCCCGCAGGGCAGAGTGGGAGAAAATGAATCGGACCGGTTCCGCGAAGGAGAGCAGCCGTTCCTTGTCTTTCAGGATCAGATCATATGCATCCACGTCATCGGAAAGCCCGGCTTCCTCTCCACGCGTCTTGAAACTCGGATCGGTGAGCTTCTTGGTTTTCTTGTCGATGGAGAAGTAACCGTTGTGGGTGCGACCAACCTGAATGCCCTTCAGATATTCCTGATACACTCCACCATCCAAGGGAAGAAGGCTTAAATATTCGGCTTTGAGCCGCTCGTACTCTTCTTCAAAAATCCTGGCGTACTCTCCCTGTTCATCGGCCTGGCTATAGTCCCGGTATTTGACCACCTCGTCGATGAAGAAAAGGGACAGCACCTTGATGCCCTGGGCAAAAAGAACCTGCTCCTTCTCAAGGTGAGCCCTGATCGCCTCCCGGATCTGAATCCGCCGGATAGCCATTTCCGTGATATCTCCGGTTGCATCGCCCGCACTCAGAACATGGCCGTTGGTGAACTCCACCGTATCCTTGTTGGCATCGATCTGGGCGATGACAAAGCCGCGATATTGGTCCAGCTCATTTGATTCAACGAACAGATCCTTGCCGCGTTCCAGGCGTTTGACGATCCGTTTGATCCCGCCACCCTGGCGCACTTCCATTTCGATTCGGGCTACTGGTGCCTTCTTGGAAATTTCGATGGATTCCAGGTAGAGATAGGCGTTGGTGCCAGCCAGGCCTTTGACGGCGATGCCGCGCACCGCGATCTTCTTCACCAGCTTCTGGTTATAGGCATCCAGGGCGTCGAGGCGGTGGATCTTGTTGTGCGTGGTCCGGTGGGTGGCCGAGTAGCGCAGAATCATCAGCGGCCTGAACTTGGCCAGCGCCTCCAGCGTCTTTTTGCCCTCCATCTTCTGCGGTTCATCCAGGATCAGGATGGGGCGGTTGCTGCTGATCACATCGATGGGCTTGCGCGACTGGAAGTCGTCCAACTCGTCATAGATGCGGCGGTTATCCTTTCCCGTGGCATTGAACGCCTGGATATTGATGACCATGACGTTGATGCCCGCATCGGAGGAAAAGCTTTCCAGATGGTGCAGCTGCCTGGAGTTGTAGGCAAAGAAGCGGGCCTTTTTGCCGTAGCTCTCGGTGAAATGCTCGGCGGTAATTTCCAGCGACTTAAGCACGCCTTCACGGATGGCAATGCTGGGCACCACCACGATGAACTTGGTCCAGCCGTACCGCTTGTTCATTTCGAAGAAAGTTTTGACGTAGCAGTAGGTCTTGCCGGTCCCGGTTTCCATCTCGACGTCAAGGTTGACCTTGCATCCGGCGCTTGACACCAGTTTGTCGGACAAGGGCAGATTCTGCCGCCGCTGCACGGCATGGATATTGGTCAATATCTGGGCATCAGTCAGCTGGAGATCGGCATTCTTGAAGCCGGTCTGCTCAATATCCATTCCCGGCAAAGTCGGTCCCTGTGCCAGCAGCTTTTTGTTCACGCCCGGGTCGATCCGGTAGGCAATGCCCGATGTATTCACCTGCCCGGCAAAGCAGTCAACCACGGAATCAACTGCGTTGGTCTGATAGGGCTGGACTTTGAACTTCAGTTTCATGCCAAGCCCTCCTTATATCGATTTCACTTCAGTGCCCGGAGACAACTGCTTGAAGATCTGCTCCACGTTGATCTTGACGGCATCGGAGACAAAACCGGTGTCGCGAAATACAACCCGCAGCGGCTCAAGCTGGGCCAGCTCCTTGACCAGGTCCTCATTCACGCCGGTATCGAAACAGGCGACAAGGTCGTAGGGCGGCTCATTGACAAAGAAGACGGCCTTGCCCTGGATTGTTTCTTTTCGGATGGGAAGTGAAAGATCCACGCCCCAGTCCAGCAGCACCTGGAAGAGCAGGTCTTCGGGCTTGCGGTCCGGCTTGATGTTGTCGGTGAAAATCTTCAGCTGACCTTGCTCGATGGCGTCCGGCCTATAGTAGACGTCGGCCATGTTGGATGAATCGACCTTGAGGACGCGGAAGCCGATGTCCTTGTTCCACCCTTCATGGTATTCGCCTTCTATAGATTTTTTTCCAGCACGGCGGATTCGCTCCTTACTGAGTTCAGCAATTGATTGGAAACCAGCTTTGTATGCTGCGGATTTCTCATCGCAGGGTTCAGGCAACTGGACCATGATAAACTTCCGATGTCCACCGTCTTCAGCATTTTGATTGATAACAGCATGTGCTGTAGTTGCGGAACCGGCAAAGAAATCCAGAACTAAATCCTTTCCATTAGTTCCAATTTGAATAAGCGTCTTTAGTAGTTCGGTAGATTTTGGAAAATCCATTACCGCTGATCCGAACAAATCTTTTATGACTTTTCGTCCTTGATCATTGGTAATTTCCTTTGTCATCCATACCGACTTCACTAAGGTTTTCGCAAGTTCCCCGTCGGCCCCGACGAGATAATCTTTGCGATATATTCGCCACTCATCTGCCGTCTTTTCAGCTGTGAGCAGAATGGATTCATTCGTCACCTTTTCTTTTCCCCACGTCCAACACGTCTTGGTGCCATCTGGGGCGTCAGGCCAAACCTCATCAGTGAATGTGTCATCCCGAATTAAAGAAACACTCCCATCCTTAGGATTAACAAAAAGAGGATAATAGAGCTTTGGACGAGTCGTAGGATTAAACGATTGATTCCGATTTCTCAAACCCAGCAGACGGTATTTTCCTCTTTCGTCTTCTCGGTTGTACTCGTCAACCATTCGACCTTCCTTTTCAATGCCGTAGATGGCATTTTCATTCATGGCGTCTTTTACAAAAATCAAAATAGATTCGTGCGTTTTTGCCACAAATTTATCAAGGTGACGTCCACGAGGATTAAGCTGAACAGCAAGTTGTGCAATGAAATTTTATTCTCCAAAAATCTCAGAACATACGCGCATTAAGCTGTGTACTTCATGATCATCAATACTGATAAATATGACACCATCATCGCTCAACAGATTTCGCGCCAGTTTCAGTCGTGGGTACATCATAGATAGCCAATCAGAATGGAATCGGCCATTGGCCTCAGTGTTCGCAATCAGCCGATTGCCTTCTTCATCCTTCTGATTTGATCTTTTAAGAAACTCATCTGAGTTCTCGGAAAAATCGTCTTCATAGATAAAATCGTTGCCCGTATTGTACGGTGGGTCGATGTAGATCATCTTGACCTTGCCGAGGTAGGTTTCCTGGAGCAGCTTCAAGGCCTCCAGGTTATCGCCCTCAATAAACAGGTTCTTCGTGATATCAAAATCCACGCTCTCTTCCTGGCAGGGGCGCAGTGTCCTGGCGATGGGCGCGTTGGCGGTGAGCAGGGCTTCCCGCTTGCCTGGCCAGTTGAGGTGGTAGCGCTCTTGCGGGCCTTCCACGATGGACTCGGATAACTCCTGCCGCAACTGGTCAAAATCGACCGACAGCCTTAACTGACCGCTTTCGCCCTGGGCTTCGGTCACGCAGCCGGGAAACAGCTCGCGGATACGGGCGATGTTTTCCTGGGTCAGGTTCGGGGAGTGCATTTTCATCTTTTCCATCATGTCCGTCCTTTAGGGTGTGACTGCCGCCCCGCTGGCAGACAGCGGACGGGTCAGATTTTCAAGTTCTTGTTTCAAGTCACGCAGTTCGGCGTTGAGCGCGACCTTGCGGTTAAATTGTTTCTCTTTGCGGAGCCGGGCCTCGCAACGCTCCAGCTCCCGCTGCTTGAGGCGAATACGCTCCATCCGTTCCACCCGCTTCTGCAGGTCTTCGTCCGGCCGTGCCGGGTACGGCATCAGGGGCATCAGCAAATGGCCGTAAAGCGCCTCAAGGTCGAAAACCATTGGCAAAGGCTTGCGTGGCGTATCGGTGGCTGTCCAGTCGCTATCGAAATATTCGCTGATGACCCATTTGCTGGCATCCGCTTCATTCGGCCGTTTAAAAGCGGCAATGGGTTTTACTTTTCCGTCGAACCGAAGCTCAAAAATGATCGGGAAAGGAATGGCCAGGTCAATGCAGCGCAACACCTCGGGTTTGAGTTCGTCACCCTTTAGAGCAATGCTGAAGATCTGGATTTCAGGAACGGCCCGGGAAGGCTTCAGGTTGACGGTTTCCGGGGCAAGCTTGTGCTGCCAGACAATCTGTTCCACCTGCCGGACAAACAGCTGCCTGATGGCAGCACTGGGAGTTCCGTGCTCGTAGATTTTGTTCTTGGGAAGCACGCGTCCGAAGGCGGCGTTCTTGGGATAATCAAAAAGCACGGCTGTCATCTTTCCTCCTGCACCACGAGAAAGGCGACGAGCTCGAAATCGTCAAGTCCTGCGATGGTGTTCACCAGGGCCGTGGTTCTGCCGCCGGAGAACAGGCTATCCAAATCCTTCTCCTCCTTGACGTCGATCATCGACCGGATGGCGGCACTCAGCAAATCGGAACAGGCCTTCATGTTCCGGCCCTCGTCGGTCTGCTGATTGAACAGACGACAGACGGCTTGAATGGGCTCCGGTTGCCCCTTGCAGCTGGATCGCACCAGGTCGAGCAGTGTTTTGACCTCGGTGTGGTTGGCGATGACCTGGCCGTCGCCGGAGATATAAATCAGGTAGTAGGGATGCAGCCGGTTCTGCTGATTAATGTTGACCGCATGGTTACGGTTGCGCAGGGCAAAGATGACGCCGGGATGAAGTCCCATTGCGGGCCGAGCCGGGACAACCGCATGCATGCCATTGGGCACATTAGCAAGGTCGCCATTCGTTTTGACATAGTTCAACAAATCCATCCGGAAGTCATTCAGGCCGAGATCAGTGATGGACACACCCGTTTTCAGGTCTTCCAGTTCGATCACCTCTTCCTGAAGACGCCGGAGTTGCTCCTTGCGATACGAGATTTCGCTGCTTTTTGCCGTGAGGACGTTGTCGTCGCCGGTGGCCGTCACGTCGGCAATGACCATCCGGTTTTCAACCCGTTCCTTGAGATTGATGTATTCATCCAGAGAAATGTCGGGCCAATAGTTCACCAGCTGGATGGTCTTGTTGATGGAGCCGATGCGGTCGATCCGGCCGAATCGCTGAATGATGCGAACCGGATTCCAGTGGATGTCATAGTTGACCAGGTAATCGCAGTCCTGAAGGTTCTGCCCTTCGGAGATACAGTCGGTGCCAATCAGCAGGTCCAGTTCAGCTGGTTCATTGGGCAGCACCTGCGCCTTTTCCTTGGCGCGAGGAGAAAAAAGTGTCAGCAGCGACTGGAAATCATAGTTCTTTCTGAGGGTTGATTTCGGCGCATCCTTGCCGGTTACTTTTCCGGTGTGCAGCCCCTGTTTTGTCAGTAGGGTATCCGCCAGGTTGGCATAGAGGTAATTTGCCGTATCGGCAAAGGCGGTGAAAACAAGGACTTTTCTATTGCCGTCATTGATAGGGTTTTCAATCTTGCTGAGAATCAGGGCCTTGAGGTGTTGCAGCTTGGCGTCGTCCTCGGGTGTGACTTTTGCCATGGACTCCAGCAAGGCGTTAATGACTTCCAGATCAACCTTCAGATCATGCTCCCACGATGGAAGATCCATGTCGGCAAGGTTTATCTTCACCTTGCCGCCGATTTCGGCGTCATCCGGAACTGGGATATCGTCCTCTTCGGCTTCGAGGTTTGCCAGGCTATCGGTCCAGTCAGAGACACTGCCAGCATCCCCTGCAACCCTGAATGAATCGATTTTGCTCAGGGTGCGGGTGTGGTTGTCGTGCAGGCTTTTCAAGGTAAGCCGAAAAGCCTCAACCGAGCTCTCCAGGCGTTTGAGAAGATTGGTCGTCATCAATGCCTGCAGGCTTCGTTCGCGGTCCGCCTGCTTCAGCTTCCCTTTGCCACCTTCCACCTGCGTGTCGTACAGGTCTTCATATTTTTTGAGCCGACTGGGCAGGATGTAGCTGATCGGGGCGTAAACGGCGAGCTTGAGCAGCGAGAGCTGTTCAAAGATCTCGTTAAAGCTCATGACATCCGTGCGGCCGGTCAGTGGCGAATGGAATGACAGCGGTTTGCGGCGCTCGGGAAACTGGCCTATGTCACTGGTATCGTAGAAGGTCTGGATGTGCTTGCGCGAACGGGCAATGGTGACGCTGTCAAGCAGTTCAAAGAAGTCAAAATCAAGGGAATCCAGAATAGCCCGTGCCGTGCGATCCTCGGGTGCCAGTTTTGACCACTGGTTGAAGACCGTCTGGGCATTGCGGAAGATTTCTTCCACCGATCTGCCAGTACGCAGCTTCTTGCTGAGATTTTCAGAGTCGCCTTCGTAAGCCAGCGCGAGTTGGTTGCGCAGATCATTGAAGCGGTTATTGACCGGGGTGGCGGACAGCATCAGAACCTTGGTTTTAACGCCCTGGCGGACGACCTGGTTCATCAGTTTCTGATAGCGGGTTTCCCTGTCTTTAACGGCATCGTTGTTTCGGAAATTATGCGATTCATCGATGACGACCAGATCATAATTGCCCCAGTTAACGCGGTTCAGAGGAATGCCGAACGACTCTCCCGAGGTGCGGGACAGGTCGGTGTGACACAGAACGTCATAATTGAAGCGATCCCTGGAGAAGATGTTGGTCGTCAGGTTGCTGTTGTAATTCAGCCAGTTGTCCGCAAGTTTCTTGGGGCACAGAACAAGCACCGAACGGTTGCGCAGTTCGTAATATTTCACAACGGCGAGAGCCGTGAATGTTTTACCAAGTCCCACGCTGTCGGCCAGGATGCAGCCGTTGTAGGTTTCCAGCTTGTTGATAATGCCTATTGCGGCATCACGCTGAAAATTGAAAAGCTTGTTCCAGACCAGCGTATCCTGATAACCCGTGCGGTCGTTGGGAAGGACGTCTTCGTCGATATCATCTAGGAAATCACTGAAGATGTTGTAGAGCATCAGGAAATAGATGCGCTCGGGTGAATTTTCCTGATAGACCGACTCGATATGATCACAGATTGCGGTGGTTACATCTTCAAGTTTTGTCGGGTCACTCCAGATCTGGTCAAAAAGCTGAAGGTATGTCGATGTGAAAGCCGTCTCGTCTACCCGATTGACGATGTTGGAAACGGCATCACCCTGCTGATATCCCAGATCAACAGCGGTGAAACCATGCAAAGGCATATATGCCGCTTCCAGCGAAGGCCCCTGAATGCAGGCAAACTGCTGCATCGGGGATTTGGTCTTGTTTGAGCGGAATTTGGCTTTTCGGCGCATCCATTCGGCGCACTCGCGGGCAATAGCACGTTGGGTGAGCTTATTGCGAAGCTGGATTTCAAATTCGGAGCCGTAAAGACTGCGTTCCCGGTTGGCCTTGGGGATAAAAAACTCTCGGCGTTCTTTTCTGAGTTTGTCGGTGACTTCGTTGGGGACGAATGTTGGTGCTGTGAAGATGAATTCCAACGACTCAATCTTTGCGAGCTCGGACTTTAAAGCTTCATAGGCATAGATCGAAAAGCACGATGCCGCGATCTTCAATTTGGCCTTGGGGTGGATGGAAGCCTTCAGATCGTCGCCCAGTAAAGAATTGATGTTGTCGATGATCTTCATTCGTCAGAACCCTTCTTGTTGCGGTCCGCCGCGCCGCCAGCCTTCACCCACTCGTCAACCTCGTCTTTCTTGAACTTCCAAAGACGGCCCATGCGATGGGCGGGCATCGCATGCTTGTCGATCCAGCGGTAAACGGTGTCACTGCTGACACCGAGGTACTTGCCTATCTCGTCTACTGATAACCAGCGGTCTTCCATCTCGGCCATTTCTCTAGCTCCTCATGGGCGATTGGTTTTCTTGCCACGCCAGAGGCGGTACGGGGATGCTAGGCGCAGCTTCCCCAACTTAAAACATCCTCTAATATATTTAGGCAGGGGCCGATTGTCAAACGCTTTCGTCCGGATAAGGCCGCAAACGTCGGCTCACGGACGTAACCACTGGCCGCTGGCGACTCTCTCCGCGTATGGAGGGCATGACATCCGGTAGGTCCAGGCTGGAATCGAGGTGCGCCCGCACAGCACCGCCACCATCACCCGCTGGTACATGCTGTGCCCGCCGGGCCGAAAGCCTTCCAGCCGGTCGATGGGCGGCAGGTCGCGCTGCGGGTCGGTAAAGGTCACCAGTTCCCCATGGATCAGATCCCAGTCGCCGGTCGGGCGTCCGAAACGCGGCGTGCCGGTCTCCTGCTGCCTGCGGGCGTCGGCCAGAGGATCGGCGGTGCCCCTGGCCAGGATCAGCCCTTCCGGCACTTCCAGGGCCGGGAACCCGGCGTGGAGATGGTAGAGCCTGCCCCAGACCACGGCCGGTTCGATGCTGCGAGCCTGGGCACAGAAGCGTTGATGGTTCCAGTAGCCCCGTTTCAGGGTGCCGTAGACGAAGAGTCGGAGGATGGTCTCGGGACTGTCTTCCGGGTTTGTGTTCAGCATTACGGTGTCTCCAATGTTCATGCATTCACTCCTTCGGGCAATGTCCCTTTGCGCTCCTGGGGGATGAAGCGGAATTCGCTGTTCTCGATGGCCCGCACATCATCGTGGCGGATGGTGAGCATGGTCATGGGCGGCACTTCCAGCTCGCGCCAGCCCTTCTCGTTATCCACGGCAAAGTCGATGAAGTCGGCCTCCGAGGCGTAGAGCAAAACCCGGTGCTGGCGGTGGGTGCGCAGGCAGAGCGGCTTGTTGCCCTTGAGCACGGTGATGGTGCCGGGGTCGAGGCGTGAGGCCAACACGGCGCTCATCTGGCCGCGACAGAGGGCAAGCGCCTTCTTCAGGCCCTCCTGGTCGATGGGGCCTTCGGGCGCGAAGCGGTCGGCCAGGCGGAAGATCAGCTCGCTGTCCACTTCGGCGTAGCGCGGCAGCCTGAGTCGGCGGAACAGATAATCGGCGTTGTAGATGGTGCCGTTGTGGGTGCCGATGACGATCCCGGCCCGGATGGGATGGTTGTTGCGGTTGTTGAACTCGTTGCCCCGGGTGCGCCAGCGGGTGTGGCCCATGAGGATGGTGGTCTCGTTGTCGACCTGTCCGAGCAGCTCCTGGAACGGCTTCTCGTACACCAGCTCGTGCGCCCGCATCGGCCGCTTGAAAATCCGGTGGCTACCGTCGGTCTTGAGCCAGGCCAGACCGGAGGCGTGCGGACCGCGTTCCTCGCTGTGCAGCAGCATGCGGATGAAGAGCTCACGCAGGTAATCCCGCTCGTCGGGCCGTCTGCGCTTGCGGCCGAAGATGATGCCTACTTGTCCGCACATGGAGCTGGGTCCTCCTTGCCACCGAAGTTTTTGCCGAGCGGTCTTGTCCCTTCGAGGACGAAGGCTGCGTATTCGCGCCGGTGGTCAGCCAGCCACTCGGCCACCTCCGGGTAACCCATCTCGGCAGTCAGCCGGGCCACCTCCGGGTGGTCGAGCATGTTGGTGCGCCCGGAGAGCCGCACCGTCTCCAGGGCTTCGAGGAAGCGTTCCGGCCAGGGATCGCTGGCCTTGTCGTCGGGCAGAAACTCGATCAGACCGTGCCGGGCCAGGCGGGTGAGAAACTCGGCGGCCGCAGCAGCGGCATCCTCCGGCAATGGCTGGGTCGGCCCGCCTTCGATGCCGGAAAGCACCTCGGTCATGTAGTCCCGAGGCGCTCGGCTGGCGGTAAACGGTGTCTGGCCGCGCATCAGCTCGACTACCTCAAGGCAGTCGGCGGCTTGCAGGGTTTCCCCGCTGCCTGGGATCGGCTCGCCGTCCAACGTGGTGGAGCGGATCAGAATCTTCATGGGGCACCTCCTTAAACAGTGAGGCCGGGAACTTGCCCGGCCTCGTTGGTGAGAGTGGTGGTTGTTTCGTCCGGGAGGACGTCCTCCGGTTTGGGCCGTCCGTTCTTGAAGGCGGCGTCGCCGGGCATGTTGGCCATCAGATGCTTGCGGGCGGTCTTGAACTCGTCGCCGATCAGGCCGAGGTGGAGCAGGAAGACCCGGAAGTCGTACTTGGCGCTCTGGGGATCGAAATCCCGCTTGCGGCTGGAGGCTGCCCGACCGTTGAGCGCCTTGGCGGCGACGGCGAGGCAGAATTGCAGGTAGGCCTTGATCCGCCCCGCGTGGAGGGTCGCCTCGAACCAGCGGAACTCCACCGTGCCCCGGTACCAGACGTTGTGCAGGTTGACCCCGTGGTAGCGGCTGTTGTCGTAGTGCTGGGGCTGGCGGTTGTGGTAGCCGTACCAGATGCGGTTGAGCTGGTCCTTGGTACGAGGGCGATGCTGTTCGATGCGCTGGATCAGCTCGTCGCTGACCGGTCGGGTGTAGCGGTTGAGCCGGTCGCGGCTGATGCCGAGGGCGTGGAGGATCAGCGGCTCCTGCTTGTAGATGATCTTGGCCAGGTTACCCAGGTGCCTGCCGTCGAAGGGCGCGGCGTCGATATGGATGTGGATGCCGCACTGGCTGTTGATCTTGCCACCGGCGCGGCGGACGGCCCGGACCACCTCCTGCAGTTGCGGGATGTCGTCGTAGCCGAGCACCGGACTCACCACCTCGGCCCGCAGATGGGCCGGGACGCTGGTCAGGGAGGCGTCCCCCACCACCTTCCAGACGCGGCCGCGCAGGTCCTCGACCTCCCAGGGGTCATAGCTGCTGGGGATGCCGACATGGCGGACCGTGCCGCCCACCACCGAGTGGATGGCCCAGGCGATCTGCTCCCGGGTGCGTTTTACAGTCTCGATCTCGATCCCGTAGTGGATCTCTTTCAGGTTCATGCGTGCCTCCGTCGTTCGTGGCGCTTCTAAGTCGTTGTCTGGCAAGGCTTTTTAGCCTCCGCTTACACCATGAATGAATGCTTCTTTCCGGACACAAATCAAGTAGAAGAACAGCCGAAGCCGACATTTAACACGTTTATTTTCAATGACTTGCGAGTTTGGCCGGATTGGTCGGCGCACAGGCGGCAGAAACCCCGGAACGGGCTGGCCGTATCCGGGGTTTCTGGGTTGGCGGTGGCAGTGAGCCGGTCAGCCGGAGGCGGTATCAGAGGTGATCAGGCTGGCGTGCAGCTCGAGGTTGCGCGACTCATCGGCCCGCATCCGCGCCAGCAGCGCCGTGAAGGCCTCCGCTTCGGCGGCCGGGAGCTTTGATGCCCGTTCCAGCCGCGCCAGGCGCTGGTGCAGATTCTCCAGCAGGCCCAGGGCGTGGTCGCGGATCAGGCCGTCGCGCTTCTCCTGCGGCGTGGGGATGAACTCGGTCAGGCCGCCTTTGCGTCGAACGATCATGGCCGTGCCTCCTTAGCTCAGGGTCGCGCCCAGCGAATGGATGCGCGGGTAGATCAGCGGCGTGCCGGTCATCTCGGCCTTGTAGCGGACCTTGTTGCCGGTGTTGTCGGTGAAGGTGCGCACCAGGGTGTACTCGGTCCAGTTCTCGTCGATGGGCCGTGTGTCCTGAATGGTCATCGCTTCCCAGGTCAGGCCGCCGTCGTTGCTGGCGAACCATTGCAGGGTGGTGCCGCTGGGGATTTGCATCTGCACATAGGCCTTGGTCGATTCCACCCCCTGGGTCAGCTCGTTCTCGCGGGTCAGGTAGGCCCCGGTGGTCTTGTTGAGGTAGCCCACCAGGTTAACGTCGCGGAAGTTGATGGCCGGGGTGTCGTTGGCAAGCGAGCTGCTCAGGCGCACGCGGATCTGGACCCGGGTGGCGAGGTTGGGCAGCCGTTCCTCCTCGGCGGGAACCATGGCGTCCCAGGTCACACCGCCGTCGGTGGAGTATTCCCAGTCGAGGCCGGTGCCCTGCGGGATGGCCGAGTATTCGTCGAGGTTGATGTCGGAGAACTGCACGCCGGTGACCGGCTGGAAGCGGATCATCCCCTCGGACTGGAAGTTGTAACCGTAGATCTTCATCGCCAGGTCGGAGCCGTTGAGCGGCGTCCAGGTCTCGGCGTTGGAGCTCTCCAGCAGCACTCCCTCCATGTAAGTCTGCCGGGTGATGATGCCCCAGCGGCCCATCTTGCCGAGGGTGGCGGTGCGGACCTTATAGTTGGTGCTGTTGGTCAGCAGCACCACGGCGTAGCTGGTGTTGGCCTCGGCGTAGAACGGGTCGTCGAAGCGAATGCGGGTCTCGCCGCTCAGGCTGATCTCGTTCGGGGCCAGCACCTTCTCGGCGAACACCACGCCGTTGGGCAGCCCGGTGGTGACGCCGCGAATCTGCACCGTGACCGGGATGCTCGGGTCCCTGGCGGTGAACTGCAGCCCAATGCTGGAGATCACCTGGTTCCTGGTGAAGCTGAAGGTCTGAGCCAGCGGGTCACGGGGCACGAAGATGGTCTGGGTGCGCCAGACCACCTGCACCACGGGCACGCGGATGATGCGGTTCTCGATGATGCGCTCGATACGGGTGATGACCAGCGGATCGTTGATCTGCAGGCTGGCCCGGGCCGAATAGACGCCGTCGGCCATCTCCACGATGCGGTTGCCGTTGCGGGCGTTGGTCGGAATGGTGAAGGAGGCGCTGACCCGACCGGCCTCGTCGCTGATCAGATTGCTGGCCATTACCTGGCCGTCGCAGCGCAGCACGATGCCGGATTTGCTCGGGGTGAAGTTGATGCCGGTGACGGCGATGCCGGTCTGGCCGCGCCGCCCGAGGTTGGGCGTGATCTGCAGCATGGCCGGGGGCTTGTCGAACACCGCGTAGGGGTTGATGTTGCGCTCCTCGGACCAGTCGTTCTGTTCCACCAGCACGGTCTCGTTGCCCGGCAGCAGCGCCAGGCTGCCGAAGAAGCTCGCGCTGCTGCCCGACTGATCGACCGAGAGCACCGTGGAGTGCGGAATGCGGTCCGGCGCGACGAAGCGGGCAATCTCGTTGACCCGGGCGTCCCATTCGGCGTGGTAGATGTCCGACTGGGCGGTGTTCGAGAAGTCGTCCGAGTAGATGCCTTTCTTGGTCTGGGCGTCCCGGTTCTGCAGCTCGTTGTTCATCTGGTACTGGGCGTCGTTGTACTTCAGGTCCTCGACGTCCTGGATGATGTCGTGGATCTGGTCCATGGTGATGCGTGTCAGGCCGAAGTTACGGATCTCCATGTCGGTGGAGTTGGGCGGGCAGTCGATGTTGCACAGCCCCAGGGCGTTTTCCGGCACGATGGGCAGCTTCGGGAAATCCGCCGGTGCCCCTTCGAGCCGCTTGATCTCGGTGGTGGTGGCGTAAACGATGTCGCGACGGCCGAGGTAATAGTCGTAGTCCAGGCTGCAGTTGGAACCGTTCACCGGCTGGTCGCCGAGGCTGCCGCGCCCGAAGTTGATCACGTTGAGGTTGCCCAGCTCGAGCTGGACCGGCGACATGGTGAGTCCGGCCGTGTTGGTGGCCGGAGGCGAAACGGTGCCGATCTCCTCGACGCCGTCGTCGACGTAGGAGAGCGCCTCGCTGCCTAGTTCCATCAGGCGCTTGTAGTCGGTGCGTGCGCCGTTGATGGCGGCCCGGTAGACGCGATAGCCGGTCGCGCCGCTGACCGGCAGCCAGAAGAGCTTGTTCATCTCCCCGGCGGCGGTGGCCCGGGCAATGACCGCAGCGGCGTTGAAGGCCGTCTCGCCGGTGGCGTTGTAGGCGGTCACCAGATAGAAATAGTTTCCGGCCGCCGGATGGTTGGCCTGCCCAAACCAGCCGCTGTCCACGTAGTCGGTGCCCTTGACCATCTGCTTGGTGTAGGTCCAGCGCACCGTGTAGGTGGTGCCGATGGCCGGTTCGTTTCCGGAGCCGAGCCAGTCGACGTGGTTGCCTGACTGCTGCCAGTCCATGCCCTCCTGGAAGATGGTCGCCCCCTGGCTGACTTCGAGGATGTCCACTACCGGATTGGGGTCGAGCAGGTCTTCGCCGCCGCCCACCGAGCCACGAGTGACGTTGCGGGTAATCTCGACGATGGCCTCCACCTGGGTCGTCTCCTTGAGCGGCGTGGAGTTGACCGGATAGCGGCGCTTGTTGATGTCGAAGGTCTTCTGCTCGCCGCGCACCGATTTGGTGGCGATGGATTTGGGCACCAGGGTCGAGGTGGGTAGATCGCGCTGATGCCGGAAGCCCTGGATATAGGCCCGCCCGGCGTTGGTGATCGCCTCCACGCTGTCGTCGTCGACGCCGCCGATGAAGGTGTCGAAGCCCCGCACCAGATAGCTTCCGGCCTGATCGAAGGTGCGCTCGGCCAGGTTCTGAATCAGGGAATTCAGTCCCTCGGCGGCGGCGAAGGAGAGCTGGTCCTCGGTGATCGAGGAGACGGTGATCCGGCTGCCCGGCAGCGTACCCAGCAGATCCCGCAGGTAGAGGTTGGACTTCTCCTGCACCGTGGGCGTGACATCGCCGCTCTCGCGGTCGAACTTATAAATCGGGATCACCCGGCGCTCGGCCACGTTGTTGGGCAGCGTCTGGCCGCTGGTATCCGTCGCCTTGAGGGAGAGCGCCCATTTTTCCCGTTCGGCGGTAGGCTCGCCGGTGGCCGGATTGATCAGGGCCGGGTCCTGGGTGTAGCCGTAGTTGTATTTCAGCAGCTCCACGTAAACGTAATCGGCCCCGCTGGTGGTGGCCGGATCATAGGTCAGGGTCGCGCCGCTCACCTGTTCCAGATGGCCGTCGATGTAGACCACGCCCGGGGCCAGGGTCAGGACGTTGGCGGCCGCGCTGACCTCGAGGCCCATGATAATGGAGCCTTCCTTGAACAGGATGTCGGCGATCTTGCGCCGCTCCAGATTGATGATGTCCTGCTGCTCGTTGAGTTCGGAATCCAGCAGGTCGCGATCCTGATGGTAACGGATGCGCTTGTAGTTCTTGGTCGGGTCGAATGTCTCGCGTGAGATGCTCATGTTTGAATCCTCCAGTTAGATCTTGATGATCCCGACCAGCTCCACGCGGGTGTCGGAAATCTTGTTGAAGTCGGGAATGTTCTTCACCTCGTACAGGTAGCCCGGGTGCAGCACCTCGCCGGTCGGGTTGGTGTCCTGATGGAACACGCCGCCCATGGCGAGATCCCCGGTGACGCTTTGCGTGTACTGCACGTCGCCGCCGAAGAAGCCGTATTCGCGGATAGTGATGCCGTTGGCCTCGGCCTCGTCGAAGCGGAAGAAGACGCCGATGGTGTTGGTCTCCTCGCCGGTTTCGAGATAGCGCACGCCGTTGACCAACAGCGCCCCTTCGCCGTCCTCCTTGAGGAAGGTCCGCTTGTAGTAGCGCTTGCGAGCGCGTTCGTTTCTGAGCCCGGTCTGGCCGATGTCCGGCGCGGGCGGATTCTGCGGGTCGGTGAAGCTGGTATCCCCGTCGCCGATGGCGCAGTGGGTGATGCCGTCCACGGCCTGGCCGAGGAGGAGTTTGGCCGTCAGTATCCGGCCGGTTTTGACGATGAGTCCCAGTGCCATTGCTGTTCTCCTTTAGGTCTGAATTTCGTGGTCTTGATCAATGAGCACCGCGAACATGATCTGGCGCGTGTCGGCCAGCAGCCCGGCCGGGATCGCGATGCGCTGAACGGTGTCGGATAGGCTGATGTGTGCGCCGGACGTCCGGACACTGGTGTCGATGCTCCGCAGCCAGGGGCGCGTCACCCGCACCGCCGCGTCGGTATCGACGCCCAGACGGCCATGGACGACGAGCCACAGGTCGGCGCTCCGGTTCAGGCGGTTGTTCACGCGAAGCGCGAGGTCGGATCGATGTTCGAGCCGATGGGCGACCCGCATCGCGCTGTCGGCCCGGACCATCACCGTGCGCCTGGCCGGTGCTCCAGAAAACAGCTCGAAGAGCGCTCCGGGTTGCGCCGCGCCGATGGCGAGCAGTTCCGGCCGCCGGATGCCTCTGCGGGTGGTGATGGATGCCAGTTGTCCCTTATGCACGGCCACGGCGAATCCTCCCGCTGAGCTTGAGCGCCCGGCCACGGTTCATGGACACAAGCGTTTCCGGGCGTCGCTGGCCGGTGATCGTGGTGACGATTTTGAGCTTTCCGCTATGCGTTGCCATGGCGTTACTCCTTCACCGCGCACCAGCCGCCGGTGGTCAGGTTGAACACGCGGTAGCTGTCCGTTCCGATTTGAATGGTGTCTTCCGAGGCGACGTTGCCGCCGCCCACGGCGAAGATCTCGATGAGTTCGCCGCGCAGTTCCTGGTAGGCGGCGGAGCCGGACATCGAGGCGAGCCAGGGAAAAAGGATGGTGGTGCCGTAGCGCATCTCCGGATCGGTTTCACCCTGGAGCCCGCCGTGGGCCGCGCCGCAGCGGCCCTGCTGGCCGGACGCGGAAGTCCAGCCGTCGAACTTGTTCACGGCGTAGAAGGTGCCCGGCGCGTTGTAGTAGCTGTTGACGACCGGCTGCGGGTCCTCGCCGATCTTGGCCCCCGAGGCGTAATCCCGAACGAGGGTTTCGACGGTGATGGTGTTCGGCGTGACGGCGGTGTCGATGGCGCTCACCCGCACGCGTTCGATGCCCGCGTCGTCCTTGATCACATAGTCCTGTCCGGGCGTGACCACGGTGGCGTCGTTGACCTGAAGCACTACGCCGCTTCCGGCGGTGACCGCCGCCTGCGTGAGCGCGATGGCCCCGGACCAGAAGCGTTTCAGCAGGCCGCTGTAATGGCCGTAGTAGGTGGAGACGAGCTTGGTCACCACAAAGACGTGATCCAGGTCGGCGAACAGCCAGAAGATGAAGTCGGCGCTGTCCTCCACCCGCAGGTAGGTGTAACTGGTGTGCGACGCCTCGTTGACGCCGGTGTGGGCGGCCGCGTCCCAATACTGGAATGCGGCGACGTGAATCCGCCCGGAGGTGGTGCTGATACGGAACTGCAGATAGACGTCCTCAGCCCCGGATTCTCCGTGCGACTTGAAAACGAAATACGGCTGCGGATCGGCCGACTGATCGTCGTGCAGGGTCCAGCCGGTGGTGACCACCAGAAAGGTCCGCAGTTGATTGAGAAGGTCGAGCCGACCGTGGGCGAGTCCTTGAATGCTGTGGTATGCCATGGCGGCCTCCTTAGAGAATCGGGTTTTCCGTGCCGGTCAGGCGCAGCTTGATGTCGAGTTTGTTTTGCACCGGGGTGCCCGGGAGCACGGTGCAACGCCGCCAGAAAGACAGCGTCTGTTGGAAGGCCTTGTCGCCGAGATTCAGCGGTGCGCCCTGGGTGGCGGTGTCGAGATCGGCCTGGGTCAGGGCCAGGCGGTACCAGACCGCTTCGTCGGTGCCGGTTTCATCGATGGGATCGAGCACCAGCCCGGTGTAGTCGTAGCCTGAATAGACGGTCGTCCCAGCGTCGTGCGCGGCCGGAGCGGTGTTGGCCACGCCCCGCTGCACGGTGAGATTGGCAGTGCCGCCGCCGCTTTCGACGAGGATCTGCTCGCCGTCGATAATGATGAGCTCGCCGTTGGCAAAGCGCGGTTCGGCCAGGGCGATGGCGGTCTGCGCCGCGTCGATGACCGAGGGGAGGCTCGTCTGCTCGTTGGCGACGTAGATTTGCCGATCCTTGATGTCGCCGTCGGTGCCGTTGTAGCTCTCGGCCTCGGGGCGGCTGAAATCCCCCTCGGAAATCTGCTGGGTCAGCCCTTCGTCAAGATAGAGATGTATCGCCATGGTTTCTCCTTCAGGTGGGCCACTGGGTGGCGCGATAGTTGTTGGTGGCGGCCTCGAACCCGGCCTGCGTCGGCGCATGCAGGTCCTGCTGACGGAACAGCCAACGGTAGGAAGGCCGCGACCAGCGGAATCCGGCCTGGTTGAGGCGCATGCGGCTAACGCGCATGGGGCGGGTCCGATCCACGGAGAGGCGTAGGCCGGTGGTGTTGAGCGGGCTTGCGCCCAGCTTCATGGTCTCCACGCGATGGCGCTGGAGAGAGCCCGTGTCCACGTAGACTTCAAGCGAGGCCCGTTCGCCGGTCAGATTCGCATTGCTCAGATACCGGGTGTTCAGGGTGTTCGCGTTGAGCCGGAACACAGGCCCTCTCCGCCGCCATCGGTCGATCCGGTCGACGGCCAGGGTGACGTCCGCGTCGCAGCCAGCGGTGGAGGCGAGCAGCAGATTGCTGATGCCGCCCTGGTTGGCGGTGAGATCGAGACCTTCGTTGAGCCTGGCGCGGCCAAGCTGGAAGCAGAGGCGGTGCCGGGATTCCAGCGGCAGGCGCAGGTCGTACTTGGTTTCCGCCCGTTCAACCGGTTCCGCCTGCGTGTCGAAAAAGTAATCCTTCTGTCGGAAGCAGTAGCGCAGCGCGGTCTCGCCATGGGTCAGCGATTTGCGGTTGAGATGGTTCTCGCCCAGCCCGAAGCCGCTTTCCAGTACATCCCCTTCGAAGTCGCGGCCGGTGTAAATGGGCGTGCAGAAGGAAACCCGGTCCTCGCCGACGCGGGTGTAAGGAAGCCGCCAGTCGTTGAGAGCCTTGTGGTTCAGGCGCATCCGGTTCTGGCGGCCGTGAAAACGGGAGACCTTTACGGCGGCCCGGTCGATCTCCGGGATCATCTCCGTGGTGCTGGTGAGCTGCAGCAGCTCCCAGGCCCTCTGCTTGTTGGTCAGGTGACGGCAGGAACCAAGCGAGGAGCGGCCAAGGACGAAGGTCTCGTCGAGAAACGCCAGCACGATCCGACGCACGGCGTTGGCGTGCCCGAAGTCGAGCATCGCGCCGCCTTCGATCCATTCGAGTAAAAATTGGAGCCAGAAACAGCGGGTGCCCGCCGGATGGTGAAACACCAGGGCGTCGCGCAGCCCCTCGGTCTGGTTGAGGCACAGCACGCGGAACACGCCGAGGCTGAACACCAGCCCGGGCAGCTTGGCTTTGCTGAGTCGGGAGCGGGCATTGAGACGCAGAGCCGAGCGGAAGGTCTCCTGCAGTTCCCCCTGCCAACCGAGCGCGTCGAAGTCGCGTTCGATGGCCGGGATGGTGCCCTTGCGGCGATAGATCTCGACCGCCTCCCGCACGCGGCGGCGCTGGCAGTCCGGCGAACAGGTGCCGTCCACTTCGAGACCAACGAGCCTCGCCAGCAGCGGCAGAAAGCGTTCGTCGCAGTGATCGACGTCGAAGATGGTCGGAAAGTCGTCGATAGCCTGCTTGAGTTCGTCGAGCGTTCCGGCGGGTAGGCTCAGAAAGGTGCGCAGGTCACCGGCTTCGTCGTTGTGCTCGCAAAGCGGCGGCAGCAGGCCGAGCAGATTGTCCTTGAACCAATCCGACATCAACCGGCCCTCCGCAGATCGAGGTTGACGCTGCCGAGAACCGGTATTTCGCCGTGGCGCAGCTCGATGTCCTGCTGCGGCGCGTAGAGGTGCATGTGACTGACCCCGCGCACGCCGTCGATCAGGGCCACCAGGTCGGAGAAGTGAATGGTCTGGCCGAAAGAGACTTGGTCGAAGGAAAAGAAATCGGAGAGCGCGGCTTCGATGCGGCTGCGCACATTTTCCAGCGGTTCACCGGGCCAGATGTAGACCTCGGCGTCGATGGAAACGGGGCGGTAGATCGGGTCGAACAGGTTGATCTCGACCGTGATGACCTTGCGGCGTTCGAGAAACTCCGCGAGGTCCCGCTTGAGCAGCGCCGAGGGCATTCCGCCGCCATTGGGGGCGATGGCCAGTTGGACGTTGTAATAGCGGATGTTCTGACAGGCATTGGTGTCGAGCACCTTGGCCTTGGCGACACCGGGGTAGCCCTCGGCGAGGGCCTGGTAATCCTCCAGGGTGACGGCCTTCCAGAGACTGCGCAGCTCCGCTGGAGCCTGTCGGCGGGCGTGTTCGAGGGCTTCCCGCGACGCTCCGCCGGTGGCGGGCACCGGGTTGGTGACGGTCAGGGAGACCTGTCCGCCGTCGAGGTAGACCGGGCTCAGCAGTTGGGTGATCCGGTTCGGGCCGAGATTGCCCTGGTCTCCGATGGTCTGCAGATAGCTGACGGTGATAGCGCTTCCCTGAGCGGGTACAGCGCCGCTTTGCCCGTCGCCGAAAATCAGCGTGGAGATGTCGAGGGCATCGAGATCTGCCATGAAATGGCGGCTGTCGGCCAGGCTGTCCTGGAAATGATCGACCTCGCTCCAGGCGTCGTCCCCCACCGAAACGGTGATGGTGCCCTGGGCGATGACGTCGCCGGTCAGGCGGATGCGCTGGAATGGCAGCCCCGTCGACGTGAAGGTCTCGGTGCGGCGCACGCCTTGACGGGCCGGGATGTCCACCGAGAGCACGCCTCGCGGGATGAGGCCGTCCTCGACCGTCTCGAAATCCGCCTCGCCGTCATTCAGCAAGGCGCGGCAGGCCGTCCCCGCCGGAATGGTCAGGTCCTTGCCGAGCGGGGCGGAGAGCCGAAAACGCAGCGTGGTGGTGGAGGCCACCGGCGAGTCCAGCCGGTAGTCGATGAGCTTGCAGAGGTTGATGACGTTCTGGCGCTGGCGGGCCGTGGGCAGAAAGGCCTCGGCCGCCTGGGCGTCCAGGTAGTAGGCCAGCATGTCGCCCACGCCGCAGAACAGATCGAGCAGGACGACGCCGAGATCGGAGTGGTTGAAATCGGTCCAGCGGTCGGTGAGCTGCGGGATCTTCGCCAGCAGCTCCTGACGGATCGATTCGTAATCCTTGTTGATGTATCCAATGCTTGCGCGGCCCATGGTCTCTCCGGTTTTCGGCGGTTATGCGAGAGCGCCTGATGCTCTCGCCACGCCGGTTACTTACCGGAAGGGACCTGGATGTGTCGGAGGCGGGATGCCTCAGAGCGGGCCGCGCAGTTGCCAGACGGGATTGGGCTGTCCGGAGGTGTTGTTGAGGTAGTGGGATTCCTTCTTGCCCTCGAAATAGAACAGACCGACGCGGCCCGGCTCCAACGTGGTGATCCGGTGAACGGTGCCAGCGGCGTTGTCTTCCGCCTGACTCTGGGTGTCGAAGCCCAGACCGCTCGCGGCCAGATAGAGTGCGTGCTCGGCCTGGGGCGCTTCGGTTTCGGGCGCTCCCTCGAAGACCAGATAATGGCCGTGGTTGTCACCCGGATCGCTGACGATCCATTTGCCGTTGCGATCCTGAAAGGCTCCCTCGATGTAGGCGACCTCGTATTCCCCGGCTGGCCAGATCAAGAAGTCGTTCGGATCGGGGCTCATCTCGGCCGCGTCGAACCAGAGCAGATTGAACAGCGAGCGCACGTCCGGCGACAGGCGCACGCTGCGCACCGGCGTCGGTTCCGGCTCGGGCTCCGGCTGGGGATAGCTGGGCGCGGGATTATTCGGGTCTTCTCTGTAGAAGGGATAGACCAGGTTGCCGTCCACCTGGCTCTGGATCACCCGGTAGGCGATATGCACCAGCAGCAGGTTGCCGTCGATGTTCAGCGGCCGGTCGTCGAAGCGCACCTCCGTGATGATCACCCGCTTTTCCCAGCGCTTGATGGCGTCGATCACGTAATGGCGCAGCAGGCCCTTGAGCACCTCGTCGTTCTGTTCGAACACCAGATCCTTCAGCCGGGAGCCGAACTCCGGATTCATGAACCGTTCGCCGATTCGGGTGCCGAGGATCTGCAGGATGCTTTCACGGATATGCTCGTGCTCCCGCGAGGTGGCGGTCGAGACCTGTGTGCCGCCGGATAGCGACTGAAACCGGAACGGGTAACGCAACCCCTTGCCGAGAAAATCGTAGCTCATCAGGTACGCTCCTCGCAGTCGATGCCGCACTGTCCCGAGCAGCCATTTTCCGGTGCGCCGTCGTCGACGGCTTCTCCCTGGAATCGGACCACCAGATCCAGTCCGCTTTTGAGTCCCAGATGGATGGTTCCGTCCGCCTTGATCAGCCCGCCGTGGCCGGACTGGCCGCACTGGAATCCCTTGGCTCCCCCGGAGAGCAGACGGACGGCGATGGTTTCGCCGATGCCTTCGATGCGGCCGATGCCGATGATGTCGATAGGACCGGACGGGTTGATCAGAGTGATGAACCGCTCTTGGTGATCGACGTCGAGGCGGATGCCCTCGGGCAGAACCACCGCGAAGCGTTCCGCGCCCATGGCGGTCGGCTCGATCCCGGCAGGCAGTCCGCTGATACCGGCTGCCTCCTGGGTCGAACGCAGATAGGACTCGACCAGGGTGTAAAGGCGTCCCGGGGCGACCTCGATGACCGTGCCGGGTCCGGGGGTGATGACCTGCTGTTCCCCGGCGTCGATAACGCAGATTCGCTGGTCGTCCGTGGTTCGCAGGATCATGCCGTCGGGCAAGGTGAAGAGCCGGTTGCCGTCCGGCAGACCCCGGGGTTCGGTGCCCGCAGGCAGTTCGACGAAGGGATAGAAATCGGGCTCCGGCTCGATCTGTACCTGGTCCAGATACACCTGGGTCCTGGCCTGCTGGGCCTCCAGATAAGCCTGGGCCTGGCCGCGCATCGCCTCCGAGGCGGCGTGACCGGCCTCCAGCAGCGTGCGGATTCCGGAAAGTTCTTCACGAATGCCTGACAGGTGATCGCAGAGCGCCCGTAAAACATACTGCTGCTCGCCGGAATCGGTCTGTTCGATGGTGGCCTGCAAGTCGGCGGGTTCTTCGGAAATCATGGACAACCTCCATTACATGCCGACGTTGGCGGGTTGGGATTGATAGCTCATGGCGTTGACCGGCGTCACTGTTCCGGTCGCGCCATCGATTTCGAACACGGTCCAGACCGTGCCGGGGGCGTTGGGAACGGTGAAGGTCTGCTCACGGCCATCGCTCAGGAACACTTTCACCGATGCTCCGGACTGCGCCAGGCCGGTGCTCGGATTGGCGTTGCGGTTGGTGTAGTCGTGGACCGCGTAACGGTAGACGCCGGGGATGAGCCGATGGATGGTGATGGTCTCCGGCCCGTAGGAACTGGTGTCGTCCACGTCCAATTCCGCCGCCTCGTTTTCGATGGTGTGGGAATAGAACACATGGAAGCGACCGCCCGATGGCGTCGGTCCGGTGAGATGGGAATCGAGATCCCTGGGGTTGAGGCCCCACTGCAACACGATGCGGGCGACCTGGCCGTCGAGCTCGGGCGAAAGAACGATCTGGATGTCGCCGGAGGTGTTGGGGTCGGCGTTCACCCAGCCATGCCAAGCGATGTATCCCGGCGCGGTGACCTCCACGTAATAGAATCCCTCGGGCACGGACAGCTCAAACCCGCCATAGGCGTTGGCGAAGGTCTGAAACGCCGCCGGGCCGGTTTCCGAGCGGCGGAATTCGATCAACGCGTTGCCGACGCCGGTGGTGTTGAGGGCGTTGACTACCGTGCCGCTGAGGAAGACCGATGCTCCGCTGGCAAAGTCCGGGTGGTCGGCGAACCAGGACGGATCGCGAACCTCCACCAGTACATGACGGAGGCTGTCCCGGACCGAGGATCTCCAAACCATGAGCACGGCATTGCCGATGGTCCAGCCGCAGCGAACGACACCGTCCGGCCCGATCTCCGCAACCTCCGGGTTGCTGGATACAAAGACCGGGGCGTCCACGTCGCCGCGCAGGGAGAGCGGAACCCGTTGCTCGAACTCGCCAGCGGAGAGGCGGATAGAGCGAGGTTGAACCTCCCAGTGGCTGTAGTCTGGCGCGGTATCGGTCATGAAGGAACCTCCACCGGTGCGGAGACGCCGCCGCCATAGACCTCGACCTGGACGTGACGCAGGCTGAGCCGCTCGGGCGAATCCCAGACCAGGATCATGGCCGCCCCGGGAACGAAGCCGCACTCGACATTGCCGTCCTCATCGACACTGGCCACGTCGGGATTGGACGATTCAAACACCGGCACTTCGGGCAGACCACGAATCGAAAGCGGAATGCGCTGGACGAATGGGGATCGCGAGACCCGGATCAGCTTCGGGAAGACATCCCAGTAGTGCGGTTCCTGCGGTTGTTCGAGATTGTTCATGGCGTCCCCCTCAGTTGTCGATGGTGTTTGGACTGCCGGTGACTATGATGGCTCCGCAGGCGGTGATGTCGCCGATGCGGGCGTTGGGCAATCCTTCGGTGATGGTGTCGAAGCTGCCGGTCACGATGGGCGTCACGCCATGCCCCGGGATGGGACAGACGTGCAGATCCCCCATGCGGGCCACCGGCATGCCGTTGTCCAGCGTCCGGCTCGCCCCGGTGATGATGACGCCACCGTGACTGCTGATGTCGCCGAGTCGAGCCTGGGAGCTCATGGGTTCACCTTCAGCAACAGATGGATCAGAAAGCCGACGAGTCCGCCGATGGTGCTGCCGATGGTCAATACCAGGCCGACGATCTTCCACATGGTCTCGGTCCCCATCTTGGAGCCGACCCGGGCGTGCAGCCGGTCGATCTCCTCGGCGTGCCGGTGCAGATCGGAATAGATTGAGCGGACCAGCACCTCGACGTTTTCCTTGTCCGATTTCTTCTCGATTTCACGCTCGATCTTCTCGAGGCGGTCCTGGATTTCCCGGCGGTGACTTTCGAGGATGCTGCGGAATTCCTCCCGCCAATGATCGAAGGTCCGGGCCAGCAATTCCTCGCTGGCCGAAAGTCCGGAGGGCGTTGTTGTTCTTTCTCCCATGCAATGCTTCCTTCATGTGTTGATCAAGACGGTGTTCGTCGAGCGAATGATGATGTTTCCGGCCACCCCATCCATGAACACGAGGCTGCCGGACTTGTCGGTGGCGCTGATGCTCTCCTGGCCGGGCGCGGCGTTCATGCGCACCACCTGACCGGCCTTGTCGGTGAGGCGGATCTGTTCGGCGGCGGCGGTGGAATCGACGAGGATTTCCTGGGTGCCGTTGAGTCCCCAGATGTGAACCTTTTCCCGGCCCTTGGTGGTGTCGATGAGGATCTTCTGCCAGCGGGAACGGCCCTTGTCGCACGAAAGGATGTGGACCTTCTCCTTGTCTTGCCAGGCTTCGAGGATCACCTGCTGGCGGCAGAGGTCGGTGAGCTGGATGCGGGCGCGGGAGCCGACGATCTGCGAGGCGATGTCGAGCTGGTCGCCCTTCTCGGCGTCCTTCGTGCCTCGGCGCAGGGCGTTGCCGCTCTGCATCTCCGGCTTCACCTTCCCTTCCATGGTGAGGATCTGCCCGGCGCGGTCGATGATCCGCAGCAGCTCGTCGCCGTCGCGGTCATCGGCCAGGATGGTGTGGCCGGTTTCGGTCTTGAGCAGTACCTTCAGGCGCGGGCAGTAGTACGGCGGATGGCCGTGGTACTTCTTGTGTTCGAGATCGTCGTGCCGGTTGGCCTGATGCTCGACCTTGTCCTCGCAGTCATGACAGAAGGCATTGGCGCAGGTGCGCTTGGATTCCTCGGGCTGCTCGCCGGGATTGCTCTTGGCCAGCCAGACGCCGGTCCAGATCGGATACTGGACAACGCCGCCCTCGAACTCGGCCCAGACCGAGGCCCCTTCCTCGGGGACCAGGAACATGCCGGTGTCGTCGTTGCCGCCGTAGGGGAAACAGGGAGCGGCCCATTCGGACCAGTTCTCCCGCCCGCTGCCGAGCACGGCGGGGATCTCCAGCCGGACCCGGCCAAGGCGTTCGGGGTCGTTGTTGTCGCGCACGAAGGCCCGGTACTTGCCGTACCAGCGGTTGCGGTAGCGCTCCTCGGATTGACGGTCGCGGGTTTCAAGCATGCTCCGTCTCCCGTTTTCGACTGGTGTCCCAGGCCAGCCAGCCACCCAGGCGAACCGCCCAATACATGACCTGCCTTTTCCACAGAGGCACCCCCAGGGCAGCCATCAGTTCGAGAAAGACGCGGTCGGCAGCAATCCGCGAGACCTTGCCGGTGTGGTAGAGGTAGTCGTGAACGACGGCCGCCGGGGAATATCTCCCCCAGGGCGGCACCACGCGCCAGAACAGGCGCGGCACCGAGGCGAAGTCGGTCTCGAACCCAGCGGGCACTTCGATGATGCGGCCAACGCCGGTGCGGATACGGAACGGCTGGGTCAGCCTCGCGGTCATTCCATTGGGCAGGATCTCCACCCGAAGAGGCCCGGACAGTCCCAGCGCGGTGCCCGAAAACAGGGTCTTGGTTTCGGCGCTCATGACCGCCACCTCGCCTTGCCCGACTGGCGCACATCGAGATGGACCCAGGAGGCATAGACACCGATGCCGCCCTCGCGGAAGAGCGGAATTTCCTCGGCGATGACCGCCAGTTCCTCGGGCGAAACGCCTGCGGGACAGCTCACGTCGGCCGCCATGCCCAGCGTGTGGAAACTCTGCTCCGCGCCGCCCACCGCCTTATTGTGCCGGTTACATCGGAAGCCGCTGGTGATGGACAGCGGTTTGCCGATGCGGTCGCGCAACGCCTGCAGGGCGTCGACCAGGTCGGGATGGACCGCAGCCGAATGGCCGCAGCAGTTCTTGCCCTTGCAGGCGAATTCCGAACGGTTGAAATTCTTACTGAGATCACCCATTGCCGCCTCCTTGTGTGACCGCGCCGGAATCCGCGTCGATGGTCACCATGGCTGGCGGCTCGTTTTGCGGCGTGGGCGGGGCCTCCTTGTCGTTGGGTTTGCCCTGGGACTCGGCGGACTTGTCGCCCGCGCCCTTGCCGAGAGCGTTCTTCTTGAGTTTGAGTTCGCAGAGATAGCCAGCGCCGCTGATGCTGTGGCGCACCGAGTGGCAGTAATAGATGCCGGAAAACTTCCGTCCCACGCCCTTGATCTCGACGTTTTTCTTGGCGCGTAGCTGGGGAATACCGATGGTGGCCGCATCCGCCTCGACCTGGCGCAGCTCGGCCTCGCGGAATTTGCCTTCGGCGTTGTCCTGGGCGGGCTCCTGGCGCGGCTCTTCGTGAAAGCCTTCGGAACGGTCGAAGCTGGGCACGATCTGCCCCGTCTCCTGTTCCTTGAAGCTGCCTTCGCCGGTGTTGCCGTCGACCAAATAGGTCTGCTTGCCCAGGGCCGTCCGCTCGGGCGTGGTGGCGTTGTTGGCCTTGTGCTCGACCACGTCCTTCTTGCGCGGGTCGATACCGACCGTCTTGGTCTCGACACCCGCGCCCTTGGCTCCCTGGGATTGGGTGCTGGGGCGGAACGAGCGCAGCAGGCCCTTGGTGTCGGTGAAATATTCGAGGGTCAGAAGCGGCGTCTGGTCGAGCTCGCGGGGATGGAAATGGAGTTCGTCGTCCTGGATGTAGAAGACATAGCCGCTCACGCCGTCGCCATCGCGGTCACGGGCCTTTTCCGCCAGCTCCTTGAGGAACTGGGCGTCCGAGATGTTGCTCTGGGTGACGCGGAGATGGGTTCCCTTGGTGGCCGTGACCACCGGGGTGAGGCCGTTGGCGGCGGCGATCTGTTCGGCGATTTCCGAATAGAGGATGCCTGGAGCGGGTTTCTGCCAGACTTTCTGGTTCTCCTTGCCCGCCAGTTTGAAGCCCTTGTCGTAGGCCTTGATGCGGATGGTCGGATCGCCGTTTTCCGGGAAGTCGTAATCGATGTCCTTGATGACCGCCTTCTTGCGCGGAGAGAGGTTCCCCACATAGCCGAAGCGGGCCACGATCTCGTTGCCTTCCTGGAACAGGGGATCGTCGACGAACTGCAGGTTGCGGTCGGTCACCGACAGTTCGAGGACATCCAGCTCCTCCTCGTTGTCGGTGAAGACGAACGAGGTGATCTCCTGGGTGATGTCCTTCGAGAGGTCTTGCCCCTCGATCTGAATCAGAAATGTCGGCTTGAAGGTATCCAGATCCATGCGTCTCTCCGGCGGTTCGCAGTTCCCTGCTTACTTACCGGAAGGCATGGCGAGGTGTCGGAGGTCTCAGTCGAGCAGGCGCATCTGGACGTGTTCGCGGGAGGGAATACGCAGCGCCAGACCCGGCTCGAGCGCCAACGGGAAAAAGATGTCGTTGTAGTCGCAGATGATCCACCAGAGCCGGGCGTCACCCAGATAGCGGTGAGCGAGCAGATCCAGACGGTCGCCCTCGACCACGGTGTGCAGGCGGTCGTCGTGTCTGGGGGTGGTGTCGATGCGCTGGCGCATGCCGAGTGAGGTGCCGTCGCTGTCCCGGTAGAGAAGACAGCGGGCGTAGCGGGAATCACGGCCGATCATGAACGTACCTCCGACCAGTTGATGGAACGGTCCACATATTCCTCGAGGACGATGTCCACCTCGGCCCGTTGCGGCAGCAGGTTGCCCCGGTCGAACAGGCCGAAGAACCGCGCCTTCACCTGCCGGACGATGCAGGTCACGCCGGGGTAGAGATCGCCGAAGATGAGCAGTACGCGGTGCGGTGCGTTCTTGAGCATGGTTCCGGCGTGCTCCGGATATTGCAGCGAGCGGAGCCAGTCGACCTTCTGTTTTACCGGTCCCTTGAACAGCTCGACCTTGAAGGCGATCCGGCGCGGTTCTCCGGCGACGTACTGGTAGCGCGGGTGGCTCATGCCGGGGATCTTGATTGTCGCGTAGTCGGTCGACTTTTCGTCGCTGATGGAGTTGGGGTTGTACTGGAATTCGAGCCGCTCCCCCGTGTCGGCGTCCACCAGATATCCTTTGATGGGCTGTTGATCCCAGGCCATTGCTTACACCTTGGCGATCTCGAGGATCGGCTTGCCCAGTTGTCCGGCCCGGTCGAGTTCCTGCCGCATGCCGCTGGAAATGCCGTTGCCGGTGAACGCCCACACCTCGTCGCAACATTCCATGTAGGCCAGGCCGCAGGCGATGCCCGTCTCCCGCTGCTCGGGAACGCTGTCGTCGGTGAAGGTCGGATACAGCAGGTGCGGCGCGAACGGCGCGTGACCACTTCGCATGATCCGGCGGCAAAGCGCTTCGGCGACCCTGACATTTCGGGCTATGTCGCCCGCGAACGGGCTGCAGACAAAGATGCGTTTCATCGGTCCTCTCACAGGGTTTCGTAGTTTCTGATCTTCCGCTCCCGCAGGTCCTTGTAGACGGCCTCGGCCACCTTCCGGCCATCGATGTTGGTGGTCACGCTCAGTTCCACCGGGCGGTCGGCCAGGCCATCGAGGCGCGAGAGCAGCGATTCCAGCAGTTCGCGTAGCCCCGGACCGGCTTCCTCTCCGCGCTGGGGTGTCGCTGGAGCGGTGCGGGCCGGAGTAATCAACCGTTCGGAAGGCACCGTCTCGGCGAGTCCCGATTGCAGGGGCTTCGCTATCGGAGTCGGTGCGGCCGTCTTGGGCCGTTCAATCCCGGCCGGAGCCAGAGAAGCACTTCCGATTTCCGGTGCCGGTTCCACCGCAAACGGCTGGATGTAGCTCTTACTTACCGGCTCGACGGCCGCCGCGACGGTCTGCACGGTGCCGTTCATCGGTTGTGGGGGTGGCGCGGCCGTGGACATGACTGGCTGGAGCATCAGCATGGCGCTCAGGGCCTTGGGCACCAGGCGTTCGTCCAGACGCGGCACCAGACTGAGCACGCTTTCGATGATGCTTTGTCCAATCGATTCGGCGGGCTGCGCGGCCTTGAACGGTTGCTTCTGTTCGGCCACCTGCGGAATCGGAGTCTGGATTCCCAGCATGGCGCGAGCGGAGGAGAGCAAACCGTTGGCGATCCCAGCGCTGCGATCCTTGATCGCCTGAATGCCCGCGCTCGCGCCGCTGGAAAGCCTTTGCCAGAGGGATTGCACCTCGGTACCGGCACTGGCAAAGATTCGGCCCAGAGCCCCGGGGACGGCAGACAGCGTGGCAACGATCCGGTCGCGGACAGTGACGGCTCCCGTGGCCAGCGCATCCCAGGCATTGACCTTGGGCGGCGTGATTGCCAGCTCAGGCGTGTCGCCAAACAGGGATTGTTTGAGACCGCCGAAGATGGCACCGGCCTTGGCCGCGACGGATTGAGCCCCGGTGGTCAGCCCATCCCAGAGTTTTCCAGTCATCCGGAAGGGAGCCGAGGCGGCGTCCATGAGGTTGCCGCCCGCCGATTTGATCTGCTGCCAGGCTCCCGCAGCGGCCGAGAGAATCCCGCGAGCGGCGAAGCCGAACACTTTCGCGGGCAGCGACTGGGTAAGGCTCATGCCATCGGCGAGGGTCTTGAGCAACGCGGAGCCGGAAGCGGTCAGGCTGGCGAGTGGTCCCTCGCGGGCATCGGAGAACGGCAGTAGATTGCGCAGCTTGCCCAGAGCGTTTTTGAGCATGGTGAAGGGATAGGTCACCGCCGACCAGATCCCTTCGCCCAAGGTGACGAGCAGCTTCTTGCCCGCCTCGAAGAAGGTGGTGTCCCCGGCGAAGAAGGAGCGCACGGTGGCAAACATCTCCCGCAGGGTGCTGATGATCGGCAGATTCAGAATCGCCTGGCCGATCTGTCCGGCGGCGTCGGCCACCAGGCGTCCGATGGAGGTGAAGATGCCGGAAATGAAATTCCAGACCCCGACCACCACATCCCGCGCCCAGCGGAACGGGGTGGCAAGAAAATCGTAGACCGCGCCGCCAATGGCCTTGAGACCGTCCAATAGGGAAATGTCGCCGGTCAGCACCTGCCAGACCGCATAGACGATCTTCCCGGCGGCCACGAATGCCTCGCCGATCATGCGAACGGGCAGCAGGAACTTGTAGATGAACTTGGTCGCTCCGATCAGGGAACTGACGATGATCTTGCCGACCCAGACCACGCTGCGCACCACCACCGCCAGGGCTCGGACGATGAGCGACAGGTTCCAGGCCACGATCTTCAGCGCGAATGCCAGCCCCTGCAGAAGCACACCGGCGACGGTGCCGATAACCGTGCCGAAGGTGCGCCAGGACGACCCATCGGTGGCGCTGGCGGCCACGCCGAAAATTTCCACCACCGAAAAGACTGCGCTGGCCAGCGCCGCATAGGCACTCATCAGGGTGCGGACGGTGGGTTCGAGGATGACGCGGATGCGACCAAAGGCATGGGAGAACGCGCCCCACAATCCGGCCATGGCCTCACGAACCCGGTAATAGGCCTTGAAAACGGTGACCACGAAGCCCAACAGCCCGGCGGATTCGAGCTTCTGGGCCAGTTCGGCCGACATCTGCCCGACGCCGCCGCTGAGCGAACCCACCAGCTCTCTGATCCCTTGGAAGACCAGCGAGACCTTGTTCCAGGCCCCGGTGATGATTTCCTGAATGCCGCCGAAGTTGGTTTCCCAGGCGCGTTTGAGCAGATATACCGACAAGATCACGCCCGCGATGATCGCGGTGACGGGCAAAAAATAGGTCGCAACCGCCGAACCCACCCCGGCGAGCGCGGCGCTGATGGCCACGAACCCGGCCTTGATGGCTGGAAGCATGAGTCCCACCATGCCCACGGCGGCGGTGACGGCTCCGGCCACGACCAGAATGGTGCCGAGGGCCATGGATAGTCCAAGGACCACCCGGGTCACGCCCGGCATCGATTTGGCCATGCGTTGCAGGAACAGAATGACGCGGGAGACGCCGTTGATCACCGGCGTGACCACCGGCAACAAGGTGCGACCCAGGATTTCGCTGAGGTTGGCCATCTGCTGGCGCAGGAGCAGGAACCGGGCTCCGATGTCCTGGTTCATGGCGTCGGCCATCTGTTCGGTGACCGCCGTGCCGGTCTTCATGGCTCGGCCCACCGACTGGATATTGCCTTCGAGGCTCTCCATGCCCGCCGACATCTGCAGCAGGAACTTGACCGCCTCGTCGGAGCCGAAGGCCTTCTTCAGCTTCACCTGGGCGGCGGCGTTGGAGAGATCGGGGAACTGGCGCTTGATCTCCTGCAGGATGGGAACCACGCCCTTGAGACGGCCGCTGGTGTCGGTGAAGGACAGGCCAAGCTCGTCCCCGGCCTCGGCCGCCTTCATGATGAACGCCTTGTACAGCGTGCCCGCCTCGGAGCCGGGCATGGTGGTCTGGAGCTGGCCGAGCACGGCGAGCTGCTCGTTCAGCGGAATATTGCTCGCGGCAGCCACCGCGCCGATGTTCTTGATGGCGTCGGCCATCTGGGTGCCGTTGGTCTTGAACGAGGCCACGGTCTGCGCCATGGCTCCGGAAAAGGCGGTCGCCCATTCCATGTCGTTCATGTCGGCCATGATGGGCTTGAAGATCCCGTAGGCCGTGGTGAAGGTGCCGACCATCTCCTGGGTGGTGGCCTTGGTCGCCTTGGCGGTCATGGCGGCCATGGAGGTGAAGACGCCCACCGCCTCGTCGCTGAGGTTGGACAGGGCCGATTTCACATCGTAGGTGGCAGTGATGAACGCCGCCTTGTCGGCACCGGACCACTGGTTGGTGAAGGATTCTGCGGCGTCCTCGATGGCCCGGAGGTCCTGCACGCCGAGGGACGCCAGCTCGCCCAGAGCCTTCTGGGTCGCGGCGGTGGAGGCGACCAGGGCGGCGGGCACTGCCATCAGGGCCAGTCCCGCCCCGAGCATCATGGTGCCTTGCTGGATGCGGTCCAGGTTGCGGGTCATTCGCTCGCTGGCATCCGCCACGGTGGAATCGAGGTCCATCATGGAGCCACGGATGCGCTGCGCGTTCTGCGAGAACGCATCCTTCATCGATACCACTATGCCCAGTCCGAGATCGCCGTTCATCTATCGCCGTTCCGTTTGCTCACGTTCAAAATCAAGCTGCCGCTCGAGGGCCTCGACGAACTGACGCCGGACTCTGAGCGGCAGCGAGCGGGTTTCCGACCAGCCCCAGTGCAGTCCGCCGTAAGCGAGAAAGAATGCGTCGCTTACAAGCGAACTCCGGGGAACAAAAAAGCCGGTTCTGCCTCCAGACGGGTGCGGATCTTGGTGCCGCAGCCATCGCATTCGGTTTCGACCGAGGTGTCGATTCCCGCGTCGACCCGCGACATCTCCTGTCGCAGCGCGTTGCGGTCACGCATCGACATTTCCGCCAGGCTCTTCTTGGAGGGAGCCTTGCCGTCGATGTCGAGGATACGGATGAGCATGGCCGAGCTGATGTTGGGCTCGCGCAGGCTGGCCAAACGCTTTTCCTTGTGGCCGTCGAGATATCCGAAGAGCACGGTTTTCTTCGAGCCGGGCAGCTTGAAGGCGAACTCGCGCTCCTCGCCGTAGAGGGTGACCTTGAGATCCTCGAGATTGATGGTCACGAAGTTGGTCATGCGGCAGGCGCTGTTCGGGCAGCTCAGCTCCAGATCCACCTCGTCGCCGAGGGAAATCTGGCGCAGGCGGACCAGGGCGAACAGCCGGTCACCCGAGAGCAGGTTCATCACCTCGGAAAGATCGGGGGCGGTCTTCTCGCCCAGCCGGACGAAACAGTTGCGGAGCACCTGGTTGATCGCCTCTCCGGAGCGGATCAGACGCTGGTTGGTGAGCAGTTCTTCCTCAGCCCCGGTCATTTCCCGGAGCTCGAGTTCAGTGCCGCTTGGCAGTTCAAAGCTGTACATGGTCGATCCTCCGGTTTAGGTCCAGTATTGGAAGCAGATAGTGAGCTTCTCGATGGTGTTCTCGGTGTTCCCGCCCTCGAGCTCGTCGTATTCGAGCGCCTTCACCCAGGCCCCGTGCAGGGTCCAACGGCGGGTCTCGTTGCCGGTGCGGTCGTAACGGACAACGTCGATGTCGCGCATGTAGTCGGCCGGAAGGCCGCCGGTGACGGCGTTCACGTCCACCTGTTTCTTGATCCATTCGCGGGCCGCCTCGTCGGAGCCGTCCTGCAGGTTGCCTTTCTCGAGGGTGATGTCCTCGAACTTGACCCGGCCCGCCACCTTCTGGTCGAACATCGAACCAGCCGGGGCAAAGGCCACTTCCTCGAATTCTGTTTTGGGCTCCTGTCCCTTGTGGAACAGGGCCACGTCGAAGCCGTTTACCTCGATGGCGAACTGCCAGTTCTGGTAAAGGCTCTTGGGCATGTTTCCGCTTCTCATAGCCGTGTTCTCCCGTTAGATGATTTCTTTGAAGTCCGCGCCGGTGCTGGTCAGGATGAAGTTCAGCTCGATGAACTCCGCCGTCTTGGTCGGCTTGACGAACACGCGGGCCACCATTTCGTTGCGGTCGATGACCGCTGGGGTATTGGTCTCCTCGTCGCACTGGAATGCGAAGTCGTAGAGGCCACCCTTGTCCTTGATGTCCTGCAGGAAGGGGTTGATCAGGCGGCCGAGGGCACGCCAGGTCTGGGGATGGTTCGGCTCGAACACCACGAAGCGGGAGGATTCCGAGATGGCTTCCTCCATGTACATCATCAGACGGCGCACGTTGATGCGGTCCACGGCCGAGGGCTGGCTTTGCAGCGTCTTCTGGCCCCAGATGTTGATGCCGGTGTCGGGGAACACGGCGATGACATTGACCCCTTCCGGATAGAGCACATCGCGCTCGCCACGGCTGGTCTTGTAGGCCAGGGAGAGCGTGTTGAAGATGCGGCCACGGTCGATACCGGCGGGCGCGTTCCAGACGTTGGTCTTCTGGTCGCTGCGGGCGATGCAGCCCGCCACCGCGCCGCAGGGCGGCACCAGCTTCTTGCGCGAGTTGACCGGATCGCTGATCTCCAGCCAGGGGTAGTAGAGCGCCGCATAGGAGGAGTTGAAGGCCGCGTGGCTGTACATCCCTTGTCCCTTGCGGAAGTCGACCGCTTCGAGCGGCTCCAGGTGCATGGGCGTGTCGGCGATGAACAGCAGATCCTTGCGCCCCTCGGCATAGGCGATTCCGGCGTTGATGACCGGCACCGTGGTGACGCCGGGGACCATCAGCAGGTTCAGGGCGTCGATCTCGTCAAAGCCATAGAGGCCGGTATGCTGCGAGGGATCGCCGATGAAGTCCGCATCGGCCAGATCGGTCAGACCATTGTCGCCGCCGCTGAGCGTGAACACGCCCAATGCCGGACGGTCGCTGGGCGTTCCCGACACGGCTGCCAGATCCTGGACCAAGATGAAATCCGAGCGGTCGTTGATCGCCAGCTCCACATGGTTCGGCAGCGTCTCGTCCATGCTCAGATCCTTGAACACCTCGACCACATCGCCTTTGTGCCGGACCACCAGGTTGAAATGGTTGGCCGGATCGAGAGAACCGTCCTCGATGGAGATGGAGAGTCGGTCGCCCCAGACGCCTTCGTTCACGGCCTCGATCCGCAGGGCGTCGGCGGGCGTCGCCTCCCGGTTCTGCAGCACGATGGAAGATTTGAGCGCCGTCAGGGTGTCCCGGTCGGTGGAGTCGGTGAGATGGGCGATGCGGGTGACGTAGAGGACCGACCCGCCGTTGTCGAAAAACGCCCGTGCGGCGTAGGCCAGATAGCTCTCGTTGATATAGGAGCCGAAACGGTTGATGAACTGTTCCCAGCTCGTCACCAGCACGGGCTTGTTGATCGGGCCTTTCTCGGCCACCCCGACCATGGCGGCCGAAGAGGTCGAGATCTGCTTCACATAGAAACTGAAGTCCGTTTCCCGGGTGTAAATCCCGGGCGATAGATAGGTCGGCATGGTTATTTCCTCCGCTTGCTGGTGGTCTTGGCCTCATCGGCTGCGGCGTCATCGGTTGCCGTGGGCTTTTCCGGTTCCGGTTCCACGCCGCCGGTCAGGTCGGTAATGCGCACCAGTCCGCGTTTTCCGGCGGTCTTGATCTCGGCGGAGAGGTCTTTGCGGGCGATGCTCTTGCGTTCTCGCGGCCCGAGGTGAAGGGTTCCCTGACCGGAGAGGTTGAACGTCAGGGGTTGGAACTGCAGGTTTCTGATCTCGATCACGGTTGTTCTCCTTTACGGTTGAATGGTTCGTTGCTCTGTCACGTCGCCGTGAAACTGGAAGGTCCGGTCCCGGATAAGCCGACCGTCGCGCAGGTCGCCGTCGTACACCGGGCAGGATTCGATGCGGATGCGTCCGGAGCTTTGTCGGAGGTTGGAGAGGTTCACCCGGGCCAGGCCGCCCAGAGGAACCAGTTCGGTAAGGTTCAGGCTGCCCTGGTCGGCGATGGCGATCTCCGGGTAAAGCTGGAGGAACCGCGACACCGACTCGTGAAACCCGAGCAGTTCGGCCTCCTGGTCCACGGTCACCACCAGGTCGAAATCGAGGTGATAGAGACGGGGAAACCGGCACTCCTCGAAACTCAGCTCCGCGACATTCTTCTCGAACAGGCGGCTCTGGCTGCGGCGGAAACGGTCTTCCGTCAGCTTCGGCCCCTGGAGGATGACGCTGGGGGTGCGCTGGACCTCGAACAGGTCATCCGGGAACACCAGCACTGTGTCCGGGTGGATGACCTGCTTGGCCAGGCGGATCAGGGTTTCTGTGACGGTCTGTATCGTGCTCAAGGGACGCCTCCGTTTTCTGCCTGGTTACTTACCGGAAGCGCTGGCGATGTGTCGGAGGCTCAGAGCGGAGGGTACTGCGGAGGGGCTCTTTCTTCAGCATCAACAGTTTTTCAAAAAAACTGGTTGACAAATCCCGTACAAGGAATAAAGATAGTAATCAATTACTCACTTTCATGGAGGCTTATATGAACTCATCAAACAAACATCTTCCGGCTGAGGAACGACGGGCAGTGACGGTAGAGGCGGTGGTCGAGTTGGCTGGTGAACAGAACCCGAGCGAGATTACCACGGCTGCCATAGCCAAACGCATGGGACTGACCCAGGGCGCTCTTTTTCGTCATTTCCCCAACAAGGATGCCATCTTACAAGCTGTTATGGAATGGGTGGCCGAACGATTAATGTCCCGCATTGAAAAAGCAGTTCATGCAGAGCCCTCTCCTCTTGCCGCACTCGAAAGCATGTTTATGGCGCATGTGGACTTTATAACAGAGCACCCCGGTATTCCCCGTATGTTGTTTGGTGAATTGCAACGATCTGAGGAAACCGCGCCCAAGCGGATGGCGCAAACGCTCATCCGCCGTTATGGGGAGCGCCTCAATCGTTTGTTTGAACAAGGAAAGGCCTGCGGTGAGCTTGATGGGAAACTTGATAACGAGGCTGCGGCCACGCTCTTCATCGGCACTATTCAAGGATTGGTCATGCAATCGTTGATAGCTGGAGATGTCAGCCATATGCGTCGCAATGCACCGAAAGTTTTTGCCATCTATCAACGGGGCATCAGGAGTGCATCATGAAAAAATTGCCCTTCCAAAAACGTACCTTGGCGCTGATAGCTGTGCTTTTTCCTCTGCTTGCGCTTTTTGTCTATGTGGCCTTGCGTTCGGGGCCGCTTGCTCCGGTATCAGTTGTATTAGCCACCGTCGAGAACAAGAGCATCTCACCGAAACTATTCGGCATCGGAACCATTGAGGCTCGTTACACCTACAAAATTGGCCCAACGTTTGCGGGGCGAGTCAAACGCTTGGACGTACACGTAGGTGAGCGTGTCAAGGCCGGGCAAGTGCTTGGCGAAATGGACCCGGTCGACCTTGATGAACGTATCAGGGCTCAAGATGCCACGCTGAAACGTGCAAACGCTCAGTTAAACGAAGCGCAGGCGCGTAAGGATTATGCGCAGACACAGGCTTTACGTTACGAGCAGTTACTTAAAGCGCGGTCCACCAGTGAGGAAGTGGTAGCCACTAAACAACAAGACCTCTTGGTTGCGAAAGCAGGGCTGACTGCGGCGCGAGAGGAACTATCTCGTGTACGTGCAGAACGAGAGGCATTAGAGGCGCAGCGCAGCAATTTGTCTCTGGTTGCGCCAGTTGACGGCTTGGTCGTTTCGCGTGATGCCGACCCGGGAACCACCGTGGTTGCAGGTCAGGCTGTCGTAGAGCTGATCGACCCGAGCACCCTGTGGGTCAATGTCCGCTTCGATCAAATTCGTGCGCGAGGTCTCGCCGCAGGCTTATCAGCCCAGATCACATTACGTTCTCAGGCAGGTGAGCTGCAGGCTGGACGTGTACTGAGAGTCGAACCCCTGGCAGACGCGGTAACGGAAGAAACACTGGCCAAGGTTGTCTTCGATCAAATTCCTGATCCGCTGCCACCTATCGGCGAACTGGCCGAAATCACTATTACCTTACCGACACTTGCGGCAACACCGGTTGTCCCAAATGCCGCTATCCATCATAAGGATAGCAGACTGGGCGTGTGGCAGGTCACTAATGGCGATCTTCGCTTTACAGCAGTTTCACTGGGGATTACCGATTTGGAGGGTCGTGTTCAAATACGAGAAGGGCTCAAGCTTGGTGACCAAGTAGTGGCCTACAGCGAAAACGCCCTGAATGAGCATAGCCGGATTCACGTCGTTGACCATATTCCGGGGGTGACGCAATGATCAGCTTGGCAGGACGCGACATCATGCACTCCTGGGGTAAGTTCGTCTTCACCGGTATGGGTCTTGGGCTACTCATCGGCATCACACTGTCTATGGCAGGGATTTATCGTGGCATGGTGGATGATGCCAAAGTGTTGCTCGACAATAGCGGTGCTGATCTCTGGGTGGTACAGAAGGACACTCTTGGTCCCTACGCTGAGTCATCAAGTCTCTACGATGATATCTGGCGCGGGATTCGAGGCATGCCTGGGGTGGAGCGGGCGGCAAACATCACTTATCTCACCATGCAGGTGGGAAAACAAGATGGTGACGTACGTGCCATGGTTACTGGCGTCACTCCTGGAGAACCTGGGACACCCGGGTGGCCGCCATATCTAGTCGCGGGTCGCCAGATTACTCGGAGTCATTACGAGGCCGTCGCCGACATAGCTTCCGGATTTAAACTTGGCGACCGAATCCAGATCCGCCGCAATCACTACACCATAGTCGGCCTGACCAGAAGGATGGTCTCTTCCAATGGCGACCCGATGGTGTTCATTCCTCTTAAAGACGCCCAGGAAGCACAGTTTCTCAAGGATAATGATGCCATCCGAGAGCAACGTCGACGCACGGCCGAGAACCCTGCTTTCAACAGACCCGGAGTGCCAGGCCTGCTCGATGCGGTTATTGCCTCGCAAAGCACCAACCCCTACGTCAATGCGGTTTTGGTGCGGGTTGAACCGGGCCATGCCCCGGAAGAAATCGCTGAGTCGATCCGCCGCTGGAAGCGCTTAACCGTCTATACCCGCAGCCAGATGGAGGAGATTTTGGTTGGTAAGCTGATCGCTACCTCCGCCAGACAGATCTTCATGTTTCTGGTGATCCTTTCGATTGTCAGCTCCGCCATTGTGGCCTTCATCATCTACACACTGACACTCGGGAAAATTCGTGAAATTGCTGTCTTAAAACTGATTGGCACTAAAAATCGCACCATTGTCGGTTTGATCATGCAACAGTCCATCGCTTTAGGTTTGATCGGCTTTGTGGTGGGTAAGATTTCGGCAACGTTATTGATGGCGCCAATCTTTCCCAAATATGTGCTGCTGCAACCACTCGACTCCGTTATGGGTTTTATCGCCGTGGTTATGATCTGCGTACTGTCGAGCATTATCGCCATTCGTGCCGCGCTCAGAGTCGATCCGGCCGAAGCCATAGGGGGCTGACATGACTGCTAAAGGTATTCGTATCCAGGGGTTAAAAAAACGTTATGGAAGTGGCGATACCGCCGTTGATGCCCTAAAGACCGTCGACATGCACGTTGCGCCGGGCGAGGTCGTTGGACTGATAGGTCCTTCTGGATCTGGCAAAACTACGCTCCTTAAATGTTTGGGAGCAGTGATCGAGCCGACCGCCGGAAAAATGATACTCGGAGATGACGTCATTTATGATGACGGCTGGAAGGTCAAAGATCTTCGTGCTTTGCGGCGGGACCGGATAGGCTTTGTATTCCAAGCACCTTATCTGATTCCTTTCCTCGACGTCACCGACAACGTCGCCCTTCTGCCCATGCTGGCGGGAATGCCAAATGCCGAGGCGCGTAAACGGGCAATAGGATTGTTTAGAGCGCTTGATGTGGAGCATCGCGCCAAGGCCATGCCATCTCAACTCTCTGGTGGAGAACAGCAGCGAGTGGCTATTGCACGTGGCTTGGTGAATCGTCCCCCGGTAATACTGGCCGATGAACCGACCGCTCCGCTTGATAGTGAGCGCGCCCTGGCCGTAATCCGGATCTTGAACGATATGGCCAAAAAATTCGAGACCGCCATTATTGTCGTCACCCACGATGAAAAAATCATTCCCACCTTCAAACGCATATATCACATCCGTGACGGGGTAACCTATGAAGAAGAAGGCGAAGGACGTGGTTTCGAATGAGATCAATACAGAAAGGTATTCAGAATGACAAAAGACGTCTGGCTTAAACGAATCGCATTGGTTGTGCTCATGACTATTGTAACCGCAATCAGTTCTGCAACGTGGGCCGAAGAGAACGATAGTGCAGTCAAAGCGCTCTCGCTGAGAAATATCATGCAGGAATTGAGCAATAACATGCAGATAGTGACTGATGCCATTTCCAGAGAGGACTGGGAACAGGTGGCGGGAACTGCGTCGCAGATTGCCAACCATCCACAGCCGCCGATAGCAGAGAAGATGCGCATTTTAGGTTTTGCAGGTTCCAATGTGAGCAAATTCAAAAGTTTTGACGAGCAGACACATCAAGCCGCAAAGGAATTAGAAGAAATCGCCATGAGAAAAGACGGTAAAGGGGTGATAGCACAGTTCGCAACACTCCAAAAAAGTTGTCTCGCTTGTCACCAGAGTTTTAGAAAAACATTCAAGGAGCATTTTTATGGGAAATAATAATATGGTTGTTCATTATGCTCTAATAGGAATGTGTCTTCTGACGTTGGCAGGATGTGCTGTTGGGCCTGACTTCCAGCGCCCGGCACCCCCTGATGTGATTGGTTATACTCCCACCCCGCTGGCTACAAATTTGAATTCCTCCCCTACCACGCTGGGTGATCCACAAAACATTATTAAGGCAGAACGACTAACAAAACATTGGTGGCGAGCGATGGGTGCCGACAAACTAGACATGCTCATCAGCGAGGCCCTGGAACGTAATCCAACCCTGATGGCGGCAGAGGCTACTTTGCGTCAGGCGCAGGAACTTTACGCGGCGAGGGCTGGTTCGACGCTTTATCCACAATTAGAGGGCAACTTGGGTGGCCAGCGCCAACGCTTCAATCCTGGAACATTAGGACAAACCGGAGAAGCACGGGAATTCAGTCTCTACAACGCTGGCGTGGGTGTTCGCTATACATTTGATCTGGCCGGGGGCAATCGTAGGGCGTTGGAAGCTCTGGCTGCCCGGAGCGATTATCAGCAGTTTCAATTGGAAGGCGCTCGTTTGACATTGGTGGCAAATATCGTCACAACGGCCATCACTCAGGCAAGCCTGAAAAGGCAGGCTGAAATTATAGAAAACATCTTGAAATCGCAGGAAAACCAACTCGAACTAACCCGGGAACGCATTCGTCTTGGTCATGGAGAACCGGACGATGCGTTAGTCCTGCAGACACAGTTGGAGCAAACGCGCGCCAAACTGCCGCCGTTACGTTATCAACTTCAACAAAACGAACATTTTTTGGCCGTTCTTGTGGGTAAAGCTCCAGGAGAGAGCTTGTTGCCGTCGTTTACCTTGGAGGATTTCACCTTGCCGCCGGAGTTGCCATTGTTAATTCCCTCTGAACTGGTGCGTGCAAGGCCGGATATTCTCGGTGCTGAAGCGTTGCTGCATGCCTCTAATGCAGAATACGGGGTCGCAATATCGAAACTATATCCCCAACTCAACCTTAGTGCCGATCTTGGATCGCAGGCACTGACGACCGGTGCGTTATTCGGCGGTGGTTCTGCTGTTTGGAGTCTGGTGGGGCAGCTGACACAACCCCTGTTCAATCCAGGCTTGCCCGCTGAAAAGAGAGCAGCTCTCGCCGCTTTCGATGCGGCTGCTGCAAACTACCAGTCCGTTGTTCTGGAAGCTCTTCGCAACGTAGCTGATGTACTGAGGGCATTGGAGAATGATTCAAAAAGGCTGGAGGCTCTTTCTGCCGCTGATTCCGCTTCAGGGAAGTCTCTAGAGTCGACACAGCGTCGGTATAGGCTTGGAACTGCAAGCTATTACGATCTGCTTATCGCACAGCAGCAACGGCTTCAAACCGAACTCGATCTGACAGAAGGCCAGGCAAAACGGCTGGTCAACACTGCCGCTTTTTACCAGGCGATGGGCGGCGGATTAAATGGCATTACCGGAAGCACTGGCGATGTGTCGGAGGCTCAAAGCGCGGAGCGGATCGCCTCGCGATAGTTCTGGAGGATCTGCTCGCGGTACTTATCCATCACCGGATGCAGAAAGGGTCTGGCGGGGATGACGATGGTCGCGCCGTTCGGATGTTTGATGGTGGCCCCGTACTCCATGACGGCACCGATGTTCACCATGTCTTCACCGTCCTTGTTGACGGTGCCGCGCAGCAGGCCGACGAACGCCTTGTCGGCCATGATCTTCTGGGTGATGGCGTTGACGAGAAAGCCGGTGTCGATGAGCGCCTTGCTTGAGCCTTTGCGCTCGATGGTGCTTTCGGCGAGTTTCACGAAGGCCTGTCCGCCCGGGGCCTGGGAGCGAATCCCCCGCTGAATCTCACGCACCAGAAAAAGGGCGTTACGGATCGTGGCCTGACGCAGGGCCGTGGCCAGGCGCGGCCCCATGCCGGTGGTCAGCTTGGCGCGGGCCTTGTCCCAGTCACCGGTCCGCCTAACGCCCATTGAGCTTCACCAGTTGCAGGTTCTTGTGAGTGACGGTGCCGAAGAAGTGTTCTTCCTCCACGCTCTGTATGCGATAGGTTTCCCGGTCTGCGGCCAGGCGGTCTTCACCCCGGACATTGGCATCCGGAAGGACGCAGGCGAGCGCGTCGATTTTGCCGCTCAACTCCTCCGGCGGGGTTTCATTCAATTCGAGGGGGATGACAGAGACTTCCGCGTATTCGGCATCGTCGGTGCCGTAGAGCCGTTCGCCGGGAACCACGCGCAGGACGCGTGCGGTCTGGCCGGAGGAGAGGATCAGCCGGGCGACGTCGGCCACGGCTTCGGCGCGTTCCCGGTCATTCAACAACATCGAGGTCGATCCCTTGTTCGTAGATGACCGGCGTAAGGCCGCTCGGAGTCAGGATGTAGGCTTCCTGATCGAGCTGGGTGGCCGGACGCAGCTCGGTGAGCCGCTGGCGGTAGTCGGCGAGCAGATCGGCTTCGAGCTTGGCCCAGTGGCCGGGCTGGCCGGTTTTGTCCACCCGCTTGTCGCCGCTGGAAAAGGAGAAGGCGTTGGCGGTGGCCGAACGCATGACCTGGCAGGCGTGGATCTGCGCCATGATCACCAGGAGCTCACGGACCTCGCCGGTGGGATCGGGGGTAATCTCTCCGGCCGTGATCGTCAGCGATTGGTCGAGGTCACGGCCGACACGGAAAACGGCCTTCCGGACGCACCTCTCCAGAGTCTGATCCTCGAAGAGAGATGCGCCCGGATCGGACAGGTCGAGCCGCAGGTCGGCGATCAGCTCACTCAGCAGCACCTTGCAGGCCCTCCAGACGGCTCTTGAGCGCGTCGATCACCGTGCGGCGTTTTTCGGCTTCCATGTAGCCTTTGAGGGTCTCCGGATTGGCTTCCTCGTTGACCCTGGAGACGGCGTCAGTGGCGGAGAGCTTGCTCAGGTCCACCGGTTCCGCGTCCTGGTCTGGCTCTGGAGGGGCGAGCGGTTCCTGCTTCGGTTTGTCGGCCATGGCCAGGCGGCCGTTCTTGAGCGCCGCCTGGATCTGCTTGGTGAGGCGTTCCACCTCGACCACCTGACCGGGCTTGAGTTTCAACCCGGCGTCGGGGATCACCAGAACGCCGGGACGGATGTTCTTGATTCGATTCATCTCACGTCACCTCCCGGATTACGGAACCAGTTTGACCTTGGCCATGATGTCAGGGCGGGTAATGCCCTGGCCGATCTCGGACCACACCAGCCAGCCGGTCTTGAAGCGGGTCTTCTGATCGATGGACTCCGTCTTCAGGTTTTCGCGCACCGGCATCTTTCCGACCTCTTCATCCGGGACGATGATGATCTCGTCCAGCGGCATGGAGGCGGTCAGCAGAATGCCGCCGGTGCCGTAGTTCTTGATGACACCCTTCTGGCGCAGCTCGAGCTTGGTCTGGGGATCGAGGTTCCAGCCGCGCATGTCGTTGAACCGGCGGCCGCGCATGACGATGTACTTCACCGACAGCTCCAGGTCCTCGATGATCGAGATGGCTTCGTTCAGCGCCTCTTCGGTGAGCAGGTCGCCGGTGACCTCAATGGTGTTGGCCGCCGGGATGGCCGAGGAGAGTACCGAGATGGTGCGGCGATCCATCTCCTTGCGGATGGCGTCGGCGGCGCTGGTCTGGATGTCCATCAGCGTGCCAATGTTGCCGTTCTTGAGAACGGAAACGTCCACCATCGGGTTGGAGTGGATGCGGTTGGTGGGGAACTCGACCTCGTCCTTGCCCACCTCCTGCTCCTGGGCGTCGCCGTCCTTGCTGATCCAGTGGGCCTTGACGGTCGGTTTCTTCTGGTAGACCGGACGTTCGCCCTTGGGCAGCGTGTGCTTGGTGAGCAGCAGCGAGGAGATCTCCTTGCGTTTGATCTCCTGTTCGATGGGCGCGGCGATGGCGGCGGCAAGCGCCCGCATGCCTTCGGGCGACTCGAGAGCCTCGCTCATGAGCCGCGCCATGGTTTCCATGTACTCCTGGGAGTGGATCTTCAACTGATTGGTTTTCATGTGCGTTGGCTCCTTGGGTTAGACGAGCAGGCGAAATTTGAGGACGCCGCTCTGTACGGAAATGGCGTGGGCGACGACGTGCTCTCCGGCCGCGACGCCGTTGGTCAGACGACCGCCCGCTGAAACTTTCAGGTCGTCTCCGGCGACGACGGTTCCTTCGAAGGCGTCGGTCTCGTAGACGCCGCCGTCACAGTAGATGCCGGGCATTTCGCTACCGGCGTAGTCCTTGATCAGGATGCCGAAGGAGCGCTTGGTGGGATCGGTGTTGACGGCGAACAGGTCGTCGCCGACCACGCGGACCACCTGGCCGAGCTGGCCGTCGCCCTGGATGTGGCCGTCGCCATAGGCGAGGCTGCGGTGACACGGATTGATGAATGACATGGTGTTTCCTCCTTATGCGTTGATTTCCGAGTGTTCGGGAGAGTCCTCGCCGACACGGTTGCGGTAAGCGGCCATGAACCCGTCGCGCAGGCGGTCCTCGAGCGATACCTTGCGGTCGTCCACATCGTGGGGCCGGACACCGGCGTCGCTGCGTAGCGGGGTTTCCGTCGATGCTTTGGCGGCGGGCTTGCCGCCCTGGTCGCTGTCGGCGGGTTTCTCCTCCTTGTCCTTGTCCGCTTTTGCCGATTTAGGCAGGCGCTCGTAAGCAGCCTCGGTGGCGGCGAAGGCTTCGTCGGACAGTTCGGCCAGGCGTTTAAGTTCGGCTTCCCGGTCCTCCTCGGAAGCAAAGGAGAGCCCTTGTTTCTCCAGACGGGTGAGCAGCTTTTTGGCCCGGGAGCGGCAGGCGGCCGCCTTTTGTTCGGCTTCCAGTTCCTGGACGCGTTTCTGCAGCTCGGCGACCTCGGCCTTGAGCTGCCGGTTTTCCTTTTCCAGGTCGGTAACGCGGGCAGGATCGCCTTCCTGCTGGGCCGGTTTCTTCTTGGCCGCTTCGACGGCCTGGTCATCGGTGGGTTTGGTTTTGTCTTCCATCATGGAATCTCCTTCGGGTTGGGATTGGTCGGGCTGGCTCTGAAGGGACGCCACCTGCAGAATCCTGGCGTTCTCGTCCGCGCCCTTGCGGTCGAGCAGCCCCAGTCCGGTGAAAGTGACGCCGTGCAGAATCTCGAAAACGGGTTGGCCATTGAAATCACGGCCCTTGAACTTGCGCAGGTGGGTGCAGTAGTCGGCCTTGTTCTGGAAGCGCTTATGGCAGACCGAACATTCGCCTTCCTGATAGTCGCACTCCATGGAGACCTGGGAGATGATCCCGCGCTTCATCAGCTTGTAGGCCAGCCGGGCGGCCGGGGTGTCGTGGACGTACAGCTCGCCGACACATTCCACGCGGCCGCCGTTGTCGTCCTCCAGGTAGTCGGCGGCGACGATGCCGCCCACGATGTCGTTGAACTCCTGTGAATGCTGCAGATCGACCTTCTTGTTCACGGCCGTCATATGCCGACCTGACAACTCCTCGGCGGTGAAGTGATCGCCGTTCTTGTTGGTCCCGGTGCGACAGAGCACGAAGCTGAATTGGGGGTCGCCCGCCGAGCCGACATCCATGGCCTCGGTCGCGAGGCGTTCACCATCGCCCAGCCGGATGTCCACGGGGATGCTGGTGTGGAAGTTCGCGGCGGCGGCCATCGGAACGGGTTTCTCCTCCCGCTCGGCGCTGGCCTTGGCCCCGGGAGCGCAGACGAACAGACGCTCCTTGGCGTTGGAAGCATCGCCGTGCTTGGAGGTGATGGCGTAGTGGTGATCCTTGGACTTCATCCGGCTCTGCTTGCCGAAGGAGCCGATGATCCGCTTCATCTCCTGTTCGTTGGGATAGGCGTGATCGCGGTAGGAGATCAGCCAGTGCGGAATGTGCTTGGCATTGCCGAGAAAGGTCTGGAAGAACTCGCTGGCGTTGGCCTTGGTGACAGTCTTGTGGTCGGTCTCGTAGTACTTGACCTTGGTGTCGGCCTTGATTTCGAGCCCTTCCCAATAGGTCATGAGCCCCTCCACGAAGTGGTAGGCCCGCTCGTAGTTGGTGGTCGAGAACTCGGTGGCGTAGGGCGGATCGAAGTAGGCCAGATCCGCCTTGGCTTTTGGCAGCAGGTCGTTGATGTCCTGCCGGTATGCCTTGTTCTCCTTGTCGTTGTCGAAGACCAGGGCGTTGATACGCTGCAGGTTCTTGCGCAAACGATCCTTGAACTCGTCAGGGGTGTCCTGGCGGCGGCCATAATCGGTGGACGACGAGAAGTGGCCGAAGCCACCCTTACCGCTCATGCAGGTTTTGCCGAGGCCGAACAGGGCGATGTCTTTCTTGAAGCCGGAGAGCTTGTCGCAGTTGGCGCGGATGGTGTCGATCAGCGCGTGGACGCCCTTGGCGAAAAAGATGCCCTTGAAGTTGTCCTGAACGAAACTGCCCGCCTTGGCGTTGTCGGCCAGGAGCGCCTCGATCTCGTCCTCGCTCAGGCGAACCGAGTTGTTCTCGATGATCGCCCTGGCGGCATGGTGGCAGTAGCGGAGCCGGTCGTTGGCGATGACCTGGAGGCCCTTGGTCTTGTACATGTAGGCTACGACCGCAGACCCCGAAAAGGCATCCAGCACCGTGCCAGTGCCCTCCGGGGTATGCTTCCAGATCCAGTCGACGAGCTTCTGCTTACTGCCGATGTAGTTGGTGATGTACTTGGGGCGCTTCTCGGGAGGGAGCTCTTCAGGAGCGGACTGTTCGGCGGCCTCGGACCCGAGCGTGTCGGGATCGAGAGTCAGCGCCGCATCGGCCTCCAGTAGAAACGCCAGCCTTTCCAGGTCTGTGGCGAACAGTTCCATCAACGTCTCCGGTCAGTTTGCTGTGCTCTCCGCGACCTGCGGGGAGCGTTCAGCGGTTACTTACCGTAAGCGTCGGCGATGTGTCGGAGGGTGACGGCGAATTTCAGCGGGCGGGATTCAGCCGGGCCAGAACGGCCTTGCCGCAGGCGTCGAGGGAGGGGTATTCGCCGGTCTCGGTGATCTCCGAAAAGACCCCGTTGTAGGGAGAGCGGGACAGCCGGTGGTATTCGAGAAAATCCGCCAGAAGCGAGGTGGCCCCGGCCTCGACCAGACGGTTCACCACCCAGGCGGCTTCGTTCTTGCGGTCGGCAAGCCCGTTCGGCCCCCGGTCGAGGTAATACATCTCCACATCCAGGCCGGGACCCGGCCCCTGAACCCAGACGCCAACGGGCACATATTCTGGAATGGAGGCTCGCCGGTCGACCAATATCGAGTCGATCATGTAGCGCAGTTTCATGACCAATCCTCCGCAATTCTGAGATGCTCGGCCAGAAGCTGGTCGTCGATCCGGCGGAATCTCTCGGTGTTTTTCTGCCGGTAGGCGATCCATTTTTGCCAGTCCGCCGCGAGTTCGGGTTCGGAAACGGGCTCGATCATTTCGACATGGTGAACCCGGCCCAGGTCGTCGGTCATATCGACAATCAGCCAGGCTTCGATCTCCTTGCCGTCATGTTCGGCCGTCAGTGTGTCTTCGACCAGGACATCGACCACCTTGATGGTGTGGGCGTGCTGAAAGCCCTCGTCGTAGCCCAGCGCCTTCCACAACAGCCAGAAATCGGTGCGCAGATGGTTTCCAGCGGTGTCGAAATGGGGTGCGATCCGCGTGACGGTGAAGCTATCCACCAAGATGTCCAGAAAGAGAACCCCGTTTTCCCTGACGGTCATGCGGCTGCCTCGGTTGTTGAACCAGTGCAGCGCTTCCTGCAGCCGCCGTTTCTCCTGTTCGATAAAGTCCTTCATGGTCATTGTTTGCGTTTGCTCCAGCTTTGCGGGGTATGGACGATGTCCTCCACCTTGCGCCCGTCGGGCAGTTTCTTAATGCCGCGCCGAGTGAAACTCTGGATGATCTCCCGACGTTCGTTGTCGCTTCTGGCCACGATGAATTCAATGTTGTCCAGCAGCGTCACCGAGTATTTGAAGATGGTTTCGTTGCCATGGCGCTGCGAGAACCGCTTCCAGTCGTCGATGCTGGCTCCCCGGTTGCGCTGCACGTAGTCGTCAATCACCTTGCCGTAGGCGTCATGGTCATAACTGATGGCGTCCATGCGCCGCAGCATCTGTTTCTTGAAGTAGAGGGCCGGTGAGGCGTCGCTGGCCGGTTGCTTCTTGATGCGGGTGAAGAAATAGCTCGCGCCGCCGGTCTGCATGTCGGCCACCGGGGACATTCCTCCCGGAGCCACGCCCATGCGCATCTTCTCGACCGTGCTGACCATGGCTCCGTTGTTCTCCATGATCAAGTCGATGAAGCCGGACATACTCTCGCCGTTGGTCAGATCGTGGACCAGCGAATAGCCCTTCATCTGTTTTTCCAGGTCCTCCTCAGTGATGTCGAACCGGAGCTGGTGCCGGTATCCGCCCTTGGCGTCGCGGTCTAGAAAGCCCGCCTGGTATTCGCCCAGCGGGTTGTATCCGGAAAGCTGGGTGATGTCCTGGACGCCCAGTTCCTTTTGCCAATAGCCGCGCAGAGCCTGGACCCGCTCGGTGGTGGTGGCGTTGCGGTCGTCGAGCGATTTCTGCAGTCGTTTGTAGTCGGCGCTCTTGTCGGTCTTGCGGATGTAGGCGAGCTTTTCGAGGTACATCTGCTCCGCGTTTTCCGCCGTGGCCACCCGGGTATCGATCCCAAGCTGTTCGAGCTTTTCTAGCATCGCCTCGACCCGTCCGGGGGTAGCGTCGCCGTCCAGGATCATTTCCAGCTCGCCGCGCTGGGCATAGAGGTTGATGTCCGACCAGGGGCGATAGCGGACCCGGGTGCCGTCCTCGAAGGTGACGGTGTACTGGTGCCCGTCCTGCATGCGGGAGTTTTGATTGAACAGCGTCCGGTTGTCGATGTCGTCGGCCTCGACGGTAATGGTGCCGGAACCGATCCTGCGCTTGGTGTGGGTCACCTTGCCGCGTTCCACCTTGAACGGCGGTTTCTCCTTGGGTTTCTGCGCGTCGAGCTTGGGCAGGTACTGCTCGAATACGCCGTTGGTGGCCCGGTCCCAGTCGACGGACTCTTCGATCTCCTTAACCCATTTCAGATAATGGTCCGCCATCTCCTTGACCTTGGGGTCGGTGCTCTTTTGCAGGGTCTCCAGTTTCTTGCGCAGGCGCAGGGCCTTGTCGATCTTGGTCCGGTTGTACTTGCCGTCGCCCACGTGGAAATTGACGTTTTTGACGGCGTCCAGAATCGTCGGAAAGAAGCTGTCTTCGACCAGCGGTTGTCCCTTTTCCCCGACCGCCGTCTGCACATACCTGCGCAGCACCTCGTCGATGCGGCGGTCCGTGTCCGGCCGGATCTTCATCTTGACCACGGTGCGCTTCTTCCCCTTGAAACTCTCGGTGAAGATCAGCGCGTTCTGGTCCTCCACGTCGCCACTGTCGAAGGGCAGCGTCTTGCCCTGCCAGCCGAGTTTGCGGGCCTCCTCGACCAGGGCTTCCTCGGCGGAGGAGAGCAGCTTTTTCTTGCCGGTGGCGGCGCTCAGCTTGTCGAAACGGAAGCCCCGATCCTCCAGCACATCGGCGTAATAGCCCTCGAAGTCACGCCGGAGATTGTGTTTCCGCTCCAGGGCCAGATCGTAGAAATGCCGCAGCCCGGCCGGGTCCTTGGAAAACCGTCCCTCGGCGTAGGGCCGCAGCAGATCGAGGTAATCCTCGTCGGCGATCTTTTCGACTTCGTGGATGTAGCGAAGCGTCGCGTTCGGATCGACCCGCACCTTCCCTTCCTTAGCCGCCCGGAATACCTTGTTGTAAAACGGCTCTTCCTCGCCGCACACCCCGTTGGGGTGATAATCGAGTGAGAGTTTGTCCTGTCCCAGGAACTTGAAGGCCTGGCCTTTGTCGATGCCGTAGACGCGACCGTCCCGGGCGCGGATGAACTGCTTGGAATGTCCGTCGTGGTTGGCGATCAGCCAGTCGACCACATGCTCGCGCTGGATCTGCTCCAGTTCGATGGTGGTCAGATCCTGTGGCAGGATGTTGCGAAAATCGAATTCGTCCCGCAGATCGGTACGCCATTTCTGGATGGAGCCGGTGCGGCCGTTCAACTGGATGGTGCGCACCTCGATGGAATGGGGGTCGATCAGGCGACCGATCTTGTAGGCGGCTTCCTCTCCGAAGGCGATGAACTCATCGTCCTTGCGGCCAATGGGCTTGAACAGCCATTTGTCGCCGTTCTCATCGGTCCAGAACTCCTTTTCGTGTGCGCCGCCGACAGCGGCCTTGCCGGTTTTCTTGAATTTTGACGGCAGACCTTTCTGCTGCCACGCTGAATCGACTGTGGCGAACTCCGCGCCTTTCTTGCCGATCTTGGCCTCGGGCGGCTTGACCGGGCTCGGCTGTGGAGCAGGTTTCGGCGGATCTTTCTTCGGCGTGGCGGGCTTGGCAGGAGCGGTTTTCTTCTTGCCGCCATGCTTTTCGGCCCATGCGGCGTGCTTGGTGTCGATGCTGGCCTGAACCGCCTTGATTTTCGCCGGGTCGGTCTCGGTGAAGAGCGTGGTCAGCTCGTCTTTGTTGGCCCACTGCCAATACTGGACCTTGGTCTCCTTGGCGAGCGTCTTGAGCTCTGCCGATTTCAGTTTTCCGACCTGATCCTGGAAGAGCTGTTTTTTGAGGGCGATTTCCTTGCTGTGGGCCGCAAGCAGTTCCTGGGGCAGATCGGTGCCGCCGGAAACCGCCTGTTCCGCCTTGGCAATCGCGTCGAGGAAATCCTTGTAGCCGGTCGGCGTGTCGGGAACGACCACGGCCTTGGCGGCGTCTTCGAGGGCCGTTTTCTGTTTCAGGATCAACTTCTGCTTGGCCTCGTCGACCGCCTTTTTCTTGACCGACTCGGCCATGTCGGCACCGGCCTTCTTCTGTAGCGCCTCGACGAGCTGCTGTTTGTTCTTGAGGATGCCGATGCCGTGCTTCTGTTTGGCCGCCGCGAGTTCCTTGCCCATCAGGCCGCTGTGATCCACGCCGGGCTCCAGCTTGTCGAGCAGCTCGATGGTCTCCTGTTTGGTCATATTGAGGGAGATGCCGTTCTCCTTCGCCATCTCCTTGAGCTGCTGGGCGGTCATGCCCTCCAGCCCCTCGGCTGGAGGGATTTTTGCCATTTGGGCGGCGAGCAGCTTGGCCTGTTTGAGTTCTGCCTGCTTCAGTCCGAGCAACTCGACCAGTTCTTCCTTGGTCCGCAGCAGGCCGATCTTGTGTTCCTTGAGCTTGGCGCTGAGTGCCGCTCCGGCCAGGTCGCCGTGATCGATCCCCGGTTCGGCCAGATCGAGCAGCTTGATGAAATCGGCCTTGGTCCGGGCAATGGCCACGCCGTTCTGTTTCGCCAGGGTCTGGAGCTGTTTGACCGTCAGCGAACCGAGGTCGGCGATGTCGCCGTTTTCAAAGGCGCTCTTGAGCTTGGCGTTCTCCTTGGCCTGGGCGTCGGCCATGCCTTCCAGCACATGGGGCGGGAGAATGCAGGCGTCCCCCTGCGATGCCTGGGCGGCGGCCTTGGCTGCCATCTCGCTGCCGCAGACGGTCATCGGCCAGGCCACGATGTTGGTGCAGCGGCAGTGCGGATGCGCGGGTTGCTGGGGGAACTTGTCGATGGGAAAGGTCTTACCGTCCAGGCCGCCGCAGACCGGGCACATGCGCTCGTCCTCCATGGCCAACCATTCCAGCTTCTGGATACCGACCCGCTCGTGGAACTTGAGCCTGCCCATGTTGTGGGCGCGGAGGACCTCGGTGCGGGCGATCATCTCCATGCGGTACTGGGCCTTGCTGAACACCCGGCTTCCGGCCTGGCGAAAGGAATCCTTGTCGACGATCACCTTGCCCATGTCCCGGACGATGTCGTCGGCTCCCTTGCCCGTGGCAACGCCGTTCAGAATGGTGCGCTTGATGCCGTCTGCGAGTTCTCGGTGGACGTCACCGGCGAGCGTGAGGTTGTACTGCGCCATGAAGTCGAGGGCATTGGTGTCGACGATGGTGAACACCTTGGTGGCCAGCTTGTCGATGCCTTCGGGCTTGAGGTCGGCGTAGAACGGCAGCGCTGCGTCGGCGAGTTCTCCGATTCCCTGCTGGATACCGAGCTTGAAGGAGTCCTTGGTCGTCTTGCGAAAGACCAGGGTCTGCTCCCGCTTGAGCCGCTTCATGGTGTCGTCGAGTTCGAGCTGGAGCTTTTCCAGCCCCTTGAGGGCGGCGAGCTTGTTGTCCGGCCGGGAGCCGAGGGAGCGGTACTGGAGGATGGCGCGGGCGACCTCGTCTTCGGCCTGTTTCAGCGCCTGGGTAAGCTGGGCCGTAACCTGGTCGTTGTAGCGGTTGCGGGCCGTCAGGCTTTTCAGGGTGGCCGCCTGGATACGCTGCTTGAGGTCCGACGGCATCAGCGGGACTCCCGGCGGTCGATGAAACGACAGGCCGGGGCGTCGAAAGTACGCTCGCTGTTGTGGACCCGGCAGTGGTTGGTGTCAGCAATGAAGTGGCTGCACTCGTCGCACACGGCCGCATCGCCGGTGGACTCCAGGTCGCCCGACCAGACCAAAGCCGCCTCCGCCGTGGGTTCATCGTCCTCGGCCGGAATCCCGAGCATCTTCCGGGCGCGAGGCACGCTGAGAATGCCGGAGACGACCATATCCACCACCGGCTTCACCTGCTTCTCGTCCATCAGGTCGATCTGCTTACGTTCGGTCTCGCGGTTGGCGGCCTCGATGTCCGGGTCCAGGTCCATCTTGAGTTGAAGGCTGGAGCGGCTGATGAGCTTGCGGTCGTAGAGTTCGATGAGGAGCTTCTTGAAATCGACCGCGTCGCTGGGGTCGAGGTCGTTGAAGATGAACTGGATGCTTTTGTCGCCGTGGCCGTTCAGCTCCATCCAGTCGTCGAACACCCAGTCGAGGAGCTTGCGGGCGGCCTGTTTGATCTCGCGGATCATGACCATCATCTTCTGCATGCTCACCGAGGCGGTGGCGAAATTCGGGCCGTCTCCGGTCACCAGCGAGCGTGACAGGCCCAGGGCCACCACGATGTCTTCCTTCACCTCTTTGACCTTGTCCTCGACGTTGAGGACCTGACCGTCGGTGCCGTGGGTTTCGACGTTGACGTAGAACGGGACCACCAGGCCGCTTTTCATGTCCATCTTGTTGACCATGTCGCGAACCTGTTCGAGCATCCGCTGGTCCGGCATCACCATCTTCTGGCCGAACGCGCCGCCCACCTTGAGCAGGCGGAACGGCGTGGCCCAGCGCTTGGCGATGGCCTGTTCGGCCCGGCGGTAATCGCGCAGCAGTTCGATGGCTTGAAAGGCTGGAAGCACGAGGGAGTTGCCCCGGGGCGAGAAGGCCGGTGCGTCCCATTTGAGGTGGACCACCTGTTCGACGGGTAGCGGGATGGATTCCCCGCCGCCGGGGGTGTCTTCGGGAAATTGCCGGGCCTCGATCAGCTCGCCCTGGGCGTATTTGACTTTGACCGAAACCGGGTTGACGCAGACCAGTTCCTCGATGTCCTGGCCGGACTTGGTGAAGCGCTTGAAGCCGATGGCGTCGCCTTTCACCAGGAGCTGAAGAACCATGTCCTTGATGAATTGCGTGATGTTCAACCGCCAGGCGGCCTCCAGTGCCTGCTCCTTGAGGGTCTCGTCATCGCTGGTGATTTTGATCTCGTCGCCCACGGCGAAGGTGCGCCAGGAGTTGACGCAGTTCTTCACCAGCGGCTCCTCGACGTAGTATTCCCAGGCCTTACGGGCGCGTTCTTCCCAGGTGGCCGGAATAGCCTCGGCGGCGTTGACCTTGCTGAAGGCCGCCGAGTCGAGCGCGGCCGCTGCGGCCAGCGGCGCGATGACAAAGCCAGTGGTGTCCAGGCTTTCGGGTTGTTCGTCCTGATGGGCGGTGCTTTCCACGTGATCCTCTCGGTAGTTTCGGCCATGACAGCCGCACATCCGGCCCGTGTGGGCCGAACCCGGCTTGATGCCGGTTACTTACCGGAGCGGGGTGGAAAGCGTCGGAGGATGCGATCAGATGAAGACCGGATTGGTGAGCACGGGTTTGAGCGAAACCACCTCTTCGCCGACCGGGTCGAGGTTACCTTCTTCCCGGATCAGCATGGCACAGCGCACCGCGTCGATGATGTGGTCGTTGCCCTTGGAATAGATGATCTTGCCGTCCCGCAGGGTGTAGGTGTGGGTGGTGAACTGGTCTTCCACCTCCAGGTCGTCCGAGGGGAAAATGACCTGCTTACGCTGTAGGGCTCCGTTGATGAGGCTGGTCATCAGCTCCTTGGTTCGCTTCTTGATTTCCTTGCCGTCCCGGACCGCCAGCCGGGTCATGCCGCCGAAGTCGTATCCCTTGAGCCTGCCTTCCAGCTCCAGCCCTTTGTACTTGTCCAGGGTGAGCAGCTCCTGAACCACCGCCAGACCGTTTCCGCCGTTGTCCACGCCGATGCCCGCCGGGGTGTAGTAACGCTCCAGCAGCGCGATGATCTGGGCGATGTGCGGATAGGAAACGTGTTCAAGATGCACGCGCAGGATCATCTTCAGCAGCGTCCGCTCGCCGATCTCCGTCTCCTGGAATACGACGATCTCGGTGGGGTCGTTGGTGTAGCCCAGGTCGCCGCCAACCCAGAACTGCCCGCTGCGGGGAGTGAGGTTGAGCAGCATCTCCAGCCGGTCGTGGGCTGCTTCCTCGGTGTCGCAATCGCGTAGCTCGGAATCGGTGATGACGATCTTCTGATACTCCAGCAGATCCTGCCGACAGAGGTTGAACTGCTCGACATTGAAGGCCCCATAGGAAGGCTTGCCGTGTTCACCGGCCACCTCGTGTTGCCAGCCGGAGCTGTCGCGGCCGCCGTAGAACTCCAGCAGTTCGGCCTCGCGATCCTCGGTCCACAGGGGGTTGAGCCAGGACGGCCAGCGGAACACGTGGAACTGATCCGACGATGTGAGCCGGTAATAGGTGGTGTCGCGCAGGCCGTTGGGCGTGGAGTAGATGCGTAGCGTCCCCCCGGCCTTGAGGCACTGACGCAGCGCCTTCCAGGCCCGTTCGGTCAGCCAGGCTCCTTCATCGACCCAGACGCGGCCCACGTGCAGGGACCGGAAGGCGTCGCCATAAGCCCCGGCCGGGCGGAAATAGAGCACCGAACCGTTGGTGAACTCCAGCCGGAAGTAGGGTTTGCGGTGGATCTTGGGCTTGCCGTACTTGGTCAGGGCGATGCTGTTCATCAGATCCGGGTTGGTGTCGAGCTGGAACTCGATCTCCTCGATGATGGTATCGAGGTGCCCCTGGTGCGGAGCCGCGATGAGGCCCTGGCCGCCTCGGGTGGTGAAGGCGTAATGGAGCGCGTCGGTCGAGAGCACGATGGACTTGCCCACGTCCCGGCCGTCGAGGTGGATGATGTTCTTGGCCGGGCAACGCAGGTCCTCCACCTGGTGCGGCCAGTAGTCGCGGCCTGAGCCATCCCGGTTGTAGAGATAGGCTTGCCCCCACAACACGGGATCGCTCAGGGTCGCCGCGAGTTTGCGCTCCTTGTCGGTTACCGCCATCAGTGCATTCCTGTCCTCAAGGCGTTGCCGAGGATGGTGCCCACCAGTTCCGTCAGGATCTGCTGCACGGCCAGGGTGTTCTTCCGGTCGTGGACAGCTTCCTGAATGTCGATGATGGCCTGGTCCAACTCCGCCCAAGCCAGGTACTGCTGCTGGGCCGCTTCCAGACGGCCGAGGGCGTTTTCTATCCGTCCCGCCACCAGCTCGGTGCCGATTTCGACCAGGGCCTCACCGGCCTGGCGGACGGCATCGCTGTTTTCCTGAAGGATCTCTTTCATTGGCCTGCCTCCTGGTTCGAGCCGTTGGCCCACAGGTCAAGGGCGTCCACGGCGGTCTGCAGGCGCAGGCCGACACCGGTCAGGCGCTCGGCGTCCGGGTGGCCGACCTCGCGCAGCGCCTTGTTGGCCTCGGTCACATACTCGGGTGTGTGGCGGTTGACGGTGGCCACTGCCGACTGGATCTGGGCCGGAGGCCGGTAGGTGGCGCAGCCGGTCATAATCCCGGCCAGGACCAGCGGGATGGTCCATTCGAGTGTCTTCTTCAACATGTTGATCTCCTTTGGTTTATGGGTTTGGGGCACATGCAGAAAGATCTCTGCAAACACTTGATTTCCAACGAAATAGAAGCGTCATTGGATGTGACGCGGGATGGTCCCGCATCCAAGAAAACCGGAACCGGAGGCAGGCCATGACCTACGACAGAAACCGCCAGCAGGCACTCAAGGCGTACCGAGAAAAGCAGGAGAACATCACCCGGCTGATAGAGGGCATTCGCGGCAAGCTCGAAGTGGACGCGAAGCAGCCGGACATCACCTGGGCGAGCGTCGGCTCCCTCGGCCACGTCGAGGAACTGCTGCGGGAGCTGGACGAGTTCCTGTCCTGAACACACCGGGCCACAGACAAAGGAGACATCGACATGACCGAATGCACCGTACATCAAGCCGCCGAGGCTTTCATCGGCTACCTGCGGGAATCCGGAAAGAAAGAGCGGACCCTTTACACCTACCGGAAGGACCTCGACGCGGTGGAGGCTTTCTTCGGCGCGGATCGCCAGCTCGCCGAGATCCGGCTTCCCCAGGTCGGAAAGTTCTACAAGTCCGACCTGCTGCTCAAACTCTCTGACGGCAAGGAGCGGGCCGAGCGCACCATTGCCAAGACCGTCCGGGTGTTCCGCATGATGATGGTCTGGGCCAGGGAGTCGGGGCGCATCGAGGAGCTGCCGCTGCCCAAGAGCACGCCCATGGGCCACAGCCGGGTGAAGGAGTCCAGCGATGAGCAACCGAACGGCTGACCTCGACCTGACGGCCGCGACAGAGGCGTTCTGTGCCCGCCTGTCGGCCGAAGGACGCTCCCCGGCGACCATAGCCGCATACCGCCGGGACCTCGCCCTGGTGGCCCGCGTGGCCGGGAAGCTGGTCCCTGGGATTGTCTGCCGGGAGGTCACGGTCGGGTTCCTCGACCAGGTGTTTTCCGCCGGGGCGGTCACTGAGAGTGAGCGAGGCCCACGCTCGGCGGCCTCGCTCCATCGGATGAAGGCGGCGGTGCGGGCCTTTTTCGCCTGGGCCGCCGAGACGGGCGTGGTCGGTAGCAACCCGGCCCGGTCTATCCGCATGCATCGGCTGCCGAGAAAGCTGCCGGTCTTCCTGACTACCGCCGAAAAGAAACGTCTGCTCAAGGAACTCAAGGGGCGGACCGATTTCTCCACGCTGCGCGACCGCGCCATGATCGAGGTGTTGCTGGGCACGGGGATCAGGCTTGGCGAGCTGGCCGCGCTCGACATGGATGACATCGACCTCGACGCCAAGCATCTGCGGGTGCGGGCCAAGGGGAATGTGCCGCAGGTCAAGTTCATCAAGACCGACCTCCGCACATTGCTGCGCCGTTACCTGGCCGAGCGTCGTCGACACGGCCGCCCAGAAATGGAAGCCCTGTTCCTGTCGAACCGGGACGGCAGACTCTGCCAGCGGCAGATAGCCAACCGGCTCGCCCACTGGCTGCGGAAGGCCGGGATCGAAAAGGAACTGACGCCGCACGGGCTGCGGCATACCTTCGCCACCCACCTCTACGGCGCGACCAATGACCTGCTCGTGGTGCAGCGGGCCTTGGGGCACCGGGACGTGTCCACCACCCAGATCTACACCCACCTCGTGGACGGTCAGCTCGAGGAAGCCCTCGAACGCCTTTGATCCTTCCGGACCCGGCGATGGGAGCGGCCTCGGCTGCTCCTGTTTTCGTTGGGCGAGACATTGTCGAAGACAGTGAATGACAGTGCCCGCAGAAGAACACATCCGCCGATGATGAATGATCATGACGGAGGGTCTCTACATCCCGGGTGGGGCGGGAAATATCGATTGACCGGAATTTCTCCTTCGCTGTCTGTCGGCCGCACATCGCTATAACTGCTTGGCTTGTGCGCTCCGGGCGCGGAACACACATGGCAATATCTGCTTGGCATATGCGAGGGCCGTTGCCGAAGGAATGGCTGTTTGCGGGGCTTGTCCGGTTCGGCCTGGGTCTCGACATGCCAATATCTACTTGGGTTATGTGAGAGAGCCCCGGCGTGAACATGCCTATATCTGCTTGGCTTATGCGGTTCGGCTTATGCGCACACATGCCAAGCGGATATCGGGAGCTGCAGGAGGAAGTCGAGGAGTGGAAATGATGATCGACGGCCGGTGAATGCCGATTCCGAAAGTGCAAGGAACACGTCTTATCCGCAATTCCTGGTGAAGCTGTCTGCCGCAAGTCGCCGTGTGCCGGGGTCATCGGAAAAGCCCTCCATGGTGTTATCCGCAATTCTTTCCGCGTTTCTTGCGGCCGGAGGGTTTCGTGGCCGGGGCGTTGGCGGCCTCGGCCACCTTCTCGAGCAGCGCCGCCGCCCATTCCGCTGGAGAGGTCTGCGGACCTTTCGGCTCCTCACCTTCACGGGCGATCTTGGTGGTCTTGAGGTCCTTCATGTGGCAGCGGATCATCCGGTCGAGCTTTTCGGCGGCGTCGGTGTTCCCCTCGATCTGGGCGCGGACCAGCTTCACCGAGTAGACGCCCACCAGCTCCACCTGCAGGAAGTCGCTGGACTTGTTGAACTCGAAGTCCTGGTTGAGGCGGTCGATGATCGCGTCGAACATGACCTTCTCTTCCGGCGTCAGGCAACGGTCGGCGAAGATGCCGTGACGCAGCCGGTTCTGGTTGCCCTCGGGCGCACCAGGCCCGCGCCGGGGCGGTTCGGTCTTGCCCTCGTTGCGGTGCCAGCGGTCCAGCGTCTCTTTGTCCGGTTTGTTCAGTGCCACGTGGAAATCCTGCCGAATATTGTTTTCCCAAGCCGGGATGCGGGGCGGGAGGCCGATTTAGCCTCCAAACGCGCTCCCGCCGGTTCAGGGGTTACTTACCGGAAGCGGCGGCCAACTGTCGGTCCCGGTCCTGTTTTCGTTCGGCGGCGATGATCTGATTGACCCGGCGGGTGGTCACTCCAGCGAGGTTGGAGATCTCCTGGCTGCTGATCCCCTGCAGATGAAGGGCAAGCACCAGGTCGCGGCGTTCCTGGTAGAAGCGGCTCGGTGCCGGGACCCAGAGAATTCCGGTGTAGTGCTTCTGGATCTGCGCGAAGAGTTCCTCGGGCAGGACATCCTTGGCGTTGGCGTAGCGTTTCTTTTTCTTCACGGCTCAATCCTCCACTTTCTTCATCCACGGCTGCGGCACGTCCGGGTTGTAGAACCGCAGCGTGCTGGGACGCCCGGACTTCGGCCCGTGGATAATTTCGATAGAACGCTCGGTGACCTCGCCAATCTCCTGATCGCCATCGACGAAGCAGACCAGGCCGTAGTCCTCGCCGCAGGGAAACCGGAAGCGGCCCTGGTTCTGATAGAGGCGTGCCTCGGACCAGCCCTTGGCCATGGCCTCCTCACGGATGGCGTCGACCTTGGCGACAGCCTGGGAAGTCACCGGCTGCTTACATTTCCAAGCTTGGTTCCCGGGATAAATCCAGTCCTTTCTGGGAGCTTCGACGGGTTTCTCCTGGGGCTCGGGACGAAGCGCGGGTGGCCGGTAGTTCTTCGGGGAAAAGGACTGCAGGACCTCCTGGAGGCTTTCCTTGCCGAATTCCCGGATGGCCAGCTCCTGCAGGGCGTTGAATCGCTGCCGCAGCGTATTCCAGGCATCCTCGGGGAGCTTTCCGGCCTTGTGCGCGGCTTGGGCGGTGACCATGCGGGAACGTAGCCAGGCAAAGTATTCAGGCGACAGACGGCGACACAGCGTGCCGTCGATCTCCATGTCTTCAGGCCAGTCGCGTGCGTCTTCGATCTCGTGGACGTCGAGCCCAGTGGAGACATAGATGGCGGGCTGCGGTGGTTGCGGTGGTAATAATGGGACTTCACATCCGGCCGAGGCGTCCTGACCTCCGGCGGTGTGCTTGATCATGGTTTTCAGAAGGCTCATGGTTTCAGGCTCCAGAAATACGGGTTAATCGCTTTTCCCGTTACTTACCGGATCTGCCCTGAAACCGTCGGTGACCATCTGCTGCGGTGGATACGTGCGGTGGCTGCGGTGGTCGTGCGGTGGAAGGTTTCCTCGTCCCACCGCAGGGCATGGCTCTTTGTTTGTTATTTGTTTTTAGATAGTTATGAATAAAGAGAAGATAGAGTGCGGTGGTTGCGGTGGTATTTGGGGAATGTCTCTCTCGCTGGGCCGGAATTTCTCTAGCGGGAAACGCCAGGTTGGTAGGAAGGAAAAATATTTCAGCCCATAGGGGGTGAGACCTCTGGGTTTACCACCGCAACCACCGCAAAGGCCATGAAAGCTCTGTCTGGCAAGGGTTTGGCGTGCGGTGGTTATCCACCGCAAGGGACAGCGGTGTCCCCGCACCACCGCAAAAGAAAAGGACGCCCGAGAGCGTCCTGGATGATTTGGTCAGATGGCGTGGAGTTAGAGATTGGCAGTCTTGACGATCCGGTATTCGAAGTTCTTGGTGTGGGCGTTGCGCTGCCGGTCGATGTCAAACCCGGCGTCCCGGATGACGTCCAGGTCGTTGCTGATGCGCCGACCGAGCTGGGCGGGCTTCTTGTATTCGAACTCGAGGTTGAATTCCCGGCCGACCCTGCGCAGCGCCGCGAGCAGCCGTCCCGCCGACACCGGTTCCATGGTGTTCTCGTTCTCGAACCTCACCTGATAGCGTTCGATGAACCCCACCACGTGGTTTGCCCGGTCGTCCTCGCCGTAGCGGGCCTTCTCGTCCAGTTCCACCGCGTTCCGGTAGGCATGGAAGAGCGACGCCAGCGCCGTGGCAATGGGGTTCGACTCCCGGGCCATTTCCTGGCTGGTGTCGTTGATGGAATGGATCTGCTCGATGAACAGCGGGCTCAGCTCCTCGAGTCCGGTGGTCACCTCGTGCTCCTCGGACCCGGCCAGCATCATCAGATACATCAGGCTCAGATAGTCGTTGCACCGGCGCTTGCCATGAGTCGGCATGGTTCGGTGCAGCAGACGCATGACCTGTTTCTGGGCTCCGTCCCGAATCATCGCCAACACATGGCTGGTCCGCTTCATGATGGCCGAAATGATCAGATCCCGGTTCTGCTGGATGGCGGAGATGACCTCCGATTCCAGAAAGCAGTCGCTGGCCTGGTTGGCGAGGTCGAAGTTGATAACGAAGGACCTCGACAGTATCTCCGAAAGCTCCCCGCACAGCGGCTCGATGCCGGTGGTGTTCAGCAGGCATTTGGTCCGCTCGGTGATGGTCTCGCTGTCTGTGCCGCTCTTGCGTTTCTCCTTGGCGATGCCGGTGATGCTGGTCAGCATGAAGGTGGTCAGATCCTCGGTCATCTGCTTGACCTCGATGTTGTCGAGGACGATGAGCGGGTTCTGCGAGCCATCGGTGTAGTTCGCCGCGTCGGTGGCTTTCTTGTGCTGGGGCTCGCCGTAAAGCAGCGTCGACGTGATCTTGCTGGCGGTGGTCTTGCCCGATCCGGCCGAACCCTCGAAGCGGGTCATGGGCCGCGTCCCGGCGAAGTCGATCAGCAGGAAACAGGAGAGCCAGGAAAGGATGAGAAATCGATCCCCCTGCGGACAGGTCATATTGCCCACCAGCAGATCGACCAGGAGCCGGTCCGCCTCTTCGAGGTCGGCGTCGGGCAGGAATTTCAGCGGCTTCATCTTGCGCGAGCCGTCCAGGATGATGCCGTCCTCGTTGCCGCCGTTCTTCATGATCTGAATCTCGTCCGGGGTGATCTTGGCGATCTCGTGCTCCGGATTGTTCAGGTTGAAATAGACGGTGTAGGAGGCCACATCGGTGTGCAGCCAGGAAAAATGGTCGCGCACCTGGCCACGGATCATCGCCAGGCTTGGCAACACCTCGAAAAATGTCCGTCCGCCGTTGGAGGTCGGCACCATGCCCGCGTGCTTATAGAGCATGGCCGCGTAATGGCGCTTGCGGCCCCGGTCCGGCGAATCCATCCAGTAGATGGCGTTGTCGAAATACATGAACGGCTCGCCCTGCAGGGTGTGAAAGAACTGGGCACCGTTGGCGGTGAACCAGTCGTAGGCGGCCTCGGCGGCCAGGGTGTAGTCGGGAGCGCCGTTCTCCAGTTCCGTGTCGATCAGCACCTCGTCGACCCGGGCGCGGCATGATCCGGGCATCGCGCCGGACATCCGCTTGGCCTTCTTCTTTTCATTACGGAACTCGACCTTGCGGTCCTTCTGGATGGCGCGGATCTGCTCTTTCAGGGTGGCCATCGAAACGCCACCGCCGATGCGCTCCTGCACCAGCTTCAGCAGACGGGCCTGTTCCAGCGGCGACTGCTCGGAAATCTCCCTCAGGATCGGTTCGAGCAGGCGGTTGCGTTCCTCCTCTTCAGCGCCCTCGGGTAGCGAGCGCACGCCGAACTCGATGGGCGTGCTGGCTTCTGCGAGCAGGCGTTCGAAATCCTCCCGGGTATGCCCGGCGGCAATGTAATCGTTGACGTCTATCTTGGCGGTGGCGAGAAGCGCCTCGGCCGCCTGAATCTCTTCGGCGGGACGTCCCGCCAGCAGCTTGGCCAGCTCCTTCGGCCCCACGCTCGCCGTCAGGCCGAAGCGTTTGGTCAGCTCCTGCCGGGCCGAGATCTGTGTCTCCGACAAGGGCAGCGTCACCAGGCGGGTGTCGATCTTGTGTTCGGCCAGGGTGCGAGCGGTTTGCAGCGCCCCCTTGAGACCGGCCTGGGAGAGTTCGTTGTCCTGGCAGATGTAGACGGTTTCGACGCCGCGCAGCTTGGGGATCAGGCGCTCCCAATCGGCGGCCCGGATGCGAACGGTGACCGGCGACACGGTGGGCAGGCCCAGTTGCATCAGCGCCAGGCAATCGGTCACCCCCTCGGTGATGATCACCTTGCCGGGCCTGGCCAGCAGGCAGTCCTCGTTGAACAGCAGCGCGTTGTTGATGAAGTCGGCGACGTAGGGCCGCTGGTGCTCGTCGTGAACCGGCAGTTTCTTGTATTTCCCTTGCTCCCAGCCCACGTCCGGGGTCCACGGCGTCTTGCGGCCGATCATGAACACCACCCGGCCACGGCTCCAGTAGGGAAAGACGATGCGGCGCTCGAAAAATGGCGTCAGGCCATCCTGGCTCGTGGGCCGGAAAGCGCCGGTGGCGGCAAGCTCCCGCTTGGAGAAGCCGTCTTCGCCCCGGGTCAGTTGGGCGACCGCGCCGGACGCGTTGTCCGCGTAGCCGATCAGGAGATCGTCGATGGTCTCCTCGCTCAGGGCGTATTTGGATTTCAGCCAGTCGAGGACCTCCGGCGACTCCTTGAGCCTGGCGTGGTAAAGCCTGGCCAGCGCGGTCAGCGCGTCCTTGACCCGCAGTTCGAAGGCGCGGTCGGCCTCTGTCTGGGCCAGACGCTCCTGGCTGAGGCCATAGCGCGACAGCGGCGGCAAGCCCGCCTTCTTGGCGAGATAGTCCCGGGCCTGACGGTGGCTGTCCGGCATCGGACCGGATTGCCCGGCGGTGACCGAGCCCGTCTGAATGAACTCAACGAGCTGCAGCACATCACCGCCGACTCCGCAGCTGAAGCAGTACCAGCCCTGCTTGTCGAGCATCACGTGCAGCGACAGACGCGACTGGCTCTGATGGTTGGGGCAGTCGCACATCAAGCGCTGGCCGGTCTCTTGGGTGATCCGTCCCGGCAGGAGTGCCCGGGCCACGTCACCGATGTCCATCTCGGTGACGAGCCGGTAATACTCCCTGACGTTATCCGTTCCGCCCATACTCATTCGGCCTCCGCGACACGGGCGAAATCGGCCTCCGCGTGCTGGGCGGCGTCCAGAAACAGGGGCAGAAAGGTCCGGCGGTCATCCACCTGGCACCGTTTGGCGCAGTTCTGGATGCCCCAGTGATCACCCAGAACAATGGCGGTGCGCCGGGCGCGGGTCACCCCGGTGTAGAGCAGATTGCGGTGGTGCATGAAGGAATGCGCCTTGTGGACCACCACCACGGCGCAGGGGAATTCGGAACCCTGGGTTTTGTGGATGGTGAGCGCATAGGCGAGCTGCAGGTCCTGAAGGTCGGGCGAACCCTTTTCCATCTCCACCGGCATGCCGTCGAAGTCGATGACCAGGGTGCCGTTCGCGAGGACATCGACCACATAGCCGATGGCACCGTTCATCACATTCAGGTCGTAATTGTTCCGGGTCTGGATGACCTTGTCGTGCTTGAGAAACGGAGCGCGGCGGCCCATAGCGACCGGCGGTACCTCGGCGTTCCAGAGCTTGCGCTGGATGAGCCGCTGCAGTTCCTCGTTCAGTTCCTTGGTGCCGAGCGGCCCCTTGTGGGTCGGCGTCAGCACCTGCACGTCCTTGATGATGTCGAACCCCAGGGCGTCGAGCCGCTCCTGAAACAGCTCCAGCAGGAACGAGCGTGCCGCCATCGGGTCGGTGAACTGATCCACCAGATACCAATCCCGGCATCCGGCCACCGATGCCTCGCTAGTCTTGCGCACCTCGCCCTTGAGAACGGCGGTGCAGTTCTCCTTGAGGACGCCAGCCTGACGCACGACCTTATCGAGGATGACCGTGGGGATGGCGCGTGTCTGGATCAGATCGCGCAGGATGTTTCCGGGTCCCACCGGCGGAAGCTGGTTGTGGTCACCGACCAGCAGCACCGTGGTCCGCGACAGGTCGACTGCCTCGAACAAGTGCCAGGCCAGCGGCACGTCGACCATCGAAAACTCATCGACCACCAAGACGTCGGCATCGATGGGGTTCTCCTTGCTACGCGAGAAACCCTTGCCGTCATAGCCGAGCAGACGGTGGATGGTGGTGCCGCTACGGCCGCTGACTTCCTCCAGGCGCTTGGCGGCCTTGCCGGTCGGCGCGGCGAGCACGACCTCCAGGTCGCTCTCCTCGCAGATGGTGTTGATGACCGAAATGGTGTAGCTCTTGCCCGAACCGGCTCCACCCGAAATCAGGCTGATGCTGTGCTGGAGGGCCGAGCGCACCGCTTCGAGCTGCTTCTCGTTCAGCGTTGATGCGCAGCGCCGAATCAGGGCATCGAGTTTCTTGACGGACTGGAAATGCGGGTTGGGTGTTTCGGCCTGGCCGAACAGCGAGGCCAGCTCCCGCTCCATGCGGACGATCTCCGGCAGAGCGACCACGAAACGTCCACCGTGGGAATCGCAGGAAAGCGCCTGTTCTTCGATGAGAGCGTCGAGGGCGCTCTCGATGCGGACCCGGCTGTCCAGGGCATCCATGACCAGTAGCAGATTGGTCTGGTCCACCAGATCCTCGTATTCGATCCAGCAGTGGCCATTGTCCAGGGCATCACGGACGCAAAACAGCAGACCGGCCCGGATACGGGGAACGTGGTCCTTGGGGGTGCCCAGCTTGCGGGCGATCTTGTCGACCTTCTTGAAGCCGAATCCCCGGATCTCCCGAATGAGGATGTACGGGTCTTCCTTTAGAATATCGAGGCAGTTGCCGCCGAGTCTTTCGACCAGGGTGGTGACCTGATGATGGGTCAGGCCGAATGCCGACAGCCAGGCCATGACGGTGTTGACGCTGCGGTTCTTCAACCACTCGTCACGCAGCCGCCGGGCCGCGTCCAGCGGCAGCCGAGCCTTGAGCGCGATGCGTTCGGGATCATTCAGAAGGGTTTCTTCAAAGGCGTCACCGAAGCTCTCGACGATCAATCTGGCCTTGGCCGGACCAATGCCCTTGATCTCCGGATGGTTGGCCAGATAGTGGATCAGCCCCTCCGGATCGAGTTCGAGGTCGTGCTCCATCCCGTCGACCTTGAACTGACGGCCGTATTTGGGATGGGTGGACCACGACCCGAGCAGGACCACAGGCTGATTTTCCCGGGCGAACAAATTGCCCGCGAACTGGACCTCCTCACCGGTCGGGGTGAGCAGTCGGCCTGCGGAAAACTTGGGTCCGGCATAGTAAACGCGCTCTATTCTTCCCCGGAGTCGCGCCGGGTTACTCTCATTTCTTTTTGGCATCTCGCGATCCTCCGGTGAAAACGTGTCAGGTACTCCTCGACAAAACGGCAGGCGGCCTGCCGGTCCGAGCAGAAGTAGACGGGGACACCGAAGTCGACGACGATGGAGGCGACCGTTCCGATCAGCGCGTGCGGGTGGGCATCGCTGCGGTAGCGGCCATCGACCAGATCGCGAAAGTTGCACTCGACAACCACACAGGCGGATTCGTAGGCGGAGAGCTTTTCCAGCTCGCGGTGAAACCGCTTGCGCCCCCGGATGACGGTGGAGACGAAATCCGTCAGGGATTTGCGCTCCACCGCCACCCGTTCTTCGAGGCCGACCAGTGAGTAATCACCGGCGGGCAGCGCCTTGCGAACCGCCGAAACCTTGTCGCTATCGAAGCTGTAGGGCTCCTGTTCGCGGGTGTCGACGACAACGGTGATCCGGTCCATCATCAGAACGGGATCATGTCGTCCATCGCCGCGCCGGGAGCCCCGGCATCGTCGGCCATGACAATGCGACGGTTGAAGTAGATGTTCTCGTTTTCACCGCGAGTGCGTTTGGTCACCTCCAGCTTGATGTTGAGAAGCTGCTCGAGGTGGCCCGGCAGGTCGGAGAGCTTCTGAAGCTGCAGCCCGCAGGTATAGAGGTCCTGCTTGAGCCACTTGATGTTCTCGTTGCTGGCCATGACGTTGTTGCGCCAGAGCAGACGGCCCTTGTGGGTCGGCGCGAGAATGCGCAGAGTCCACTTGAGCATGGGATTGCCCGAGGTCTGGGCGCGGGTCAGTTCGACCCGGTCGACGTTGACCTGGTACTTGCCGTCGGGGACGGCCTCGAACTCACGTTCCTCGACTTCGGCGGTTTCAAAGGCGTCGTCGAACTGCGCCAGGTCGAGGTTGCTGCTGGATTGGTTTTCGTAGTGTTCCATGGTCGGATCTCCTTACTGTTGAGGTTTCGCCGCCGCACTCGCGGTCGGCTCCGGCTTCGGCCGGGCGGCACTCGCCGCAGCTCCGGCTGCCGTGTTGTTGAAGGCTTTAACGAAGCTCGAAAAATCGAGGGGGATGACTTCGGGGAGTCGCCCGGTGCGGTCACCAGCGTCGTAGTTGGGACTGGGCTTGGTGCGCATCACGCGCTGCCAGACCGGCTTGCCGTCGTCGCCGGTTTTCATGTCCAGATCGCAGAACAGGATCAGATCCACCAGGCCGGTGACCAGCTTCCGCGCCTTTTCCGGCAGCGTCGGCACGATGCGGGTGTGTTTGCCGGTCCGGGTCTCAATGTCCCGCTCCTGGGAGTGGGAGATCAGGATCAGCCCGTAGGGCAGGAAGGCCAGCTTGTTGATGACGCGCTGGAACTCGTTGTTGATCAGCGCGTAGCCCTTGCCGTAGCCCAGGTCGGATTCGTGCTCGATCTTGAATTTCTTGCAGACGTAGTCCGAGCACATCTTGTAGGCGTTATCCACCGTGTCGACGACGATGGTCTTGAACTCATGCTTGCCCTCGGCGATCTCGGCGCAGGCCTGCAGAAGGTCGTCCCAGCAGGTGATCGGGGTCTGGAACACCTCCAGGGCGTTCAGGCCCGGCTCGGTCGCCAGGAACAGTGCGTCATCGGCCTTGGAGCACCAGGTGCTCTTGCCGATCTTGCTCGGGCCGTACACCAGGGCGGTGAGGTCCGAGAGCGTGTGTTTGGGTTTGCTTTTGGTCTTGGGAAGCATGGCTTCGTCTCCTTATGGTTGGGATTTCAAAACACCGGAGCGGCGTCTTCACCGGCTCCGTCCCGCAGCTCTTCGTGCGGGGCGATCCGTTGGAAATGGTTTTCAATGACGTTGGGGTTGCCGCCCGAGCGGCAGAGCTGGAAGTAGGCGCAGGGCCTTCCGTACTGGAAGCAGTAGCTGGTGTTGCGGTAGAAGGTGTCGCGCCGACGGGCGTCGAGCATGGCCTTGGAGAGTTCCCACAGCTCCGCCCGCAGTTCCTCGAACTGGTCGCGGGAGATGTAGAGCACCTCGCGATGGAACATTCCCGGCTCGAGGTACTTCTCCTGGAGCCGTTGCTGGAAGGTGTCGTCGTCCTCCGGCAGCTTGCGCTTGGCGCTGCTCTTGCCGGTTTTCGACTTGTCGATCAGCTCCGCCCGGCGGGCCTCGAACTCGGCTTCGGTCTCACCCTTGCCCTGGCGCAGCTTGGCCTTGACCAGGACGTTGTAGATGATGCCGCTGACCGTGATGCCGAGGGTCTGCTCCAGGTACCAGGCGTAGAGGATGATCTGGAAGTCGGTCCACAGCCGTTCCAGGTAACTGGCGTCGATCTGTGAAGCGGTTTTGTGTTCCAGCAGGAAATACTGACCATCTTGACGGACGATGCCGTCCACCTTTCCGGCGAGAATGAAACTGCGCGAGGTCGCGCCTGTCGCCGGGTTGACGATGGGACCTTCGAAGGTCTTTTCGAGCGCGACGACCTCGAATTCTTCGGCCGGGTAGTGTTCCGCATAGGCGCTCATCATGGCTCGGGCGAGATGCCAGTCGGCCTGTTGATGATCGTCCTGCGCCCGGTTCGGATAGGTCCGGTCGATGTGGTCGAGGACCTTGGCCAGATTCCGCTCGCCGTGCCAGCACTCCAGGCAGTCGTGGATGACCGAGCCGAAGGCCAGATTGGGGTCGCGCTCGAGCGGCACCAGCTCGTCGATGTAGCGCCACTTGCAGGCCATGCGGCAGTTGCGGAACAGCCGCCACATGGAATAGGTGGTGGTCATCAGCTCGCTCATACCGCCACCCCCGCTTCGGCGGCGGGCGCTGCGCGATGCTTGGAGGCACAGGCGCAACCCGACGGCTGGGTACGTTCGATCAGGACCGAGCGTTCGCCGTATTCCTTGGTGGCGAAGCCGGTGAAAATGCGGGCGAGGTCGCTGCCGACATCGGTGGAGGCGTCGATCACGCAGGTGCGTCGGGCCTTGTCCAGATTGAACCGGCTCTCCATCCGCACACGGGAACGGCCATGCAGGCTTTCGACGGCCAGCATCGCCAGCATGAAAGTGTCTTCCAGTTCCTGGGCCGGGACCGACTCGTCAAAACGGTACTTGTAAGTGTCGTGAGTCATGGTTGAACTCCTCTTTTGTTCAGGTTCTGATTTCCGAGGCCCCGGATAGCCGCACCATGCGGCACGGTGCTTACTTACCGGAGGCGGAGCCGATGCGTCGGAGATCACAGGTAGTCCTCGAGCCCGGCCTCGCGGAACGCGTCCCGGAGCTTGCTCAGCCGGTCGTAGAGGGTGGTTCTGGGAATGCCCATCTCCCGGGCGACTTCGGCCATGGTGCTGTCGTGCAGGCGCACGCACAGATCCCGGAGCTCTTCCGGCAGCGAGGCGATGGCCTGGCCGAGATCCATGCGGATCTCATGGGCGAGGCGCTCCCTTGTCTCGCGGGTGCCGTCTCCCAGAGAACCTTCGCTGTCCAGGAACTCGATCCGCTCGGTGGTGTCGCCTTCGCCGTTGTCGAGGGGTTCGTTGAGTGAGGTTTGGCAGAGCCGCCAGTCCCGGCATTGGGCGAACCGGGCCTCCAGTATGGTGGAGATGTGACGTTCGACGATCCGGGCCATGAAGGTGGTCTTCTTGGCCTTGGCGGGATTGAAATGCCGCATCCGCTGCAGCAGATCGATCATCAGTTCCTGTTCGAGGTCGGGTCTGTCGTCCTCGGTGAATCCGGCCTTGCCTACGAGTTGACGTGCTTTGTGCCGAATGAGGTCGGCGGCATACTTGTCGATGCCGTCGTAAGAATTTTGTGAAACCATCGGGGCCTCCTCGGAGCGAGGAGGAGGTCCGCGTGGGTGTCGGCACGGGCCAGATCACAGGACAAAGCTGTCGCGTGGGCGAAGGGGTCGCAGGTACGCCGCCAATTGCCGTATTCGGCTCGGCGACACCCACAACAGCCTCCGCCATGCGTCCAGCTTGTTGTCCAGTGTCTAAGGGTTCAGGTCGTTACGTGTTCAGGCTGCCCGTTCCTCGATGCGCATCAGGAACGGGAGACCGTGTTTGATCTCGAGCAGGCAGACTTTTCCGCTGCCCATCTGCGCGAGGTGCTCCAGCAGCGCCACGACCTCTTGCTTGAGGATGAAGTCATCTTGGTCGCGCTCGGGCCGGGGACCGCTTTGTCCGCCCAGCTTGATCTCGCGCTCGATGACTGTGTCAGGGGTGAGTTCCGGCTCGCCGTCGCGGACCGGAATGTTGGTGATGCGGCCGAAGTTGATGTCCTGCATCAGCTCGATGAGTCGCCGCTTCGGTGGGGTGAGATGTGCTTTGTTGACTTGTGCCACTGCCAGTCTCCTTGTTCGGAAGTTCTGGCACGCCCGGTGGCCAACCCTGTGCTGACCAATAAAAAACGCCGGATCGCGCCTTCATTGGGGAAGGCGCTACATCCGGCGTCGCAATGGCTACATTTGGCGTAGCGGAAATTTTTTTTAGTTTTTTCTTCCTGGGTGGTCCCGGGTCAATCGTTGACTATCGGACGGACCTCCCAAACGATCTCCTCTTCGGTCCGGTAGACCGGTTCGTTGCCGCACTTGATGGATTCCTTCAGGTGGGCAGCCAGCGGCTTGTCGTACTTCTCCAGATACTTGATGGCCCGGTTTACGGCATTCCGGAAGGCGTCACGGACGTTCTTTCGCTTGTCGTTGGATTTCCGGAGTTTGCCACCCAAGCCAACAGCCTCGTTGATTGCTGTGGTCACCTTTGCCATTTCTTCTTCAAGCCGCTGAATCTCGGCATCGTTGTTTTCTGCCCGTGCGTCTTCAATTTCTCGAAGAAGATCGTGAGCAGCCTCCCGGTACTGCTCGATAGCCTTGCGGTCGGCGACGAAGCCGGTATCGCCCAACGGAACTCCCTGGGTGACCTGAAAACCGTCTTCGGTTTCATCAGAGTTCAGAAACGTGTTGCAGGTATTGATGGCGAACCCGCAGACAATCTCGTAGACCGAGGTTTCCTTGTTCGGCCTTGCCAGGAGGAAATTGATATACTCGGCCCCTTTATCAACACCCGTCACGAGCACTTCGGCGTTGCCGTTAAAGCGTGCCGCCCAGACACCCCCGCGCTTCCTGAAGTAGTTGTCCGGCTGCTTCTGCTCAACCGGAATGGCGGGGACGGAGATTACCGATCCCGATTCATAGACCGTCCTGAGCAGGCAGTCTCCCGGCAAGGTGCGTTGGCGGATGGCGGTGATGTTACGGCCAACCATGGTGTCCATTGCATCGCAGACCTCCTTGGCGTGGCGTTTGTAAAGGTCATAGACCTTCTGGGCCACGCTCCCTGGATTACCATTCAGGTAGCGGAAGACCCGACTCACCTCGCTGAATCGGGCGATAAACTGGGTGATGTCATCTTGGTCACGGACCTGGTTGGCACGCTCCAGGTACGCGGCTGTCATGATCTTGTCTTCATCCTTGCTTCTGCTTTGGGTGAAGATATCGGCCTTATAGGCTTCCACTGGGTCATGCTGATCCGCTTTTGCCGCAATCATGGCAAAACGCCTGTCGATGCACTGCGAACACGTTCCGCAATGCGTATGGTGATTGGTCATCTCCCAGGTATGGGTGCAGGTGGTCGATGCCGCGATCATGTCCTGGCATCCGGCCTTGGTGATCACCTCGATGACACCGGCCTTGGTTTTCCAGATGTAGGGATTCTCAATCGTGAACGGTTCGCCAGCCACCAGGCTGATGATTTCCTGAAAGCCTCGGATCACCCTGGGGTGGGTGGTGCGTGTTGCCCGGCCGCCGACTACCTGAGCGCAGACCGGCAGATTCAAACTGATGACCCCGTTTTCGTAAAAACGGACGCTTTTCAGATTGAGCATTTTTGCGATGGTCGCCCCGATAGACACATAAAGGAAGGATCGGCTGCGCTGGGTGTACTCGTAGTTCAGGCCCTTGTTCTTGTTGACCCGGACGCCGATGTGTAGCGGGGCGTTTTCCCCAGCCTTGTCGGCAATCATCTTTTCCAGTCGCCGGTGGCGCGTGTTGAGCTTCGGTGTCGACTTGTGGGTAACAAGGACGACCTTGTGTTTTTCATTCAGAACTTCATCGATGGCTCCCGCCAGCGAGTCCAGCCCACCTGAAAACATCACTACCTGTTCCGGATAGCCGAAGAGCCGTCCGTCATCATCAAATTTCAGATATCCCTGGAATGCCTGAGCCTCTTTCAGTTTGACGAACTCGAAGTGATAGTTGTCGTCAGACAAGAAACCAAGCGTGGAGCGCAGCGCCTGGTGGATATCGTCTCCGTTCCAAAAATCTGGCTTCCGCACCGGGATGATGAAGTGCAGATCTCTGCGCCAGCCATGGCCAAAAGAATCGACGTCGTCGGCCCCTCGTGGGATGGCCTGATCGGCACTGTAAACGTAGGTGGCGATTTCGAGCAGGTCCTGGAAAGAATCAGGCACGTCCTTGCTCATCTTTTTGTGGATGTCTTCAATGCGTAGGGTGATCTTGTCCGGCCCATCCTTACCCCAAAGGCGCAGGCGCAGATCACGGTCAGGATTTTCTTCAATCCCATCGGTCGGTGCGTTCCCACAGATGATATATCGTTTATCTTGCATCGGCTCGCGCTCCTTCTTTTAGCTCGTCCTTCATCTTTTTCAGCGCGTAAGAGGCGAAGCCATTGGAAGACTCCCTGGAGATGTCACCACCTTCTTCGTACCTGTGCTTCGAAAACCAATCTGCTGAAAACTGCTCGACGATCAGGGACGCCTCTTTACAGTGCGTGTTCAGAGCCTTCTCGAATTGTCCCATTTCATTCATGGTGGCAAAGCGATGGCCCTCGCCAAGATGGGTAGCCAGCGTTTTTGAAAGGAAGTAGTTCATGCTCTCGTTGGTCAGCTTGGCGAAGAAAGTCCGCGACAGCTCTCCGAACTCTCGCTTTTTCCCGAGCGCCGCCAGTGCGGCCCGAACATCATCTGGCCCGGGGGCGAAGAGAGACGGCAGTTTTGGTGAGATGTGCTCTACCAGGGCTCCGACCAATGCACGCTGAGACATTTCACCGAGGTCGGATCGGCCACCGTTGGACTCCAATTTGTTATCCAGGGCCTCGGAGACTGCGGCGGCAAGATCGGGAAGGGATGTATCCTGCGGCAGGTTGACGCCGAGGGATTGGAGATGCTCGCCGAGGTTCTCCTTTTTTGCGGCAATGGCGAGTTGCGTCATCAACCAGACCGCCTCGGTGAACCCCTCATCGTTGAGCACGAAGGTGAATGCTTTATCGGCTGCCCGGATTGTTGCGTTTGCGATTTGGGACACGTCGGCACCGGCCGTGATCAGGCCGACCACCTCTTTCCATGCCCTCGACCTCGGAAGGCTTCCAAGTCTGACGTGCCCCATGTCGATCTCCTTATTTTTCGCGACCCAGCATCGTTATTCGGGCCTCCTGATGACGACGATGCTTCGGGCCTTACGAGCTTCTTTCTTCAGATAGCCTTTCCGTACCAGTTGAGCTATCTGCTCGTGGGCGCTCGCGTGGCTGATACCAAGGACTTCCGACAATTCTTTCACCGTTGGCGGCAACCCCTTTTCATCGATGATTTGGCAAATGACCCTCAGCGTGTTTGCTTGTGGGTCGGTTATTTCCGATACCTTTTTCTTTCCCATGGCGATTGCTCCGTGTCGTAGCCACTGAGCGGATTAAGCCCAATTTATGACCACAAAATATACGACCTGATGAACATCAGGTCAATCAAAAAAACAGGACTTCTCTTCTGATTCCGTCATCTTGCACGTCCCTCCGGTAGGTAACGAACGCAAGTCCGGTTCAAGCCGGATGTAACCAGATAACCGACCAGAGGCGGAGCTGAGGCGGTTGTGGGTGCCATAGAACGCGCATCCCGACCGCCACCGTTTTCTGGCATCCACACCATCCAGTCCCCCGGTCCCACCGGAGGTGTTCGATGTTGGATGTACAGGAAATGAATGATGGGGCGGGGACGGATGACCTTGGTGAAAACGGCAATCCCGGCCGCCTGTCGGGTGAGGCGAGGCTCCAGTCAGCCGCTTCCATTTTGGCCACTGCGATCCTGCGCCGAAAGGCAAAAAAAGCATGTGTGGGCAATGAGTTAGAGGTTTTCGAAGATTCTTCCCCTGTGCTCGGAGAAGGACTTGATTCATTGCCGGAACAGAGCATTCATTCATGACAACTCGTCCGGAAACCAAAGTAAGGAGTTGAAAATGAATGAGTTACAGAACGCCGCCACGGGCGGCAAGAATCAGGACCGAACCCGAAACTCGGTCCTTCGGCAGATGGCCCTGCTGCAATCCATGTCCCTGGAGCAGCTCCGGGAAAAATGGCTTGACCTCTACGGCGAAGAGCCGCCCCAGTACAAGAAACAATTCCTCATCAAGCGGCTGGCCTATCGCATCCAGGAGCTTTTCTACGGTGGGTTGTCGGAGCAGGCCAAGGTCCATCTCCAGCAGGCCGCCAAGGAGGACCCGGTCGCCACTGTCAATCGACGCATCCCAGAAGAGCGGAAATCAAACGAGGCGATCCTGCCCGGGACCAGACTGGTGCGGGTCTGGAACGACCGGCGCTATGAGGTGATCGTCCTTGCCGATGGCTACGAGTTTGAAGGCCGCACCTTCCGGTCACTCAGCGCGGTGGCCAGGGAAATCACCGGGACCAGGTGGAACGGCAAGGTCTTTTTCGGACTGAAGAAGGTTTACGGCAGAAAAGCCGAGGGAGGTTCGGATGCTTGATAACAGCAATGTCGCGCCGGGCAAGAACAAGACCCTGCGCTGTGCCATCTACACCCGCAAGAGCCACGAAGAAGGTCTCGAACAGGAGTTCAACTCGTTGGATGCGCAACGGGAATCGGCGGAACACTATATCGAAGCTCAGAGGATGCGGGGCTGGACGGCTCTGCCGGATCGCTATGACGATGGTGGTTTCTCGGGCGGGAACATGGAGCGTCCGGGGCTGCGCCGCCTGCTGGCGGACATCGACGCCGGGAAGATCGATGTGATCGTCGTCTACAAGGTCGACCGGCTGTCCCGCTCGCTGCTGGACTTCATGAAGATGATCGACCTCTTCAACGAAAAGGGCGTCAGCTTCGTCTCGGTCACCCAGCACTTCAGCACCACCGATCCCACTGGCCGGATGTTTCTCGGCATCCTGATCACCTTCGCCCAGTACGAGCGGGAGGTCATCGCCGAGCGTATCCGGGACAAGGTAGCGGCCGCCAAGCGCCGGGGGAAATACTGCGGTGGCGTGCCCATCATCGGATACGACGTCGACCGGGAGAACAAGAAGCTGCTGGTCAATCCTGATGAAGCCAGGACGGTGCAATACATTTTCCGCCGCTTCATCCAAATCGGCTCGGCCAAAAAGCTGGGTCAGGAGCTGAACGAACAGGGTTACCGCACCAAGGCCTGGACCACCAAGAAAGGCAGAGTGCGCGAGGGCTCTGAATGGAACACCGCCCACATCTACCGGCTGCTGAACAACCGGATCTATATCGGCGAGATCGCCCACAAGGACCGCAGCTACCCCGGCGAGCACGAAGGGATCATCGACCGGGCGACCTGGGACAAGGTTCAGGCCATCCTGGAGGACAACAAACCGGTCAAGGTTTCCATGGCCAGAACCAAAATGGTCGCCCCGCTGAAAGGCGTCATCCGATGCGGCCACTGCGGATGCGCGATGGGACCGACCTACGCCCGCAAGAACGGCCGCCACTACACCTATTACATCTGCCAGAAAGACAGCAAGCGGACCGTGAGCCGGTGCCCGCTCAAACGGATTCCTGCCGGGGACATCGAGCAGGCGGTGATCGAGCAGTTGAGCGCGGTGTTCCGAACACCGACGCTGGTGGCCAAGACTTACTTCGCGGCCCGGGACATCGAGCAGGCAGAGCGGGAGCGGTTGTCTAAGCAGAAAGCCCAACTCGAGATGGAGCTGTCGCAGGCGCGGGAGCAGGCACTCGAATTGATGAAACCCGGCAACGATCAGCCGGGCAAGACCGAGATGCTGACGACGGTCAATCGCCAGGCGGTCGAGCTCTCGAAACAACTGACCCATGTGAGCGAGCGCTGCAAAGCCTACCAGGGGAACAGCATCACGGAACAGGACGTTTCGGAGGCCTTCCAGAATGTCGAGGGCTTCTGGGAGGACCTTTTCCCGGTGGAGCGAAACCGGCTGATCCGCCTCCTGGTGGATAAGGTCGAGATCCGCGAGACCGGAATCGACATGGAGCTGCGCACCAACGGGCTGACAACGCTCATCGCCGAGCTGGCTGGTCTGGCATGCGAAGTCACCGAACGGAGGGCAAGCCGATGAAAATGAAGCCGTCCATTACCGTTGCCGACAACGGCAACCTGCAGATCCACATCCCGATGCTGATCCGGCGCATGCGCGGCCGCAAGACGGTCATCGCTCCCCAGGCCCTGGATGGAGATATCCCCGGGGCGCAGGAACCGGTGCAGTCCGCCATCCTCCAGGCGCTGGGAAGAGCCTTTTCCTGGGCCGACATCCTCGAATCCGGCCAGATCAAGTCCATCAGCGAGCTTGCCCGTACCCTTGACGTCGATGGCTCGTATGTGGCCCGCATCCTCAAACTGACGACCCTGGCCCCCGACATCGTCGAAGCCCTGATCAACGGTGAGGAACCCAACGGGCTCTCGCTGGCCAAACTGACCCAGAGCTTCCCGGAGGATTGGGCCGAGCAGCGCAGCCAGTTCGGCTTCGTCACCGACTGACGACCGGACCGGAGACCACCCCAGAGAGCCGACCATCAGCGTCGGCTTTTCTTCTTTTGGTGGCAGGAAATCGGAATTGACCACGCTTCTTTTCATGGGCAAAGCGGGTGATTTCGAAAAAAACGTCCGGTTGCGGCATCGAACGATGACCTAAGACAACCGCCAAAAACGGCAATCAGCCGCAAACCCATATCAATCAAGGATGTATCTTTCCGGACGCGCTTCGGACTTGGTCCGGAGAAAACAGAGAATCAGGGGCCAAACAGAGAAAGAAAGGCGGGAAGATGGGGCGAATCGATGGTGCGGAGAGGTGCTTTGGAAATATGTGAGACGGGCGCGAACCCTTTAGAAACAAGGGGAAAAAGAAAACCCGTCACCCCGGAGAATGACCCCAGAGAGACGGGTTTGTCTTTTCTAAATGGTGGAGGCGGGGGGAATCGAACCCCCGTCCGAGAAAGATTCACGCGAAGCATCTACAGGCTTAGGTTGGGTATCATATCTCGCCTCAGGCTTGGCCCCCAATCAGGGCGTCCATCGGCCAGTTCACCGTAAAGTCTCGCGCGTCGCCCGGCAAACACAACGCCACGCCAGCCCGATAGTTTTACACCTTGCCAGCTTATCGGGCGTGAGCCGGTTCGGTGTGCCGCTTAATTAAGCAGCGTAAGCGTATTCGTAATCGTTGCCAATTACTATGGTGCCGCTTTTAACGAGGCCAGCGGCGCCTCGGCCTGCCACTTCGGCTTCAACATCCCCGTCGAAACCAATGCGCCCCCAAAGGGATAGGCAGACGTGGAACTCCGTACAACGAAGTCCCCATTCGCGTAGGATGAAGTATAGTCATTCCTGCGGAAAAGGCAAGGCTGGTCCGGTGCTCTCTTATTGAGCCGGAAGGCGCTCTTTTTTACCGGCACTTGATCCTTTTTCCGTGGGACGAGTCTCTCTCTCTCTCTCTCTCTCTCTCTCTCTCTCTCTCTCTCTCTCTCTCTTGGGCTTGGAACAAAAAAGAGGGGGTTGCCCCCCCCTCTTGGTTATCCGTTTACGTGCGTTTTATTTACTTCTTGGCGCCGTCGGGCGTATCGCTCAGAGCCAGCGAGCGGAAGAAGGTCTGCCCCTGACGCTGGAGCTGGAGCATGACGACCCCGCGCTTCTTGGCGTCTTCACGGATGATCTTGCTGAACTCTTCCACGGACTTGATGGGCTTCAGGTTGGCGCTCAGGATGATGTCGCCTTCCCGGAGTTCCGCTTCGGCGGCCAGCTTGCCGGGCTCGACGCCCACGATGAGGAGGCCGGTGCCGGGCTTGACGTTGGCGGTACGGGCTTCTTCCTTGGTCAGAGGCCGGACGGACAGGCCTATGGACGGGGCATCCTGTTCAACGGCGCTGCCGGACTTGCCGGAAGAGGCCTTGAGGTTCCGTTCGCCGAGCTGGACGGTGATGTTCTTGCGTTCGCCGTCACGCCACACAACCATGTTGACCTTGGAACCGGGCGCTTCCGTAGCGATGGCGCGGAGCAGGGCGCTGGAGTCGTCGATCTTCTGGCCGTTGACTTCGAGGACCACGTCGCCGTCCTTCATGCCGCCCTTGGCGGCGGGTTCGTCGGGCATCACGGAGCCGATGAGAGCGCCGGTGGCTTCGGGCAGGCCGAGGGCCTTGGCGGTGTTTTCATCCACGTCCTGAATGGTGACGCCGATCCAGCCGCGGCTGACTTTCTTGTCCTGCTTGAGCTGGTTGACGATACGTTCGGCCATGCTGCTCGGGATGGCGAAGCCGATGCCCTGACCGCTGGCGATGATAGCCGTGTTGATGCCGATAACCTTGCCTTCCATGTTGATCAGGGGGCCGCCACTGTTGCCGGGGTTGATGGAGGCGTCCGTCTGGAGGAAGTTGTCAAACGGCCCGGACTGGATGTTGCGGCCCTTGGCGCTCAGGATGCCCGCGGTAACCGTGTGCCCCAGGCCGAAGGGGTTGCCGATGGCGAGGACCCATTCGCCCACTTCCATCTTGTCGGAGTTGCCGAAGTTCAGGAACGGCAGGGGCGCGTCGGCCTTTACCTTGAGCAGGGCGATGTCGGTTTCTTCGTCAGTCCCGATGACCTGAGCCTTGAGGGAATGCTCCTTGCCGGTGCTGCCCTGAAGGTTGACGAGAACGGTATCCGCGCCAGCAACCACATGGTTGTTGGTCACGATGTAGCCGTCGGAGGAAATGAGGAAGCCGGTACCGAGGGAGCGCTGCGTACGGGGCTTGGCATTGCGGCTGTTGCCTTCGAACTGTTCAAAAAAACGCTCAAATTCCGGGGGAAGCCCGCGGAACATTTCGGAAGGCATACCGCCCCGCTGCATGACTTTCTTTTCGGTGCTGATATTGACGACGGCCTTACCGGCGGACTGGACCAGCGGGACGAAGTCGGGAACCACAGGCGCGGCCTGTGCCGAAAAGACCAATGACATGACGAGCATGACAGCAACGAGTGGCAGCATCTTGTATTTGTGCAACATGTGAAAAACTCCTTTATACCATATGTGGGGACAGTCTCGGTCAAACTGTTTCCTTCATAATAGCCATAGGCAAAAGGTTGTAAATACCTTGATTTGGTACAAACTTCTTTACTTTTTGGCTTATTGGAGCCGTTTCGGCCTCTCTCATTGCCGAACCGTGCAAAATGAAGAACTTATTGAAGATGAAAAATTTGTACTGCTTTAGAGTGGGAGTGATAAGTTTATTGAGATACGGAGGGGAGAGGCGGTTTTGAAGAAAGGTTTATTCCCAGCCCTCTTGCCTCCGAAGGTTTCCGGTGCGCGGGGAAGCGGTATGGGGGAAGCGTGTTCCGATGGCTATTTTTTAGGGTAATCTATTGTACATATGTAAGTTATTGAAGGTAGGCGACGCGTTGGAACGTTTGAGCCGTACGCGCAGGTAACAGTTGTTTCCGGGGGATGGAATAGCTCTTATGATGATAAGGAGAATGGAGAACAATAGCCTGTAGGGATGGTTAGAGAGGTATCAATGAGTTGAGATGATATTTCAATATGTTTTCGATAAATGCCTGTGGCGTTCGGCCAAAGAAAAAGGCGGGGGATACCCGCCTTTCGGATTTATGGCGTCATCATGCTCAGTGCTTGCGGCAGAGGGTACTCTCGTTGCCGGCCTGAATGGCGACGGCGACGAGCACCGGCCCCGCGAAGACGCCTACCGGCCCAAACGCGGCGAGGCCGCAGAGGATGGAGAGGATCAGCGTAACGACCGACGCGTCGATCCCCGTCTTCAGGAAGAAGGGGCGAAGCAGGTTGTCCACCCCGGCTACGACCAGCGCACACCAGATGGCAAGGCCGATGCAGGCCACCGTGGACCCCGTGAGCCACAGCCAAATGCATACCGGCAGCCAGACGAGAGCCGTGCCGACAAAAGGGATGGGAGCCACGAACGCGGCAATGAGGCCCCAGAACGCGGGTTGGGGGACTTCCGCGATGGCGAAGCCCACACCGCAAAGGAACCCCTGAATGAGCGCGACAAACACGACTCCCACCAAGACGCCGAAGATGGCCTTACGGATGGTTGAAACGAAACGGTCGATGACCTCGGCGGGCCACTGGGTCAGGCGGCAGGCGAATTCGTGGATAAGATCCGCACGGGTTACGCACATCATTGTGATCATGACAAAAAGGAACAGCACCAGCACGGCCTGGAACGCGCCGCCCGCAATGCCCACGCCGCCCGCAAGCACGGTCCGGGCCGCCGTCCCGGCAAGGCCCGCCGCGGTACTGGCAAGCTGATCCAGCCCGCCTTCAAGCCCTGGGAGGTTTTTGAGCCATGCGTCCACGGAAGCGAACCACGCCTGGGCTTCCGGGCTGTGTATCCAGCCGGAGTCGCGCAGGCCGTCGAGAATTTTGAGCCCTGCGACGGCTTGCGGCGTCACCAGCGACACCACGGTGGCGATCGGCAAGATCGTGATGGCCGCGAGGCCCACGGTGTATGTTGTCATGGCCCACGAGGGAGACATTTTCCGGTGCAGCTTGCGGTATGCCGGATAGGTGACGCAGGCCATGCACGTGGCCATAAACGTCGTGATCGGAAAAGGCCAGAGCAGGAAAACCCAAGCTCCGATGGCCAAACAGGCAAGCACTCGTGTCATGGAAAACTCCTCGCCGTATGACGGCGGGTCGGTTTGCTGCATAAAGGGGGCCGGCTGCGGAACAAAGCGTCGCGCGGGAACGGCTCTCCGGCCTCGGCGGGATGGCGCAGCGCCGTCCGTAAGGCTTCGGAGGAGATATCAAACAGATTGGAATCGGTGGGTCCTTATATGCGGGGCGCTTCGGAAAAGGAGGAACGCCTTTCAGCGTTGATCGCCCCACGTCGGAGCGGGCCGCCATACGTCAGGTGCGCATGAGGTGGGATGGTACTGTTACAGATTCCCTGACTCTTCATTGTACTCGCGCACGGCTTTTTCCATCCGTTTGCGGATACGCTCCGCATCTTGCCGGGCAGTGGCGAGATACGCCTCCACGCACTGGCGATAGGCTTCCATGTCGGAGCGGTACATCCTCCAGTCCATCGGGCTGTCGCCGGGCAGAGGCCGCAGCGGGGAGCGGCAGTCGGGGGCGGGATAGTCGCCGCCCGGAAGCAGGGACGCGGCTTGCGCCGTAAAGGGCAGAAGGAGCAGGGGCAGCATCAGCAGAGTACGCATATCGTTTCCTTTCCGGGAGGAATTCCGGGATACACGGGGAGTTTCTATCAGAAAAGGCCGGAAGAGTATAGAAATCCTTCTCAAGAGGGCGCGGTGGGGCGTTCCGGGCGGGGGGCGAGCAGGGCGTATCCTCCCCAGACCGCGCAGAGGCACAACACCATGTTAAGGGCTATGTTCAGCGCGGCCAAGGATGCATCGCCGGAGCGATAGAGCAGAAACGTGTCGAGCGAGAAGGTCGAAAACGTGGTAAAGCCCCCCAAAAAGCCCGTCCCGAGCAGGCAATAACCCGTGGCGAACGTGTTGCCCGTGCGCCGCATCCAGCCTTGAAGCAGGCCCATCAGGAACCCGCCGAGCACGTTGACGCACAATACGCCCAGCGGAAATCCGGATGGCAGCTTCTCCATCACGGCGAAGCCCGTCATGACGCGGCAGACCGCGCCTGCGCCGCCCCCGAGCATGACGGCAAGGGCATTTCTGGAGAGGATCATGGCGTGATTCCGGTTACGGGACAATGAGAAAATAGGCCGCAGCCGTGGCGGTGAGGCATAACGTTGTATTCAGCCCGATGTTGAGCATTGCCTTGGCGGGATGCCCGGCATGGAAAGCGGCGAGGGTATCCATTGAGAAGGTGGAGAAGGTGGTCAGCGCGCCGAGGAATCCAGCCCCTGCGAACAGCGCGAAAGCGGAAGGCGTTCCCCATCGCTGCCAGCATCCGGCCAGCAGGCCCATGAGCAGCGAACCGGAGACGTTGACGAGCAGCGTCCCGCAGGGGAAGGCTTTGCCGAAGCGGTCGGCGCACCAGAGCGAAACACCGTGGCGGCACAGCGCGCCAAGCGCCCCGCCAGCCGCCACGCAGAGCATTTCCGCAGGCATCATCAGCGTTTCCCCGCCATGTGGAAGTTCCGCCAGCGGCAACTGCGCGTTTCGAGCACATTGCACAATTCGTAGAGGGCCACCCCCAGCAGGCTCATGGCGAGGATGCCCGTAAACATCTCAAGCTGATCCCCCCGTCCCCACGCATCCATGATCAAAAAGCCAAGGCCGCGCCGCGTGGCGAAGGACTCCGCCATGAACAGCACCGCCACAGCCGTGCCGCTGGCGACCTTGAGCGCGGTCATGGCGTCGGGCAAGGCGGCGGGGATGAGCACATGCCGCAGCATCTGCAGCGGCGTCCCGCCGAGGGAGCGGAAGGAATCGAGATATTTTTTGTCGAGCCCCTGCGCGCTGGCCCGCGTGACGACGAGGATCTGGTAGCCCGTGGTCAGGGCAATGAGCAGGACGCGGGGCAGATCCCCGAGCCCGAACAAGGTCAGGAACAGGGGGAGCAGCACGATCTTGGGCAGAGGATAGGTCAAAAAGACCATCGGGGACAACGTATTGTCCACGGAACGGACATGGCCTAGGATGAGCCCGAGCGGGAAAGCCACCAGCCATGCGAGGCTCATGGCGGAGAGCACCCGCCAGGCGCTGGCCCCGGCATGTTGCCAGAATGCGCCTGTGGTGAGCGCTTCCCCGAAATAGGCCAGCACGTCCAGAGGACGCGGCAGCAGAAATTCGCCGAGCGCCAGCGATCCGATCTGCCAGATCGCCAACAAGGCCGCCAGCGCCAGCAGGTAACGGAAGAGGGCACGCATGATTTTTTCCTATCAGTAGATAACTGTTGCAAGAGGCTTCGGAGCCCTGTGATGGGAGAGAACACGTTTCCGTATGCCCTCATCCAAGCGCCTGGAAAACGGACGCCCCGGCACGCTTTCATAAGGTATGTACCTGAAAGGGATTCCCTGTGTTTTCCTGCATTGGAATCCTCGCGGGAAGCGCTCCGGACATTTCAGAAGAGGCCCTTCAAAACGCCCCTTCCGTTTCCGTTTTTCCCGCTTCAGCTCAGGAATTTGTGCAAAATCCGGGCGGCGAGGGGAACCGTAAGGATGATGGTGTAAAGCCGGACCATTTGATAGGCGAGCACGATGGGAGCGTTGGGGCCCATGTCGGCGGCAAGGCCGACCACCACGTTCAGGCCGCCGGGGCTGGTGGCGAGATAGGCGCTGGTGACGTCGAGGTTGCCGAATTTGACAACGAAAATGGCGATGAGCATCCCCGCGACGAGCACCAGCAAGGTGCTGATCACCAGTACGGGCCACGTGTCCCGGACCGCCAGCAGCATTTCCGGCCGGTACATGTTGCCGACCAGCACGCCAAGGCCAGCATAAATACAGAATTGGAAGGGCCGGGGAAAGGCCGCCTGAGGAAGCGAGGAAAAGCTCTTGAGAAGAATGACGGCTATGATGGCTCCGGTCATGGCCCCACCGGGAAGGCCGAACCATTCGAAGATGAAACCGCCCGCAGCGCCGCACAGCAAGAGGATGATCAGTGTGGACATGAAAAATCCTTCGTTTCCGACAAGGCGGCGTACACCTTTTTCGTCAGTGAGAAATACCGTTCCTCGCCGCGGGGGTCCGCGTCGCCGAAACAGGGATTTTCCAGCCACATGACGTTACGGGCGGGATGGCCGTTCATCACCATGACGTGCTTGCCAAGAAACACGGCTTCAGGAACATTGTGCGTCACAAGGACGCAGGTAGGACGGCGGCGTTGCCACAGCGACAGCACGGTCGTCTGGAGGTGTTCGCGGGTCAGGGCGTCGAGGGAAGAAAAAGGCTCGTCCATAAGCAGGATGTCCGGATCCGTAATCAGGGCCCGGCCTATGGCGACGCGCTGCCGCTGGCCTCCCGAGAGCTGCGCGGGATAGCGCATCCCCAAGCCGCCCAGCCCCAGTTCGTCCAACATGTCCGCGACGGCTTTCCGGCGCGTGGACGGTGCGACTCCCTGGAGTTCGAGCGGCAGGGACAAGTTCTCCTGCACCGTCTTCCACGGAAAGAGCCCATAATCCTGCAGGATGAACGAAATCCTTCCCTTGTCGCGCCTGCTGACTTCCCCGGTACTTACCGTGCCCCGGTCCGGCTTGTCCAGCCCCGCGAGGAGGTAGAGCAGGGTGCTTTTGCCGCATCCCGAAGGGCCGATGACGGAAAGGGTTTCCCCGGAGGGCAGATCAAAGGAAAGGCCGTCCAGAACCGGGCCTTCGCCGTAGCCCTTGCTCAGATCACGGACGGCGATGCCCGCATCGGACGCACGGCTCACTGAAAGACCACATCCCCATAGGCGGGGTCTTTCTTGAGGATACGGTTGGCCTTCATCCAGTCCGCGAAGATCTTGATGTCCGCCTCGGAAGGCAGGCCGGTCGGCGTGTGCGTCATGTCGAAACGCACCATCGTATAGTTGGCGGAAGCTCCCTTGGGCAGCAGGCCCTTGGCCTCCATGATCGGGCGGTAGGCATCGGGGGTTTCGTTGATGCGCTTCGCCGCTTCCCTGAGGGCCTCGCGGAATTTCGCCACGGTCTGTGCGCCGTCGGGGGCGTCGAGCACGTCGCGCTTCAGGGCGATGACCGCCAGCGGGGTATTCAGCTTGCAGTCGTTCAGGATGGTGCGCGCTCCTTTTGCCTCCACAAGGGACACCAGCGGCTCGGGGAGCAGGGCGGATTCGATCTGCCCGCTCAGGAGCATCTGGAGGCGTACCGGGATCTGGCGGATATCCTGCCGGTTCAGGAAATCGGGAGCGGCCCCTTCCTGCTGGAGGAGCTGCGCGAGCAGAAAATCAATGATGGTGGCGCTGGAAACCGCAATGTCCTTCCCTTTGAGGTCGGCCAGAGTTTGCGCTTTGGACTTGGGGGAGACGACGAGCCCGAAACAGCGGTTGTCCGGCGAGGAGTGCGAGGTCGTCGCCACAATAGCTTGCGGCGAGCCGCTTTCATTCTGCATGAGGACGTTGATGATGTCCCCGAAATGCCCGCTCAGCGCCCCCGCCCGCATGGCGGCACCGAGCTCCAGCGCGCTCTGGAAGGGGATAAGTTCCACTTCCAGCCCCTGTTTGGCGAACAGGCCTTCGTCTGCCGCGACGTGCAGGACGATGGTGTCGGCGGCGGGGAGGACGCCAAGCTTGAGCGGGGCGCTGTGCGCGGGCTGGACGGCGGCAAGGACGAGCAGGGAAAGGAGGACTAGCAGGCGGCGCATCATGTGAAGTTCCGTTGGGTTAAGAGTGATGGTTCCGGCGTATTCTCAATGGAAAAAAGATGGTTGTGCAGATTTGCCGGAACCGATCCTTACACCGGATTGCGGAAAATATCCAGTGTGCCCCGTTCCGCGAGAATGCCGCCGCATCAAGGAAGATGGAAGGGAGAGGGCAAAAAGGGTTGGACAAAACGCGCTCCGTATGATCTGCCTGTGGATAGGCAGAGCTTTTGTGGGAGAACTGCTGAAATGACTCCGGTTCCGGCCGGGCATGGTCCGGCCTTTTCCCGGCGGCGCGGATCTGCTAGGGAAGAGAACGGCAATACGGAACAACATGATCCCGCGCCATCCGCAGGGATACAGGAGCAACACGATGCAGGAAAAGCTGTTTAACCGTCTGATGGACGTCATCGAATACGACGTCGCCCCGTTGACCCGCAAGCGCGTCGCCATCGGCTGCAAGGTCTTCGGCGCGGCGGTGCTGCGGAAGGACGATCTGTCTCTCGTCCTCGCCGAAACCAATATGGAGGCGTTTTCCCCGCTCTGGCACGGCGAAGTCTACGCCATCAAGCAATTCTGGGAGTTGCAGGGCCATCCCGACCCCAAGGACTGCATCTTCATCGCCACGCATCAGCCTTGCTGCATGTGCGCGTCGGCCATCGCGTGGAGCGGCTTCCCCGAACTGTTTTATCTGTTCGGCTACGAGAACACGAGCAAGGACTTTCATATCCCCCACGATCAGAAGATGATCCGGGAACTGTTCCATTGCACCAGCCCGGCGGAGGATTCCAGCTATTACACAAGCCGCCCCATCATGGGCCTGTGCGATACGCCGGAAGCGGCGGCCCGTTTCGAGCGCATCAAGAACCTGTATGCGGAACTCTCCGCCGTATATCAGGCTGGAGAAAAGAAGATGGTGCTTTCATAGCAGCCCGTGAGACGCACCCATAAAAAACGCCTTGCCGATGGTTTTTCGGCAAGGCGTTTTTTGTGAGCGGTCTAGTGGGAAGATGGTTTTTTCGCGGATTGGAACGGTCGAGCGGAGAAACGGGAATACGTTCAGCGCCTCACGGGTGGAACCGCGAATAGCCTGTACGGGGGCTTCTCCGCTGTCAGACGGTACCGCCATGCGAGAGGCCGGTTAATCTTCATCCTTGAACCATGTATCGGGATCGTAGCTGGCCGTATCCTTGCCCGTCAGATAGGCGTCCACGGCATGGACGACCAGCTTGTAGTCCGCCATGCGTCGTTTTTCCAGCGCCTGATCGCGGGGGATGATCAGCTTGTCCGGATTGACGAACTGCCCTTGCTTCCGGATACGGAAATCGAGATGGGGGCCGGTCGCCGTGCCGGTCGCACCCACGTAGCCGATGGTTTGCCCCTGCCGGACGCGTTTGCCGTTCTTCATGCTTTTGGCAAAACGGGACATATGCCCGTAGAGCGACTCCAGCCCGTTGTCGTGGCGGATAATGACTTGTTTGCCGTAGCCTCCGGCCCGCCCGATATTGGTAATGACCCCGTCGCCCACGGCCATAATGGGGGTTCCGGTAGGGGCGCCGTAATCGATGCCCTGATGGGGCCGGGTGTTGCCGAAGACCGGATGCCGGCGCGCCATGCTGTAGCGCGAGGTCACGCGCAGGAACGAGAGCGGAGCCTTGAGCAGTTCCCGGTGGAGGTTGTCGCCTTCCGCATTGTAGTATGTTTCCCGGCCGCGTTCGTTGTGGAACAGATAGGCCGTATGCTGCTTGTTTTGATTGGTGAACTTCGCACCGAGCACGCGTCCATACCCCTCAAACGCATCATGGCGGAAACGCTTTTCCACCAGCACCTCGAAGGCGTCGCCTTCCCGTAGATCGCTGATGAAATTGATTTCGGAAGCGAAGACGTTCGCAAGGGCAATGGCCAGCGCCACGTTTTCGCCTTGTTCGGTTACGGCTCCGGAAAGCGTGCTCTTGATCTCTCCTTTGATGACCGCCAGCGAGGTCTGGTAGTCGATTTCTTCAAGCCGGGCGACGAAACGGTCGTCCTTCTTCTCGACGATGAGGTATTTTTCCTGATTGATTTCGTACTTGAAACACCGGAACTCCTTGGTCTGCGGATCCCGGACAACGGCGAAGGGCTGGCCGAAACGGACCTTGGTCAAGGCATATACCGGCTTGGCCGCCGCGAGCAGCTCGGCAAGGTCGTTTGCATCCATCCAGTCCCCAAGGATTTTTCCCGCCGTGTCGCCTTTCTGGATCTCGCTGCGGAGGACTTCTCCCTGTTCGGGGTCCTGTTCGATGGTATAGCGCGGATTGGCCTCATAGACGTCGGCTTCCTTGGCGTCTTCCTCTTCGCCATCCTCTTTTTGTGCCTCTTCCTCTTCATCCTGTTTAAATTCGTCCACGGCATGTTCGGGAGACAAGGACAACAGCCCTTCCACGTGGGAAACCACGTTTTCGAGCGGAGCGGGAAGGGGGTCGGCATCATCACGGAACCGGAGAAGCAGCGCGAGGCTGAGAAGGATAAGGCACAGGGAGATGATGCACCATAAAATCCGTCGCATGGGCAGACACCTGAATCATTGCAAACGAGTTGAAGTTCGCCGGTCGCCGCGCGGAGCCGTTCCCGGATGACGGAAAGCGGCGGAGGGGGACATTCCCCGGCGCGGCACGAAATATGCCTCATACCCTATTCGAACAGAACAACCTACCGTTTTTTTGGTAAAAATATTTTTACAAAGTGGTTGCCGCCAGATCCGTTCCACACAGCGGAAGTACGTTGAAAGCCTGTTCGGGCCGTATGGAAAGCCGATACAGAGAACGGCGCAGTGAGGGGAGGTGCGGAACGACAGAAGCTATTCACCATGCTGGTTCTGATGAAAACGCGGAATAACACGGTGTTAGCATGGTCATATTTCTCGGAGAAAAAATTTTTGTCCGAAAGCGAAAAAAGAGCTTGCCAAGGAAGGGGCTTTTCGCTAGAAATTTCTTCGCGCCGAAGTGGTGGAATTGGTAGACACGCTAGGTTCAGGGTCTAGTGAAGGTTCCTTCATGGGAGTTCGAGTCTCCCCTTCGGCACCATTTTTTTAAGCCGTTGCAGTACACGCTGTGACGGCTTTCTTTTTTTGTTTGAAGCCGTTGCGTGAAGGGTTGAAAAGCCCTGCATGAGAGCAAAGTGTGCCACTTTGTGCCACAAGCTAGGTCACAACTGCCGAAAATCGGCAAGGACCTGATGGTAACGGATTCCTTTCACGGAACAGTATTTTCGATCATTTACCGTAAGCAGTTCATTACCCGCGCCACTGCAAACCGCGGCAACGCCCGACTGGAAAGTTTGTGTAGCACCTTGGATATACCTCTTTCCCGTTTCTGCCCTTCCTTCGATAAGAAAAACGACACGCAATTCGACACCCCGCTTGACTTTGCTCCGGTATGGAAACGCATTGAAGAAGAGCGCGTCGTTTCGCTTGACTATCTCAAACGTAGCCTCGCCATGGAGCCTACCTACAAAGAATTCATTCCTGTTCGCTGGGATCGGTTGTCCATTCCTATCCTCAGCATCGAAGAACGTGAACACGATAAACGTCTTTTGCTCTTCGGCTGTATCCCCGTGGTGTGTAAGCCCTTGAAGGGCAATTCGATGTATCTATTCGGTAAAATACCCTTTTCCCGTGAGACGCTTTCAGGTCTGAAGCGCAGACTGTTCAAACGATGAATCAGCGCACAGCGGGCATCGCGCTTTCTTATGCGACCTTGGGCGTTCAGGTCGTCGTGATGCTGGCGTACACGCCCTTTGTTCTGCGCATACTGGGGCAGGAGGAATTCGGGCTGTATCAGCTTGTCCAGTCCGTCATTGCGGCACTCGGTATGCTTTCGCTGGGCTTCAGCGGCGCGTACGTCCGTTTCTTCACCCGTTTTTCCGTGGCTGGCGATCGGGAAGGCATGGCGTCGCTGAACGGCATGTTCATGACGGTTTTTCTGTGTATGGGCGCTGTGGCGCTGGCTGTGGGGGCGGTGCTTGCCTGTCATGCTCCGAAGCTGCTCCATGCGTCCGCAACTTCGCAGGAGCTGCACACGGCACGGGCTCTCATAGTTGTTATGTCTGCCAACATGGCGCTCTCGTTCCCTCAGGCTGTTTTTATCTGCAATCTGACGGCAAACGAAAGATTCACATTTCAGCGCGGCATGGGCTTTCTTGTCGCTATTGCCAGCCCACTGTTGACGATACCTTTTTTGCTTAAAGGATGCGGTTCCCTTAGCATCGTTGCCGTGACGCTGGCGCTGAATGCCCTGTCTTTTCTGCTGGCCTGGCGTTACAGCGTGAAAAACAACCGGATGGAATTCAACTTCCTTTCCTTCCGCTGGGGGCTGCTGAAAGAAGTTTGGCTCTTTTCGGCATGGCTTTTTCTCAACTTTATCACAGATCAGATCAACTGGAACGCGGGGCGGTTTATTTTAGGCAAAATGGTAGGAACTCAAGCCGTGGCCGTCTTCGCTGTTGGTGCCCTCATCAATACGATGTACTTAACGATTTCCACCTCTATTTCCTCAGTCTATGTGCCGCTGGTCAACAAAATGGTGGAAGAGCAGAGCGACCATACCAGCCTGACAGGTCTTTTCATCAGAATTGGTCGTGCGCAGTTCTTCATTCTATTTTATATTTTGGGTGGCTTTATTCTTCTTGGCCAGTATTTTATGAAAATATGGGCTGGCCCCGCGTATGCCAATGCCTACTGGGTCGCCTTGCTGCTCATTGTTCCTGTAACTTTTCCCCTCATCCAGAATCTTGGCATTGACATCATGAAAGCCAAGAATATGCACCGATTTCGCTCAATAGCATACCTCATAGGTTCTTTGGTCAATATCCTTATCTCTCTAGTACTCGTCATCAAATGGCAGGAAATTGGAGTAGCCATAGGGACCTGTGTGGCACTTACTATATTCAATATTTTTATCATCAACTGGTACTATCACAAACGGATTGGACTGGATATTGTGCTGTTCTGGAAAGATATTGCTTGGCTTTTTCTCAAAACTGTATCCCCTATTCTCATCTGCAGTGCGCTCATCTTAAAATTCCCTGTCAGTTCATTCCATTCATTTATACTGTATGGGATTTTATATTCATCACTTTATGCTCTGATGCTTTATGGATTTGGCCTGAACAGTGAAGAACGTTTTACAGTACGTCGATTAGTTATGCCTAGAGTAAAGAGGTAACAAATGATTAGGGTTTCTGATAAATCCCGTTGCTGTGGCTGTGAAGCCTGCGTCAACATATGTCCTTCACATTGCATCCAGATGGTAAGTGATTCCGAAGGATTCCTATACCCTGTCCCTGATATGGGCCATTGTCTTTCTTGCGGGAAGTGCGAAGACATATGCCCGGTTTTGCATCCGGCAGTGGAGACTTCTGTAAAGCCGGCAGCATGGGCCGCGATGAACAGAAGTGATGCGGTTCGCAAAGAATCTTCTTCCGGCGGTGTGTTTTCCCTATTGGCGGAGAGCGTGATTCAAAATGGCGGTGTGGTCTTCGGCGCCGCGTTCAACGAGTGTTTTGACGTTGAGCACATCGCGGTGGAAACTATGGAAGACTTGGCGCGCCTGCGTGGCTCCAAATACACGCAGAGCCGTATCGGAACCGTTTTCCAGCAAGTCAGACACCATCTCAAGGCTGGCAGGGAGGTGCTGTTCAGCGGCACGCCCTGTCAGATTGAGGGCCTGCGAGTTTTTCTTGGGGCGGACTACGCCAATCTTCTGCTTATAGACCTTGTCTGCCACGGTGTCCCATCCCCTCTGGTGTGGAGGGAATATGTGGCATTTCGGGAAACAAAAAACGCGTCGCAGACGCGGAGAATCTCTTCCAGACATAAGAAATATGGCTGGAAGAGATACTCCGTATCATTCACTTTTATGAATGATACGGAGTATCTCGCTCCTTTGGAGCGAGATGTTTTCATGCGGGCATTCCTCACGGATTGCTGTTTGCGTCCAAGCTGCGGTACATGCGCATTCAAAAAGATAGGGCGCGCGAGCGATATCACATTGGCTGACTTTTGGGGCATCCAGTCTGTTCTTCCTCCTCTGGATGATGACAAGGGGACATCTTTGGTTATCGTCCATTCACCTAAAGGAACAAAAGCTTTTGACGCGGTTTCTTCCTCCTGCACGAGGGCATCCGTTGCGCTTGATGCCGCTTTACGCGGTAACCCTGCCATGACAAAGTCTGTCGTGTTTCACAAGAATCGTTCAAAGTTTTTTGAGAATCTTAAGAAGCTGCCCTTTGATGTGCTGGTCAAAAGATATGCCACACGAAAATATACGCTCAAGTCATGCGCAGCCGAAGTCCTGCGCAGGCTGGGATTGCTGGATAGGGTAAAGGCAATGCTTGGGAAAGGAGCATGATTCTTAGATAAAATATTTTGCATAAATAGTAATGGAGCATTCCTTTAGATAAATTCTTATATGCAATTCTGAAAAAGGAAAGTATATGGATATGGTAAAGTCGAGAGAGAGAGAGAGAGAGAGAGGTAAAGCGAGAGCCGTATTTTGATCTTTTACGTGGAATAGCAATTATTGCAGTTGTATCTATTCATACATTACATTATTCAAATAATTTATCAACAGACATCACAACTCTTTTTTACCGAAATGGCATCAACTTCGCTGTTCCATTATTTTTAGTTCTTTCTGGCTACTTTTGTGCTAACTTTCAGTCGAAACAAGATTTTTTACATTTTTTGAGAAAACAGATTCCAAAGATATATATTCCTTTACTTTTTTATTCATTCATATTCACAATCGTACTGTATATTCACAAACCCATATCAATAAATATTGCGCTCATAAAAATATTTTTGTGTTCAACATTAGGACCATATTACTTTATTGCACTTATTATTCAGTACTACGTATTGCTTCCAATGATAAAAGATACAAAAAGTTGTCTTATCATTTCTTTTATACTTAGTTGTATAAGTTGTTTAATAATATTTTATGCAAGATATTTTTTGAAAATCCAAATTCCTCTTATTTTATATGCTGGCGTATTTCCCGTCTGGATTGTTTTTTTCGTTTATGGTGTATATTTAAGTAATCACAAGGTAAATATAAATCCACATATATCAATAATTTTAATTTTTGTTACATATATATTATCAAATGTTGAATCATATTTTTTGTTTTTAAATTTTAGCATGATAGGTGATGCTGTTACAGCGATAAAAATTACATCGTTTATGTATTCATTGGCTGTCATAACATTTTTTATGCAAAATAAAAATTTTATATCCAGCAAATTGCTTTCAGATATAGGAAGAAATTCTTTTGGTATATTTTTAATCCATATACCTATTATTATATTATATTCTGAAATAAATACAAATTCTTTATTTTTGCTGTTTTCGACAATAATAAGTACTTATATTTTTATAAGAACTTGTCGGGCTGTTTTACCTGTACGCATGTTATACGTACTGGGTTTAAGTGGTTGATTCTAAGAAATTGATTATTGGATAGACTTTCGACGAATCCTCATATCTAAGAATTAGCCTCAAGCAAGCAAAGACACTTCCATGCGAGAGATGAAGCAGCTGTTAAAAGAGCTTTCATGCGCCTACAAGGACAGTAATGTCGTGCGGTTAACAAGGGCGGCACTGGCTGGCAAGCTCTACATGTATCAACACAAACATACTGGCGACGCTCGCAAACGTAGCGAGGTCACGGGTTCGAGACGGGCGTCCATCGGGCTCTCATGGGATATGGTCTCTTCCCTCTGTCTCAACTGGAAATCGAGATCCTATATGGCGATGTGCCCATCAAGGCCCATCTGGATTTCACGCTCATCGCCACACAACCTCAACCCACAGTACGGATTCTGGGAGTTAAATCCACCGGAAGGCTGTCGGTAACGCTTTCTGGGAGCCATGCCATGCAGATCGGCGGTCAGACGGTATTGCTCAAAGCCTATTGGGACCAGCCGATTTTCAATCTCATTCAGGAAACGGGGAAGTTCTTTATCACAAGATCTTCTCTGAAATGTGTAACAAATGTCTTGGAGTACCCCTTTCTGATGCTTCAGCTTGTGACATTCAAGGGTGGGTTCTCTGTCTCTCCATGTGCGATGCCAAAGCCTTTGGCCCGTTTTTTCCTAAAGATACGGATAAATCCCGGTGTCTGGATATGGCTTCCGAGTTCTGGGAAACCATGATTGCGCTGAGAGACAATCTGCTGAACCTGAACACGATTCAAACGGTACAGGGACTTTCCCCCTGTGCCCATCGTGTCTTTGGAGGAAGGATTGTCCACACTTCAAAGGTTCTTCACACCCTGAGTGGGAGGATACCCTTGCACAGTTTATAAATCTGAAAATACAGAAAAAATCCATTGAAGCAGAAATCGGAGAATTGGAATCCCATTTGAAAGTCGCCTACCAGCTTTCCCATACGGTCAAAGGAGAATGGATCAATACAGGAAACCATACGTTCCGGGTGATTCCACAGAACGGGAGAGTAACGCTGGATCGAAAACGGCTGAATGGGGAAGTTGAAACACTGTTGGGAGAACAGAAAGCCCAGACGCTCATGGCGTGCGAAAAACAGGGAGACCCCTTTAAGAGACTCTATGCCACTTGCCTTTGAGCCTCTCTCCAATGGCTTGCCAACTCCTGCCCAGACACGGTATGTAATGAAACAGAGGGAATGGATATGTTAGAAAAAATAGATGATTATAAAAAAAAACTTGATATGTTCAGGCCATTGGGTGAAGAGCTCCTGCCGGAGATCAAAGCATATTACCGCGTGGGGTTGGCCTACAGTTCAACGGCATTGGAGGGGTTCTCCTATACGGAGTCGGAAACAAAGATTCTTCTGGAAGAAGGTCTTACTGTTGGAGGAAAGCCTCTGCGCGATGCATTAGCGATCACTGGTCATGCAAAAGCGTATGATGCGATGTTTTCTTTACTTCACGAGCATGTTCTGACAAATGACAATATTCTGGAAATGCACGCCTTGCTGGAGGGCGGCCTCGAAAATGGAATTGCTGGAGTATACAGGAAAAAACAAATTTTTGTCACAGGAACTCCTTTTGTATTTCCCAAGGCGGATACTGTTCCTGTCTTGATGGAAGCATTCGAATGTTGGATGAGAGAGTACCGTAGAAAACTCCATCCAGTTGAATTTGCGATCAGAGTTCATTTAAAGCTCGTGAACATACATCCCTTTGAAGACGGGAATGGCCGTATAGCCCGTCTAGCGATGAATACAATATTGTTGCAGGAAGGGTATCTCCCGTTGGTTGTACCTCCGCTGCTGCGTTCAGAATACATCACTGTAATTAAAAAAGCTCAGGTTTCACAATTGGATGGAGATTATTTGCATTTTATGTACCGCCGTGAAATAGAAACACAGCGTGAAATGCTCCGCTTACTTGAGGGAGAGGGATATCACATTCCTCTCTAGACTCTCGTCAGAGTTATACAGTTCATCCCGGTTTCTCTTCGGAGAAGCCGGGATTTTTATTATGGGCTTCAGCCTGTTGAGGTCGCGAGGCGGCCGAAACAATAAAACACCCGCTATGCGGGTGGAAACAAGAGCTATACGTAAAAAACACCTTTCCCGTACGCTGAAGTTGTTCAGGCCCAGCGCAAACCGATAAGGAAAGGTGTTTTTTATGGGAACGAAGGCCCAAAGTTTAGCTCACACAAAGTGGTTGTGCAAGTATCATATCGTTTTTACACCCAAATACAGGCGGAAAATAATATTTTTGCAACTACGGGAAAGTATACGGGAAATACTGCGGGATTTATGCAGGTATAAGGGAGTTGATATCATAGAAGGACATCTTATGCCCGATCATGTTCACATGCTGGTGAGTATCCCGCCAAAGATCAGCGTGTCAAGTTTCATGGGATATCTGAAAGGCAAAAGTTCCTTGATGATTTTTGATAAACACGGAAACTTGAAATACAAATTCGGCAACAGAAAATTTTGGGCAGAAGGGTATTATGTGAGTACGGTAGGACTCAATGAAGCAACGATAAAGAAATACATCCGGCAACAAGAACGGCATGACATCATGCAAGATAAGTTGACTACACGCGAGTATGCCACCCCTTCAAGGGGTAAGCCAAAGTGATAACGGCACTGGGCTTGAACAGAGTAAAAGCCAGCGCCTTTAGACGCTGCCGGTAACAATCCCTTATAGGGCTGGAGAAAACCACTCGCTATGCGGGTGGTTATTATTCGTCATCGTCTTTTGAGGCTCTGTACGCTGCGCCGGAATTCTTGATGGGAGAAGTTCGGCGCTTTTTTTCGCCTTTTTCAGCAGGATCCTTTGTACTTTCACCATGTGTTGAATGTCTTGTTTTGAAGCTCCTGGGACGTTTGCGGAACTCGCCTGTCCTGTGCGTTTCGAAACTGAGGCGGGTTCCGGAAGGCTCAGGCGTCGTTTTTCCTTGGCAGGCTACACTGAGAGAATAAGGCAAGAATAAAAGAGGATCGTATCTGTTCTTCGGCATAGTGACCGGATATGTTTCTTACAGAAAAAATTGTCGGCAAAGGAGTCCGTCATATGGAAAAAGATATGCTTTCCACCGCCGTGAGCGAACCGGTCATCCTGCGCAACGGTTCGCAGCCTTCCATCAAGGGGCCGGATGCATGGTTTATCGGCACGGTCCGCATCGATCCCCTGTTTCCGGCCCATACGCCGGCACGTGCCTCAAGCGCTTACGTCACTTTCGAGCCGGGAGCCCGTACGGCATGGCATACCCATCCTCTGGGGCAGGCTCTGGTCATCACGGCTGGGGTCGGCAGGGTTCAGGTGCAGGGGGGGCCGATTCAGGAGGTCCGTCCTAGCGATACGGTCTGGTTCCCTCCATACGTCAAACACTGGCACGGAGCCGCTCCCGGCGTTGCCATGACCCATATTTCCGTGGCTGAAGAAGAGGATGGGAACAACGTCGAGTGGCTGGAAAAAGTAACGGAAGAGCAATACACGGGAAATTAGAGCCGTTGTTCCGAAAGGCCGGATTGTGCGGGGCAATGCCTTATGTGTACCGTGCGTTGGGAACACGGAGAACATATGCAGTGTGTATATGTTTCCCGTCATCCTGCTGCAGGGTGTCATAAGAGTTCTTTGAAAGAAGAATGAATAAAAAGGTTGCAAGCATCATTGCGGAGAGGCAATCAAGGAGTTCATAATATGGCTGAACAGTTTTCCCGCCGGAGTTTTCTGAAGGGCGGAGCGCTCACTGTAGGGGCCTTCGCTTTTGGGGGCTTCCCCAGGATCGATACTGCTATGGCCGCGCCGCAGGAAAAGGCCAAGGTCTTTTTCACGAAGGACATCAGCCTCGAAGGGTTGATGAAGGTCTATGCCCGCGTCAATCATGGCATGAGCGGCAAGATCGCCATCAAGCTGCATACGGGCGAACCGCATGGTCCGAATATTTTGCCCCGCGAAATGGTCAGGGGATTCCAAGCGAATATTCCGGACAGTAGCATTGTGGAATGCAATGTTTTGTATCCCAGTCCGAGGCAGACCACGGAAGGGCATCGTGAAACCCTGAGGACCAACGGCTGGACCTTCTGCCCCGTCGACATCATGGATGAGGACGGGGACGTAAGCCTTCCCATTCCCGGCGGGAAATGGCTTACGGAACTGTCCGTCGGCAAACATATCCTGAATTATGACGCCATGCTGGTGCTGACCCACTTCAAAGGCCATACTGTGGGCGGTTTCGGCGGTTCGCTCAAAAACATTTCCATCGGCTGCGCCTCAGGGAAACTGGGCAAGCAGCAGATCCATCAGCTGCCGGGCGACGGGACCTGGCCGGGAGGCCCGCTGTTCATGGAACGGATGGTGGAAGGCGGCAAAGCCATTACCAATCATTTTGGGCAACATATTACCTATATCAACGTGCTCCGGAACATGTCCGTGGATTGCGACTGCGCCGGGCTCGGCGCGGCGGCACCCACCACGCCGGATTTGGGGATCATTGCCTCGACGGATATTCTGGCCGTCGATCAGGCTTCGGTGGACATGGTTTATGCATTGCCCGAAGCGCAGCGGCGCGACCTTGTGGAACGCATTGAGTCCCGCAGTGGCCTGCGCCAACTCGAGTACATGAAGCTTCAAGGCATGGGGAACAATCAATACGATCTGATCACCGTGTAAGGTATTCGGGATCTCCGCCGATGCGCGCGAAGGGCATCGGCGGGGGACGGTAGGGCGGTTCCGAGGAATAGTCGGGGCCGCCTTGCCGTATCCCGCCCGCGTCTGAAAAAGAGAGAATGTCTGGAGATTCCATGAGAAGGGGTATGCGCGTGGCGTTCGGTCTGGTCCTTTTACTCTGTATTCTTATCGGGGGAGGGTATGCTTTCATGTCGCAGGCTTCATTCGGCAAGTTGCCTGAAGGTGACCGCCTTGACGCGATATCGCAGTCGCCTCACTATGAGGGCGGTGCCTTTCGCAATACGGAGCCGCTGCCGCCCATAAAGGGGAATGGCGGCATTGTGGGCGCGTTGATGAAATACGTTTTTTCGTCAACGGAAGGCCAGAAGCCGACTCGTCCCATGCCTTCAGCGAAAACCGACCTGCGGGGGCTCGACAGGAATACGGATACCGTCGTCTGGCTCGGCCATTCTACCTACTTCGTGCAGCTCGGCGGCAGACGCCTTTTGATAGATCCCGTGTTCAGTACCTATGCTTCGCCGGTCTTTTTCGCCAACAGGGCGTTCGAGGGGACGAACCTTTACACCGCCGAGGACATGCCGGACATCGATTATCTGCTCATTTCTCACGACCACTGGGATCATCTGGATTATGCCACGGCAACGGCGCTTCGGTCCAAGGTGGGGCAGGTCGTCTGCCCCCTCGGCGTCGGGGCCCATTTTGAGGCTTGGGGCTACGGCAAGGAAACGGTTTTCGAGGGAGACTGGTATTCCGTCCTTGAGGGGAAAGACGGCTTCGCCATCCACATCCTGCCCGCCCGCCATTTCTCGGGCCGCTCACTGACCCGGAACAAGACCCTTTGGGCGGGCTTTGCCCTTGTTACCCCTGAACGCAGGATTTTTTTCAGCGGAGACAGCGGATACGGCAAGCATTTCGCGGAAATCGGCGCACGCTTCGGCGGGTTTGATCTCGCTATGCTCGACTGCGGGCAATACGACGAGAACTGGCGGTACGTCCATATGATGCCGGAAGACACGGCGCAGGCCGCGGAAGATTTGCGTGCCCGCGCGCTGCTCCCGGGCCACGTGGGGAAGTTCGCCATTGCCTACCATACGTGGGATGATCCGTTCAAACGGATTGTGGCGGCGAGCCGAGGCAAGCCGTATCGGCTTCTCCTGCCCCTGATCGGTGAGCCCGTCGCCCTGCCCATCGCTTCGGACGGTGAGATCCTCCGCTGGTGGGAGGCAGGACGGTGACACGGCTTCATTGATGGGCGAAAAGGCCCCGGCATTTCCCTTGCCTGAGCAGGGAATGCCGGGGCCTTTCTTCTTTATGGAAGGGATGGCTCACTTTTCTCCAGAAACGTTTTCCTTCTCTTCCACAATTTCTTCACACGGCTTGAGAGCTCATCCACATGAGCGGGCGTATTTTTTAGCCTGTTCGCTGATCAGATCCATATCCTCAAAATAGTTGATTTTCATGGCCCGTCTTACGTCATCCAGCGTCCGGGCGGCGGCTTCGCGGGCCCGCATACTGCCTTCCTTGAGGATGTCATAGATGGCGGGAATATCCTTTTCGAGTTCCCGGCGGCGATTGCGGATAGGTTCCAGTTCGTCCTGCAGGACGTTGTTCAGGAACTTTTTGACCTTCATGTCGCCGAGGCCTCCACGGGTATAGTGGGCCTTCATTTCTTCGATGTTCTGATAGTCCGGGAAGTGGCGCTCGAAATGTTCGGGGCGGCTGAAAGCGTCCAGATAGATGAATACGGGGTTATCCTCGACTTGACCGGGGTCTTCCACGCGGAGGTGGTTCGGGTCGGTGAACATGGACATGACCTTCTTTTTGACCTCGTCCGCGTCCTCGCCCAGATAGATGCAGTTGCCGAGCGACTTGCTCATCTTGGCCTTGCCGTCGATGCCGGGCAGGCGCAGGCAGGCCTTGTTGTCCGGGAGCAGCATCTCGGGCTCGACCAGCGTGTCCCCGTAAACCGCATTGAATTTGCGGACGATTTCCTTGGTCTGCTCCAGCATCGGGGCCTGATCTTCGCCCACGGGCACGGCCGTTGCCTTGAAGGCCGTGATGTCGGACGCCTGGCTGATCGGGTAGGTGAAGAAACCGACCGGGATGCTGGCTTCAAAGTTGCGCATCTGGATTTCGGATTTCACTGTGGGGTTGCGCTGGAGCCGGGCCACGGTCACAAGGTTCATATAGTAGAAAGAGAGTTCGCAGAGTTCGGGGATCTGCGACTGGATGAACATCGTGGATTTTACCGGATCAAGGCCGCAGGCGAGGTAGTCGAGGGCGACTTCGATGATGTTCTGGCGCACCTTTTCGGGATGCTCGGCGTTGTCTGTCAGCGCCTGCGCATCCGCGATCATGATGAAAATCTTGTCGTACTTGCCGGAGTTCTGGAGCTCCACCCGGCGCTTCAGCGAACCGACATAGTGGCCGACATGCAATCTTCCGGTGGGCCGATCTCCAGTCAATATAATCTGTTCCATTACAGCTTTCCTTTCGCCTGTTTCGTTTTTTTCGGTTGACGCTTGAGGCGTGCGCGGTTGGCGTCGTAACGCGTCTCTCCATATCCGGGCTCCGCTTCGTAACGGTTTCTGTTCATACATGATAGGGCGATGAAGTTCAAACGCCCGGTGTTACCCTTGGATGGAGGAGGGGGCGGGGCCTCGCAGCAGCCTCCTCACACCTTTTTTGCGCTGCGCCAGCGGGCCTCGCCGCCCCGGAGCCCGCATTCCGCCTCGCTTATGTCGATATAGGGAAGACGGCCTCTTTCTTAATGGTGAATGCATATTTGAATAAACTTTTCTTATTCCAAAACGGAATATTGCTTATGAAAAAAAGAAATAGTTTATAGTATTATAAAAAAAATCCCTCTTTTTAATATTTTTCTATTGAAAATATGCTTGATATAATCCTGAATAATGCATGAAAATGCTTCGAACACTTATAGCTATTTGTGCAAAAATGCTTTTTATCCATATCTCTTTTAAAGAAAGACAGTTATTGTTAATGTACAAAATATCACAAGGCGGAAAAATACAATTCATCAATCGACTGTTTCATTAATCAATTTACGTTTTCGAAAGTAAAATCGATTTTTATTTATGAAAAAAATAAAAAAGATCTATTTGACTTTCTTTTTAGATAAAACTAAAAATAGCCTCACGAGGAAAACGCAAGGCGGAAAAAGCCGATGTTTCCTTTATCGCGTCACGTTGGACTGGCTTTATGAATTGGTTTTCTGGTTTGAAGAACAAAGGAATGTTGAGTTGATGGTGGCATTGAGAACATGAATTCCTGAAGAAGGGGCATCACATGGCCAAATTTCTGGAATACCAGGGCAAGGAATGGCTCGCGAAAGGCGGGATGCCCGTCCCAAAAGGGCGAGTGGCATCTTCTCCTGAAGAAGCGGAGGAAGCCGCCCGCTGGATCGGCGGCCCCGTAGCCGTCAAGGGGCAGGTACAGGCTGGCGGGCGCGGCAAGGCCGGGATCGTCAAGCTGGCCGATACGCCCGAGGAAGCGCGTGCCCTCGCTGAAGAAATCCTCGCCAAGACCGTAAAGGGGCTTCCGGTCGAGAAAGTCCTCATCGAAGAAAAACTGGACATCAAGAAAGAGTATTACTGTTCATTCGTCATCAACAACGCCCGCGAAGCCCGCTGCCCCATGCTGATGTTCAGCACGGAAGGCGGCATGGACATCGAAAGCGTTGACGAAAGCTTGCTGTTCAGGCTGAACATCGATCCGCAGTATGGCCTCCAGTCCTACGACGCCATCGATGTCTGCACCCAGGCCGGGATTGCTCCGGCAGACCTCTCCAAGTTCGCCTCTTTCCTCACCAAACTGTCCAAGCTCTACAAGAAGTACGACTGCCAGACGCTTGAAATCAATCCCTTCGTGATGACCGGGGACGGCAGCCTCTATTGTGCCGACTGCAAGATGGAGATCGACAACAGCGCCGTGTTCCGTCACCCCGATTTCGGGATCAAGATCGCCCGCGACCTGCCCGGCCAGCCCACGGATCTGGACGTCATCGGCTGGGGCATCGAAGAGACCGACGCCCGCGGCACCGGCTTCCTCATGAACATGGGCTACGATGAAGTGAGCCCCGGCTACGTGGGCTACCATCCCATCGGCGGCGGCTCCGCCATGATGGGCCTCGACGCGCTGAACGCCGTGGGGCTCAAGGCCGCCAACTACGCCGACACCAGCGGCAACCCCGTTGCTGCCAAGATTTACCGCGTCGCCAAGGCGACCCTCTCCCAGCCCAACATTGAAGGGTATCTGCTCGGCGGCTTCATGATGGCGAATCAGGAGCAGTGGCACCACGCCCACGCGCTGGTCAAGGTGCTGCGCGAGATGCTGCCCAAGAAGCCCGGCTTCCCCTGCGTGCTGCTGCTGTGCGGCAACCGTGAAGACGAATCCCTCGAGATACTGCGTACCGGCCTCGCCGACATGATGACCCCGGACGGCATCGGCAGGCGCATCGAGATCTACGGGCGGGAACACGTCACGGACACGAAGTTCATCGGCGAACGGCTGCTTGCTCTGTGCAAGGAATACAGCGCTGAGAAAACGTCTCAGAAGGCAGGGTAGATCCTTGGAAATCAAAGAAAAATCCTCGACTGTCTCGATCGATGTCAGCAAGTGCCTCTCCTGCGAGACCAAGGCGTGCGTCGCCGCCTGTAAAAAATATGCGCGGGGCATCCTTGAATTGAAGGACGGCGTGCCCTCGGTCGAGCATCTGACGGCGGAAGAAGTGCTCCGTCTCGGCACGGAATGCCTTGCCTGTGAATTCGCCTGTACCTTCCACGGCAACAAGGCCATCACCATCGATGTCCCTGTCGCCGGGCTGCCGGAATATCTGGCCAAGCGCGGATTGGCCTGACGCCTCGCGTCGGGTCGGGCAACCATCTTTGACCAAAAGGATTGGGGTATGGGCATACTGATCAACAAGAATACGAAAGTGGTCGTTCAGGGCATCACGGGCCGTGAAGGGTCCGTGCGCACGAAATACATGAAAAGCTACGGAACCCATGTCGTCGGCGGCACCAGCCCCGGCAAGAAGGGCTCCGACGTTCACGGCGTTCCGGTCTACAACACGGTGAAGGAAATCGCCCGCGAACACGGCGAGATCGACTTCAGCGTCATCTTCGTGCCCGGGCATGTGCTCAAGACCGCAGTCATGGAGGCGGCGGATGCGGGCGTCAAGAACGTGATCCCCTGCGTGGAAGGCACCCCCATCCACGACATCATGGAGATGATCGCCTACTGCAAGGCCAAGGGCACCCGCCTGCTCGGGCCCGGCTCCATCGGGATCATCACGCCGGGAGAAGCCGTGGTCGGCTGGCTCGGCGGCAATGTGGAATGGGCCAATACCTTCTTCAAAAGAGGGTCCATCGGCGTGTTCTCGCGCAGCGGCGGCCAGTCGGGAACCATCCCGTGGGTGCTCCGCGAAGGCGGCTTCGGCGTGAGCACGGTCATCCATACCGGCACGGAGCCGGTTCTCGGCACCTCGATGGCGGATCTGCTTCCGCTGTTCGAGGAAGATCCCGAAACCGAAGGCGTGGCGGTTTATGCCGAAATAGGTGGTTCGCAGGAAGAGGAGTGCGCCGAGGTCATCGCCTCCGGGAAGTTCACCAAGCCTTTCGTGGTGTACGTTTCCGGCGCATGGGCCCCCGAAGGCCAGCGCTTCTCCCATGCATCCAATATCGTGGAGCGCGGTCGCGGTTCTGCCAAGAGCAAAATGGACGCGATCACGAAAGCCGGGGGGTACGTTGCCATGACGCCTACCGACATCCCGGTCATCCTGCACGAGAAATTGAAGAAATAGCTTCGGTCCGATTGGTATCTTTTCAACCAACTTTTTTCCTCAAAGGAGAATTCCCATGGCCGTTATGCGTTCCATCATGTATGTTCCCGGCAATAACCCCAAGATGGTTGAAAAAGCTCCCAGCATCCCCGCCGACATCATTACCCTCGACCTCGAAGACTCCGTGCCCCCGTCCGAAAAGGAAGCGGCCCGCAAGCTCGTTGCCGAAAAGCTTAAATACGCCGGTTCCGGCGGCGCTCAGGTGTACGTCCGCATCAACAACTGGGAAACCGAAATGACCAACGACGACCTCGAAGCCGTCGTGTGGGAAGGCCTTGACGGCGTGACCCTCGCCAAGACCGGCCATCCGGATGACGTCAAGCGTCTTGACTGGAAGCTCGAAGAACTGGAACGCCGCCGCGGTATCCCGGTCGGGACCGTGAAGATCTCCATGCTGCTCGAAACCGCCAAGGGCATCATGAACGCCTATGAATGCTGCATGGCCAGTTCCCGCAATGTGAACGCCATCTTCGGCGCCGTGGACTACTGCCGCGACATGCGCGTGAAGCTGACCTCCGAAGCCGTCGAACAGATGTGGGGCCGCGCCAAGATGGCCATCGCCGCCCGCGCCGCCGGCATCGTCGCCATCGACGCCCCCTTCGTGGCCTATCAGGATATCCCGGCTTTCGAACGCAACGTGATGGAAGGCAAGCAGATGGGCTATGAAGGCCGCATGATCATCCATCCCAGCCAGGTGGAACCCTCCAACCGCCTCTACGCTCCCGATCCCGCCGACGTGGAATGGGCCAACGGCGTTGTGAAGGTGTTTGAGGAAGAGGGGCTCGCCAAGGGCAAGGCCGCCGTTTCCTACCTCGGCAAGATGGTCGATACCCCGGTGTATCTCAACGCGAAGGACATTTTGGCCGCTCAGGCCGAAATCGACGCCAAGGTAAAGAAATAGGTTGTTACGCGGGGCATGCCCGTCGGACATGCCCCGCCCCTTGACGGTTTGAAAGGACGTTTTGGGCGTTGCGGCGCGACAAGCGGGTTTGCCCGTTCCGGCACCTTCGCGTGCAGGGATGGGCCGCCTCCGGAAGCAGGTGTTTTCCGGGGAGGTGGGGGCCTCCTTCGGGACTGCGCCGGATTCCCGGAACGTCTCTTCATACCGTCAAGGCCGGTTCACAGCGACAGTCCGTTTCCTCTGTTCATGACTCCCTGATACGCTCGCGCTTTCCGGCAGGATCGGAAAGGGCGGCGGAATTGCTCCCTTATTTTTCAAGATCTCGGATCATGCCCTGTACGGGAGATCCGCTCTCCGAACACAAAGGTGTAACGCCGTGGGGGACGGTGCTCTGTTGTCGTACCCTTTTTTCGGCGCTCCGCCGTTACCCTAATGAAGAGGCTCCCCATGTCACGTATCAAAAATCTCCGTGAAGAAGCTCTGGCCCTGCATAAGGACAACGTCGGCAAGATCGACATCCGGATCAAGGTTCCCGCGCGCGACAACGATGACCTGACGCTTGCCTATTCGCCCGGTGTGGCCGAGCCGTGCAAGGAAATCAACAAAGATCCCGCCATGCTCGACGTCTACACCAACCATTCGAATTTCGTGTGCGTGGTGTCCAACGGGACCGCCGTGCTTGGGCTCGGCGACATCGGCGCGGGTGCCGCCATGCCGGTCATGGAAGGCAAATCTTTGCTGTTCAAGCGGTTTGGCGACGTGGATGCCTTCCCGCTGTGCGTGGACACCAAGGATACCGCCAAGATTGTCGAGCTGGTGGAGCTTGTGGCCCCCACGTTCGGCGGCGTGAACCTTGAGGACATCAAGGCCCCCGAGTGCTTCGAGATCGAGGACAGCCTGAAGGCGCGCGGCGTCTTTAAAGGCCCTATCTTTCATGACGACCAGCACGGGACCGCCGTGGTGACGCTTGCGGGCCTCCTCAATGCCCTCAAGATTGTGGGCAAGAACATCGAGGACATCAAAGTCGTGACCAGCGGCGCGGGCGCTGCCGGAACGGCGATCATCAAGCTGCTCATGGCCGTCGGGCTCAAGAACGTCATCATGTGCGACTCCAAGGGCCCCATTTGGGAAGGCCGCCCCGAGGGCATGAACAAGTATAAGGACGCCATCGCCAAGGCGACCAATCCCGACAAGGTGAAGGGCACGCTTGCCGACGCCATCAAGGGGGCGGACGTGTTCATCGGCGTTTCCGTGCCGGATTCTCTGAATGAGGACATGATCCGCAGCATGGCGAAAGACCCCATCATCTTCGCGCAGGCCAACCCCATTCCGGAAATCTGGCCCATTGAGCGCGCGACGCAGGCCGGAGCGAAGGTTGTGGCCACGGGCCGTTCCGACATCAAGAATCAGATCAACAACGTGCTGGCCTTCCCCGGCATTTTCCGCGGCGCCATTGACGTGCGCGCCACCGACATCAACGACGCCATGAAGATCGCCGCCGCCCACGCCATCGCGGATCTGGTTACGCCCGAAAAGCTCAGCCCGGACTACATCATCCCGCCCGCGACGGATCCCGACGTCGCGCCCGCCGTTGCCGCTGCCACGGCGCGGGCCGCTATCGAAAGCGGCATCGCCCGTAATCCCGTAGACCCGCAGTCCGTGGCGGAAAACCTCCGCAAGCGCCTGTCGTAACCGGCCTGAACCCTTTCCTTTACGTTCAACCTTTGGAGTTCATCAATGCCTAGCGCTTCTCTCATAAAGGAATTTGAACAGCTTGTCGGCAAGGAAAACGTCTTCAGCAGCGAGGCGGATCGCCAGAGTTACGCGTATGACGCGGCGGTTTTGAAGCCCATGATCCCCAGCCTTGTGGTGCGCCCCACCGAGGTGGAACAGCTCGGGCAGGTGGTGAAACGCTGCTACGAGGAAGGCATCCCCATGACCGTTCGTGGTTCGGGCACGAACCTTACCGGCGGCACCATCCCGGACTGTTCCGACACCATCGTCATTCTGACGACGGGATTGAACAAGATCCTTGAAATCAACACGGAGGATCTGTACGCCACCGTGCAGCCCGGCGTGATCACGGCGAAATTCGCCGCCGCCGTGGCCGCCAAAGGCTTGTTCTATCCTCCGGATCCCGGCTCCATGTCCGTGTCCACCATCGGCGGCAACGTCGCGGAAAGCTCAGGCGGCCTGCGCGGCCTCAAGTACGGCACGACCAAAGATTACGTCATGGGCATGGAAGTCTTCGCCAACACCGGTGATCTGGTGAAGACGGGCTCCCGCACCGTGAAATGCGCCACGGGCTACAACATTGCGCCGCTGCTGGTGGGTTCCGAAGGCACCCTCGCGGTCACGAGCAAGGTTACGCTCAAGCTCATTCCGCCGCCGAAGGCTTCCAAGGCCATGATGGCCCTGTTCAAGGACATGGACGGCGCGTCACAGGCCGTCGCCGGGATCATCGCGGCCCATGTGGTGCCCTGCACGCTGGAATTCCTTGACCACGCCTCGATCAACTACATTGAAGACTACGTGAAAATCGGCCTCCCCCGTGATGCCGGGGCCATGCTGCTCATCGAGGTGGACGGCCACCCCGCGCAGGTCGAGGACGAAGCCGTGATCGTGGAAAAGGTGCTGCGCGACAATAGCGCCACGGAAATCGTGGTCGCCCGCGACGCCGTGGAAAAGAGCCGGATTTGGGAAGCCCGCCGCGTGGCCATTCCCGCGCTGGCCCGCTGCCGTCCCACGCTGATGCTAGAAGACGCCACGGTGCCGCGCTCCAAGATCCCGGCCATGATCAAGGCCCTCGACGAGATCGCCGCCCGCCACAACGTCACCATCGCCACCTTCGGCCATGCCGGTGACGGCAATCTGCATCCGTCCATTCTCTGCGACCGCCGCGACAAGGAAGAGTTCTCGCGCGTGGAACGGGCTGTGGACGACCTCTTCAACGCCGCGTTGGAGCTTGGCGGCACGCTGTCCGGCGAGCACGGCATCGGCACCGCCAAAATCAAATGGCTGGAGCAGGAAACCTCCCACGGGACGATCATGTTCTCGCGGCGCCTGCGCAAGGCGTTTGACCCGAAGGGGTTGTTCAACCCGAGCAAGATCGTGGGATTCGGGGACTAGCTGTAGGAAGGGAACGGGAGGAGGGCTTTGGAAAGCGGGCTTCTCCCGGCCCGTCCCTCAAAGGATTTGAACGGCAGGGGAGGCGGCATGAAGGGGGTGGCCGAACGGCGCTTTCGCTGCTCCGTGGCCAATGACAGGGGCCCTGCCGTTTCCTCTCCGGTCAACTTTCCGAATCCGGCACAGAACCGCCCGCGCCTTGAAGGAAGCGGGCGACCACCCCGGCGGGCGTCCGGGAAAGGGACTGATTCATGGATGAGATTTCAAGTCTTGCCACGTCGTTGATGGTTCTGGACGACAAACTGGCTTCCTGTATGAAATGCGGTTTCTGTCAGGCCTTCTGCCCGGTTTTCGACACCACCGGGAAGGAAGGGGACGTGACCCGCGGCAAAATCGCGCTGGTCGAGAATCTGGCGCATCTCATCATTCAGGACCCGGAAGCGGTGAACGAAAAGCTGTCCCGCTGCCTGCTGTGCGGCGGGTGCCAGTTCAGCTGCCCTTCCGGCGTGCCGACGCTGGAAATCTTTATGGAAGCGCGGGCCATCGTCACGGCCTATCTGGGATTGTCCCCGGTCAAGAAGGCCATTTTCAGAAAGCTTCTTCCCAACCCGCGCGTGGTGGATACGCTCCTGCGCGCCGGTTCGCCGTTCCAGAAACTGCTCTTGAAAGATGAGCAAAATCCCCAGAAAACCGCCTGCGCGCCGCTGCTCAAGAGCCTGTTCGGGGATCGGCACATGCCGCTGCTGTCGGACAAGCCTCTGCGTTCCAAGGTTGGGAAGGTGGACAGGCCCGCCGGAAAGAGCGGCCTGCGCGTCGCGTTCTTCCCAGGCTGTATGGGCGACAAGATTTATACCGGCGTGTCGGAAGCCTGCCTCAAGGTTTTTGAGCACCACGGTGTCGGGGTGTTCCTGTCCGACAACTTTGCCTGCTGCGGCATCCCCGCGCTGGTGTCCGGCGACCGCGAGGGCGTTGAAAAGATGATCGAGCATAACCTCGGCATCCTTTCGCGGACCCACTTTGACTACATTGTGACGCCGTGCTCGTCCTGCACGATGACCATCAAGGAATATTGGCCCGAGATGTCGCGGAATTTGCCCGCTTCGGTGCAGGAAACCGCCAAGAAGTTTGGCGCCAAGGCCATAGACATCAACGCGTTCCTCGTGGACGTGTTGGGCGTGCACCCCGAAGGGCCCGCCAAGGGTGGCCTGAAGGTGACGTACCACGAATCCTGCCACCTGAAGAAATCCCTCGGCGTCAGCAAGCAGCCGCGCGAGCTTATCAACATGAACAAGAACTGCGAACTGGTGGAGATGGTGGAGCCTGATCGCTGCTGCGGTTGCGGCGGCAGCTTCACGCTGACCCACTACGACATTTCGCAGCAGATCGGCCAGAAGAAGCGTGACAGCATCGTTGCCACAGGGGCCGACGTCGTCGCCACAGGGTGCCCGGCGTGCATGATGCAGCTGTCCGACATGCTGGCACGGAACGGCGACCGCGCACGGGTCAGGCACACCGTCGAGCTGTACGCCGACACACTGTAACCATTGCCTCCCACTCCCTGCTGAAGGCGCTCTCCGTGAACGGACGGGGGCGCCTTTTTTTGCGGCCGATGATATAAGCGGGGTTCGGCTCCGGACCCCGGCAAACGCGTCGCCTCTGCACACCGCGAGATACGGGCTGATCCGCCAGTACGGTTCGCGTCTTGTCCCGGCGGCTTTCCGTTCAACGTGGATGGTTAGGGGTTGCGCGGGGTGGGACTGCTTGTCGTCTCGAAGACGGGCTTCTTGCGTCCGGGAAGCAGGCTGTCGCCGTCGTCCTTGCGGAGGAGCATGAAAACGAAGGCGGCCATCATGGTGATCCCGCCGATGGTGATGAACGTATAGTGGAAATGATCGAGCAGCGTCCCCGAGGCGAACGAGTTGTAGAACCGAAGCACCACGGTGCTGCTCGCCACGCCGAAGCTGATGGAAAGCTGCTGGGTTACGGAGAGCAAGCCGTTTCCGGTGCTGGCGTCTTCGGTGGAAAGGTCTCCGAGGGTGATGCTGTTCATGGCCGTGAATTGGGTGGACATGGCCATGCCGAGCATGAACAGGGGGAGAATGAGCATCCACAGGGGCAGGGTGGGCGTCTGGAGGGCGAACTGGGCAATCATGAGGCCGATGCAGACGGTGACGCCCGTGAGGGTCACCCGGTAGCCGAACCGGTTGAGGATCTTCATGGCGAAAGTTTTGGCGGTGATGGAGCCTATGGCCGTGGGAGCCATCATGGCCCCGGCCACCAGAGCGGGGTACCCGAGCCCGACCTGGAGCATGAGCGGCATGAGGAACGGTACACAGCCCGTACCGAGGCGGGACAGGATATTCCCGCCGATGCCCACGGAGAAGGTGCGCGTGCGGAAAACCGACAGCCTGATAAGCGGGGAGGGATGCCGCCGGGCATGGCGGATGTACAGTCCGAGCAGGGCTATACCGCTGATGAGCAGTACGGGAGGGAGAAAATCGGGGCCGACCCTGTCGCCGAAGACTTCAAGGCCGCTGGAAAAGGAAACGAGGCTCAGGCCGAACAGGAAAAAGCCCATCCAGTCGAAGGGGCGGCGCGGAGCCGTGAAATCCGGCATGATGTGGTAGGCGTAGAGGATGCCGATGAGCCCGATGGGGATGTTGATCAGGAAGATCCAGTGCCATGTGGCATACGTCACCAGCCAGCCGCCGAGCAGAGGGCCGACCACGGGGCCGACGAGGCCGGGAATGCTGATGAAGTTGAGTACGGCGACCAGCTCGGTGCGCGGGTAAGCCCGGAGCACGGCGAGGCGCGCCACAGGCATCATCATGGCTCCCCCGATACCCTGCAGCACCCGCGAGGCGACGAGCATGGGAAGCGAGGTGGACAGGGCGCAGAGCAGGGAACCCAGAATGAAGAAGTTCACGGCGGAGATGAAGACGCGCCGTGTCCCGAACCGGTCGGCCAGCCAGCCGCTCACGGGGATGAGCATGGCGACGGTGAGGGTATAGCCCACCACGGCGAGCTGCATGGCCAGCGGGGAACGGTCGAGGCTGCGCGCCACGGCGGGGAGTGCCGTGTTAAGAATGGTGGCGTCCAGTGCCTGCATAAAAAAGGCGGCCGCCGCGATGGCAGGCAGTCCAACCAGTTTGTGTAAGGAAAAGGTCATAACGTACGCTGCCTTGTCTTCACAGTTCGCGCTGTGGGTGTCCGATGGTCCGGAAATATGCTCGCTTTCGTTTGTATCCCTTTTACATAGCGAGAAAAGATGTTGCCTTCAAGCTGTTCCGGGAGGTATCTGTAGCCCCTTCTTATCGCTTCCGTTCTTCTTCCGGAGGGGGCTGGTGCCTGAGGAACGCGCCCTTTTCCCCTTGAATATTAGGAATGGCCCGGAGCCGAAGCGCGGTTCGGAGGAGAAGGGGAAGGCCCTTTCGCGTGAGGCAACCCGCGCCGCACTCCATTGGCTGCATACGATGGGCGAAGATGCTCCCGCGTAGGGAAAACCGATAGATGCTACAGGCCCAAGGCGGCGCTCAACCTGATTTTTTTGTGCGTATGGAGCGAGGCATACGCGGGGATGCAGGATGGGGCGGCGGGCCTTTTTTTATGTACCGTTGGCGAGGGTTGGCGATACCCTACGGAGGGATGAATGTTTTTTGACGCGGCAAGTGTTGTGGCGGCGCATGGTTGGAAGATCCCCGCCAGCTTTGGCGGACGGCGGGCCCGCTGCATATATGGACCTATCGCCTGTTTTAGAGGATACTCGCTCCCCTCTATCTTTTTTGTAACCGGGATGCCCCACAGGGGAAAGCAGTCCGTGCGGCATGGAGATCCGATGCCGCCGGAGAAAATTCACCCCAAAACCTGCCGTGGTGCAGGAACAAACGGGAGACGGCATGGGTTCTCAAGGCAATGTTTTGGGCGGCACGATGATCATCGCCGGGACGGCCATCGGCGCCGGGATGCTGGCGCTGCCGATGATTTCGGCGGGCATGTGGATTTACTGGTCCCTATTGCTGATGGTCCTTACGTGGATGTTGATGCTGCGTGCGAGCCAGGCGATTCTGGAAGTGAATCTGCATTACGAGCCGGGCAGCAGCTTCCACACGCTCGTTCAGGATACGCTCGGTCCAGTCTGGAGCACGATCAACGGGCTTGCCGTGGCCTTCGTCCTGTATATTCTGGTGTATGCCTATGTCAGCGGCGGCGGGTCCACCGTGCAGCAGACCGTCATGGCGGTGACGGGCAACGATCCCGGGATGATGGGCTCGAGCCTGTTTTTCTCGTTGATCCTCATGGCCTGTGTCTGGTGGAGTACCCGGTTCGTGGATCGGCTTTCGGTTATCCTGATGGGCGGCATGGTGTTGACCTTCATCCTGTCCATGACCGGTATGCTGTCGCAGATCCGTTTGCCCGTACTGCTTGACCTGGGCGAAAACGGTTCCGGCGGCGGGGCGGCCATTTTCATTTGGTGCGCGCTTTCCACCTACCTCACCTCGTTCTGTTTCCACGCCTCCGTGCCCAGTCTGGTCAAGTATTTCGGCAAAAGGCCGGCCGACATCAACAAGTGCCTGCGCTATGGTACGCTGATTGCCCTTGTCTGTTATGTGGCGTGGATTGTGGCCGCCGACGGGATCATCTCGCGCGGGCAGTTCAAGGCCGTCATCGCCGCGGGCGGCAATGTCGGGGACCTCATCCGTGCAGCCGGTTCCGGTATCGACAGCAGCTTCATCCTCCGCATGTTGGAGGCGTTTTCCTTCTTCGCGGTGGCGACCTCGTTCCTTGGCGCGGGGCTCGGACTTTTCGACTACATGGCCGACCTGTGCAAGTTCGATGACTCCGTCATGGGCAGGGCCAAAACGACCCTCGTGACCTTCCTGCCGCCCCTGCTCGGCGGGCTCATCAAGCCGGACGGCTTCCTCGCCGCCATCGGATGGGCGGGCCTCGCCGCAACCATCTGGTCGGTCATCGTCCCGGCCCTCATGCTGCGGGCCAGCCGCAAGAAGTTCCCGGCGGCGGCCTATAGCGCCCCGGGCGGCTCTTTGACCATTTATGTCCTGCTTGTATACGGCTGTATTACCGCCGTGTGCCATATCCTTTTCGTGCTGCACTATCTGCCCATGTACGAATAGGGCTTCCGCATATCCGTTTTTCGTCCTCCCGTTCGGTCGATCGGGAGGACTTTTTTATGGGTGCCGTGGACGTTTTCAGGGATGCGCGGCCTGTCTGCCTAGCATGAGCCTTGTTGGGAAAAGCCTTGCTTCTCGGAAATAAATGATCTAATAGTCTGCTGTCAGTAACTATTACTAGATACCGCTTTCCGAATAGGGCGGTTCAGAGAGGAGCAGGCATGAGTGATATTCTGTTGTGGATGCATCCGTTGATGCAGGTATGCGCCGCCGTTCTCGGGGTATGGGCCATGTGGCAGGGGCTGAAGCGGGTGGCGATGCTGCTTGGCAAGAAGACGCTTTTCCCGTGGAAGCAGCATGTAAAGCTCGGGACGTTGGCCCTCGTTTTATGGATTCTTGGGGCGCTCGGTTTTTATGTGACGCTGGATTTGTTCGGCAGCACACACATTACCGGACTGCACGCCGAACTGGCGTGGCCGATCATCGGGCTGGCCATCCTTGGGCTGATCACCGGGTACATCATGAACCGCTACAAGAAGAAGCGGAAGATCCTGCCCCTCATCCACGGGACCATCAATGTCCTTCTGATCATTCTTGTCGCCGTGGAATGCTATACCGGCGTACAGGTGTGGAAAGATTTTTCGTAAGACGGGAAGCGGGGGAGAGAGGCAAAGACGGCCCGTTCCCCGTACCTTCTTTGTTCTGGCAGGCGAGAGCCTCCGGTGAAGAGCCGGATAACCGAGCGGCCCTGAAATCCAAGGATTTC
>OGZD01000032.1_pt1 | contig 151920 bp, 122 predicted proteins | sample 1576701 | NCBI WGS metagenome assembly OGZD01 (sample SAMEA3541487, study PRJEB24748) | human gut metagenome | biome: human gut; feature: human-associated habitat; material: faeces | place: China | collected 2012
TTGTTCTTAGAATTTTCAGGGTTTTACATACTGTTCAGTTTTCAAGGTTCTTTGTTGTTGTCTCATTGACAGCTCATTTATATTACCACAAGCAGTTATCTTTGTCAACAACTTTTTTTATTTTATTTTTCGCAACTGAGCTTTCGCTCAACAGCTTGGATATCATATCATAGGCAGTTGTCGTTGTCAACTATTTTTTCTTAATTTTCAAAACATTTTCGCAAATAAGAAAACCTGTGATATTCGATTTTCCCTGCATATGCAGACCAACGTCAAAACACGTTAGAGTTAGAGTTTACCATTTCAGCATTAACTTGTCAAGCGATTTTCACTTGTTTTTTCGCTGACATATTCCATACAGAATCATTGCGCATCCTCGCGGAGCGTTTATCTCAGCCGAAGACCCAACTCCCACTGAGACAAATTTGCTATTACTCGCCACCTAAAGAGGTGGGAGTCTTCTCGACTGAAATAAAAAATTTGGCACACCTAACTCATCACTAAGCAGCGAGAATGCGGTGTGCCGTTTTTCAATATCACAGTTTTTCTCTATACGCTTTTAAATAATCCGTTTCACAACACCCATCAGGATGCTTCCAAGCATATTGTGGTCATACAGCCAGGTCAGCCAGATATTGCTTTCTATCTGGTTCAGGAAAAGTTCACCAATCGCCGTTGCCGAGAACAGTGTAATAAGCAGTGCTGCAATCCAGACGAAAAAGATCCCTTCCGCGCCCCCCAACACGGCACCTGCCAGACGGTTCAGCCCCGATATGATCGGCAGCCGGGAGACCACATTGAGCGATACGGACAGAACACGCAGTCCGCCGAACACGGCTGCAAACAGCAGAAAAAAACTTATAATATTGATCAGGCTGTTTGCCAGATAACGGCTGACGTAGTGGGTAAAGCTGCTTACACCCAGCGCCTCGTAAACTTCGCTGTTATTATTCTCCAGAAGCGCATCCTTTAACTGTTCCGGAAGCTCCATTTCTTCAATAATACTGCGCTGTACGGATGGCGGCGCCGCGTCAACTGCCTCATTTTCCGCCTCATCGTCCTTTTGGATAAATTTCGTCACGCTGTCCTCCACCGCCTGATAGACCACCTCATTGCTGCGAAGCAGATTCGCGACAGACGGCGCACCAAAATGAACCACCCCCAGCGACAGCACCAGGGAAACGGCTGAGACTGCCAGGCGGACGAATCCGCGGTAATGCCCGTACAGTACCATGGAAACCAGATAGACTGCCACCACCACGAACAGCCAGTTTTCTTTTATATAAGCACCCATTGTCTGATCGCCTCCGCTACGCCCTCTTCCCGGTTCGAAGCGGCAATCCGGTCTGCGCGTTCCTTTAAAAATGGGGCGCCATTTTCCATCGCCACGCCGATTCCTGCTGCCTCCAGCATGGGCCAGTCGTTTTCGCCGTCTCCAAATGCCATCGTCTCCTCCGCTTCAATTCCCAGATACTGACAGAGATTCCGCAGCCCGCTCCCCTTTGTGATGCCCGCCGCGTTGAGTTCCAGATTCCACGGAAGCGAGGAGGTCACCAGAACCTCCGGCATCGCTTCCAGCTTTGCCCGGACTGCCTGTTTGCTCTCCCGGTCCTTAAAATTTAAATTCATCTTCTGCACCGGGCATTTTTTCTCCCGCAGATACTCCACCATGTCAGTAACTGCCCGGCGCGTCGCCCGGATATAGGCGCATTCACGTTCCGGTATCCCGTATTCTTCCAGCTGTGCCAGCAATCGCGTCTCGCTGACGCCGCCCTCCGATACATACATATCGTAAATAACCGGATGCCGGCGCAGCACCTCAATCACCCGGATCGTCTCTTCCCAGCTCAGGCAGCTTTCCGACACCCAGATATTTTTCCCGAAATCCCGGACGACCGCCCCATTTGTAAATATGCCATAGTGGACGCCCGGCAGGCTCAAAACCTCCTCTGGCACTGCCGGGAGCGCGCGCCCGGTCGCCGGGACAATCTCAATCCCCCGCTGCGCGCACAGTTCCATCACCTGTCTTGTTTTTTCCGACACGTGCATTTTTTCATTTAACAGTGTCCCATCTAAATCGAGGGCTATTAACCGTGTTCCCATCTTTCTCTCCCGTATCTCTTTTTACTGTCCACTACCAGAAAACGCTGCCGGGAAGCATTCCCCCGCAGCGCTCTCTTTTACTAATTAGCTTTAATTTTAAAATTTCTCGAATTGTTTTAATTAATCAAAGAAATGTTTCTCTTTCAGAATCAGAAGTCCATCCTTATCATATTTCGATGAGAACAGTCCGCTGAAGGATTTCTTCTCCGCCTTATCTGCAGCTTCCTCGATCAAATCTTCGGCACTTGTCTTGGTAAGCGGTTCTCCGTCCTCCTCCATCATCTCAGCGCGCTCGTACAGAGCCAGCATGCTCTTTCCCGAAATACTGCAGTCGATCTCCGATGCATATTTGCAGGCATACTGAACAAACTCCTCAACATCCATATCGCCGGACTTTTTGGACGGTTTCTCTTCCGACTCATCCTCTGGATAATTGGAATACTCGTCGTCCTCGCGTTCGTCTTTATAGCTGTCTTTGTAATCGTCCTTATAATCATCACGATAGCCGTCACGCGCATAATCATCCTCCGGCTCATACTCATCCTTCTCGTAGTGATCTTCTTCGTCTTCATACTCCGGCTCGTCATCGCGTCTTGCCTCTTCCTGACGGCGCAGTTCTTCTCTCTGCCGCTCTGCCAGACGGCGATCTTCCTCCGCTTTACGCGCTTCTTCTGCCTCTTTGGCTGCCAGTGCCTGTGCTTCTGCCTTGGCGCGCTCTTCTTCCTCACGGCGGGCTGCTGCTTCCTGCTGTCTGCGTTTTTCCTCTGCCTCTTTTTCTGCCTGACGGCGGATCTCCGCCTCACGCTCTGCCTGGCGTTTTCTGGCTGCTTCTGCTTCCTGCTGCGCCTGCTGGCGTTTCAGCTCTTCCTCGCGCGCCTGTGCCAGCTTCGCTGCATCGTCTTTCTGGTTTTCACAGCCGATATACTGGAAACGCTCTGCTAATGCCGGATATGCGCGGTGCATCTGCTCTAAACGCGCCTGCGTATCAATCAGAACAACGACCATGCCGGTTTCATCCTGTGTCATCAGTTCTTCCAGCTCTTCCACCGTCAAATCGTCCAGATCGGCTGCATGCTCGACCACCAGATCCTTGCCTGCCAGGCGCTCCGCCACCGATGCGATGCCGCGATGGGAAAGGTTTGCGCCGCTGATCTTGGCAACCGGATGCTTGGTCCCCAGCTCGCGGTGAATCTTTTTCAGGGAATCAAGTGCCATCGCAAGACCGGCTGCCGGATCTTCCGCCTCGATCATCAGATGATTCGATTCCTTGATCTCCTCTTCTTCCTCTTCCGGTTCGAAATCCCAGTCTTCCACTATGGTTTCCTCTTCCTCTTCAAATTCATGAATCGGAGCTTCCTCGCTCTTTTCCTCTGCCTCTGCCGGCTCTAGGTCGCGGAGATTCCTGAAAACACGTGTCTCCCCTTCGGATGCGCCCTCTTCCTCATCGTAAGGCTTGATCTTGGACACTTCTTTTGCCAGCGCTTCTTCCGCCTGTGCTTCATGAAGGCTTGCTACTACATTCTCGTCCAGCGCAGCCTTTTCTACTTTCTCGTCCGCCGGTTTTGTCTCAGCTTTCGGTTTTCCAGCCTTCTCTTCTGGCTCTGCCTGCTCCGGCTGTCCCTCCGGCTCGTTCTCCGGTTCGTCGTCCAGCTCTGCCTCCGGCTCATCCGTATCCAGATACTCTCCTTCCGGCTCTGGCTTGCGGTATGTACCGTTCTTGTACTCTTCTTCCACCGCACGCAGCTTTTCTTCGTACTTCTCGCGGTTTTCCACCAGATCCATCTGATATTTCGTCAGCGGCGCATACTGAAGTTTCAGTTCCATTGCCTTGTCCACATATTTGCCAAGACCGAACATCAGCATGATCTTGTCGCAGATCCGCACACAGTCGTCCGCCTGGTTCGCCTGATGATAAAGCTCTGCCAGGTGGTACAGCCATTTCTCATCCAGCTCTTCCTGACAATATCTCTCCAGAGAATTGATCTGCTGCTCTAACGGCGCATCCTTCGCCTCCAGAATCAGGAAACGAAGCAGGTACTGGCGCGGGTCATCGCCGGACAGCTCACAGAACTCCCGGTAATACGCCTCTGCCTCCTGAATATTATTTTCACGCAGTGCAAGGTCGGTCAGCTTATATAAAAGCCCCTTTCCAAGCGGCGCTCTCTCATATGCCAGCAATAAAATATCCTTAGCATCCTGATACTCTGCATTTTTCTCATAAATCTGGGAAATCATCGTAAGCAGGCTGGTGCTGCGTACACGACGCCAGTCGATGGTATCGGCGATCTTCATCGCCGTCTCGAAATCTCCCTTGTTAACCAGTTTCTTAATCTGCTCTACCTTGATGTTAAACTCGTATTTATCCATCTTATGCATCTCCTAACTTCCTGCCGCGGCAGAAGTTTTATTGTTACTGTTCACGCATACGTGCCCAGTAACGTTTTATTTGCTCACCGGCTACAGCTCTGTACGCCCATCCAGCGCGCGCAGAAGCGTTACCTCATCAATATATTCCAAGTCGCCCCCGACCGGAACGCCGCTGGCGATTCGCGTCACCCGGATCCCTGTCGGCTTAATCAGCTTGCTCAAATACATCGCGGTCGTCTCGCCCTCCAGGCTTGAGTTGGTTGCGATAATGACCTCACGAACCTCCTCTTTCTGCAAGCGAGTCATCAGCTCCTTGAGCCGGATGTCGCCCGGTCCGATCCCCAGCATCGGGGAGATCGCCCCATGCAGCACATGATAGACCCCGTTGTATTTTCCTGTCTTCTCATATGCCGCCAGATCGCGCGTATTTTCCACCACCATGATCGTCTCATGATCACGCCGGTCGCTGCTGCAGATCGGGCACAGTTCCTTATCGGTCAATGTGCAGCACTCCTTGCAATAACGCACATTCTGCTTGGCTTCCAGAATCGCGCCGGACAAGTGCCTGACCTGTTCTTCCGGCATATTGATGATATGAAATGCAAGACGCTGCGCCGATTTACTTCCGATTCCGGGAAGTTTTGACAATTCTTCGATTAGCTTGCTAATCTGGCTACTGTAATAATCCATCGCTTAAAACGGGAATCCGCCTCCCAGACCGCCAAGGCCACCGGTCAACTGGGACATCATCTGGCTGCTGTCCTCTTCCGCCTGACGGAATGCCTCGTTGGTCGCCGCCACGATCAGATCCTCTAACATCTCGATATCATCCGGATCCACTACTTCCTCAGACAGTTTCACGGAAAGAACCTCTTTTTTACCAGATACGGTCACGGTTACAGCGCCGCCGCCTGCGGATGCGCTGTACTGCTTCTCCTCCAGCTCTTTCTGCTTCTCTTCCATCTGGCGCTGCATTCTCTGCGCCTGCTTCATTAAATTGTTCATATTGCCCGGCATACCGCCTGGGAAACCGCCACGTTTTGCCATGGTGTCATTCCTCTCTTTCACTTCTTTTTATTTATATTCAGACTGGCTGCCGATTGCAGCCGGTTCTATATATCATATAAACCCACTAATATCATTTATCTGCATTTAATCACAGCTTCTTGCATTACAAAACAAGGCTCATCTTTAGCAAGCTCCACTACACGGAATCATCCTCTTCGACAATCACATCGGTATGGATTGCGTTCTTTAAATCCTCATCACTGACATAAACCGTTCTTTGCGGCACAGCAGATGATTCTAAACGGACTTTAAATTGCAGAGTCTTTTTGTATTTTTCTTGCACTACTTCCTGCAAATTCTTAAGCTCAGGCTCCCGATTGATAATTCCAAACGTATTTTCATCTGTACACACAATGCAAAGGCAGCCTTCGCCCGCCGGTTCTACACTTGTCTTGGGAAGACTGAGTCTAATCGAACCCACAAGCTGGCTCAGGGACGCAATCCGTCCCCATTCTTTCCGCATCAGCATCAGATCTTCGTACTGTGCCGGCGGAAGGGATACCGTCTTCGGCTCAGGCGGCGTTTCCACCACAGCCGTTTTGGAGGATGCCGCCTGCCCCGCTGCCGGTGCAAGGGACGCCAGTTTCTGTAGATTGTCCGGCATTTCCTGCATTTTCTGCTCTAATAGCGTAATCCGCTGTAAAATGGAATCAAGATTCTGTTCCATCGACGGCGTCGTCAGCTTGATAAAGGCAATCTCCACCAGAATCCGCTTCTGTGACGCGTAGCGCAGCTGCCCGGAAAGTTCCGAGAAAATACGGATGTAACGCATCAGCGTTTCCGTATCAACGCCTGCCGCCTCTTCCTTTAAAACTGCCAGATTTTCCTCCGACATATCGAGCATATCGCCCGGTTCGTCGGTCGTCTTGGCAATCAGGAGATTTCGCATATACCAGACGAAATCGTTGACGAGCTGCGAAAGATCGCGCCCCTGGATGATCATTTCCTCAATCTCACGGATGCACGCCTTCGTATCACTTGCAAGCACCGCCTGAAACAGCTTGCTGAACACGCGGTTATCGACCGCGCCCAACACCTCGAGCACATTGTCATACGTCAGCTTTTCCCCGAAATGGAACGCCACGCACTGATCGAGAAGGCTTAACGCATCTCGCATCGAGCCATCCGCCGCACGTGCCACATACCTAAGTGCCCGGTCGTCTACATCGATCTGCTCCGCCTGCGTCAGCTCCGCCAGCCGTCCCGCGATGGTATCGATCGAGATCCGCTTGAAATCATATCTCTGGCACCGGGACAGGATCGTGATCGGGATCTTGTGGACCTCCGTCGTCGCCAAGATAAATATAACGTAGGACGGCGGTTCTTCCAGCGTCTTTAAGAGCGCATTGAACGCGCCGATCGAAAGCATATGAACCTCGTCAATGATGTAGACGCGGTAGCGCCCATCCGTCGGCGGGTACTGCACCTGCTCCCGGATATCGCGGATATTTTCCACACCATTGTTGGATGCCGCATCGATCTCCACCACATTGAGGGAAGCTCCTTCCGCAATCTGGCGGCACATACTGCACTCGCCGCAGGGGCTGCCGTCCACCGGATGTTCACAGTTGACTGCCCGTGCAAAGATCTTGGCAATACTCGTCTTACCGGTTCCGCGCGTCCCGCAGAAGAGGTACGCGTGCCCGATCCGCCCGGAGTTGATCTGATTTTTCAGGGTCTTTACGATATGGTCCTGACCCCGGACCTCTTCAAAGGACGTCGGACGCCATTTTCTGTACAGTGCTGTATATGACATAAACTACTACTTCCTTACTATTCGTCGCCGAAGCTGATGCCTACATCCTTAGCTTCCCGGATAATATCGCTCTTCGGATCGACCATCTTTAATTTACCGGCAATGTCCGCGAGCGGAATTTTTTCAATCTTATTGTTGTTTAAAGCGACCATATAGCCGTATTCTTTGCGGCGGATCATCTCTGCTGCCTCCGCGCCGAGGCGCGTCGCAATCACACGGTCATACGGGCATGGCTCGCCTCCGCGCTGCATATGCCCCGGAACCGTCACACGGATCTCCTGTCCCGTCCGCTCGGAAATCTGGGCGCCCAGCTCGTAAGCGACCGACGGATAAACCGGTCCATTTTTCTTCTTTTCTTTTAATTCTTTTTTGGTCAGGGCTGCATTTTCCTTGGAAATCGCGCCCTCTGCGACCGCCAGAATCGTGAAATTCTTGCCATTTTTAGTACGGCTGCGGATCGCATTTACCACCACATCAATATCATACGGGATCTCCGGCAGGAGAATGATGTCAGCTCCGCCCGCGATGCCTGCATAGAGCGCCAGCCATCCCACCTTGTGGCCCATGATCTCCACGATGAAGACTCTGCCATGAGACGCCGCCGTCGTATGAATACAGTCGATGGCATTGGTCGCTACATCAACCGCACTATGGAATCCAAACGTAAGATCGCTGCCCCAGAGATCGTTGTCTATGGTCTTCGGAAGAGAAACGATATTGAGTCCTTCCTCCCGCAGCAGATTTGCCGTCTTCTGGCTGCCGTTGCCGCCTAAAATGACGAGGCATTCCAGTTTCAGCTTGTAATAGGTGTGTTTCATCGCTTCCACTTTATCCAGACCATTCTCGTCCGGCGTCCGCATCAGCTTGAAAGGCTGTCTGGAAGTTCCCAGAATCGTACCTCCGCGTGTCAGAATCCCGGAAAAATCCGACTGTTTCATAATCCGGTAGTCTGCATACATAAGACCTTTATAGCCGTCTTCAAATCCAACTATCTCTATGTCATCGAACATCTTGTACAGCGATTTTGCCACGCCTCGCATCGTCGCATTTAAGCTCTGACAGTCGCCACCGCTGGTTAACATACCGATTCTTCTCATGAGCGCTTTCCCTTTCTTCATAACCGTCCAGTACCTTCACAGTTACCCTTATTCTAAGTTTCCAACAACCCCCATATCAGGATAAACTACACCCATTTTGTAATTATAATACAATCATATCCCGCGGGCAAGAAAAAATTCCTTACAAATATCATAGACATAAAAATACCGGGATACGCGCTTTTAATCTGCTCCGGCACGGTATTCCTACCCCTTGGCAAATCAAATTCCACATATCCCGGCTATATTCACACACCTGCAAAAATGCTTGTTTCTGTATCTATTATTTTCTATTTTTTATTTCATAGGAAGCAATTTCCTATGAAATAAAAAAATCCGCACGCCCGGCTTCGAACGTATGCCATGGACGTTACCCTGACAGTTAACTCGGTCCAGGCTGCCTTGCGGCACACAGAAGCTTCTGCTTAGTGCTGCTGCATTCCTGCCCTGACACGGTTCACAGATTTCTGTTGCGCAAGACCCAGACTTCAACGCCACTTTTCAGGGGCAGCCCCACAGTAAAAACGCCCTCGGTCGGACAACACCCCTGCTATAGCGGATTGCAGGTACAGGGCACCGCTAACTCCCCGGCTGTGCGGAAACTTTATGACTTGATCTTATATGACGGAATGACCTGCAGACCGTCAGCCTGTTTAGTATACATGGCAGCCGCCGTTTTGTCAAGCCGGAGCTTGACTAACAAGCATTGTATAAAAATACACAAGAATACATTTTATTGTTTTTTATCATTTTTTATCCCAGAATCTTGCAACAGAAGAAAGAAATCATTATAATAGGTATAAATCTAGCGACTGCAAAAAGTCAAACAGTTACTAAATCATAAAATTCTGTAAGATTGGAGCAACGATTATGGAAAAGAAAAATATCGACTGGAGCAGCATCGGTTTCGGCTATATGCCAACGGATTACCGCTATGTTTCCATGTACCAGAATGGTTCCTGGGACGAAGGCGCCCTTACCTCCGACCCGAATATTACCCTGAATGAATGTGCCTGTGTTCTGCAGTATGCACAGACTTGCTTCGAGGGTCTGAAAGCGTATACGACCGAGGACGGCCATATCGTTACGTTCCGTCCTGACTTAAACGGCGAGCGTATGGAGAATTCCGCAAAAGGTCTTGAAATGCCGCCATTCCCGAAGGAGCGCTTCGTAGACGCCATCACAAAAGTAGTAGAAGCCAACGCAGCATTCGTACCGCCGTATGGTTCCGGTGCAACCCTGTACATCCGCCCGTATATGTTCGGTTATGATTCCATCATCGGCGTTAAACCGGCAAACATCTATCAGTTCCGTGTATTCTGTACACCGGTTGGCCCATACTTCAAGGGCGGCGCTAAACCGATCACCATCCGCGTCAGCGATTTCGACCGTGCAGCACCTCACGGAACCGGTCACATCAAAGCCGGATTAAACTATGCGATGAGCCTGCATGCGATCGTCGATGCTCATAAGAACGGTTTCGATGAGAACATCTACCTGGATCCGCAGACACGTACCAAGATCGAGGAGACCGGCGGCGCAAACGTTATCTTTATCACCAAAGACGGCAAGTTGGTAACTCCGAAGTCCAACAGCATCCTTCCGTCTATCACACGCCGTTCCATTCTGCAGGTTGCAAGAGATTACCTTGGCATGGAGACCGAAGAGCGTGAAGTATACTTAGACGAAGTAAAAGATTTCGCAGAGTGCGGCCTGTGCGGTACCGCAGCTGTTATCTCCCCGGTTGGCAAGATCGTTGACCACGGCAAGGAAATCTGCTTCCCGGCAGGTATGGAGAAGATGGGCCCGGTTACCCAGAAACTCTACGAGACACTGACCGGCATCCAGATGGGTCACATCAAAGCTCCGGAGGGCTGGATCCACGTAATCAAATAAGGACTGTATTTTTCGGTTTGAACGGGAAATATAGAATGCAAAAAGCTGGTGGAAATCATTCACCAGCTTTTTCTTCTTTCTTCTTTTTTCTCTTTTCACGCAATTCTTTGAAAAATTCTTTCAACATCATCGAACATTCCTCGCCCAAAAGTCCTTCTTCTGTCTCCACCTGATGATTGAATCCTTTTTCATCCAGAAGATTCAGTACCGAACCGGCGCAGCCGGCTTTCGGGTTCATGGAACCGATGTAAACTTTTGGAATCCGCGCCTGCACGATCGCCCCTGCGCACATCGGGCACGGTTCCAGCGTCACATACAGCTCGCATTCTTCCAGGCGCCAGTCGCCCATGCGCTTGCACGCTTTTTTGATTGCCGCGATCTCCGCATGTGCCAGCGCGCTATGATCGACCATCCGGCGGTTGTAACCCCTGCCGATGATTTTGTCCTCATACACGATCACGCAGCCGATCGGCACTTCTCCGAGCGCCCAGGCTTTCTTCGCCTCGCGGATCGCCGCTTTCATATATTTCTCTTCCCGTGTCAATTTTGCTGCCACTTTTTTTCCTCTTTCTGTTTTATCTCTTCTTCCATCCTACCCAGAAAAGCTATCCTTTGTCAAGAGCTCTCCAAAAGGAGCAACCCATTTTTATGTAAAATTCAAATCTGTATACCAGTACCCGAACCGGCTATCGCGCGGCGGCTGGCGGGTGGAACGGACAAAGCGGTCAAAGCCGAACATCGCCGCCATATATTTTTCATTGTTTCCATAATGTCCCGGCACGCCCAGAATGTAGCGCCCCCGTTCGCCGGGTTTCCCCAGTCTCGCCAGAATCAGATATCGGTAGTTGTAGTAACCGTGCAGAAGAAAGCTGTTATTTCCATACACCCAGTTTTCCCGCGGCAGAAGCCCGATATCCTGCGGTTTGATTACCAGAATCTCGCAGCCGTCGGCGCATTCGAAGGCGGTTACTTTCGGATAGGTAACGCGCAGGCGGTCCCAGAGAGTCTCGGCGGGATCTTCTTTGGGAAATTCCTTGGAAGAATCTGGTTGCGGTTGTTTTTGATTTTGAGAGCCTGGCTGAAATGCTTCTTGATGGTCTGGTGGAGAATCTGGAAGCGCCTCTTTCCGGACCTCCCGGGTGGATTCTTGAGAATCTTTCCGCCGTGCTTCTGTCTGTGCTTCCTGATAGGATTCCTGAAAACTTTCCTTCGGTGTCTCCGTTTGCACTTCTTGAGTGGATTCCTGAAAACTTTCTTGCGGTGTTTCCGTTTGCGTTTCCTGAACAACTTCTGCCTCTTGATGATCGGATGTTTCTGAGATATCTGGAACCGCTTCCATGGTTTCCGTGTCCTCGAAAATCTCCAGGTTTGAATCCTCCAGCTTTTCTGGCTGGGGCTGGCTGATTCCGAAGTCCGTTTCGTTTATATTCACAGCTTCTTTCTTCTCTGTCTCCGTGGATGTGTCCTGACTCTCCATTTCTCCCGACCGGGTAAGTTCTGACGCCTCATCCAATTTTTCTTTCCCTACAGACGCGCTGTTCACTTCCCCAGATACATTCTCTGCCAGTTTCCGCGTTGCCTCTTCCTTCTCCGCTTCCTGCTCCCGCACTTTCTCAGCAGTCACATCCGCCAGCTCAACCTCTGCCGCATGCGCGACGGCATCTTCCCAGATCGTCGTATAGGCACGCCATGCGCTGTCCGTCTCATGAAGAGTCAGACCACAGCACTCTTCCATATTGCAGCCGCTTCCTTCAATATTTTCACAATTGACGACGGCACGGAACTCCCCATTTCCGCCACGGACAAACAGGGTGCCGATACGGATCTCCTCCTGCCCTGCCAGAAGGTATACGCCGATCGGGCTGCCGCCCGCAAAGACACGGCGGACGCTGACCTGAATCCGGCAGGAAGTTCCCCGCGTCTCCAATTTCGCAAATCCCGTATTTTTCCCTTTGATTCCGCCCTCGTATGCATAGATATATGATATTAACCGATGATATGCAGACATGTTTTCACTCCTTTGCTTTGTATTATATGCAAAAGAAGCGCCGGTTTATGACAGGATTTCTATATCCTGATATAAACCAACGCTGCAAATACGTCCGTATAACGCAAAATCGGGAACAGTTAAAAACTGTTCCCGATACTGCCGGCGACCGGAATCGAACCGGTACGAAGTTTAACCCTCGCAGGATTTTAAGTCCTGTGCGTCTGCCAGTTCCGCCACGCCGGCATCATGATTACTCATGACTGGCACAAAGCCAAATGGATGGAGGTGGATTCGAACCACCGAAGCGAGACGCAACAGATTTACAGTCTGCCCCCTTTGGCCACTCGGGAACCCATCCAAAATTGCTCTGACAGTTGAAGATTATAACATGGCTGTCTCAAAAAAGCAAGTGTTTTTATATATTTTATTTAATATTTTTATTTCCATTTTTTCCTGCTTTTGATTCTTCTCGTTCAACTGCCAGAAATCATATATCTTGTCGAAGCCGCATTTCCTACAATGCCGTATCATTTCCCGTCAAAACGATACTTCCGACCGGTGGGATTTTCACCTCGATATAGCCGTCCTTTACCTCATGTTCAACCTGTCCGGCGTTGTAACCGTCCTCATAGGTCATCATTTCCCGGCGCAGGACCGCCCCGTCGCGCGCCCCGATCTGCCAGACCGGAATCTCGAGCGTCAGCCAGTCATCACCTGTATTGACCGCCGTCACTCCGCAGCACGCGCCGCCAGCTCTCTGAGCACTCTGAAAACGTCCATAGGCAATATAGCCATCTCCCGCCGCCAGCGCTTTCAGGGAACCATTTCTAAATGCCGGACAGCGTTTCCGGATGCCGCTCATGTAGCGGTGGAACTCGATCAGCTCCAGGTTTTCCCCGCCCCACGGGTACGTCCGGCGGCTGTCCGGATCGGTCCATCCACAGACGCCCGCTTCGTCGCCGTAATAGATCGTCGGCGCGCCCGGCCAGGTCATCTGCATGACAACACCCTGGCGGAAAATGCCATAGCTGATGCCTTCCTCCGCTGCTTTTGCACCTGCCGACGCAAGACGGCCCACCCGGCGGTTTGTCCGCGTCATAAAGCGGGAGTGATCGTGGTTGGACAGCTCGTTCATTGCACACTGCACGGAAGCCGTCGGCATTTCACTCATATGGTAGCGCATCGCCTCAAAAAAGGCGCATCCATCCCCAAACAGCGCCGGATTTTCTTCGTCACTGTGCTTCTCCATCCCGGTCAAAAACCATGACAGCGGCTCCATAAACGCATCATAATTCATGACCGTATCCCACTGATCGCCCTTCAGCCAGTCATACGGGCTGCCATAATGTTCCGCGATCATGACCGCCTCCGGATTTGCCTCCTTGACTGCCGCGCGGAAATCACGCCAGAACTGATGGTTCATCCCGGCGCTCCGCCCCAGATCTGCCGCCACATCCAGCCGCCAGCCATCTGCTCCAAACGGCGCCGACACCCATTTTTTCGCAATTCCCAGAATGTACTGGTACAATTCCGGCGATTCCTCGTAATTGAGCTTCGGAAGCGTCGCGTGTCCCCACCAGCCGTCGTAGCTGTCATTAAACGGCCAGGCATTTTCATTGTGGAACTGGAAAAAATAGCGATACGGGCTGTCCTCCGAGACATATGCCCCCTGCGGATAGCCGCCCGCGTGCTGGTACAGAAGTTCCGCATCCAGCCATTTATTGAAAGAACCACAATGGTTGAACACACCGTCCACCAGCACCCGGATTCCCCGCTTGTGTGCTTCCTCAATCAGGCGGGCAAAAAAGGCATCGCTCGCCTCCAGGTTCTGCTCATCCGCCGTCCGCGTCATATATTTATGTGCGCGGTCATTGTCCGTGTCTTCCGGGCACACCAGCCCGTCTGCGTCCTCCAGAATCACTCCATAATGCGGATCGATATGGTCGTAGTCCTGACAGTCATACTTATGGTTCGACGGTGATACAAATACCGGATTTAAGTAGATTGCTTCTATCTTGAGACTCTTTAAATAATCAAGTTTATCTAAAACACCCTGCAGATCACCGCCGTAAAACCGTCCCACATCGAGTGTACTGATCGGTTCCTTCCAATCCGTCACCCGGGTGACCGGCTTTTTCAGATAAATATATTCATTGGTTTCCGTATCGTTTGTAGGATCGCCGTTGCAGAACCGATCCACATAGATCTGATACATCAGCGCGCCCTTGCTCCACTCCGGCACATGAAATCCCGGAATCAGGCGGAACGGGTGCGCCGCCGCATCCTCTGTCAGCCCGATCCGGTTGTAAAGACAGACGTTCTCGCCCCAGGTTACCTGAAATACATACGAAAATGTTTTCGTTCCCAGAGTCAGCGCACAGCTGTAGTAATCAAAACGGCTGTCTGACTTGTCAGCCATACCGCTACCATCTATGCCTCGATTTGTATCTGCACCGTTCCCAACGCTGCCAGCACAGCACTCCCACGAAAGCCGTTTCATCTGCCACTCCTGCAAAAGCGCCCCGGTCTCTGGGTCATATTCCAGCAGTACAACCGCATCTGCTCCATTTTTCTCTGTTCTGAAATAAAATGTAACGACTTCACCCGCATCTGCCTCCGAAGGACAACGGTAATCCTCTGTCTCGTCGCAAAATAGCGCGTCGCGATTGATCTGCTCCATCTGTTTCCCTTTCCAGCGGTTTCACCGCTTTCACAATCATGTTATTTTCTGCCCATATTTTACAGGATTTCCCAAAATTACACAAGTTATTTTCACGCCCCTAATTTTAGGTAATAAAAAAGAATGTGCCTTGGCACATTCTCGCGCCGAGCGCGGTCGCTTGCGACATGTTTCTGCTTCGCGCGAGTGTGCATCCTCGCGGAGCGTTTTTTGTTTCATAGTACGTAATTTCCTATGAAATAAAAAAGGTCAGCGGGGTAGCTGACCTTTTTAGGAGAAGGTATTTCGTTTTATGGGGTGTAGCAAAAACTATATAATGTATTGGGGGGGTTACGTCTATTATAATAGCATAGGAGTGAAAATAAGTGTGCACAAACATCGTTTTATTTCGATTTCTTTTTTGTGCAAATCAGCACTCTCTCCCGAAATGTCCAACAAAATCCGCCTGAAATTTGCATAAAAGAAGGTGCCACCACTGCCATTTCCATCTATCCGATGGCTGTCCGGGATGTCTCCCGCACATTCTGGCAGCTGACTGGCACCTTTTTTCAGGCTTATTTCCAGACCTGTTTCATGCTTTGAACTTTTTATGCTTCTGTCACCGGAGTTTCAGCTTCCCCTGACGGCTTTTCTCCATCCTGGAACAGCGCTTCAAACTCAGCCTGACCGATCTTCTCTTTCTCCATCAGCAGGGCACAGCAGGAATGAAGCACATCTTCATGGTCGAGAATGATCCGTTTTGCCTTGGCGTAGCACTCATCGATGATGCGCTTTACCTCGCTGTCGATCTCGCTCGCCACTTCCTCGCTGTAGGTTCTCGTATGCGCCAGGTCGCGGCCAATAAAGACCTCGTTGTTGTCGCCGCCGTAGTTGATCATGCCCAGTTTCTCTGACATACCATACTCGGTTACCATCGCGCGCGCCATCGAGGTCGCCTGCTTGATATCTTGGGAAGCGCCGGTCGTGATGTCGTCAAAGATAATCTCCTCGGCGATTCGTCCGCCCAGCGAAACCATGATATTTTGAAGCATTCTGCCCTTCGTCATATGAAGCTCATCCTGCTCTGGAAGCGGCATCGTATAGCCTGCCGCACCGACACCGGTCGGAATGATCGAAACGGTATGAACTGGTCCCACATCCGGGAGGACATGGAACAGAATCGCATGACCCGCCTCATGGTATGCGGTAATCTTCTTATCTTTTTCGGAAATTACCTTGCTGCGCTTCTCAGCGCCGATTCCCACTTTAATAAAGGCTTTCTCAATATCCGTCTGGGTCAGGAACTTACGTCCCTCTTTTGCGGTATTGATCGCCGCCTCATTCATCAGGTTTTCCAGATCGGCTCCGGTAAATCCAGCGGTTGTCTGCGCGATGCGGTGTAAATCCACATCCTCGCCCAGCGGTTTTTCTTTCGTATGGACGCCGAGAATCTCCTCGCGACCCTTGACATCCGGTCGTCCGACTGCCACCTTTCGGTCAAATCTGCCCGGACGCAGAATCGCCGGGTCGAGAATATCCACGCGGTTCGTCGCCGCCATGACAATGATGCCCTCATTGACGCCGAAACCATCCATCTCAACCAGGAGCTGGTTGAGCGTCTGCTCGCGCTCGTCGTGGCCGCCGCCCATGCCGGTACCACGCTGTCTGGCAACCGCATCGATCTCATCGATAAAGACAATACACGGGGCATTTTTCTTGGCTTCCTCAAACAAGTCGCGGACACGGGATGCACCGACACCGACGAACATTTCAACAAAATCCGAACCGGAAATCGAGAAGAACGGGACACCCGCCTCGCCCGCTACGGCCTTAGCAAGCAAGGTTTTACCAGTTCCTGGAGGTCCGACTAGGATCACGCCTTTCGGGATGCGCGCCCCGACACCGGTGTATTTCTGCGGATTTTTCAGGAAATCTACGATCTCCTCCAGTTCCTCCTTCTCCTCTTCCAGACCGGCAACCTTGGTAAAGTTGACCTTGCTGGTCGATACCATCCGGGCACGGCTGCGTCCAAAATTCATCATCTTGGCATTTGCCCCGCCGCCGGAACGGGAATTGATAAACATAAACAGGAAAATCAGGACGCCTGCGGACAAAGCGATCGGCAGGATCACCGTCATAAAATAGCTGTCCTGGCGGACGCTGGTGGTCGTGTACGGAACCCCCGCCTTGCGAAGCGCCATCTCTACTTCCTTCACGTCCAGCACATTGAATTCCTCCCGGTCGCCGGAGGTTGTCTCAAAAACAACCTCACCGGTCGGCACCTCGCGGTTCGGGCGGATCTGTGCACTCTCTACGGTCTTATTTTCCAGATATACCATGAACTCCGGATAGCTTAATTCCCGCTCCGTCGCCATTCCAGGGACTTTCAACGAGAAAAACATGATAACGAGCAGCATGAGGATCAGAAGCCCCACGCCTCCCATCGACTGACGTTGTTTCAACTGGCTTCCTCCTTATACTTCCACAACACCGATGTACGGCAGGTTGCGGTATTTCTGATCGTAATCCAGGCCGTAACCTACGACAAACTCATCCGGGATTGTAAAGCAGGTATATTTAACCTGAACCTGTTTTTTCACACGGCGCTCCGGCTTGTCAAGCAGGGTGCACAGCTCGATATTTTTCGGATTTCTCTGTTTTAATACCTCGATCAGATATGCCAGGGTGCGTCCGGAATCGATGATGTCCTCCACGATGATGACATTCTTGCCCTCCAGCGGCTCGTCCAGATCCTTGATAATCTTTACCACACCGCTTGACTTGGTGTCGGAACCGTAGCTGGATACAGACATGAAATCCAGGGAAACCGGAATAGTCAGGCGTTTTGCCAGTTCACAGGTAAAGAATACGCCGCCCTTTAAGATACAGATCAGGTGGACTTCCTTTCCCTCATAATCTTTGTTGATCTGTGCTGCCACTTCACTGATCTTCTTGTTTACTTCTTCTTCCGTTAATAATACACGAATCTTATCAGCCACTGCTTTTTCCTCCGTTAAATTCCACCTCAAGGATGGTTTTTGTCTGTTCTGTTATCTTATAATATGCGCTGATCCGGTGCCCCACTATCCACAGGATATGTTTTTCTTCCGCCAAAAGCCAGATTTCCTCCCGCTCCTGTCTCGGAATTTTCTCATCGATCATCCAGGATTTCAGCGTCTTCCGACCGCCGGACGGCAATGTCAGGTAATCCCCCGGCTGCCGGTGTCTCAGCGATAAGGTACCTTTTATTTTATCATAGTCAAACCATTTCGTATACTGGTTTTTCGGAAATTCATCCCCATTTTCACAGGGGAAAGTATGCATCTGCAAAAGATTCTCATTCTGGATGCCCGGAAGCAAACCCCCTTTTCTTTCCCCTGGATGACTAAGCGGGCGCACTTCAAGAAATCCATATATATTTACCGCCCGGAACCCATGCGGCAGCGAAATACTCTTTCCGGTTCCCTGGTACAGAAGTTCCCGAACCGCCTGCACATGCGTCTCCGTCACGTCCCGGAGCGGCATTTTGCTCTTTAAAAACAGCCGCCGCACGATATAACCCTGCACAATCTCCGCCTGTTCTGCCAGCGCTTTGGCATCCGCCTTTCCGTCCGGTGCATGCTTTTGAAGCCATTCTTCTGCCACCTCTTCCAGATAGGCATCTGCCTGCCGGATGCGTCTGCCCGCCTGATCGATATGGCGGACTGCCTGTGCATTCAAGCGCTTTCCTACCGCCGGAAGCAGTTCATTCCTAAGCCAGTTGCGGCTGTATTCACTCTCCTGGTTCGTCGAGTCCTCGACCCAGTCCTGTCCCTGCTGCCGCAGCCAGGTCTGAATCTCGCTTCGCCGCGCCCAGAGAAGAGGACGGATGATGCGCCCCCGCACCGGAGCAATGCCGGAAAGCCCGGTCAGACCGCTTCCGCGGAACAGGTTAAAAAGAACCGTTTCCGCATTATCATCCGCATGGTGGGCGGTGGCGATGTGAACCCGGGCGGCTGCCGCCTCTTTTTCCCCCGCATTCTCCGATGTCAAATCCGGACACATCTCTTCCTCCCACGCAAGCGCCGTCTCCTCATACAGGCGGTACCGCGCCTGCCGTCCCGCCTCCTCGACGGAACATTTCCGGTCAAGCGCCTCTTTCGCCGCATCGATACGGAACTCATAAAAAGGAACTTCCAGCCGTTCACACAGCATCCGTGAAAATGCCGCGTCCCGATCCGCCTCCGCGCCGCGCAGCCCGTGATGGACATGGAGCGCCCGCAGGGAAATCTGAAACGTCTCCCGCAGCTTCCAGAGCACCAGCAAAAGACCGACGGAATCCGCTCCCCCGGATAAACCGACCAGAACGCCATCCCCCGGCCTGGCCATATGATTTTGTCTCATATAAATTTCTGTTTGTTTCTGCATTCTTTTATATTTCTTTTTATCCCTCTTAAAAATAAATCCACTCGTAACTGTTCAATACCTTCACAGTATAACGGATCTCCCCTTATTTCTCAACCTGCCAGATTCTACCGTTTACCCACGGTTACTGTTCACGCATACGTGCCCAGTAACGGAATTTGCCGTGGCTTCGCATTTAAATACGGCAAATTCCTGCTGCCACCACGTTTTCTTACGGCACTTTCGGTTCCAAAAGTGCCTACCCGTAAACAGTAACTACCCACGTTCCAGCACCGTCCCGACCAACACGGTGCAGTCATCCACCACACCCCCGTCCGAAAGCCCGGACGCAAACGCCAGGATCTGTTCTGCCAATTCCTGCGGGTTGCCGCCGGAAAGGTTTGATATAAATTCCATGAACGTCTCTTCCTTGTGTTCCCCCGGCATCGCTTCGAGAATACCGTCGCTTATCATAATGATTTTTTCGCCGTCCCACATTTTCCGCGACATCAGAACCGGCTCCGCGTTCTGTACGATTCCCATCGGCAGCCCGCCTGCTTCCAGAAACTCAACGCCCTCACGCCCCAGAATAAAGGTCGGCACCGCGCCCAGCTTCATCGCTTCCAGCACACCTGTCCCCAGATCGATACAACATAGATCGATTGTTGCCGGATTCTGCTCCGTACCCGCCAGCAGAAGCACCGTATTTACCAATTTGAGCGCCGATCGTGCCGAAAATCCCGTCTCCAGCAGGCGTTGGGTCAGCTCAATGACCTTCTCGCTGTCCTCGCTGGCGCTTCTGCCGCTTCCCATGCCGTCCGACAGGCTCATAATCACCTGCCCCGGAAGCCCGGTCTGCACCGTGCATGTGTCGCCTGAAATCGGTTCTCCCTCCCTGGGGCTGCACGCCATGCCGTACACCATCCGGTATTTACCTTCTTCCACAAAACGGAAGGTCGCCGCATTGCGGGTGATAAGGCTTTTGCTGTCCTTCGCCACACTCCAGTGGCTTCCGGCGATCGCGCGTCCCAGAAGTTCCGCCACATCCCGCGCCGTCATACATCGCCCATTGACGCTGCGGAGTGTGAGAAACGCCTCCTTCTGCTGATTTTCATATTGAAGCACCAGCATGTTGTCCACGCGCAGATGGCTTCTGCGAAGTATCCCCGAAAGCATCTCCTCCCAGGATGCCGTCACATCCGCCGCCTGTTCCATCTGGTTGGAAAATTCCTCCAAAATCGCCGCCAGCTCCCGGAACTGGACGATCACCGCATCCCGGCTTTCCAGAAAACGGTTTTTCCACCCCAGATTCATCGTCGCCCGGCCGAGGCTCCGGTTCAATTCCCGCAAATATGCCTCTCTCTGGGAACAAATCTCATGAAACAGGCGCGGCATGTCCTCCAGGTCGATTTTCCCTTTCTGCTCGAACGTCCGAAGCAGATAATAGAGATAATAACTGTCGTCCCGGCGGTTGCCATAATACAGGTTGCACCGTGTACAATCGCCGCATACCGCCGACGCCGCCGTCTGCATTGCCGCCAGTCCGTCCTCCTTCGTCAGATGCCCCTGCCCGCCGATCTCATCCGCAAACGCCTGCGCCAGACCACCCAGTGACAGTGCCATGCTCTTTAAACGTCTTGCCGTGTAGACGTTGACATCCGCCATATCTCTATGTAAAGTTCTCCGTTTAAGCACAAAAATCCCTCCTAACCTGTATAACGCCATTATATACAGGCTGGAGGGAAATATTTGTCAAACGGACGGAGCAAAATCAGGGAAAACTTCGACATTTTCCGACACATCCAGGAATGCTGCTCCCCTGTGTGGCATGCCCCGGACATTCTATGATGCACCGCAAGCCTAATTCGAATTGGACGGTTTGAGCAGGATCTCATTGCGGTTTACAAGTCCCAGCTTCTCCTTCGCTACCTTCTCGATATACTGCTTGGTCTGCACGTATACCCGGTATTCCTCAAGCTGTTTGGCACGTTCTTCTTCTTTCGCAACCTGCGCCTCCAGATTTTCCTCGCGAATTGAATAGCTCTTATCCTTTTCCTTGAGATCGATGCCCTTGATGTGCACGGCAGCCGCCAGACTCAGCACTACCATCGTAACGCCCACAAGCGCCATCCGGTTGTTTAAATTATCCTTTTTCTTTTTCCGCACATTTCCACCCGGTCTGCCTTCCGACATCTGTCTACGCATTCTCATCTCACTTCCTTTCCATGTTTTCTGCCTGTCCCCTTGTTGTACGTTTCTTTCCGGTCTTCTGGCTTTTTTTGCCTCTTCTTTTCATTTTAATCCATCCGCTGCATTTTTTCAATACCGCAAACAAAAGACGGCTGCCCGTCCGGTCATAAAACACCATGCCGCCGAGCACGCCCGCCACCGCATAGCCGCGCAAGACTCCGTCATTCTGCCCGAACAAAAGCCGGAACGTCGCAAAGCTGGCAAAAAGCCAATACGCCGCATCCTCCATGCCTGTCCAAAATGAGCCGTGCCGTACCAGCCACCGGAAGATCCTAAGCCCGTCATACATCATCATCAGCGCGATTCCCGTACACACACTGCCGCCAAGCAGCCATATTTCCCCTCTCACCGTCCCGCTCATCCGCCACCGCCTAACGGAACAGCCGTCCAAAGAACGACTCCTGCGATTTCCGGTGGGACTCGTTGCAGGAATACGAAAAGCTTTCAAACTCGCCCTCAATATCCACTTCGCCCTTTTCCAACGTCAGACGGCTCACATGCAGCGCCTTCCCACGCACCGTCAGAAGCCCCATGTTTGTATCGAGAATCATCTGGTTCTCATCAAATGACACCACATCCTGGATCCCCGTCACACTCCCCTTTTCCCGGTTCAGAAGCTCCAGCTTGTGAGGTCTGGCATCCAATTTTTCTTCCATGCAAAAAACCTCCCAATTTATCTAACTTATAGCCTATAGCTGCCTATTGTTAAATATATTGGGAGGTTTTCCGGTTTATGAATGATTATCTGGCCGGTTCCCAGACACCGTCTGCATTTACATAATAGCCGTCCGGTGTCCACTCAGCCATATAAAGGGAGCCGTATGGACGCCCTGCGCCCTCCATGTAAACCCAGGTTTTTAATGCTTCATCATACGCCCAGGTCGGCTGCGGTGCATACGGATTTAAGTATACATATCCTAAATCCGGAATCAGCTGCCACTCCGTCAGCATCTCTCCCGTTGCCGGATCCAGATAATACCATCTGCCGTCCTGCGGATCCAGATACCAGCCCGTCCGCATGCCTGTGTTTTCGTCCACATAGTACCATTCGCCTGCGCTGTAATCATAGACCCAGCCCGTCCGGATATATCCGTCGGCTCCAAACGCCCACCATGCGCCCCGGAGCTGTTTCCACACAACCTGTTCAACCTGCCTGCCGGTCGCCGGATCTAGGACCAGGCTTCCCGACAGATATGTACCATTTGACAGGCGGTAGCGCCATCCGGTGCTCTCTTTTACCCATGTGCTGGTACTTCTGTCGCGGCCGGAAGTGGCCGTTCCCTGCGGATTGCCTGGAGTAGACGGGGTCGGATTCGATGGATCCGGTTTCGTCGGATTGGACGGGGCAGACGATGCTTTCTTTGTCTGGACCGCGACCGCCTCGCTGGCTGCTGATGCCATCGTATTAACACCCTCTTTGAGTCTCACATAGAACTTGTAAGTTGTTTCCGGTGTCAGCCCGGTAAATACCGGTGAATCCTGCCATTCTCCCTGATCCGCGCAGTATTCCAGTTCATATCCCGCCGGAATCGCGGTTCCATCCACAAATGCAGACGGCGCTTTCAGGGTCACGCTGGTGTCTGTCCACGCTGCTGCCTGCGGTGCTTTCGGGGTCTTTGTTCCTATTTTTTTGATCGTCAGGCGCACTGTAATCGGATCACTCTTATAATTTACGTTACTGTCCGGGATCTTAATCCTACAGGAATACATTCCCGCATTGGTCGGCGGTGTCATGCTGGAATAAACGGTTCCATTCACACCTTCATAGTGCACCTCATACTGACCCTGAAACTGTTCCGAAAGATCATATTCGCCTATGGTTGCCTGAATTCCATCCCCAACAGACTTCGGCGTGCCATCGTAATCAACCTCTTTATCCGTACCATTCAGTGCAACCTTATCTTTGTCCCCAAAATACACATGTGTCTCAACATCCTGCGCCGGCATCTTAAAGGAAGCGGTCCATTTGCCGCCTGATTCGGTAAATTTCGGCGGGTAAACAACTATAAGTAAACCACCGCTGTATGTAAGGCATGCATTCTTGTTCTGCATCTCCTTCATCTGCTCAACACCTGCATCTGTCAAGGTCGCCGTTACCAGCTCCCCGGCTTTTGCCGTAATCTTGTCCAACGTATAATAAGAACTGCTTTCCAGCTTCTGCGTAATTGAAAATACTGCATTCAGATCATCCTGGACCTCGATATCCACAGCTACCATGCCCGGTCCATCTAAGTATACATAGAGAGTCGGGAGACCGGTTGTATTATCTTTTTCGATGTAATAATCGCCGTTCTTTTTAAGTTCTGCTCTACTATTTACCTTGTTCGGTGTAACTGAACCTTTCTTATACAGCGACATTGATTTTATATTAAATTCTTTAAACCGCTTGCCATTGATAATCTTTGTTACTTTCAGAGAACCAATATGGTCGCCTCCACTCCACTCCCTGGTTTCAAAGGCTGCCGTTGTTCCCCAGGTACCCCATTCCTGCCCTACGAACCAGGTGTACTGGTACGCGTTCATATTTTCCGCATAGGAAACCTGTACGGAGGCATTTGAACACGGCATCGTAAAGCAATACACCGTTGGATTCTCCAGATTGCAAATTGCCGCATCCACATTTGAATCATTCCCATCGGTAATTGTTACTTTGCTTACGATATCATCCCGATCCAGACCCGTAAATGCAAGGTAAACTTTTTCTCCGGCTTTCTGTGAAAATGTAAATGTACTAGTTTCACTACCTGTCGTAGGAATTGGATTTGTTCCCTTTTTTGCATCATCCATGGATGCATACGCTTTCACGACTGCATTCAGGGAGTTTATCGTATTCTCCCGTTCTACTGTAACGGTGTGCTCCGCCGTATCAACTGTCAGATTGCATACTGCCTCCTTGGAAGAATCCGCCACGCTGGTGGCCGTGATCGTATAGATTCCCGCTTTTGCCACATCCGCAGCAGTTACCCGTCCGTCCTCTACCTTGACTGCCGGATCACTGCTTTTCCACTCCACATCTCTGGACGCTCCGTTTACCACATCGACGGTCGCAGTGAGCCGGACGCTTCCTCTCGGGTAAATCGTCTCATTGGTCTTATCCAGCGTAATTCCGGTAACCGAAGGTGTCAGATCCAGCGTCAGATCCGGACGTAAAGTCTGGTTTTTCAGAATCGGGAAAGCATACTCGCCGGTTGAATCCATCGTCCAGGTAGAATCAAAATTCCAGCCCAGCTTTTTATAAAATTCCGGATCTTTCAGGTCTTCCGCCGTTGCGTCCGCTCCATATAGCTTGTCTGCCCCCATCGTATCTGGATCCGGGGTCAAAATCGTTCCATCTGATTTTCTCGCAACTGTGCCGGCAAAGCCGTAGTTATCCCGGCAGCTTCCCGTTGTTCCGCCAATCCGGTTGAGCGATCGCATCTCCGGGAAAATGCTGACACAAGAGGAAATCGAACCGTTGGCGGAAATGCCTGCCACGGATGCGCCAATGGGATTTTTGGGCAGAGCTTCGCCTGCCGCGTAGCTGTGGGAGATCTTTACTTTACTGTCATTTCCGCATCCTACCAGTCCGCCAATAGAATTTCCCGCTTCAACGTCCATATCCACAACTGCATAGCTGTTGTCAATTGTTGTACTTCCACCGGTCCAACCGACCAAACCACCTGCAAAGCCACTGCTGGCGGTTCCCTTGATTTCAGCATCTGCATAGCAGGACTTAATATTTACCGAATAATTATACTTCCCCCTTACATTTCCAATCAAACCACCTGCCGATTCAATCTTATTCGTTCCATCTGCAGTTTCGATTGTTCCACTGACGTAACAATTTTCTACCGTCAGAGAACCATATACATCACCAACCAGGATGCCGACTCTCGCCCCATCGCGGGAAGCTTTAACCACCGCATTTTCTATGGTCAGATTCTTAATTTCACAATTCGAAGAAATTGCTCGAAACAATCCCACATAAACTTCGCCGACCGCATTCAAGCCTCGAATCATATGTCCGCATCCATCAAATTCAGCTCCGGCATTAGGAATCGAAGTAAACTCGTGACCGCCCATATCAATATCGCACATCAGTTTCGCTTTCCAGTTTGAAATCTTCGTATTTCTAAAATACGCAAGCTCTGCCCCTGTACTAATTTGATAATAACCATGTTCGTCTTTGGTCGGTTCCACAGCCGTTATTCCATCCCACTGATCCTGCACCCATACCGCCTTAAATGCTACATTTCTATTTGGCATTGTATAATCTGCACCGCTGGCATATGTAGTACTTCCGTCACTCCAGCCTTTAAAATTCATGCCATATACCTTAAAGGTATTCTCCGGAAGCGTAATCACAGTTCCGGCTGCGGCATTTCCCAGGGTCGGCGCATCTCCCTGTGAATCCTGGCGTCCGGATGCAAAGGTAATTGCATACTTCGCCGCGATTGGAAGATTTATTTCGATTGTTTCTGTTGACGCGCCCTCAGAGGTATCGCTCAAAACAATCATTCCCGTGATACTTCCGTTTTGTCCCGGTTCTTTGCCATCCGTTGCTGGTGTTAGATGGAACCCTTCTTCAGCGGACCAGTCCGCATGAATTTTTTGATTTGTGATAACGTTCTGTACAACCTGCAAAATTTCATTCGCTGTTGTCTCATTTGTCACTGTCATCGCCTGCAGCGCTGCCCGTGCCGCTGTTTTGACATCCTCTAAGGTCTGCTCTGAAAATTCATAATTTCCACTCTTCGTCTCCTCGCTGTCACCATAGGTTGAACCATCTCCCGTTGCTTGAACTCCAAACGTATAGATTCCGCCCTCTGCAATCTGGGCGGTAAAATCGTAACCAGCTGTATCCGCCCCAAGTGTTACCGGACCCCCCAGTGCTGAACCATCCTTATAGAGCTGTACTTTATAACCCAATGCATTCGTAACCGGACGCCAGACGGCCTTTCCTTTTACTATCTCATCCCATTTGACATTCTCAGGTGCCGCAAGCCGAACAAGGTTTACCTCTTTTTTCAGCACAATCGAACCAATCGAACTTCCCTTGTAATGGACATATAAGGTTATTTCATTCGTATTGCCAAGATTCAGCGATTTAGCAAATTGAATCTTAATACTGCTAGTTCCATTTTCAGTATTCACTGCAAGAAGTGTAACTCCGTCATATGCCGTTCCATCTTCCTCGGATGAAAGTTTAAAATCCTCCAACCGTAAATCTTCATTTCCGGTATACGTAAGCGCAATCTCTCCATCTGCCATGGCGGTGTCCGCATCTGTTGTCTGGAAAGTTCCTGTCACCGTTTGTCCCGAAATCATGGAAACCGGGTTTGTTTCCATGGTGAAATCAAGAGCTTCTGGATCGGCATCCGAAATCGTAACTTTTTTCTTAACCGTAAGATATCCAGTCTTTTTGATCGTTACGTCATAGTCTCCATTGGCAAGATCAATGCAAAAGGTTCCTTCTGAATCCGTTTTCACCTTTTTCTCGCTGCTGCCCTTCTTAAAAGTAATCTCCGCGTCTGCGATTCCGGTTTCTCCAGACTTTACTGAGCCTGTTTTTATCTCGGTTGCCTCAAGATACTCTGGTATGTCTGTGCCGGAGAATATAATTACTTCTTTATTATCTCTTTGCATCTTTAGCGTCGGAAGCTGATTAGCGGCAAATTCCCAGTTTTCCGCATCACTTCCCCAGCCAATCGTGTTTTTCCAGAAATTGGTTGTTAAAAGGTCTGGTTTGAAAACACTCTCGCCACGATGCAACTCTGGCCATTTTCTATCTTTATCATTCTCTTTATCAAGAAGGGTTTCACCACATTTAACCCTCATACCCTGATAGGCGAAATTTCGTCCACCAACTACATGAACTTGATAATCACCGAAATAGCCAAAAATTCTATCTACATAGTATTGCGAACTGTTTGTGGAAATCTCTTCTTGCAATGCTGCGCTCTTATTAATTGTAACTGTTTTTCCTTGTCCACCAACTAATCCACCTGCACCGCGACCTGAATTTGTCGAAACACTTCCCATTGCAATACAGTTCATAATATTCAACTGCGTGCCATTTTTCACTTTAACCGAACCAACCAAGCCTCCAGCTAAAGACTCCCTATTATTATTATCTTTGTTTTCAATCTCTGCATTAACAATACAATTTTGAATTTCCAGCGTCCCCGACTGAACCTGTCCAATTAATCCACCTGCGGCACAATTTCCTGTAGTAGCAAGACTGCCACTGATATAACAATTTTCAATCTGCGAATCAGCACCTACAGTTCTCGCAATCGCTCCTACATGCTTTCCATCTCCCGTAATGGTCACATTGGACAAAATCAAATTTTTAACAGTTCCCGCCAAAACATTAAACAACGGCTGCGAAATTCCACTCAGCTCATATCCATTACCATCTAAACCAGCCGTTAGTGTTCTTGACTCCCACGACTCACCGCTTAGATCGATATCAGCCCCCAATCTAATATATTTACTTACACCAGAGGATTGATTTCCATTATATTGATTCTTTTGGTTTTCACCCATAACAGTAAACCACTGTTTTACATTACAAATCACATAGGGATACTCTTTCGTACCTTTTCCCGTGATTCCTTCATCTGCATACAACGCAATCCCCGCGTCTCCCACCTGCACATGGATCTCCGGCAAAGCAGTGTCTTCCGGTATCTCTTCGCTTTCCGGAATCACCGGAATATAGGTATAGATCGCCCCATTGTATTCTTCATTGGCTTTATCGTAGCCCTCCCAGGTCTTTTCTTCAGTTTCTTCTGGTTCACCGTCCTCATCGAAGCGGTCAAAATAGTCCTCCGGTGCCAGTCCGCCCTGAAATTCAGAATAGTCGCTGTTTTCCGCATCCAGTTTCCACGTGATACCCGACAAAGTCCGCTCGGTGGTTTCTTCTCCCATCGTCTCACGCACGGTAAGAGTCTCCGGGAACCGGATGTCGGATTCCTTGCTTCCCAGCGGGAGAAGCTGATCGGCGATGGATTCTTCCAACGGTGCAAATTCCAGCGTCGTTTTCGCCTGCTCTTCTTCCAGGACCGTGATCTGGATCACTGGAAGTTCGTCCTCATCTACCTCATAATTGCTGCTTTTCAGCTCTGCACGGAACAGGTAGATACCCGGATTTTCTCCATCATAACGGGATGCCTGGCTCTCTTCTGCATCCAGAACCCAGCGCACCTTTACTTTTCGCCAGAAACCTTCCTTTTCGTCAATCTCTTCCTCGGTCTTCTCATCCGTCTTGACATCTTCCCTCGGTTCATCCGTTTTTCCGTTCGAAGAACTGCCCTCTTCATTCAAATCTGCATTTCCACCTGAAGAACCAGAATCTGTCTTACCGGAATCGTCTTTCTCATCGGATTCACCGTTCCCCGGATTTGCATTTTCATCCTGAGAGTCCCCATTTTCCGCCGAATTTCCATCTTTCCCAGAATCTCCCTGTTCACCTGAACCGGATTCCGCTTTCTCTAAGCCCTCTCCACCTTCGCTTTTGTCTTTGCTATTCTCTCCAGCATCTTTTCCTTCGGTATCTTCGTTTTCTCCCTTCTCTTCGCTGTCCAGTTTTTCCAGCACGGCATCATCATCTGTGCGGTTGGCAAACGCAGCTACATTCTCATCGTTCCCTGCGTCAGGCACATCTTCATTTTGCCCCCCCCGCTGACAAAAACGTCTATGCTGTCCGGCATCTCCAGATCCTGATACCGGGTGCCATAGGGAACTTTCTGATACAGAACCTGTTCCGATAAACTCTCGATCTCCCTGATCTGATAAAAATTCGTGTTCGCATAAACTCTAGGCACAGAGCCATATGAACTGCACGTTATCACTACCACCATTCCTGCTGCCAGGATTCTTCTTTTTCTCCTTCTCATACGCTTTTTCCTCTCATTCTCGAAATGTTGATTATCCGTCATAAAGTGTGTATACACAAATGAGTCGTCACTATATTTATATTATAATAATCAACTCTCACAAATTCAAGACAGAATCTGTTCTTTTAAGCGCATAAAGAAAAACGAGACGACCGAAGTCGTCTCGTAAAAGTCTAACTTTGAGGGGGCACCTCATTCTCTTGACTTCTTTTTTTATTTCCGTTCTTTATATCATTGTTTTCCCAGGTTCTCCGGGGTTCTGCACCATGTCAGGAGCATTCCTTTTAAAAATTCCAGTTCCTGCGTGTGGTCTTCCTTGTGATCGTCCGCCCACACAATTCCCTGTGCATAGCGCTCAGCCACCGCCAGCATCGCAATCGCAACGCTTGTAAATAACTGCTGCTCCGGGATATCGGTCCGGATGCTTTTATCGCTCCTCGCCTGCTCATAGAACTTATGATACAGCGCTCCTGCCGGCTTCAAAACATCCAGATGTTCAGCCAGCGCTTCCCCCTTGACTTTCTCCCGGGAGATAAAGTTTTTATAGTTATTACTGAACCGGAGTATTTCCGGGCGTTCCCGATAAATCCGGATGATCTGGTCCGTATAAAACTCAATGTACTGATACGCCGTGAATGATTCAAATATCTCCGGTCCCTTTTCTTCCAGAATCTCCTTCCAGAGATCGCCCCAGATTTTTCCGCTGATCGCTATCACAAGCTTGACCTTCGTCTGATAATAGTTATATAGGGTCGCAACGCCCACTTCCGCAGCGTCCGCCACCCTCTGTAAACTGACATTCTCGATCCCATATTGCGAAAACAGCCTGAATCCAGCTTCCATCAGCTGTTCTTTCCGGCGCATCGCCTCTTTTTCATCCCGCTCTATATTTCTTGGCATTTCGTCCTCCGCGCCTTTTACTGACGTCTCTTGGATTTTTACAGGTATTCAAACATTTCTTTGGCATCTTCCTTGCGGATGGTCTCCTGTACGCTTGTAATGCGGACCTTCACCGATTTATTGCCGAAGGCAATTTCAATCACATCCCCAACCTTAACCTCTGCACTGGCTCTTGCCACTTTATCATTCAGCATCACTCGTCCGCTGTCACACGCTTCATTGGCTACGGTTCTTCTCTTGATGATGCGGGACACTTTCAAATACTTATCTAGCCTCATATTTTTCCTTTCCATACCCCCTTGCAGGGCACTTTCATATCCTGGCGGAATCCCTTCGCTCCTATAATACTAAAGCCCTCCATGATATTTCATCACGAAGGGCTGTCTGTCACACATATATGTCTGAGATAATTATGCGTTTACCATATCCTTTAATGCTTTACCAGCTTTGAACTTCGGAGTCTTGGAAGCTGCGATCGGCATGGTCTCGCCGGTCTTCGGGTTTCTTCCCTCTCTAGCTGCTCTCTCAGCTACCTCAAAAGTACCAAAGCCAACCAGCTGAATCTTTCCGCCCTTAACCAGTTCCTCGGATACTGCATCTGTGAAAGCCTTGATTGCCTTCTCTGCGTCTTTCTTGGAAAGCTCTGCTTTCTCAGCTACAACTGCGATTAATTCTGTCTTGTTCATCGTATATTCCTCCTAGCTTATATCTTTGCACATGAATCCTCTTAGTTTTCTTCGTACATGCCCGCAAATCTTACTTTACATTTATATACATTTCTCCTTGCTTTGTCAAGGTTTTTTGCACTTTTCCTCACATTCCGAACCGACAATCGTTACGACTCGCAAATAGGAATTTTCTAAACTGAAAATTCCGTACGATGCCGTTTAGGCAGCAGATTATTCCGATTTTAAATGCGAAGCATCGCCAAAATCATAGTGTGAAGCACACGCAAGCACTTCACACTGTGATTTTTTGGTGAAAACCCGTGTAGTATCTGTGAAATCCCTTGTGCTTTTATCACATTTCCGATCATATTTTCTATCGTTTTTGCATGCTTTTCTCCGTCTTTCAGAATATCGTTTTTACAGGCTTTCGTCAACCTTTTCGTTACAGTTACACTGTCTTCTTTACTTGCCTGAATCCCATTCTTATGGTAAGATCAAATAATGTATATCCGGTCTATTACGGCAAACATATAGAAAGGCTGAAAATTATTATGAAAAAGCAAAAACTATCTTCCCTTCTGCCTATCGCTGTATTTCTGATCTTTTATCTGGGGCTAGGAATCTGGTCAGAATATATCATGAAGATCCCGATGGGCTTTTACAACATTCCGATTGTTGTCGCATTTATGCTTGCGATCCTGACGGCCTGTTTCCAGAACCGTTCTCTTTCCTTTGACCGGAAACTGGAGCTGATGGGGCAAGGCATCGGAGATAAGAACATCATCACCATGCTTCTCATCTTCCTGACAGCCGGAACCTTTGTCGGTGTCGTAGGACGAAGCAGTGCTGAAAGCGTTGCTTATCTGATGCTGTCTCTTATCCCGGCCCGTTTTTCCGTTGCTGTTCTCTTTGTGGTAGCGTGCTTTGTCTCTACTTCCATGGGAACCTCCGTTGGAACCATCACCCTGATTGTTCCGATTGCCACTGCCGTATCTGAGACCTCTGGTTTCTCTCTGGCCCTTTGCGTCGCATCTGTCATCGGCGGTGCCATGTTTGGAGATAATCTCTCTTTCATCTCCGATACAACCATCGCAGCCTGCAACGGTCAGGGATGTGCTATGAAGGATAAATTCCGTGAGAACTTCGGCATCGCACTTCCGGCTGCCATCGCTTCCCTGGCACTTATCCTGGTCGTTTCCTTCCATCAGGATCCGGGAGCTGCCATCATAAAACCATACAACCTGATTCAGCTGATCCCCTATCTTCTGGTATTAGCAGGCGGCATTGCCGGTATTCAGGTATTTGTCGTTCTGTTAGTCGGAATCGTATCCGGTGCCATCATTATGCTGGGCTCCGGCCAGACTACTCCCTGGGAAATGCTTACCAACATGGGGTCCGGCACTTCCGGCATGTTTGAGACCAGTATGGTTGCCATCTTAGTTGCAGCTATGTGCGCACTGATCCGTGAAAACGGTGGCTTCGATGTTCTTCTTAACGTTATTCATCGCATCTTCCGCGGAAAACGCGGCGGTCAGTTTGGTGTCGGCCTTTTAGTTACCCTGCTGGATATCGCAACTGCCAATAACACAGTAGCTATCGTTATGGCCAACCCTATTGCAAAGGAAATTTCTGAAGATTATGGCATCAGTGCCAGAAAGACAGCCTCCCTTCTGGATACCTTTTCCTGTATCTCCCAGGGAATCCTGCCTTACGGTGCTCAGATGCTGGTAGCATTATCGGCGGTTCATGAGCTGGGCTATGAACTGTCTGCCTTTGAGGTCATGCCGCTTCTGTTCTATCCAAGCATGCTGTTTATCAGTTCTTTAATCTGTATCTTTCTGCTTCCAGAGCGCGGAGACCGTGTCAAAGCAAAAAAATAACAGCGGAACCCTTTCCACTGCACACATAAACGCATTGAGGCATAAAGAAGAGCTGTCCGACTTTCTCGTCATCAGACAGCTCTTTTATGAAATATCTCGAAGTTTCACTATATAACCTCTCTTTCTTAATTTTAACAAAAAAGGGGGCGTGTTCACAATTTATTTACTCATGCGTTTGTCATGCGCCTTGCTGTGCTTTTTCTGTGAAAAATCATGGAGTATCTGTGAACTCTCCTGCGCTTTCGTCTGTTTTTCGATATATCTGTTATATCAAATACCAGTTTTTATCAAATACAGGACTATCAAAAACAGGATCGATGGACAACCGATCAGGAGTTTTATCTCTCTTTACGTTTTCCATCGATCCCGTCTTCTTTTTTCTCTCACCGCCTGTTTCCAGGCAGATTTATCTCATTTATCTTTTTTATCCTTCCATCTGACGTCCCAGAAATCCGGCTGCCGTCGCTGCCAGCTTCATCTCCGCCCCTCCAAGCGCCTGCTTTGCCTCCCGGCTGAGGAGAATCACCGCCCCGATCGCATCGCCCTCGCTCAAAATCGGCACAATCACCTCGGCGCTGCTCTCCTCCACCTCATCCGAGGTAATCGGGATAAATGCTTTTTCTCCCCGCGCCGCACAGATATTCTGACGTTCGGAGACTGCCAGCTCCAGCGCCCGGCTGATCGTCTTCTGGTAATATTCCTTCTTTGGTCCCCCGGATACCGCGATGATCTGATCCCGGTCCGCGATGCAGACCATCAGCCCCGTGGACTGCGCCATCGCCTCCGCGTACTGCACGGCAAATGCCGCCAGCTCCACCATCGGTGAATATTTTTTCAATATAATCTCGCCTTCGCGGTCCGTGAATATCTCAAGCGGCGTCCCTTCCCGAAGGCGCAGCGTCCGGCGTATCTCTTTCGGGATGACAACGCGACCCAGATCATCGATTCTTCTCACAATTCCTGTAGCTTTCATGATTCTTCCTCCTGCATACCACGTTTGCCATATCGTGTGTCTTATGGGTAGTATGTGGAAATGCAGGCGGATTATACATCTGAAATGGTTCGTCCTAATTTTAGAACTGAAAATTTTTGCGTTTTTTATTCCTGCCGTTTCTTCGGATTCGGATTGATCGCCACACCGCGGTTGATGTCGCCCTGTAAATTCTTGCCGAACTGGTAATCATTACCCGGAAGAATCACATTGAGCAGAACGCCCGCAATCGCTGCGATCGCAAGACCTGTCAGGGTAACCGAGGTTCCTGCCGCCTCAAAGGTCAGACCGTCGGAGAATCCCAGCCCGCAGACCAGAATTACCGCAGCGATTACCAGGTTCCGGGATTTGGTTAAATCCACCTGGTTTTCGACCACGTTGCGGACACCGATCGCAGAGATCATACCGTATAGCATGAAACTAACGCCACCGATGATGGCAGACGGCATCGAACCGATGACCTCTGCCATCTTCGGAATAAAGCTCAGAATCACAGCAAAGACAGCTGCAATCCGGATGACACGCGGGTCATGGACACGGCTTAATTCCAGAACGCCCGTATTTTCGCCGTAAGTCGTATTGGCAGGACCGCCAACGAGTGCCGACAGAGATGTTGCGATACCATCGCCGACCAGCGTCCGGTGCAGTCCCGGATCCGCAAGGAAATTTTCTCCGACCGTCGCAGAGATCGCCGACATATCGCCGATATGTTCCATCATCGTCGCAAGCGCGATCGGCGCCATTACCATGACCGCCGTCGGGTCAAATTTGCACAGCTGGAACGGAGGAAGTCCGACCCAGGAAGCCGTCGCTACCTCTGAGAAATTCAGGATCGCACTTCCGTCCGGGTTTGTCATTCCCATCATCTGGAAAACTGCCGCCGCTGCATAGGAGATCACAACGCCCATCAGAATCGGAATGATCTTGAACATTCCCTTGCCCCAGATATTAAAAATGATGATGGTTCCCAGCGCAATCAACGCAATCAGCCAGTTTGTCGATGCGTTGGCAATTGCGGACGGCGCCAGCGAAAGACCGATACATATGATGATCGGACCTGTCACAACCGGCGGCAGATAGTGCATGACACGCTCCACGCCTGCCAGCTTGATGATCAGCGCCAGAATCAGGTACAGCGCACCAGCTACCACGATACCGCCGCAGGCATATGGCAATTTCTCACCCATCGTCATATCTGCAAAAATACCGCTGTCCAAGTTTGCCACCGTCGCAAATCCACCGAGGAATGCGAACGAGGAACCGAGGAACGCCGGGACCTTTAACTTAGAGCAGGCATGGAAAAACAGTGTTCCCAGACCCGCACACATCAGCGTTACCTGAATCGAAAGTCCCTCTCCCTCAAAATAGGTATTGACCAGAATCGGCACCAGGATCGTTGCGCCGAACATCGCGAACATATGCTGCAAACCTAAAAGCAGCATCTTCGGCAGACCCAGTGTTCTGGCGTCTTTAATGACCATGTTGTTTTCATTCATTTTAAATAGATACCTCCAACAATTCCCTTCATTTTGTAATGTATATAATTTTCATTCTCCAGAATATCCTTTTTGACTTCATTCGTCAACCTTTCTGCTGCGCTTGCTTCGATTTTCTATGAAACAAAAAAAGAGCTGTCCGACTTTCTCGTCATCAGACAGCTCTTTTATGAAATATCCCGAAGTTTCACTATATAACCTCTCTTCCTTTTACATTTTGTTTTAAATGTGCTATGGACCTCTTCCTTTCATATGAATCTCCTCCTTTGATTACATGTATCTATGTAAACTCTTTTAGAGATTGTATGATGATGGATTCCATCAATACCGATTTTTATCTTTTTATTTATTTGATAAATTCGATTTTTAAAACCATGATCATGTTTTTTAGTAACTAACTATCCCATTGGACTGTCCTCCTTGTTCCTTATTTCGTCCTAGAAACTATGGTAACCGTTTGTTGGGGTTATCTCTGTTTCTTTTGATGGTTTTATTTTACTAGATAATTTCCATTTTGTCAAGTATTATTTCTAATTATTTTTCATATTTTTCTTTATTTATCTGATTATATTTTTGTAATTGTTGTGTATTTCTGTTTTATTTGTTCTGTTTCTAACTATTATGCGCTTTACGATCGCAATTTCTTGTATTTCTTGTTTTATAGAACGCAATTTCCTGTAAAATGAAGAAAGTCCCATGAACAAATCATGTGCCTTGACACATCCGGGCTTCTCGCACGGCCGCTTGCGGCATGTTTCTTCTTCGCGTTAGTACGCATCCCGCAGAGCGTTTTGTCATAGGACGAAGCTTCCTATGACAAAAAAGAACCACCCCAAAAGAATATGCCGATACCGAACTACCTCTTCTGGAAATGGTTCTATTTTCTTCTATCTTCCCTAGTGGAACTGGAACACGATTCCAGTCACAGCCGCCACCACGATGTAGAGGATCGGGTGCTTTTTCCATTTGACTAAGCCGTACCAGATCGCAAGTGCCAGTACGATCGCCTTCCAGTTGATGATGGAAAACAGCTTGGAAAGCACCAGGCTGCCATCCTCGCCGACATGGAGGAACGCTATCTTTGCCACGCCGATACCGGCTGCCGCAATCAGGGCGGTAGATGCCGCGCGAAGTCCATAGAGCGCATTCTGTACGATCGCGGATGATTTAAATTTATCGAGAATCTTCGAGATAATCACAATGATGATGACCGACGGAAGCACCAGTGAGAGTGGCGCTGCCAGTCCGCCGAGAATCCCCTTAATATGGAAGCCGACGTAGGTCGCCATATTGACTCCCATCGGTCCCGGTGTGGACTCGGAGACAGCGATCATGTTGGAAATATCATTAAAGGTATACCATCCCGTCTCCTTGGAAATATTGTAAAGGAACGGGAGGGTCGCCAGTCCGCCTCCAATCGCAAACAGTCCGCAGCAGAAGAAGCGGAAGCATAATTCAAGTATCAGCATCATTTCTTCTCCCCCTTTCCGCCCTTCAGTACAATCCCGATCGCACCCGCCACGACAACAAGAAGCGCCGGGGAAACCGATGTAAACAGTGACAGTACAAACACAACCGCCGCAATCGCGATCGCGCCTTTATCAACCAGCGATTTCTTTGCCAGTTTGACAACCGCACTGCCGATCAGCACACAGACGCAGGCGCGGATGCCTGCAAAGGCGCTGCTCACAACGCTAAGTTCAATAAAGTTCGAGATAAATGCCGCGATAATCATAATGATGACAAGCGACGGTGCAATGACTCCCAGCGTCGCCGCAATCGCCCCCGGAATCCCCCGGTTCTTGTAGCCGACAAACGTCGCCGTGTTGACTGCAATGATACCCGGTGTACACTGACCGATCGCGTAGTAATCCATCAATTCTTCATCCGTCGCCCAATGGCGTCCATTGACTACCTCTTTCTGCAGCATCGGCAGCATCGCATATCCGCCGCCGAAGGTAAAGCCGCCGATTCTGGCAAATGTCAGAAACATATCCAGCAGTTCTTTCATTTCTGCACACTCCCTTCCGTATTATTCCTACACTTTTATTTCTCTGGAATTTCCAGTATATACCTGCTTATGTATCATACCAGAATTCAAGAAGCCTGAAAAATACCATTCGGATATAGAATATATATCGAAAAAATATAGTTCGCCTGTTATTCTATCGGATTTTGTTATATAATATATCTGCCGTATACACAGTTTTACTACGAATCCGAACAGGAAGGAGCATTTATGGAACTTCGCCAGTTATCCTACTTCACCACCATCGTCAACGAGGGAAATATTTCCCAGGCAGCCAAAAAACTGAATATCTCACAACCTCCGCTCAGCCACCAGATGAAGCTTCTGGAGGCAGAACTGGGTGTGACGCTGTTTGAGCGCGGTTCCCGCCGCATCCGCCTGACACCTGCTGGAAAGACGTTCTACGACCGGGCGCTTGCGATCCTCGATCTGAGCCAGGCTGCCCGCACGGAGCTGACTGCACAGAAACAGGAGATTCAGGGCGTTGTGCGCCTTGGCATCATCTCCTCCGCCGTCGAATTTGTGACCCGGCATTATCTTGCCCCATTCCGGCAATCCTATCCCAAAGCCCTGTTTGAACTCCATGAGTCCAATTCCTACCACCTGCTCGATCTGCTTCACTCCAACCAGATCGACCTCGCCGTGATCCGGACGCCATTTGCCAAAGCCGGGCTGGAGATGCAGACACTGCCGCCGGAGGCATTTCTGGCGATCGGGCGCGAAATGATCTGGAGCCATTACCAGGAATGCCCGAATGCCCTTCTGACCGACATTCCTCCATCCGACACTGGTTCTGTGATTCAAAGTTCCCACCCTATGCCTGCATCCGACGCTTCCGAACCACAAAAAAGCCATACGCCCACATCTCTTCCCCTCTCCGCCCTCACCCGCGCGCCGCTCATCCTTTACCGCCGCTGGCAGCCGCTGATTCTGGGATATTTTGAGGAACAGGCGCTGGAACCGAACATCGTCTGCATTGCCGACGATGCCAGAACCGCCCTTTTATGGGCGTCCGAAGGGCTGGGCATCGCACTCGCGCCTGAATCTGCCCTCTGTTTAAATTCCGATCCCGCCCTGATCCGCCGGATCATCACCCAGCCGCAGATCCACTCAAGTATCTGTCTGGTCAAACGGAAGGAACGGAGTTTATCGCTGGTGGGGAATGCGTTTTTCCAAAGTTTCCATGCCACCGCTATTTCATAAAGAGGGTGCGGACAATCTTCTGCTCCGGCAGAAACAACCGCAGCTGCTACCGATGCCCCGGCGGAAGATACGACCGCTTCCTCCGATGAAACGAAAGAAATCGGCAGTAAACGAACCAATTTTCGTTTACTGCCGATGCTTTTACGCCTCTTTCGTCCCTTTATTCTTTCGATCCAGAATAACCAGAACCACAATCAGCGCTGCGAATCCCACGCCGGTTCCCACCCAGCCATTGGCGGTAATTCCGGCTGCCAGATAACCGAGGAAACAGCACGCCGCTACGCACAGCACATACGGGATCTGGGTCGATACGTGGTTGATGTGGTGGCACTGGGCGCCAGCCGACGCAAGGATGGTCGTATCCGAGATCGGGGAAACATGGTCGCCGCAGACCGCACCTGCCAGAATCGAAGCCGTCACAATCGTAAGGCTGTTCATATTTTCAGCGCCAACCACCGCAAATGCAATCGGAAGCAGAATACCGAAGGTACCCCAGGACGTACCGGTCGAAAACGCCAGCCCCGCCGCGATGACGAACATCAGGGCCGGCATCAGGGAGCCGACCAGCGCATTGCCGCCCACTACCTCTTTGACATAGCCGCCGATGTTTAAGTAATCCGCACTGCAGATACCAGACAGAGTCCAGGCAAGGCACAGAATCATGATCGCCGGGATCATCGCCTTGACGCCGATCGTGAAGGATTCACAGAACTCATTGAACCGGATGACACGGCGGATCATGTAAAATGCAAAGATAAACACCAGTGTGAAGAAGGAACCAAGCACCAGGCTCAGTGCCGAATCACAGTTGGCGAACGCCTCGACCAGACCAACGCCGTCCAGGATGCCGCCTGTATACAGCATACCGCTGACGCAGAACGCAATCAGAACCAGGATCGGAAGAATCAGATCGATAACCTTTCCGTTGCCGGAGATCTCCATCGCCTCCGCCTCGACCGTCGTCTCTTTTCCGGTCTTTTTCACCTGTTCTTCATAGCGTTTCATCGCCGCGAAATCAAAATCGCCTGCTACCAAAAAGAGCATGAAGCAGATCGTGAGAAGCGCATACAGATTAAACGGAATCGTGTGAAGGAACAGACTGAAGCCGTCCACTCCGCTGTCCTCCGGAAGCGAAGAACCGACCGCTGCCGCCCAGCTTGAGATCGGCGCGATGATACAGATCGGCGCCGCCGTCGCATCGATGATGTAGGCTAACTTCGCACGTGTGATCTTGTGCTTGTCCGTCACCGGACGCATAACCGTGCCGACGGTCAGGCAGTTAAAATAGTCATCCACGAAAATCAGCATTCCGAGGAACATGGTTGCAAACAGCGCGCCCTTCTTCGTGCGGATCGCGTGGGACGCCCACTCACCATAAGCCTTCGACGCACCAGACTTTGTGATCAGTGCTACCACGATGCCGAGAAATGCCAGGAAAAGCAGAATGTTGACATTGCCCCCGATCTTCTCGCCCATGATCGCGATCATTGTTTCCACCGCATGAAGCGGATTTGGACCCGTAAATAAAAACGCGCCCGACATAATACCTATCAGCAGAGACAGGTACACCTCTTTCGTAATCAATGCAAGCGCAATGGCTACGATAGGCGGTATTAAAGAAAAAATCGTACCGCTCATAATTACCCCCTTATGGATTATCTGTACACATTCGGGCAAATTCTGCCCGTTTTTGAGCACACTATATCTACATAATAAATGTCCCCGGGCACTTTGTCCAGCGTCCGGGGACATTTTTTCATATTTTCTCTCTTTTTACTTTCTTTTCCTGCTTTTTACTCTGCTTTCTCCAGCTCTGCCAGTTCCAGAGCTGTCGCCTCGTATTTGGCAAGAATGACATTTTGAATCATGTCTCTGGTTTCCGAATTAATCGGGTGGGCAATATCCCGGTATTCTCCATCCGCAGCCTTACGGCTCGGCATAGCAATAAAAAGTCCTTTCTCTCCCTCAATAACCTTGATATCATGAACCACAAATTCATTGTCAAGTGTGATGGATACGATGGCTTTCATCTTACCTTCCTTCTCTATCCGCCGCACTCTTACGTCTGTAATCTGCATACCCATTTACCCCTTCCGTCTGTTCTTTGATGTACCCTATAATGTAAACCGCTCGTTCTTCTCAATGACAATCTTTACATCTTCCGGCGTACCGATGTGCGTCGTGTTGGCGCGGATCGTATCACGGCTCTCTACAATACAATTCTCAATCACTGTATTGTCCCCGATGTAAACATCATTTAAAATAACAGAATTCCGGATGATACAGTTATTGCCTACATATACCTTCTTAAACAGAACCGAGTTCTCCACCGTACCATTTAAGATACAGCCGCTGGATACCAGGCTGTTCTTGACATTTGCACCCGGATTGTATTTTGCCGGCGGAAGATCATCTACCTTGGAGTAGATCTCCGGGTATTCCTTGAAGAAATAGTGGCGTACATCCGGTTTTAGGAAATCCATGTTCGTCTTGTAGTACGAATCAACCGAAGCGATGTTGCTCCAGTAAGTTCCTAACTTATACGCGTAAATGCGTTTGAGGTTCTTATATCTGACTAAAATATCGGTAACAAAATCATACCGATCCTCTGCTGCACAGCGCTCCAGAAGTTCGATGAGCTGACGGCGGCGGATTACATAGATACCGCAGGAGATCATGCTGGAGGTCGCCAGCATCGGTTTTTCCTCAAAATCTGTGATACGTCCGTCATCATTTAACTTCACCAGACCGAAGCGGGTAACGTCCTCCTCCGGAGGCATCTCCTTGCATACTACGGTAATATCCGCTTTCTTTTCAATATGATACTCCAGTACCTTGCCGTAATCCAATTTATAGACACAGTCGCCGCCTGCAATGACCACATACGGCTCATGACTTTTCTTTAAGAAATCGAGGTTCTGATACAGCGCATCTGCGGTACCGCGGTACCAGTCGCTGCTCTCTGCCGTGATCGTCGGTGTGAATACATACATGCCGCCCTGCTTACGTCCGAAATCCCACCACTTGGAAGAACTCAAGTGCTCATTCAGGGAACGGGAGTTGTACTGCGTCAGTACCGCCACACTCTGGATGTGGGAATTGCTCATATTGCTCAGAGCAAAATCGACACTGCGGTAGCTGCCTGCGATAGGCATCGCTGCGATGGCTCTCTTATTGGATAATTCTCTCATTCTCTTGCTGTTGCCGCCAGCTAAAACAATCCCGATCGCTCTCATTGTATTCCACCTGCCTTTATGATATAATCGCCGCTCTCCAGCTCGCCGCCGTGATAATCGTCTGCCGTCGTCACACCGGAAATCGCTGTGTTCCGTCCTATCTTCACTCCATCCGGTATCACGGAGCGCTCTCCGATCGTTACCAGATCGAACTGATATACCTTCTTGTCGTACTTGCTCTCGGCATATTCTCCGACGCCGACCTCGGCATTCTCACCGATGGTAACGTCCTCCGCCACGATCGCCTTATCCACAACCGTGCCAGCGCCGATCGTCGTGCCCTTCATGATGATCGAATCACGGATCACCGCACCTTCTCCGATCGTAACGCCTGCTCCGATGACCGAGTTAATGACTTCGCCGTATACCTCGGTGCCCTCGCCGATGATACTGCGCTCTATCTTGGACTGCTCCGATATAAATTGTGGGGGAATAATATCGCTCTTCGTGTAAATCTTCCAGTATTCTTCATACAGGTTGAACTCCGGAATGATGTCGATCAGTTCCATGTTTGCCTCCCAGTAGGAGCCAAGGGTTCCGACATCTTTCCAGTAGCCGTTGTACTCGTATGCGAAGATACGTTTTCCAGCTGCATGGCAATACGGGATAATGTGCTTTCCAAAATCACATCCAGGCTCGTCCGAGAGCTTGATGAGCGCTTCCTTGAGCACCTTCCAGCTGAATATGTAAATACCCATGGAAGCTAAATTGCTGCGCGGATTCGCCGGTTTCTCCTCAAACTCCGTAATGCGGTTGTTGTCATCGGTTATAACGATACCGAAACGGCTTGCCTCCTCCATCGGAACCTGCATCGCCGCGATCGTCACATCCGCATTGTTTGCTTTGTGGTATTCCAGCATTACCTCGTAGTCCATCTTGTAGATGTGGTCGCCGGACAAAATCAGCACATACTCTGGATTGTACGTTTCCATGTATTCCAGATTCTGGTAGATCGCGTTCGCCGTACCGGTGTACCAATCGCTTCCTTTGCTCCGCTCATACGGCGGAAGTACCGTCACACCACCTACGTTGCGGTCCAGATCCCACGGAATACCGATTCCAATATGTGCATTCAGCCGCAGCGGCTGATACTGGGTCAGAACGCCTACCGTGTCCACTCCCGAATTGATACAGTTACTTAACGGAAAATCGATGATTCGATACTTTCCTCCGAAAGAAACCGCAGGTTTTGCTACTTTTTGAGTTAAGACACCCAGACGACTGCCCTGTCCGCCTGCCAACAGCATAGCTATCATTTCCTTTTTAATCACGATATCACCCCTCGATGCTCACATATAATGTGTATTTTAAACCTGTTTTTATTATAACATACTTCACGAAAATAGTGAACAAATTTTTAATAGAATTTGTCCCAATTTTGTACATTTTCCGACATTTTTCGTTCCTTTTACATAATATTTTCGTAATTCCGGGATGTGGAATCTGAGAGTGAACCTCCCGTGAACTGAAAAAAAGCCCTGAATCTGAGACACTTTTGACTCAAAAGCATTTCCGATTCAAGGCTTTTTTACTGTATACTCTTTCTCAATTCTTCCAGACTCATCGAATCTGCAATCCGCGGCAACTCCTCCTGTAAGATATGGACAAAGTCCTGTATATACATCGGATGCATCGCATTCCGATGGCTGACCAGCTCGATCTTTAACTCCCGTCCCAAGTTCCGGATCGGGAACATATAGAGTTCATCCTCCGGTTTACAGGTCTGATTGTGACGGTACGCGGCTGCCAGCAGCATTTTCGGGCACAGCGCCGCACAGATGCCGGACGCGCAGAGCAGAATCTGCGTCTCACTATCACTGATGTTATAGATGACATTAAGCTTTACATTATAACTGTCCAGATATTCCTGAATCGCATGGTTGACTTTTCCGGTCTTGAAACTCTGCGTAAACGGAATGTTGGAAAACCGTTTCAGATCAATCCCATCCTCCATCTGCCGGATCTCCTGCTTGCTAAATTCCCGCCTCAAAAGCTTGGCGGAGATAACCAGGATGATCTCATCCGTCGTCAGGGTCTGGATTTTATAATCCGGATGCGGTGACGTATTGACCCCGATAAATAAATCTACCTGTCCGTTCAACAGGCGTTCCTCCAGAATCTGTGTGTCCTCCTCCGTAAAGGATATATTTACCTTCGGGTAACACTGGTAATATCGCGGCAGCACACGGGGCAGTATGATCGGCGCGCGGGATGTACTGATTCCCAAGGTAAAACCGCCCACCGTCCCCTCCGCTATCCCCGCTAGACTCCGGCTCATACTCGTCTCCATAATCTGGATATTTAACAGGTTATGAAGCATGATCTCGCCAGCCTGTGTCAGACGGAATTTGGGACGCCGCTCAAACAACACGACATTATACTCTTTTTCCAGCCTCTTTATATGATCGCTGGCGCACTGCTGTGTAATATGAAGCTCATTTGCAGCTTTTGTAATACTCATTTCTCTGGCTACCACCAAAAAAACTTCGAATCCTATTTTCATTGTTTCCTCCGCCAGTTCTCAGTTCTATCTATTTTCTTATTCTAACCAAAAGGAGCCGTAAAAAAACAGCGCATTGACCTTTCAAGTCTCTTCTGCTGTCTTTTCATAGCCCCTTTTTCTTACGTATTTTTCTAATACTTAGTATCCGTACCCCATTAGTCTCGGAAGCCATGTGATGATTCCCGGTACATATGCAAATACAAACAGAAGCAATATTTCCGTCAAAAGGAACGGAAGCGCTCCCTTTACAATCTGTTTAAAATTCAAGCCTGAAATCGAAACCGCCGTAAACAGATTATATCCAAACGGAGGTGTTACGAATCCAACTACCAGGCAAATACAGAACAGCATACCGATGTGGAGTTCATTACATCCGAGTGCAATTCCAACCGGAATTAAAATTGGTGCCAGAATCAGAGTTGCCGCTACGTTATCCATCAGACAGCCTACAATTAAGAGCACTACAACTAGTACGAAGAGATAAAGTGCCTGGCTGCCACCTACGAAGCTGATAAATGCATTGGAAATCACGATTCCGATCTGGGATTTCGATACAACCCAGGAGAACAGGGACGCCGCCGCGATGATGAAATTGACCATTGTCGATGTTTTCAGGGAATTGATCAGGATCTTCGGTAAATCTTTTACTTTCAGTTCTTTCAATGCAAAACCCAGAATCAGCGCATAAACAATGCCGACCGCTGCGGATTCGGTTGGTGTAAAGATACCGCCATAAATACCGCCTAGAATCAGAACCGGAAGTCCCAGAGCGCCCAGCGCTTTCCAGAACAATTTCATGGATTCTTTAAAATCAAACTTCATCGTCTTCGCATGTTTCAGAACCTCCGGATTCCTGTATGCGAATACGACATTGACTAACGATAACGCCAGTGCGATAACAAGTCCCGGGACAACCCCTGCCATAAACATTGCCGGAATTGAAAGATTCATTGTAACTCCATAAATAATCATGGGAATACTCGGAGGAATGATTGGTCCCAATGCACCTGCCGATGCAACTAACCCCGCGCTCGTTTCTCTGGAATAACCTGCCTTCAGCATAGAAGGAAGCATAATTGAACCAATCGCTGCTACCGTCGCCGGACCGGAGCCCGTCAGCGCTGCAAAGATCGCACAACTGAATACGGTTACAATTCCAAGTCCGCCCGGAAGCCAGCCTAAAATACTCTTCGCCCAATCGGTCAGACGTTTGGAAATACCACCGAAATCCATCAGGTTTCCTACCAATATAAACAGTGGGACTGCAAGCAGTGTGAAGGAGTTAAGACCGTAAATCAGCCGCTGTGCGACTACCAGCATACTTCCTCCCGTTGTCGCCAGATATGCCATTCCGGCAGAAAGGATTGCAAATGCAACCGGAATGCCTAAAAGCATCAGACCAAATAATACTACTAATACAAGTGTCATAATACCGGTTTATCCTCCTTTCTCTCTGTCGCTGATACGATCATCGCAATCGCTACAAATGCCTGAAACATCAGAAGGATTCCGCCGACTGCCACGGAGGAATTGATACACCACATCGGGACAGAAAGCGCGGTGCTCAAGTTGGTTCTGGAGCTGTACGCAAGCTTTAAGCCTGCGTACAGCATTACGGTTCCATCAAAAAAGATAACTAATTCAATGATAATATCGACAATTTTTCGAAGCGTTCCATGCATCAGATCCAGGATTGCTGTTACTGTAGCATGTCCGCTTCCCTCAATCAACAAGGAAGCACCCAGCATATGCATCCAGATAAAACAGTACCGGGCAAGTTCTTCGCTCCATGACAGTGAATTATTCAGAATGAAGCGGAAAAACACCTGTGCCACACAGGCAACAATCAGGACAATAAAGATCACCATTCCTATGTAACTGACGCACTTATTAATTATGTCTGAAACCTGCTCTAATTTTTTCATGCTGTCAAACCCTCTTTCTGCAATCACCCCTCCGTGCCGGTCAGGGATTTAATCTGATCCACCCACTCAGAACCGATGTAGGATTCCATCTCGTCATAGCACGGCTGTACGGCACTCTGGAATGCCTCTGTATCTACATCCTCAGAGGATACAATCGTCATGCCCTGAGACGTCAGATCTGACTCCATCTTTTCAGCGGTTGCATCGTTGTTTTCACGTGTTTCTTTGGCTGCTTCCTGTGCTGCTTCTTTTAAGATCGCCTGATCTTCCTCAGATAAGGACTCATATACGCTGGTAGAAATACATACCGGAAGTGGAGAATAGAACAGGTTTACATTATCAATGTATTTGCAGATATCCGGGAAACCGTTGGTATATAATACGCTTAACGGTGCATCACAGCCATCTACGGTACCCTGCTGCAGAGCAGTTAAAAGCTCGCCCCATGCCATCGGGGTTGCATTTACACCCAGCGCCTTATAAGCAGATAGGTAAATCTTTGTCTCCATGCAGCGGATCTTCAGTCCATTCAAATCGGACGGTGCTTTGATTTCTTTGTCCTTTGTACACAACTGACGGAATCCGCCCTCAGAAAATGCAAGACATGTAACGCCTGTTCCGTCCATATTGTCGATCAGGGACTGACCGAAATCGCCGTCTACGATCTCACGTGCCTGTGCCAAATCGCTAAAAATGAACGGAAGATCCAATGCACCGTTTGCCGATACATAAGAAGAAACATATGCATTCGTCATGACTGCCATGTCGCATGTTCCGGTCTGCATGCCTTCCCACATCTCCGGCTCGGAACCAAGCTGACTGCTCGCATACAGGTTGACCGCAATTCTGCCCTCGGATTTTTCTTCCACGATCTCTTTGAATTTGGTTGCTGTAAAGTGATACGGATCATCTGCGTTTGCTGCGGTCGTATAACCGATGCTGAGTGTTGTCTCGGCATTCGGGTTAGCGGTGTTCTCGACTGCCGCCTGTGTTCCTGCCGCCGCTGCCTGTGTGGTACCACCTGCCTGTCCGCCGCCGCACGCTGTCATGCTGAGCGCTGTCACTGCTGCTAATGCCCCTGCCAATACTCTGTCTTTCCTCATAATGTAAAATCCTCCTTCTAAAAAATGTGCATTTATATAAATTTATCTGCATACCACTTCTTCCGGTACCTTCTGGACCATGTCCCGTATCTGTGCTTCCGCAATCCCACAGGTCAGCATCACGGCGATAAACCGTTTCAATTCCGAAACGGGTGTCGGCGCCCCTTTCTGCCCTCGGTCCGTTGCCAGATATACGTGTCCACTTCCAACGGTCCGAATCGTCTCTGCCATCTCTTCCGGCATCACACTTTTCTGTGCCAGATTAAACCAGTTCTTCTCAATCACAACCCCCAGCTTCGCCAGTTCCGCCTGATCGTCTCTTCCTATCCTCGTCCTTGGAAACTCTGGATGTGTCAAAATCATATTGACCCCCCGTTTCCGTCCTTCCCTGCATAAAATCAGGGATTCCTCCGGGCTGATATGTCCTGTTGCCAGAAATGCGTCTTTTTCCTTGATAGCATCCATGATGTCGTAGACGCATTCTTTTAATGTTCCATCCTGTTCCAGAATGGTAATACCCCTACGGTCGAAGAAATCTCCCTCCATGTTTCCGAATACTAGGCTGTTTTTCGCATCCCGGGTCGGCATCCATACAATTTTTGCCCCCGCCCGCAATGCATTTTTCACCGCGTATACATTCAAGCCGCCCGCCGGGCAGTTGAGGCAGAGCCCGCCATACGCTTTCGCCTTACAGCCGCTGTAGCGGTTGATCAGTTCTGCCCGCAAAGCCGTTGATTCATAATGACTTTTCAGCATCACTCCCGCCATTCCTGCCGCGTCTGCCTCCCGGATCAACTGGAATCCATCCAATTCTCTCGGAAAAACAGAGGGCGATGAATGTACATGTAAATCGTACGCACCTTTCAGAAGCTCTTCCGCTTTTTTATTTGCGTCAAGTTCAGTCATAATTCTTCTGTCTACACCCTTTCCGTTTGATAGACTCTTTGAAAGTATTCCGCGGTTTTCTTTCTTTATCCCCATTCTAACACCGGGCATTTGTCTCTGTAAAACAAGTATTCACAGAGTTGACACAATACCCAGCTTGTTTTCTGCCCTTTCCTTCTGTTTTTGCATTTGTTTCTGTTAATTTTTAAAGCTGTCACTTTTTATGCGGGCAGGTTTCTTCCCCCGCAAATTTCCCTCCGTCCCTTGAATCTACAAGAAAAATACAGTATAATGAAAGTTAAACACGGTCTGCACACTGCAGGGCAGTCCGCATGAGAAAGTTTATTTTGCAAAATAAGGAGTTTACTGAGATGAATTTAACCACTGTAAGAGAAATTTACCGTTCCAGAGAGACGTATCTGGACAAAGAAGTTCAGATCGGCGGCTGGGTACGAAGCGTGCGCGGTTCCAAGAACTTTGGCTTCATCGTTGTGAGCGATGGCAGCTACTTTGAGACGCTTCAGGTTGTTTACCATGATACAATGCCGAACTTTGCAGAGATCTCCAAGTTAAACGTAGGCGCATCCATTATCGTAAAAGGTACCCTGGTTGCGACCCCGGAGGCAAAGCAGCCGTTCGAGATTCAGGCGACCGAGGTAGCCGTTGAGGGACCGTCCGCTTCGGATTATCCGCTTCAGAAGAAACGCCACAGCCTTGAGTATCTGCGTACCATCTCCCACCTGCGTCCGAGAACTAACACCTTCCAGGCTGTGTTCCGTGTACGTTCCCTGGCAGCTTACGCGATCCATCAGTATTTCCAGGAGCGCGATTTCGTGTATGTCCACACTCCACTGATTACCGCAAGTGACTGCGAGGGCGCCGGTGAGATGTTCCAGGTTACCACGATGGATCTGAACAATGTTCCGAAAAAGGACGACGGCACGGTTGACTACTCTCAGGATTTCTTCGGAAAACCGACCAACTTAACCGTCAGCGGTCAGTTAAACGGCGAGACCTACGCGATGGCATTCCGCAATATCTACACCTTCGGACCGACCTTCCGCGCAGAGAACTCCAACACGACCCGTCATGCAGCTGAGTTCTGGATGATTGAGCCGGAGATGGCATTTGCGGATCTGAACGACAACATGGAAGTTGCCGAGGATATGTTAAAATATGTCATCCGCTACGTCTTAGAGCACGCACCGGAAGAGATGAATTTCTTCAACCAGTTCATCGACAAGGGACTCCTTGACCGCTTAAACCACGTATTAAATTCCGAGTTCGGTCATGTAACCTACACCGAGGCTGTCCGCATCCTCGAAGAGCACAACGACGAATTCGACTACAAGGTATTCTGGGGCTGTGACTTACAGACCGAGCATGAGCGCTACTTAACCGAGAAGATCTTCCAGAAACCGGTCTTCGTTACCGATTATCCGAAAGAGATCAAGGCATTCTACATGAAGATGAACGAGGACGGCAAGACCGTTGCAGCGATGGACTGTCTCGTACCGGGCATCGGCGAGATCATCGGCGGCAGCCAGCGTGAGGACAGCTTAGAGAAGTTAGAGGCGCGTATGGACGAGCTTGGACTCAAAAAGGAGGACTACGATTTCTATCTGGATCTGCGTAAATACGGTTCCGCAAGACACTCCGGATTTGGTCTTGGATTCGAGCGCTGCGTGATGTACTTAACCGGCGTTTCCAACATCCGCGATGTCATCCCGTTCCCGAGAACCGTAAACAACTGTGAACTGTAAACAATAAGCAACTATGGGGCTGTCGCAAATACTGGAATCTGCTTTCTGCTATTTGCAGCAGTCCCTTTTCTATTATTATTTCAATATGTACATACGGAGTGACAGACTCCTGAAAGGGGGAGAGAATGTGAAATTTATCCATACCGGCGATATCCACTGGGGCATGTCCCCGGACAGCGACAAGCCTTGGAGCCGGGAGCGCAGCCGCGATATCCGCGATACGTTTACCGCCATCATCGCCAAGGCAAAGGAGCTGCGCGTGGACTGCCTGTTCATCGCGGGGGATCTGTTCCACCGCCAGCCGCTGCTGCGCGACCTGAAAGAGGTCAATTACCTGTTTTCCACGATCCCGCAGACACAGGTTGTCATCATCGCGGGCAATCACGACCGGATCCGCAAAAATTCCGCTGTTTTAAGCTTTTCCTGGGCTTCCAACGTGACGTTTCTGGAAAGTGAGGATGTCTCATCCGTCTATTTTGAGGATATCAACACCGAGGTGACCGGCTTTTCTTACTATACTGCGGAGATCCCGGAGCCGCGCCTCGATGCTCTTGAAGCGCCGGAGGATGGAAAAATCCACATTCTGCTGGGGCACGGCGGCGACGCGAACCACGTCCCGATCGACCGGGCGGCGCTGGCTTCCTCCGGATTTTCGTATATCGCACTGGGGCACATCCACAGGCCAGAGATCCTACTGGACAAAAAGATGGCATACTGCGGTTCCCCGGAGCCGCTTGATAAGACCGAGACCGGCAGGCACGGCATCCTTTACGGCGAGATCGACCCGGAAAGCTGTCAGGTAACGACACTGGACTTTATTCCGATGGCGAAGCTCCGCTACATCCCGCTCATCGTCCGCGTCACGCCGGATACGACCAACACGGAGCTGTACTTAAAAATCGCCCATGAGATCGAACAGCGCGGCAATGACAATATTTTCCGCTTCAAGGTGCAGGGCATGCGCGATCCCGATATTTCCTTCGATCTGGACGCCTTAAAGCTGCGTTTCCGCATCGCGGATATCATCGATGAGACGGAACCGCAATACGATTTTTCCGCCCTGTTTGCCGAGCATCCAAGCGATATGATCGGCTTTTACATCCAGGCACTGAAAAAACCGGACATGAGTCCGGTGGAGAAAAAGGCGCTGTTTTACGGCATCCACGCCCTGCTTCTCACCACCGATGAAAGGAGTTAGCTTCCATGCGTTTTCTTGATCTTTATATCAGTGGGTTTGGAAAATTTCATGACACAGCCGTCTCCTTTGAGGACGGGTTAAACGTCATTTACGGTAAAAATGAAGCCGGCAAATCCACGATCCACACCTTTATCCGCGGCATGCTCTTCGGCATCGAGCGTCAGAGGGGGCGCGCCGCCAGAAACGACATCTACAGCAAATATGAGCCGTGGGAAAACAGCGGCACCTACGAGGGGCAGCTCCGGCTTGAATCCGACGACGGCACCATTTACCGGATCGAGCGCTCGTTCCAGAAAAACAAGAAGGAATTTACCGTCATCAACGAGACGACCGGACGCGAGGAACCGGACGGCCGCGCCGTATTGCAGGAAATTTTGGGCGGCATGAGTGAAACCATGTACAACAACACCATCAGCATCAGCCAGTTAAAGAGTGCGACCGATGAAGGTATGGTTTCGGAACTGAAAAACTATATTGCTAACATGAATACCTCTGGCAATATGGCGCTCAATATCACTAAGGCGACCGCCTATCTGAAAAATCAGCGCAAACAATTTGAATCCCAGTTAAGCCCGGAGGCTTCGGTCAACTATACCTCCCTTCTTAGCGAGATCCGCGCGCTGGAACGCGAGCTTTCTTCGCCAAAATATGAGAATCAGTTACAGGAATACTCAAAGCTGCGTGACTCGGTTCGAAATGAACTGGAACATCAGAAAATAGAAAAAGAAGATTTATCCGACCGGCTGCAGAAGAGCCGTCAGGTACTGGATGAGTTTTCCTTTACGGATGAGGCGTCCATCGAGGCGTACCGCAGTCAGGCTGAAACACTCTACCAGGACTATCAGCATGCACAGGTGTCTTCCTCCAGCAAGGGATCCCGGTTTTTCCAGGTGTTTTTCTTTATCGCAGCGGCGATCTGCGCCATCTGCGCCGCATACTGCGGATATCTGGCGTTCTTCCCGCTTCCGTCCCCGTGGCTGGGAGCTGGTCCCACCGCCCTCATATTTGGCGTCGCCGCTCTTGTGCTTCTCATGCTGGGAATCTGCGTCACACGGCACCGGAGCCGCCGCAGGCAGGAGGCGGAGAAAAGTGCCTCTGTTTTATCGGAGATTTTGAGCCGCCACCTGGGCGAATCCGAGATTTCGGATGAATCCATGAAGCTTTTGTCCCAGCGGCTGGACCGCTTCATCACGCTCTGCCACGCCGTTACAAACTCGGAGGATTCACTGGTAAAACGTTCCGAACAGATCTCGGCGCTGATGGCAAAGCAGAATGACTGCAGCCTTGTCATCGAGGAACAACAGCGCGTCCAGTGGGAGTTAGAGAAAAAGCTGGAGCACCTATCCGCCTGCAAAGACCGGGCAGCGGCGCTCAAACACATTTTAAATGAAAATGAGCGCATCCATCAGGAGATCGCCTCTGTGGATCTGGCGCTTGATACCTTAAAAGAGCTTTCCACCACCATCCGGGATTCTTTCGGTCTGTACTTAAATAAGACTGCGTCCGACCTGATCGCCGGAATTACCGGCGGAATTTATTCCAGCATCAGCATCGATGAGAACCTGAATGCGTTTTTAAACACCCGCCGGAAGCTGATCCCGCTTGAACAGGTCAGCAGCGGCACCGCCGACCAGATCTACCTGGCGCTGCGCCTCGCCGCCGCCCACTTTATCCAGGGCGATGCGGACCGCCTGCCGCTCATCTTTGACGACAGCTTCGTCCTCTACGACGACGAGCGCCTGAGAACCGTCCTCAAATGGCTGCCAACCGCCTATTCCGGGCAGATTCTTGTATTTACTTGTCATGAGAGGGAGATGCGGGTGCTGAAGGAAGAAGGAGCTGCGGTGCATGAAGTGCGGTTGTAGGACTCCTTTCATACATAACCGTGACATTGCCTGTTTCCTATGACATTAAAAAGAACGCCATTTTCTGACATGTATTGGTCCGGAAATGACGTTCTTTTTGTTTCTATTTTAAAGGTCTATTTTTAGTCCCGTATTCCCGCCCGATACTTCGCCAGCAGCTTATTGATACGTCCAGTCGGATTTAACAGCTCGCTTAAGGAGGCATCGTGGTTCAGGTTATCGATGATGAGCGCGATGTATTTGCTCATATCGACGCTGATATAGTACGGTCTGGAGAGAAGCTCCGGTGTCTGGTATACCAGGTTGGTGGTCAGGACGCGGTCGATCAGACCGTTCTCATAGTACTCGTCAAACTTCTGCAGTCCGTTGGTAAACAGACCGAAGGTCGCACATACGAATACCTTTCTCGCCTTGCGGCTCTTTAATTCCTTCGCTACATCTAACATGCTCTCGCCAGAGGAGATCATATCATCGATGATCAGGACATCCTTGCCCTCTACGCTGGATCCCAAGAACTCATGAGCAACGATCGGGTTGCGTCCGTTGACGATCCTGGTGTAATCGCGGCGTTTGTAGAACATACCCATGTCGAGTCCCAGCACGTTGGAGAAGAAGACAGCGCGGGACATACCGCCCTCATCCGGGCTGATGACCATCATGTGATCGCTGTCGATCTCCAGCTCTTTCTCATTTTTCAGCAGATATTTGATAAACTGGTAAATCGGCTGAACGGTCTCAAAACCCTTGAGCGGAATTGCGTTCTGGACACGCGGATCGTGTGCATCAAAGGTAATGATATTCTCAACGCCCATATCTACCAGCTCTTCCAGTGCCAGCGCGCAGTCTAAGGACTCACGGCCGGAGCGCTTATGCTGGCGGCTCTCATACAGGAACGGCATGATTACGTTGATACGGCGTGCCTTTCCACCTGCTGCCGCAATGACACGTTTCAGATCCTGATAATGATCATCCGGGGACATATGGTTTACCATGCCGCACAGAGAATATGTCTGGCTGTAGTTGCAGACATCCACGATCAGATACAGATCATCGCCGCGCACCGACGCCTTGATCTCGCCCTTTGCCTCGCCGGAACCAAATCTCGGTGTGTTTGCCCCGATGATGTAGGAGTCTCTCTGATAACCTGAAAATGCGATCGACGTCTTGTGCTCGCTTTCGCGCTCATTTCTCCAGTCCACCAGATATTTGTCTACCTTGCCTACCAGTTCCTCACATCCCTTTAATGGAATCAGTCCCAGCGGACCTACCGGTATCGTCTCAATGATTTTCTCTTCGTACAGCATTTTCCATTTTCCTCCAGCCTGTTTACTCTCTGTTAATTCGTTTTTTTTGCATATGTTAGCGCATTCTAACGTCTCTTTTATATCATTATGTCCCTTATAAGTCAACCCATTACCGGTTTTCCAGCTTTTTTCGTATCCGGATATCCTCGCCGTAGAGCGGAATGATCTGATACTGGCTTATGATCCGTGACATGACGCGGTCGGTAAACTCGTCGCGCATCTCATTGACCGGCAGATTGGTGGAAATGATCGTGCCTTTCTTCCGGTTTAAGCGCTCGTTGACCACATAGAAGAGCTGGGAAGTCGTAAACGTATTCACCAGTTCCGTCCCCAGATCGTCGATGATCAGCAGATCGCACTCTAATAAATACTGGGATCGGTCGCGGTCCTCATCGGTCGCATCATTTGCGAAGCGGTCCCTTGAAAATATCTCATACATCTCCACCGCTGGAAGATACACGACGCTGAAACAGCGCTCAATCAGCTCTTTCGCGATGCAGTTGCTTAAAAACGTCTTTCCAAGCCCCGTTTTTCCGGTAAATAAGATATTTCCCTTTTCTTCTTTAAATCCATCCACATAGCGGTGGCAGAACGCCGTCACCTGCTCCATATACGCGCGGGCAGTCTTGCCGCTACGCGGATCGATCTTCGTGTCATCAAAATAATCATAAGAAAAATGAGAAAAATTCTCCCGCTCCAGCACTTCCCGGATATTCGACTGGGCGTATAACAGATCGATCTCCCGCTGACGAAAACAGTGGCATTTTTTGCCGTCTTTGTACCCGGTATCCTTACAGTCCGGACAATTATACTGCATCTCCAGATAGTCCGCCGGATAGCCGTAGGCGCTCATCAGCACCTGGCGCTGCTCTTTCAGGTCTGCAATTGTCTCTCGCAGACGTTTCACCGCGTCCGCATCGCCCGCCAGAAGCTCTTTCGCGCTCTTGACCGCTGCAGCGGCGATCGCGTCGTTCATCTCCCGGACCGCCGGTATTTTCTCATAGACCTCGTCAACCCGCGCGTCCAGCTCATGTTTCTTCTGAAGCTGTGTCCGGTTATAGACACGCATGATCGATTCATACTGCGAATTACTGAGTGCCATCGTCCCCTCCTGTCTTCTGCGCTCCGTTTATCATGCTCCATACCATCTCGTCGTAATCATATCCGTGTTCCTCCAGATTGTGGAACCGGTTGGAAGAACGGCTGCTGCCGGCAGACGCCTGCCGGCGCTTCGCCTCGCCTTCTTCCTTCCGTTTTTTATCTAGCTCTGACACATCCCGGAAGCTCTTGACGCCGGCATTTTTCCAGTCCCGCAAGATCTTGTCTGCATAGTCAAACGACGGTTTATGTATCTGGCGGATCGTGCGGCTGCATGCCTCGACGATCAGCTCCCGCGTGAAACCGTACTCCCAGAACCATTTTTCAATAAATTCACTCTCAACCTCCGCCGGGCTCCGGTTCGAAAGCCCCATCGCCCGCATAACCGCGAATGCCCCCTTCGTGTAGCCCCTGCCGCTCGCTTTCGCCTGTTCCACATCCTTGATGCCGCGCTTATGCCAGCCAAGCGCCACCTTTTCCATATAGCGCAGGCTGGTGTGGTGGTTCTGCACGCAGTACTCAATCAGGTATTCCAGCAATTCCCCGGAAAATCCCAGATTCGAATAGAGATTTCCAAGAATCTGGCAGTCCGTCGGTGTGAGCAGCTTGTTTAAATACTGCTGGGCAATATAAATAAGCTGCTTAAACGACTCATCCGAGGTCAGACGTGACATATCGCAGGCTGCGGCTTCCCGGGCGGCAGTTTTGGCAGATGGCGCAAAAGAACCAGCGCCTGCCAGGGATTCCGTTGAAGCAAAAACCGGTGAAATTTGCTGTCCTGGCGTCTCCTGAAACGATCTCTGTGCCTCTTCACCGACTTCCGTTCCCAGCACCCCGACTCTCTGCCAGTATGCCAGCGCGCGCTGCACGTCCGCCTCCGTGTGGTTGAGCGCGTCCGCGATCTGTCCGATCGAGACTTCCTCCTGCTGGTGGCGGAGCAGGTACAGATATACCTTCACATATTCTCCACTGGCTCCCGCCATATATGTATCAATAAATACGTCCGGAACCGGCGTCGCGCCCACCGCCAGCCGGTTTTTGAGTCCTATTCCCATCTTCTAACTTCCCTCTTAGCCATTCTGTGTCCTCACATTTCCTGTTACCATTTATGTATCAGCAGCCTGCGGCTGTGTGAAGCATTCAAACTGCTGTATTTTACTTTTATTTTAAAATATTCTCTATTTGTTCCATCTAAATCTTCCTGTTTTCTTATTTTTCCACCGTTTTTATTTTGTTTCCGGACTTTTCCACAGTTTTGCTCCGGACAAGACAATTTTCATCCATTTATCACAGGCTCACTGCGTCTGTTCCTATCATAACATACCTTTTTTTAAAAAGAAATACTCCTAATTATGGTTCGCGACCGACACTTTTAGACCGATTTTTCCACTATTTTGATTGTGGATAATGTGGATAATGTGGAAAAAGCCTTCAAGAATCCTCAAAAAACAACCCTGCCCCCGACAAAATCCTTATTTTATCAACATTTTCGGCATTTCGCCATTTTCACATTTAGGCGCAAAAAATCCACATAGTTCCTTTACATAATATGTTGAAAACTATGTGGATAATGTGGATAACTATATGTACTCTGGGAGTGCATCTATTTCGCAAGGAGGTTTTCCCCTACATTTACAACGTCTCCGGCGCCCATGGTTATCAGCAGGTCACCCTGTGCACAATGTTCCATGACAAATTTTTCTATTTCATCGAACGTCGGCAGATACCAGGCTTCTTTTCCTTTTTCTTTTAGAAGCTTCACGATATCCTCCGAGCTGATGCCCAGTGTGTCGGTCTCGCGCGCCGCGTAGATATCCGCCAGAATGACTTTATCTGCCAGTGAGAGCGCCTCGGCAAACTGCGGCAGAAATGCCTTCGTCCGCGTGTAGGTGTGCGGCTGGAAGATGCACCAGAGTGTCTTGTGTGGATAGTTCTGCGCCGTCTTTAAGGTAGCCTCGATCTCATGCGGATGATGCGCATAGTCGTCGATGATGGTAAATCCATTTACCTCACCCTTCTTTTCGAACCGGCGGTTGGTTCCGGTAAAATGTGCCAGTCCCACGCGGATGGCGTCCATGGAGATGCCATTTTCCAGGGAAACTGCAATAGCTGCCAGCGCATTATATACATTGTGCTCACCTGCCACACCGAGCGTCAGGCGCTCTTTCTTCTCGCCGCCGATATAAAGGTCGAAGGACGGATGCGCGTAAGCGTCATACTGGATATCACCAGCGCTGTAATCGTTGCCGCGGCTGTGACCGAAAGTAATGACCTTGCCTTTTACCGCTTCTATGATCTCCTGATAGTTCTCGATATCGCCGTTGATGACAACCGCGCCCTGAGCCGGTACGCGCTCGGCAAACAGCTTGAAGGAGCGGCGGATATCCGCCAGATCCTTGAAGAAATCGAGATGATCTTCTTCTATATTAAGGATGACCGCCATCGTCGGGTAAAAGGATAGGAAGCTGTTGGTATACTCACACGCCTCTGTCACGAAAAATTCCGGTCCGCCGACACGGATGTTGCCGCCGATCGCCGGAAGAATGCCGCCGACCGAGATCGTCGGGTCATTTTTCGCCTGCAAGAAAATCTCCGTTACCATTGAAGTGGTCGTCGTCTTGCCGTGGGTTCCAGCAATCGCGATCGCATTTTTATAGTTCCGCATCATCTCGCCCAAGAGCTCTGCACGGGTCAGCATCGGAATGCCGCGCCGTTTTACTTCCCGAAATTCCGGGTTATCCGGGTGAATCGCTGCGGTATAGACAACCACGTCGATGCCATCCTGGATGTTCTCCGCTCTCTGTCCGATATATATCTTCGCGCCGCGCGCCTCCAGGTTATCGGTCAGCTCCGAACGGTGTGCGTCCGAGCCGGACACAGTGAATCCCTCGTCCATCAAAATCTCTGCCAGTCCACTCATGCTGATACCGCCGATTCCGATGAAATGGACGGATTCTGGTTTATTAAAATCAATCTGATATACATTCTCACTCATATTTGTGCATTCCTTCCCCGCCGCAGGCGGTTTTTGTTTTCGCAGACGCCATAGAAAAACGATATGGAACCGCGAGGCATTGTGTTTTCACGTCCTTTTAATTTAACTTCTTTTACATGAAATTGTCAATATAAGGCAAAAAAAAATAAAAGATACACGCCAGCCATCGCACTGCGATCCGTCTGTAACGTGCATCTTTTATATCATTTAAGTTATGTCTTTTTCTTAGCGTCCCGTTGCCAGACACTTGCCGAACAGCATGGTTTTATAACGGTTTAACGCCGCCAGAAGAATGCTTCCCAGCACGCCGATTGCCAGCACCTCGCCGATCCCGACGGTCAGCATCATGAACGGAATCAGATCCTCAGAGCCGTATGCAAACCGGAGCACCCACGGTACAATGATCGTGTTGGCCAGGATCGGCGGTACACATACTAAAACCTTGCTTCTGCGAAGCGCATAGGAGCCGACAGCACCGATCAGGGTTGCCAGGCTGCCAAATACGATGTCCAGTCCGGCTGCGCCGCAGAACAGGTTAGATAAAAAGCATCCGACAAAGAGTCCCGGGATCGCTGCCGGGGTAAAGAACGGCAGGATGCAGAGTGCTTCCGAAATACGGAACTGCACCGGTCCGAAGCTGATCGGTTGGAATGCCATCGTCAGCGCTACGTAGATGGCCGCGATCGCCGCACCATACGCCAGAAAATACGTGTTTTTCAGGTTGTTTTCTTTCATATTCAATTCTCCTTTAGTTTTGTTTTACGAGTGGAAGGTCACGAACACTCGATTCATTTTACGCCGGAAATCGGCGGCAGCCCTGTAAGACCTTGTTTTTGCGGGCTTTGCAACGGGTATGAGTATAACATAGAGCAGATAGAAATACAAGTTTTCTTTTCGCTTATCGCCACTGCAAGTTCTGCCACTGGCCACACGGAACACGGGCAAAAATTTTTTCTCTATTTCTCTATCACTCTGCCATAAAAAAGCACTTTCCCTTTCTTTCTATCTCCTGTATAATAGAATCCACATGATTTTGTGCCGGATGCTGCACAGACAGTTGAATCATTCGGGAGATATTGCATTTGCACATTTGACTCAGCTCCCCGACACTCGTCAACCCCATTTCATCATCACAAAGGAAGTATGTATTTTATGAAAGCACTCTATGAACGCTGGACAGCCATCAGCCTGCCTAAACGAATTCTGGGCGGCATGATTCTCGGCGCTGTTCTGGGAATGATGATTCCGCAGGCAGTCGGACTCTCAATCCTTGGAAATCTATTTGTCAACGCATTAAAGGGCATCGCGCCCCTGCTCGTATTTTTCCTTGTTATCAGTTCCCTCTGCCAGGCAAAGCAGAGCCACGGCGGCATCATCCGCACCGTTATCTGCCTTTACCTGTTCAACACACTGCTCGGCGCTGTGATCGCGGTCGTCGCAAGTAAACTGTTCCCGATCACCCTGACACTTGCACAGGCTGCAGAAGAAACCTCTGCCCCGCAGGGAATCGCAGAAGTCCTGCAGACACTTTTATTAAATGTCGTAAAGAACCCGATCACCTCCATCGCAGAGGCAAACTACATCGGTATCCTGGCGTGGGCGGTTCTCTTCGGCGTGGCGATGCGCGGCGCCAGCGAACGCACGAAAGAAATTATGGACAATTTTGCGGCGGCACTGTCCAAGGTTGTTACCTGGATCATCAACTTTGCCCCGTTCGGTATTCTCGGACTTGTGTTTGACACTGTATCCACCAACGGTTTACAGGTATTTACCGAATATGGACGGCTTCTCGCCGTGCTGGTTGGCTCGATGCTGTTTATCTACTTCGTAACCAACCCGATTCTCGTATACTGGTGCATCCACCAAAACCCGTTCCCGCTGATTTTCAAGTGTCTGAAACGAAGCGCGGTCACCGCCTTCTTTACCCGGAGCTCAGCGGCAAATATCCCGATCAACATGGAAGTCTGCGAGGAAATGGGACTGGACAAAAATACCTACTCTGTTACCATCCCGCTCGGTGCGACCATCAATATGAACGGTGCGGCTGTTACCATCACCGTCATGACGCTGGCGGCAGCCAATACGCTGGGAATTCCGGTGGATATTCCGACCGCCATCATTTTAAGCGTCCTGTCGGCACTTTCCGCCTGCGGCGCATCCGGTGTTGCCGGTGGTTCCCTGCTCTTAATTCCGCTTGCCTGCTCTCTGTTTGGCATCTCAAGCGATATCGCCATGCAGGTCATCGGTGTCGGATTTATCATCGGCGTGGTGCAGGATTCCGTCGAGACAGCACTCAACTCTTCCTGTGATCTTCTGCTTTCCGCAGCGGCACAGTTTAGGGAGTGGAGAAAAGAAGGACGGGAGATTACCTATTAAAATTATATTATATGCATATTGAAATCAATTTTTCCATATGCTATAATGCCAATAGGCAAACGAATGACAGTACTCACAGAGTACACAAAAAGCCCCCGGTGTGTGCTGACACCGGGGGCTCGCCTTTTTTGAAAAGGAGGCTTAAACCTTTGCTACCTACTCATCTCCATCCAGCCACTTACAAATATAGTAAGCCACAATGCTGGCTATCACAGAGAGCACGAATGACAGTATTCCTCCCACACAGTACACCCCCTTTCCGCACCTGTCTAGGGGTGGTAGCTGTATCAGTATAACACAGAAATTAATCACTCGCACTATATTTGTGCTTCTGCATCTTTTTTAATTGCATTTTAAAAGCGGCTTGATTTTTTCCAGCCGCTTTTATCTTATTTATTCTTCTTATAGATAATCCACAACCCCCGCAATAACAATTCATCATCTAATTCTATCTGATGCCGACACAGCGGAATGATTTTTCTGGCAAGACCGCCGGTGGCTACAACGGTGGCTTTCTGGTCGAGTTCCTCTTCAATCCGGTCGATCATGCCATCTATGCAGGTGGCGTTTCCATAGAGGATTCCACTCTGCATACACTCAACGGTATTCTTGCCAATCAGGTGCTTTGGCAGGTCAAGGCTGATGCGCGGAAGCTGGGCGGTCCGGCTGGTCAGGGAATTCATCGATACACCTATTCCCGGCAGAATCATACCGCCGATGTACTGCTTGTTCTCATTCACCACACAGATGGTGGTTGCCGTTCCCATATCGATCAGAATAAGCGGCACCGGATACCGATTGATTCCCGCGACGGCACCGACGATCAGATCGGTACCGACGGAGGACGGATTGTCCATCAGCACTTCCAGACCGATATTCATATCCACATTGACGACCAGAGCTTCCTGCCCCGTCACCTTGCGGATCGCCTCCCGCATCAGGGAGGTAACCGGCGGTACTACCGAACCGATGATCGCACCGGTGATCTCACTTACCTTGATTTCCCGCAGCTCCAGCACCATTTTCAGGGAAATCGCATAGTCAAGCTCTGTTTTCCCGCTGTCTGTCGCCATCCGCTCGGTAAAGAGGATTTCCCCATCCGCAATACAACCGAGAACCACATTCGTATTTCCGATATCCAATGCCAAAATCATACTGTCTTACCCCCTGCTTTTTTCCAGAGCCGGTACAAATTTTGCCCGGTAAAGCGCTGCGCCGACTGCACCGGTGATGATTGTGGACGATACCATCTCGCATACTGCATTGATTCCTACGAAACCGCATACGAACAGGATGATATTTTTTCCGCCGATCAGCCCCTGCATATATTCTGTATTGCCAAACAGAACGACTAAAGCCGTCATAAAGAAAACTGTATTTAAAAACGCGGAACAGAATCCGGTTACCAGACTTGCCATGTAGGCATCCGTTCTGCGGCGTACAAACTGGAAAATGTAGCCTAACAGAAGACCGTCCAGCATACGTGGAACGAATCTCTGCACAAATGCCAGAAACGGGTTAATGCTGAAAAGCATCGCGCCCATCGCACTGCTGCCGCCGATGCCGATGCACTGTAAAAAGCTGGTCATGCCGAACACCGCACCGATCGCTGCGCCGCCTGCCGGTCCCAGCGTGATCGCCGCGATCGCAACCGGAATCACATTAAATGTAATCGCCAGCGGCCCAATATTCAGATATCCGAGGGGAGTGTACGCCATCAGCAGAAGAATGCCGGTCATAAGACCTAAGATGACAAGTTTAGATGTGTTGTTTGTTGTGTTCATGAAATTTTCCTCCTTGTTATTATTCCCGTTCGAAAAACCTGCTGCACCTTTTATTCACCAGACTGCCGCTTACCTGCGCCAATATCATGTGCATAAAATCCTTACAAATTCCGTTCTTTCCGGCGATACCATCCAGAAAAGCTGCGAGCCAGGGCATTTTAATTCCCCGTCTCTTCCGGTATGATTCTCCATCTCAGATACAGATCCGTATGCAGATACGCACATTCCGGCAGAAGTTTCTTCTGCCGCTTTCCGCGGATTTGCTGCCAGCACGTTCAGTGCCTGTTTTCTATGGGATACAATACAACTGCTGCCGCCTGTCCCTGTTCACATCCAGTGAAAACCAGGCCAGTCAGCAGACACTTCCACACTATATCACATCACTTTTCAACATACAACCAACAATTCTACCAGAATATGTACTGTTTTTTATTGTCTTTTCACAAAATACATGTTTCTTTCCCCTCCTGTTATATGCGCTTACCAAAGAATCTGGCAGAGAACGGAAGCCAAAAATGGTTTACAATTTTTCCTCCAGATGCTATGCTGTTCAAAAATGACCCAGAAAACCAGAGTACAAACCGAAAGGATATATATTATGTTAACTGGAAAAACGATTATTTTGGGAGTAACCGGCGGAATCGCCGCATACAAGGCGGCGAACCTTGCCAGCCTTTTAAAGAAACAGCACGCGGATGTACACGTGATTATGACTAAAAATGCGCTGGAATTTATCACACCGCTTACCTTTGAGACCCTGACCGTCAATAAATGCCTGACGGACACCTTTGACCGGAATTTTAAATTTGAAGTGGAACACATCGAGCTGGCGAAAAAAGCTGATCTCGCGATCATCGCCCCGGCGACTGCCAATGTCTGCGCCAAACTGGCACACGGACTTGCCGATGATATGCTGACGACCACGCTCTTAGCCTGCCAGTGCCCGCGCATCATTGCTCCGGCGATGAACACACGGATGTATGAGAATCCTATTACCCAAGATAATCTCCGCCTGTTAGAACATTACGGCTTTACCATCATCGAACCAGCAAGCGGTCTGCTCGCCTGCGGCGATTCCGGAAAGGGCAAATTCCCGGATGAGGGGCTGATCCTGGAATATATTCTCCGCGCGATCGCCTACCCGAAGGATCTCGCTGGAAAGAAGATCCTTGTGACCGCCGGTCCGACCCAGGAAGCGGTCGATCCGGTGCGCTACCTCACGAACCATTCGACCGGAAAAATGGGCTATGCGCTGGCACGGATGGCGATGCTGCGCGGTGCTGACGTGACACTCGTCACCGGCGAAACTTCACTGACTCCGCCTCCATTTGTCAATACTGTCCACATCAAAAGCGCACACGACCTCTTTGAGGCAGTCACCTCCCGGAGTGAGGAACAGGACATTATCATCAAGGCGGCAGCCGTCGCTGACTACCGTCCGGCAGTCGTTTCTGATGAAAAGGTCAAGAAATCCGACGGCGATCTGAGCCTGGCGCTGGAGCGCACTGAGGACACTTTAAGCTACCTCGGCGCACACAAACGTCCGGGACAGCTGCTCTGCGGCTTCGCGATGGAGACCTCCCAGCTCGAGGAACGCGCCCGCGGCAAGCTGGAACGCAAAAATCTGGATCTGATCGCAGCCAACAACTTAAAGGTAGCCGGCGCCGGATTCGGCACCGATACGAACGTCATCACGCTGATCGATAAGCAGCAGACCCGCCATCTGGAGCAGATGAGTAAGGAAGCGGCGGCGATGGAGATATTAACGTTTTTACGCGATATGATGAAATAGATTTTGATTGAAAAAGATAGAGAAAGAGGAAGCAACCGAGGTTGATGGACGGATGCCTCCTCTTTCATTGAATATGGAATATATCATAAGTGTTATTTTTAGAATGTGGCTATTTAAAACGAATCCGCCATACTCCTATGATCAAGATAATTTCACAAAGCAATCGCAATACTTTCGTGATTCGATAAGCTGTATCCTCTTTTATCTCTGGACTCTCCTGCAAGTATTTGCATTCAATAAAAGCCCTTGCCGCAATTTCTCCCAAAACTGCCAGCGCTAAAAATAAAGAAAAGCCTGCCATCCCCTTTGCATAACTGTACAATGACAGTAAGAATAAAATAGAGACGCCTATATTGTATAATGTCAGCCAGAATTTTTTCTTCATATCGATCACCTCTCGATTCTATCTAAGCAAAAAATCTCATAAAATATTTGTTATCGCTTTTTATTTTTACAAGATTGCTTTTCTAGTTTCTTATTCGTATAATATCAGATCTCCCCTCCGAAATATATAGACAATTTCTTACGAAATCATTACGATAAAACTCTCTGTATTTTTGTTGAAATTTTGTTCGAACGGCTATATTTTTATTTGAATAAAATAATAAAGCCGTTCGACTATATTTTATGCTGCATATCGTCAAACGGTCTTATCAACACTTGTGAAGTTTACTCTATACTCGCCTCTTACCCCTGCGTAATCAACTCCGCGATCAATCTCGCCCCATTTACAATATCGCCTATCTTCGCATACTCCCGCACGGAATGAACATCGTACATACCGCATGAAAGCACCGCGCATGGGATTCCGTGCTGCATCATCGTGTTTCCGTCGCTGCCGCCGAAGGTGCTGCCGAATTTCGGCTCGATTCCCAGGGTGCGGCAGGCCCCGGCAAAATGAACTGCCACCGGCGAGTCCGGTTCCAGATGGAAGGCTTTGACATGGAGGCGGTGTGTGAAGGAAAGCTCTGCCCCCGCCTCTTTGACGGCGGTTTCAAAGACATGGCGGACATCTTCCAGGGTCTCTATCGCCTTTTCATGGCTGTAGCTGCGGATCTCGCCCCGGCAGGTGCAGAGTTCCGGCACTGCATTCACGACCGAGCCGCCCGAAATCAGCCCCACATTCAGGGTTGTCTCCTCATCCACATGTCCCAGCCGTAACGCGGCGATCGCGCGGGCCGCAGTCTGGATCGCATGAATGCCTTTCTCCGGCTCGAATCCGGCGTGTGCTGCACGCCCTTTGACTGCCGCCTCAAAGGAAAGGATCGTCGGTGCCTGCAGGATCGCTGTCCCGACTGGTCCAGTTACATCCAAAACGTAAGATTCCTTCGCTTTCATCTGGCTGAAATCGAACTCCGAGCTTCCTCTTGTAAACGGCTCTTCCGCCACCGCAAAGAGGATCTCGATATCCCGGTGCGGGATTCCTGCCTCCTGCACGGCACGGATGCCTTCTAAGATGGCGATTACCCCGGTCAGATCGTCCGCGCCAAGCACGGTGGTTCCATCCGAAGTGATGGTTCCGTCCTCATGAAAAACCGGCTTCTTTCCGATTCCCGGCGCGACCGTGTCCATATGCCCGGACAGCAGGATCGGCGTGCCCGGCAGCCCGCCCTTTAACGTTCCAAACAGATTTCCCGCATTGCCTCCTATTTTCTCGGCTGTGTCATCTTCCTTTGCCTGGATTCCCAGCTCTGTGAGCTTTTCCTTCAGGCGATCCGCCAGCTCGCGTTCCCCGAAACTTTCCGAGTCGATCCGCGCCAGCTCGCCGAATTCGGCGCGGATGCGGGCTTCGTTTATCTCAATCTGTGCCATGATGACTTCCTCCTGTTTTCCATTCTTTTTTCTATCTATTTTTTACTCTCCCGCTAATTCCTACTATTTTTCTCTGTTTTGTGTATTATACACCGGAACATGATTGTAAGCAACGCGGAAATTTTTAAATGTACTTTCATATTCTTTTTTATATTCGCTGAAAAATCTGTTATACTAAAAATACAAAAAATTTTAATTTCAAGTCGAACGTCCGTGAGACAAATTTGCTATTACTCACCACCTGAAGAGGTGGGAGTCTTCTCGACTGAGATAAAAAGGAGAGACCATATATGTGTACAGCCGCAACTTACAAAACCGCCGATTTCTACTTCGGCAGAACCTTAGATTATGAATTTTCTTACGGGGACGAAGTAACCGTCACACCTCGCAACTATCCACTTACTTTCCGCCACGCAAGCGCGGTTTCTACCCACTATGCCATCATCGGCATGGCACATGTGGCGGGGGATTATCCGCTTTATTATGATGCTTTTAATGAGAAGGGGCTTTGCATGGCGGGACTGAATTTCGTCGGCAATGCTTCCTACCAGAAGCCGCAGGAGGATCATGACAACATCGCACAGTTTGAGTTCATCCCCTGGATTCTCAGCCAGTGCGCGTCCGTGAAAGAGGCTCGCATCCGCCTCTCCCAGATGCTACTGACCGACACCCCATTCAACGAGCAGTTTGCCCCGGCGCAGCTTCACTGGATTCTTGCCGATAAAAATGAATGCATCGTCATCGAGCCGATGGCGGACGGGCTGCATATCTACGACAATCCGGTGGGTGTCCTGACAAACAATCCGCCGTTCCCGCAGCAGCTGTTCTCCCTCAACAATTACATGAACTTGTCCCCGAAGCAGCCGCAGAATACATTTTCTGCCGATCTGCCGCTTACAACCTACAGCCGCGGCATGGGCGCTCTCGGACTTCCGGGAGACCTCTCCTCCGCTTCCCGGTTTGCACGGGTCGCTTTTACAAAATCAAATGCCCGCTCCGGCGCATCCGAGCTAGAAAGTGTCAGCCAGTTTTTCCATATCCTAGGTTCGGTTGACCAGCAGCGCGGATGCTGCGAGGTCTCCGATGGAAAATATGAAATCACACTCTACACCTCCTGCTGCAACGCGGATAAGGGGATTTACTACTACACGACATATGAAAACCATCAGATCACGGCAGTGGATATGAACCGGGAGAACCTGGACGGGGAGACTCTTTCAAGATTTCCGCTGGTACAGGGGGAACAGATACGGTGGGAGAATTAGGACGAAGCATTTTCTTCTATCCTCTTCTTCACGCATGGCAGGCAGCCCACCGTATGAAGACTCCGGACACACGTTCCTATAAAGCAAAAAGCAGGGAGAGGAAATATTCCGCAAACATTTCCTCTCCCTGTTCAAGCCGAACGGCCGACATCAATAAACCGGATATACGTATTCATCCTCTGCCGCCTCTGCTTTTTCTACCTTCAAGACCTGAATCTCCATTCCTTTCTCTTCATCATAATGATAGGTTCCTGTGACTGTCACCCATTCATCCTGTGAAAGAGTTTCCGCCTGATCCCAGATACATAGCGGTCCGCAGGGCTGCAGATCTGCCACACAGCAGCTCATCAGCATACGGATCAAGCCAAACTGCCCCACTGTGAGTGTATCATCCCGGTAAACAGTTCCATGCATCTGGATTTCATATCCTTCGTACATCTCCGGATAATAGCTGAGCTGCACCAGCCACGGATAAAAACTGGCATCATCCACGACAATCCGCCTGTTTTCTGTATCCAGCCCAGGAGGCGTTTCGATCCTTTCTGAATCTTCCTGTGCTCCTGCTGTTTCATCTATATTGCCGCCCTGTGTTTCTTCTAGGGATTCTGTCCCGTCATCAGACGAGCCGGTATACATATCCGCTGCCTGTGTCACTGCCGCTTCACTCTCGCCAGACACAGCCTGCTTATCCGTCTTCTCATTCTGTCCGCTTTCTTCTCTCGGACGCCCCGCCTGTACCAGTCCCTGGCTGGAATAGGACATATTCCCCGATGCCCCCAGCGCCTGATATGGCAGCTGCAGCGCCATGAGTGGGATTAGAAGAACCAGCGTCCGGTTCAGATGCTGCCGGTATTCCGGTATCCCGGTCCGGGCAAAGCAGGAAAATGCCCAGACTGCCATTACCAGCGCCGCAAAATACAGATACCCTTTCATCCTGGGAGTCACAAAGAGAAGATACTGGCCTGTATACGCCATCCAGAAGAGTTTCAGTCCAAAGAGGAGGCTTATCACTGCCTCAATGAGTGCCCCCGGATTGATATAATGCCTTCTCATCCTGCCATTCCTCCTCCCAGAAGTCCTGCTGTAAGCACCACTCCAAAGCAGACTGCAAATACCGTAAGCGCCAGCCTGACAATAAACGATGCTTTAAAATATCCTCGCAGCATCATCACGTTTTTGATATCCATCATGGGTCCAAATACGAGAAATCCAAGAAGCGGAACCGTTGAAAAAGTTCCCGCCATGCTTCTCGCCACCACTGCATCCGAGGACGAGCACAGAGAAAGCAGAAATGCCAGCAGAATCGCCGCAAACAACGCCACCGGAAGGCAGGAAGCCCCCCATTCTTTTAAAACTCCCAGATTCACCGCCTGAAACAGGGTGGATACCGCAATTCCCACAACCAGATACCTGGCAACCGAGTAAAATTCCATGCGGGCATGCCACAAAAATTGTTCTGCCCTGCCCAGCCTTCCGCTTCTGCTCTCCCGATAGCAGCCACAGGTACAAAATGAAGTGTTTCCAGCTTCTCCTTTCAAATAATCCGTCGGTTTCCGGATGAAAAAGCTGGTGCCAATCAAAAAGGAACAGAGGATTCCCAGACCGGTCCGGTAAAAAACTGCCCGAAAACTCCCATTAAAAGCATAATACGTTGAAAGAAGTACAACGGGATTTACAATTGGTGCTGCCGTCATAAAACAGATGGCAGCCGGAAGCGGAACCCCTTTTTTCAGTAATCCTTGGAAAACAGGGATCGACGCACAGTCACACACCGGCAAAAAAAATCCGGCTCCAATTCCCATTCCCATCGCAAAGACCGGATTAGACGGAAATATCCGCTCCAGAACCCCTACCGGAATGAAGACCTGAATGGCCGAGGAAATCAGGACACCCAAGAGTAAAAATGGAACCGCCTGCAAAAACACTCCCATAAAAATAGTAAAATAGCGGATCAACGGCACGCCTCGCTGTTCTGCCAGTGCCACTACCATCAGTAAAAAACAGGCAAGCAGCGCAAAAGCGAGCCATTCTAACAGCGGGCTTCCCTTCTGTTTTCCCAATTCATCCAACAGGGCTTCTTTTGAATATTCCCAGACTTCTGTCGATGGCGCCAGTGCTTTGCACATATGCTCCAACTGCTTTACCGCGTTTTCATCTTCCGTATTTCTCAAGTAAATCACATCACTAGAAGCTACCTGTGAAATCGGACCTTCCCCGGTCTGTCCAAGCATCATTCCCGCCATTTCCACATCTGCCAGATACATTACCCTTTCGATATGAATCCTTCGTCGGAGCGCATTGGACAGGAGAAGCTTCTCCAGTGTTCCAAAACGTTCCATTCCGTTCCACTCCACCCAGATCTCTTCATAGCGGTGGATTTCAAGCTCCACCTCCACTCTGTCTGCTACCTCTTCCAGATGTGTCTCCAGCTCATCCCGATCCCAGCTCCGGATTTTCCAACTGCACCTCTCTGCCTCCTTTGTATCCAGTACCTCTTCTCCTTCTTCAAACTGAAAAATCAGTACATTCCGGCAATGTCTGAGACGAAGACTATTTTCTATCAGTTTCGTCTTTCCGCTGCCCAGAAACCCTTCTACGATATAAACCGGTGTTGTCATCGTCCCATCTCCTTTCCTTTGATTCCAAGAGCTGCCACAAAGCACGCGACTTCCAGAAGTACAATTGTACCACCCGGTTTTGTTCCCCAATAGTACGAGATAAACAATCCAAGAATCGTTGTCCCGACCGCTGCCAAAACAGACCACAGAACCGTCATCCGATAACTGTTTCCCATCTGCATTCCAAACGCTACCGGAACCACCAGCATCGAAGAAATAATTAAGGTTCCCACGGTTCTTGATGCGATCGATACGGTACATGCTGTTAAAACAGTAAATAGAAAATTCACCTTACGCACCGGAACTCCCGAGATTCTGGCTGCATTTTCATCAAATCCTATATAAAAAAGTTCCTTCCGAAATAAAATAAGAAGCAGCAGTACCGCTGCGCTGACAGCACATACCCCCAAAAGTTCCGCTGTGCTGATTGACACGATACTTCCAAACAAAAAGCTGTTAAAGTTAGCACTGTTTTTAACAAATCCGGACAATACTCCGGCAAGACCTATTCCAGCAGACATAACGATCGCAATCGCATTTTCTGAATACCGGGGAAGACGACGCCGAATCGCCTCAATTGCCAGCGCTGCCACCACACAGATACCGCCTGCTCCGGCTACCGGGTTGATTCCAAACAGCATTCCGATCGCTACCCCTGCTAAAGAAGCATGGGCCAGTGCATCTCCCACCATCGACATCCGTTTAAGTACTACCGTCATGCCAATCAGCGGCGTAATAACAGCCAGCAAAATTCCTACTAAAAATGCCCTCTGCATAAATCCATACTCGAAAATACTCATTTTTCCTCTACCCCTCCTTCTTCCATCTTAAAAAAGCGATTTGCTCCGGAAAATACAGCTTGATTTCCGTGGGTAATCAAAAAAATTGTCATCGCCTCTTCTTGATTTCTGCGTTTTAATACCGCTGCCAACTGCCGAAGGGACTCCTGATCCACTCCGACAGCCGGTTCGTCCAGAAGGAGAAGCTGAGGTTTGGAAATCAACACACGTGCCAACATAACCCGTTGCTGCTGGCCACCGGAAAGTTCCCCTATCCGCCGGTTTAACGCATCTTTCATTCCCATTTCTTCCAATGTCCGGCATATTCTTTCCTTTTTATCTTTAACAGCCCACTTTTTCCAGAATGGATGATACATTCCGGTTTCCATGATTTCCTCCACCGTTGCCGGGAAAAATGCGTTGCGGCTGGTTCCATTTTGCGGCATATAGCCGATGCGGATTCGATGAAGCGCTGCTGTCAAAGAATCACTTCCTGCTATCACAACCCTTCCTTTTGCCGACTCCAACTCTCCCGACAATACTTTCATCAATGTGCTTTTACCGCTTCCATTTTCCCCTGTCAGCACTGCATAATCGCCCTGCCGGATTGAAAAATTTAAATTATGTAACACTCTGCGGTTCCCATATTCAAATGAAAGATGATCTACATCCACTATCTTCATGCCCGCTCCCTTTTCTTTACTGATTCAGTGCTTCCACCAATGTCTCAAGATTTGATTCCATTACAGAAAAATAATCCGCCCCTGCTTTTAATTCCTCATCACTAAGCCCTTCTAATGGATTTAACATCTTTGTCTGCGCTCCGATTTCTTTTGCAATCGTTTCCGATATCTTCGGACTTACCAGCTCCTCAAAGAAGATGGTCTTAACCTGATGTTTTTTTGCAAAATCCACAATCTCCTTCATCCGGGCTGCATCCGGTTCTGAATCTGCGGATAATCCTTCGATTCCGCTCTGGTTTAAACCGTATGCCTGGCACAGATACCCAAATGCCTGATGTGCAGCTATCACATCCCGTGTTTTCACATCCGATAATTTTTCCTGATACTCTGCATCCAGATCATCCAGCTTCTTCGCATAGGTCTGGTAGTTTTTCTCATAATACTCCTGATGATCTGGATCCGCTGATACAAGTGCATCTTTTATATTTTCCATTTCCTTCTTCGCATTTTCCGGCGCTAACCACACATGGGGGTCATAGGTAATCTCTTCTGCATGCTCATCCTTCTCTCCGTTTTCTTCCTCCTCATGCTCTGAGCCTTCCAGCAGATCAATTCCCGTAGATGCTTCCACCGCAATCAGGTTTTTATTGTCCAGCGACGTAAGCACATCGGCAGCCCAGTGCTCCATTCCGGCTCCGTTGTATATAAAAATATCTGCCTCTTCCAACTTCTTGATGTCAGAAGCTGCCGGTTCCCAGTCATGAGGTTCCGTTCCCGCCGGCACCATATTCGTCACCTCCACCCGATCGCCGCCTATCTTTTGGGCAAAATCATACATCGGATAAAAGCTCGCCATGACCTTTAACTTGTCTCCATCGATGCTTATTACATCCGTCTCTGTTTCCCCGCTTCCGTCTTTCTCCTCCTGTTCGGTCTCTATATCGGACGATTCCACCGCCCTTCCGGCACAGCCCGTCATCCACACGAGTGCAGAGATTGCTATCATTCCCATAAACACACTTTTCTTTTTCATTCTGTCTGCTCCTTTCAGCTGTAGGTTATCGCATAGCATTTGCAGAAGCACCTGCCTGTCAACAGCAGGCTTTGTGTCTTCTGCTCTACACATTAATAAATGCAAGTAATTTGCGTTTATTAATATAGCACCCTTTTTTTACATCGTCAAGATTAATTTGCAAATGAGTTGCATTTTATTCTTATGCGGCTTGACGCTTCCTCCCTTCACCGCTAAAATAGGAGCTAACAGACAAAGGAGATATTGCCGTATGACTTCGATCCGAAAACCATATACAACCAAAACAAGGACTGAGATTCTCGAATTCCTGAAAGAGCACGCTTCCAGCACGGTAAGCGTTGCCGATATACAAAATTATCTGAAAGAAAAACGGGCAGAAACCAATACTACCACCATTTACCGATTTTTAGACAAACTGTGCCGAGAGCACATCGTTATCAAATATCCAGATGCTGAAAATGACAAAGCCGTTTACCAATATGCCGGAGAAGGTGCCCACTGTATGGAGCATCTTCATCTTAAATGTACCCGCTGCGGACGCCTGTTTCACCTTGACTGCGATTTCATGGATGAACTCCGTCAGCATCTCCTAGAAGAGCATGGCTTTCTGCTCCAATGCAGCGGTGATCTGCTGCATGGCCTCTGCCAGGAATGCGCCGCCAAAGAAGGTTCTGAAAAAGAGCTTTAATGTTCCTGCATTTTTTAGTATACTGGTAGCATATGCACACGAATTTACCGGAAAACGGCCGTTTGAGGCGGATTTTCCCATTACCGCATATCAATATCTTTTGGAGGATTTTATCATGTCTGAAATCACAGGACGCAATGTCGGCAAAACCTGCCGCACTCATTACAAAGGAACCTTTAATGACGGAACACAGTTTGATTCTTCCTACGATCGTGGCGAACCCCTTGAGTTTGTCTGCGGTGCCGGTCAGATGATCAAAGGCTTCGATGCCGCTGTCGCTGATATGGAAGTAGGCGAGATGAAAGAGATTCACCTGATGCCGGAGGAAGCTTACGGCATGCCGGATCCGAACGCCATTCTGGAACTGAAGATCGCTAAACTGCCAGGTTCCGAGGAACTGGAAGTTGGACAGCAGGTATACTTAACCAACCAGATGGGACAGCCGTTCCCGGTCAAGGTTATCGCAAAGAATGAGGTAAATATCACGTTTGATGCCAATCATGAGATGGCTGGTAAGGAGCTTAACTTTAAGATTGAGCTGGTTGAAGTAAAATAACCGTAACACAACTGCCCTTACATTATAACAACACGCGCCGTCAGCGCCCATCCCGGGAGCTGGCGGTATTTTTTCTTGACAAATTCTCACTCCTCCACTATAATTACCCACGGTAATTATCACAAGTAACTATTTGATAAGGAGACTTTCCATATGACCATCGAAACAATCAAGCGGATGTTGGACGCCTGTTATCAGGGCAAACGAATCCGGGATATGCTTCCGCCGCTGCCGAAGGGAGTCACTTCCTCCTATATTCAATATCTGGATGTCATCCAGTCGCTGGAGCGAAACGGCATCCATGTAAAAATATCGGACATCAGCGATGCGCTGAACCTGCCTCGCCCAGGCGTGACCCGGACTGTCAAGGAGATGGAAGCGGGCGGTTATCTCCAAAAGAAAGCCTCGCAGAACGACGGGCGTGTTACCTACATTTCCATCACCGAAGCGGGCAGGACGCTCTCACAGACGTATGACACCGAATACTTCAGCGCGCTCGCCCCGTCTTTAGACACCATTACTGAGGAGGACGCCCGCCAGATGATTCAGACGATGGAGACATTTTATCAGATTATGTGCAAACGGAGGGATTCCCATGAATAATGATAAAGCTGATTTTACACAGGGCAGTATCCTGAAAAAACTGATCGCTTTCATGATTCCGGTGCTCGGTGCACTGATTCTGCAGGCGGCATACGGCGCGGTCGATCTGCTGGTGGTTGGACGGTTCGGTTCGACCTCCGGTCTTTCCGCCGTTTCGACGGGCAGCCAGGTCTTAAACCTCGTCACCTTCGTCGTAATTCAGTTCGCTATGGGTATCACCGTTTTGATCGCCCGCTATCTCGGTGAAAAGAAACCGCAGCAGATCGGCGCAGTTGTCGGCGGAGCTTCGATTGTATTTACGATCATTTCCGCCGTTTTATTCGTCGTCATGGTCTTTTTTGCCCGCCCGATCGCCATTCTCATGCAGGCACCCGAGGCGGCGGTGGATCAGACCGCCAGCTACATCCGCATCTGCGGAGGCGGCATTTTCTTCATCGTCGCCTACAACCTGCTGTCCTCCATCTTCCGCGGGCTCGGTGACAGCCAGTCACCGCTTCTCTTTGTCCTGGTTGCCTGCATCGTCAATGTGATCGGCGACCTCGCACTGGTAGCTGGTCTTCATATGGACGCCGCCGGTGCCGCCATCGCGACCGTCTCCGCGCAGGCGCTCAGCGTTATTTTCGCGATTATTCTTTTAATTAAGAAAACTCTGCCATTTACGATCACCCGGCACGATTTCCGCTTCAACACCCAGTGTCCGAAATTTCTTTCCATCGGACTGCCGCTGGCGCTTCAGGAATTTTTAACCCAGCTTTCCTTCTTAGCCCTGTGCGCCTTTGTCAATCGACTGGGACTGGAAGCGTCCTCCGGTTACGGTGTAGCATGCAAAATCGTCAATTTCGCCATGCTTGTCCCGAGCGCCCTGATGCAGTCGATGGCTTCCTTCGTCTCCCAAAACGTGGGGGCAGGGAAAGTCAAACGTGCCAGGCACACCCTTTTTACGGGAATCGGCGTCGGTCTGTGCGTCGGCTGTATCGTCTTTACCCTGGTTCTCCTAAAAGGCGATGTCCTGTCCGGCTTCTTCTCGACGGATGCGGCGGTCATCCAGAACAGCTATGATTACCTGAAAGGATTCGCACTCGAGTCCATCGTGACCGCGGTTCTGTTCAGCATGATCGGATATTTCAACGGAAATAACCAGACACTTTGGGTTATGACACAGGGACTCATCCAGACACTTCTGGTGCGTCTCCCGCTAGCGTATTTCATGAGTATCCAGCCGGATGCCAGCCTGACCAAGATCGGTCTCGCAGCCCCCGTTTCTACGATCGTCGGCATTGTACTAAATATCGGATATTATATCTACTGGACCCGGAAACAGCAGCACCCGCCAGTAGAAGAAATCATATAAAAACACAGGAACTGCTCCGTAACAGGCAGGCACTTTCAGAGCGAAGGTGTCTGCCTGTTATCGTCACGGCACTTTCGGTTTCAAAAGTGCCTATCCTTGAATAATTGCGCTGTTCACAAATTCTTCACAAAAAAATTAGCACTCACCTCTTGACAGTGCTAATTATGCGTGTTATATTACAGCTAGAACAAAAGAGAGGAACAAGGAAATGAGAACAAGCTTGTTGCCGCCGATGTTTTCACATAGATGTTAAGATGTTACTGGGCACGTATGCGTGAACAGTAACGTTAAGATAATACGAAAAGGAGAGATGACTTATGTATATGCCGAGTATTTTTAATAATAGTGTATTTGATAACTTTGATAACTGGATGGATTTTTCCTTCCCAAGCTTTAACCAGAGACTGTATGGTGCTTCCTCTTCCCAGCTGATGAAGACGGATGTCAAGGAAACCGATAAGGATTATGAAGTTTCCATCGACCTGCCGGGCTTTAAGAAAGAAGAGCTCCAGATTGAACTAAAAGATGGTTATCTGACCGTCAGCGGTTCGAAGGAAGTTTCTTCCACGGAAAAGCCGAAGGAAAATCAGAAGGATGCCAAAACCACAGAGTCGGATGCTTCCAAGAAAGATGATAAAGCCGAGCAGAAGCCGGTTAAATACATCCGTCAGGAACGTTACAGCGGAAACGTAAGCAGAAGCTTCTACGTCGGCGAGAACCTAGAGGAAAAGGATATCCATGCCAAATTTGAAAATGGCACTCTGACCCTGACCTTCCCGAAAGAGCTGAAAAAGAAAGCAGCTGAAGAGAAACATTTCGTTTCCATCGAAGGTTAATAATCAGATAGGCAGCTGCGGCTCACACATTGTGTTGCCAGCAGCCAGATAGCTTCAGGAGCTGTCGCAGGAATGCGGCAGCTTCTATCATACCCAATCTTTTATCATAACCTAAATAATTGAAACTTAAATCACTGCATCTACGGAGGTGATAATCAATGGCAGAGAAAAGAGACTATTATGACATACTGGGGATAAAGCGGGACGCCAGTGCGGAGACGATCAAAAAGGCATTCCGGAAACTTGCCAAAAAGTATCACCCGGATTCCAATGCCGGTAATCCCCAGGCAGAGCAGATGTTTAAGGATGTCAACGAAGCCTATTCGATCTTAAGTGATCCAGAAAAGAAGAAACTCTACGATCGCTTCGGTCACGCCGCATTTGACCCGAACAGCGCCGCATACGGCGGAGCTGGCGGTGCCGGCGCTTCTGGAAATGGTCCATTTGGCTCCGGCTTTGGCGGTACCGGTCAGGGCGGTTCCTGGCACTATCAGAGCGGTCCGGGCGGTTATGCAGAATACCATTTTACCGGGGATGACATGGACGATATGGGTGACATTTTTGGAGATATGTTTGGCGGCATGTTCCACGGCAAGAGTTCGGGCGGCAGTTCCCGCAGCCGACATTTCACGGGCGGTTCCGGGTTTGGCAGCTCTGGGACTCATTTTACCGGTGGCTCCAGTTTTGGCGGTTCTAGCGCTCATTTTGGCGGCGGGTCTGGCTTTGGCGGCTTCGGCGGCAGTCAGGGCTTTCACAGCGCCGATTTCCGTGAGAAAGGTTCTGACCTCACGTCCGATGTAACCATAAGCTTTGATGAAGCCGTATCCGGCTGCGAGAAGCTCATCACTCTGCAGAACCCACAGACCGGCAAGCGCCAGTCTTTACAGGTTCACATCCCAGCGGGCATCGATACCGGTAAATCTATCCGTCTGAAAGGAAAAGGCATGCCGGGAACGGGCGGCGGCGAGGCGGGCGATCTTCTTTTAAATATTACCGTCACCGCGAAACCGGGATGGGAGCGCAACGAGATGGATGTTTACTCGACCGTCCGCATTCCGTTTACCACCGCAGTCTTCGGCGGTGAGGCGCTGGTTTCCACCCTGTACGGCAATGTCCTGTGCAAGATCGCAGCCGGGACGCAGTCGGGAACCAAGATTAAATTAAAGGGAAAAGGCATTGTTTCCATGAAGAATCCGTCCATCCATGGCAATCAGTACGTGACGGTCCAGATCGATGTCCCGAACCATCTGACCCCCGAGGCAGAACAGAAACTTCGCGAATTTGAACACGCCTGCGGACTGAACAAAAACAGTCAGGGCGGACCCAACGGCAGGAGCGCAGCTTGACGGCTCCTGCCGTTTTTTACTGAACGTCTGTAAAGCCAAAAATATCATAGAATTTTCGCCCTATTATTTTCATATATATGGTTGTGATTTTCATAAATATGATATTTTAATTGCGGGCAATCCACAATTTCATCACTTTTTAATTGTCATGAAATTACCGTAGCTATATATTCAACATTTTTTCGCACTTTATACCTATCTTTCTTATCTATTTTATCTGTTTTTACCTCACTTTCATTTCTTTTTTTAGATATTTTGCAATAAATATCTTGTATTTTTCGCTCGTTTTATGTTATAGTAAACACATAATTGCATCGAAAAATATAACGCATTTTATTTCACATTTATGAAAGGAGTTTATACCTTATGAGCAGACTCGTTATACCTACTAACAGCGAGGCTCAGAATGTCGTAGAAGGGCTTTACAAAGATCTGGAACGGCGCATCATCGCCAGCCCGCCAGGTCTTTGTCCTGTCGATCTGACCGCTGCATTTTTAAAAATGTGCCATGCACAAACCTGCGGCAAATGTGTTCCCTGCCGAATCGGTCTCGCGCAGCTCTCCAATCTTCTGGAAGACATCCTAAACGGAAAAGGAACCATGAAGCATTTAACCATGCTGGAGGAAACAGCCCGTGTCATCGAAAGCACGGCTGACTGTGCCATCGGCTATACCGCTGCCCAGATGGTTTTAAAAGGACTGGACGGCTTCAAAGAGGATTTTATGGAACATATCTTACACAACCACTGCCGCAGTAATCTTGATCAGCCGGTTCCCTGTGTGGCTCTATGCCCGGCCGGAGTTGATATTCCGGGTTACATCGCCCTGACCGGTGAAGGACGCTATGCCGATGCAGTCCGCCTGATCCGCAAGGATAACCCATTCCCAACCGCCTGTGCGCTGGTATGCGAACATCCATGTGAGTCCCGCTGCCGCCGCAACATGCTGGATAATTCTATCAATATCCGCGGGATCAAACGTGTAGCTGTGGATATGGCAGGATATGTACCGGCACCGGTCTGTCCAACCTCCACCGGCAAGCGCATCGCGATCATCGGCGGCGGCCCCAGCGGCCTGAGCGCTGCTTATTATCTGCAGCTGATGGGGCATCAGACCACTGTATTTGAAAAACGCAAGAAACTCGGCGGCATGCTGCTGTACGGAATTCCAAGCTACCGCCTGCCACGAGAGCGCCTGCAGGATGATATCAATGTCATTCTAGAAACCGGTGTGGAAGTCCGTCTTGAAACTTCGGTCGGAAACGATCCAGGACAGCTGTCTCTGGATGAACTCCGCAAAGAATATGATGCTATCTACATCGCCATCGGCGCTCATAGTGATAAAAAGATTGGTATTGAGGGAGAAGATGCCGGCGGTGTTATCTCCGCTGTCGAATTCCTCCGTGCTATCGGCGACGGCAAATATCCGGATCTTACCAGAAAGAAGGTCTGTGTCATCGGCGGCGGCAACGTAGCCATGGACGTAGCCCGTTCTTCTGTCCGCCTGGGTGCAGACAAGGTGGCAGTTGCCTACAGACGCCGCAAAGCTGATATGACAGCTCTTCCGGAAGAGGTTGAAAGTGCCATGGCTGAAGGCGTAGAGATCATGGAACTTTACGCACCGGAGCGGATTGAAGCAGACGAGGACGGCCAGGTAAAAGCTCTCTGGGTAAGCCAGCAGATGCCGGGAGAAATCCGCGGCGGACGTCCTTCACCGAAAGCTATCGGCACCGACTCTATCCCGGTTGAATGCGATATCGTCATCGCCGCGGTCGGTCAGGGCATCGAAAGCCGCTACTTCGTAGAACAGGGAATCGACGCCAAATGGGGCGTGATCCAGGCGACTGGCTGGACCTCCATCCAGAACATGCCGGGTATTTTCGCCGGCGGCGACTGTGCAACCGGTCCGGCAACCGTGATCCGCGCGATTGCAGCCGGAAAAGTAGCGGCTGCCAATATCGATCAGTATCTCGGCTACAACCATCAGATTACCTGTGATGTGGAGATCCCGGAGCCGGATCTCTCCGACCGTACTCCGTGTGGACGCGTCAACCTGACCGAACGCCCAGCCGGAGAACGCAAATGTGACTTTACACTTACCGAATGCGGCATGAGCCTCAAGGAGGCGGGCCAGGAAGCCAGACGCTGCCTGCGCTGTGATCACTTCGGTTATGGAAACTTCAAAGGAGGGCGGACCACATCATGGTAAATACGAATCTTGTATCCATCAAAATTAATAATATACCACTGCAGGTTCCAGAAGGAACCCGGATTCTGGACGCCTGCCGCGACAACGGTTTTCACGTTCCTTATCTTTGCTATCTGAAAGATATCAATGAGATCGGTGCCTGCCGTGTCTGCGTTGTAGAAGTGAAGGGAATCCACCATCTCGTTACCTCCTGCAACAACCAGGCTCAGGAAGGCATGGAGATTCTCACAAACTCCCCCAGAGTCCGTGAAGCCCGCAAGATCAACGTGGAACTGCTTCTTTCCCAGCATCACACCAACTGTCCCACCTGTGTGCGCAGTTCCAACTGTGAATTAAAACAGGTGGCAAGTGATCTGAACCTGACCGTTGACCGTTATAAAAACGAATATCCGGAAATGATCTGGACTTCTACTTTCCCACTGATCCGTGATGCAGGAAAATGTATCAAATGCATGCGCTGCGTCCAGATCTGCGACAAGATCCAGACCTTAAATATCTGGGATGTGTCCGGAACCGGTTCCCATACAACCGTCGATGTTTCCCACAATCTGGAAATCAAAGAATCCGACTGTTCTCTCTGCGGACAGTGCGTTACCCACTGCCCGACTGCCGCTCTCCAGGAGCGGGATGATGTGGAAGCCATCAATGGTATCCACGGTGAACTGGCAAATGATGACAAGGTAACCGTAGCGGTTGTCGCTCCGGCTGTCCGGGCCGCATGGGGTGAAGAATTTGGTCTTTCCCCGGAATTTGCTACTGACAGACGTTTCGTATCCACCTTAAAATCCGTTGGATTTGACTATGTATTCGATGTTGACTTTGCAGCCGATCTGACCATCATGGAGGAAAGCAACGAGCTTTTAGCCCGCTTACAGCAGCCGGATAAATACAGCTGGCCTATGTTCACCTCCTGCTGCCCTGGCTGGGTCAGCTTTGCAAAGAGCCAGTATCCGGAGCTTCTGCCGCAGCTTTCCACTGCCAAGTCCCCGCAGCAGATGTTCGGTGCTGTCATCAAAACTTATTTTGCACAGAAAAAAGGCATTGCACCGGAAAATATCACCTGTGTTTCCATCATGCCGTGTATGTCCAAGAAGCGTGAACTGACTCTTCCGGGCATGGACAGCGCCGGAACCGGACAGGATATTGATTATGTTCTGACCACCCGTGAAATCTGCCGTCTCATCAAGGCCGATCATATCGATGTATCCAGACTTCCGGAGTGCGATTTTGACGATCCTCTCGGCGAAGCAACCGGAGCCGGTGTTATCTTCGGTGCCAGCGGCGGCGTACTGGAGGCAGCTCTTCGTACCGCTTACCACACCGTAACCGGTGAAAATCCGGAGATCGGCGAACAGAGTCCGCTGAAGGTTCTGCGCCAGATCGGTTCCTTTAAGGAACTGGAAATCGATATCAAGGGTGTGAAACTGCACTGTGCAGCACTCAGCAGCCTAGGAGAGGTCAGACGCCTCATTCAGGCGATGAAACGCGGCGAATGCCACTATGATTTCGTTGAAGTCATGGCATGTCCAGGCGGATGCATCAACGGCGGCGGTCAGCCGATCCGCCCATCCTTCCAGAATAAGCCGAAGGACTGCGCAGACCGCGACCAGTGCCTGCGCGGCTACGACGCCCGCAGCGCCATCCGGTTCAGCCATGAAAACAAGGCGGTTCAGACACTGTATGACGAGTATCTTGAAGCTCCGTTATCCGATCGTGCACATCATCTGCTGCATGTGGAGGAATATTAATATATCCAAACAGTCACACAACAAAACCCCAGAGAGTTGCCGCTCTCTGGGGTTTTGTGTCATTCACAGATGACCAATCTGAGGCTAGTTACCAACTACTTACTCCATCTTTTCTTCTAGCCTCTCAGCCTCTCTTCAATCTCCTCCATCTCCGGAATTGCCGAGATTCCGCCGCGGCGTTCGACGCACAGGCTTGCCACTGCGTTGCCGACCCTGCCAAACTGAATCATCTGCGCCCGGGTCAGGTGTTCCGGCGAGGTTTCTTCCTGCAGATAGGAGGCGAGAAAACCTCCCCAGAAGGAATCACCAGCGCCGGTTGTATCGACCGCATGGGAGGAAAAGCCCTCCGCCTTTACGATTCCATTTTCATTGCCGATCAGTGCGCCATCTCTTCCGAGCGTCACTGCCACCAGGTGCACGCCCTGACGGAGCAGATACTGAATCGCTTCCTCCGGATCCTGATACGGGGTCAGAAGCGAGGTTTCTTCATCCGAAATCTTCATCATATCTACATAGGGAATCAGCGACTGCATCCGAAGCTGTGCGGTCTCCGGATCGCTCCAGAGCGCCGCCCGGTAGTTCGGATCGTAGGAAATCACCGCACCGCTGTTTCTAGCAATATTGAGCGCCTCATAGGTTGCCGTCCTGGATGGATCATCGGTCAGCGACAGGGAACCGACATGAAATACTCTCGTATTTTCCAGGATCTCCGGATCGATCTCTTTCATGCATAGATTCGTATCTGCCCCCGGCTTCCTCGCAAAGGCAAATTCGCGCTCCCCGTTTTCTTTCAGGCTTACAAATGCAAGCGTGGTAAAATACTTTTCATCCTGAATCAGGTTGTCCGTATTGATACCTGCCCGGATCAGGGTTTCCTTCAGGAAATCGCCGTGCATATCCTTACCCACCTTGCCAATAAATGCTGTCTTCCTTCCAAATTTCGCAGCCGCCGCCAGCAGATTGGCCGGCGCACCTCCCGGATTCTGCTCAAACAGACGCATTCCCTGCTGTGAAACGCCTGCTGGAGTAAAATCAATCAGAAGCTCTCCCAGCGCTGTGATGTCTGTTTTTATTCTCATACGAATCATCCTCCGTATTACAAGTTATATCAATGGTGCCGCCATCCAGCCCTCTCACAGGCGGACAGCCACATCCGTTCGTCTCTCACAAGGAATTTTACTTCCGAATCGCAATATTTGCAAATTCTACTTTCGCGTCCTGCGCCAGCAGACCGAGCTCGTACTCCGGTTTCCGGAAAATACGATAGGTAAACGCCACCTGCTCGCCCACGAACACCTCAACCATATCATGATCGACCGAAATCTTTACATCAATTGCCTGTCCATCTTTAATCTCAAAGGTCTTCTCAGCCACCCGAACGCCATCCGGTCCCGGTTCGGTTGCCTTCGGAACTGCCTGACAGGACTGCTCCCAGAACGGGTCAACTCCCATCGGCAGGGACAGAAGGGACACTCGCTGCATCGCCACATCAAACTCTAAGAACAGGCAGCCGCTTGCCTCCCAGTCGGATTTCAACAGGATTCCGAAGGAATCATTCGCTTCTTTCGGGATCACCGTGCCGGTAAACAGGAACTTTTCTTCCAGCTGCTCCAGGAAACCATACGAGGTTGTCCCGCATCCATCCAGCTCAACCGTTGTATCTCCATACAGCTTGTATTCTCCCATGACTGGGAGGTATTTCCAGTCAACTTTCTCTTTAAAGCAGTTTACATATTCTTCCGGAAGCTTCACGTCCAGCTGTCCGTCTGCCGTTGCAACGACCTCATGCGGAATACAGAACGTGCCACCCCAGTACCACTCGCCGCGGTCGCTGTTTTCTGCACGGTCATGCGCCCAGGCAAAATAGAAACGGCGCCCGTTGTCATCCTGCATGGATTTAGCTGCATAGAAGCGGCGTCCGCCGATGCCGTCTTTCTTCGGCTTTTTCCACGGTCCAAACGGAGATTTGGAAGTGCGGTAAATCGTGTTGACAAACTCGGAAAAGCGGGAATAGGAAAGATACCAGGTATCGCCTATCTTGTACATCTCGCTGCATTCCGGACAATTCGTATTGCCTGCCGAATACAACGGACCATAATACTCCCAGTTTACCAGATCTTTCGAGCGGTACAGGACGATACAGCCGCGTCTTGTCACCGGCATATCCAGCCGTCTCGCCGAGATCAGAATCCAGTAGCATTTATCTTCCTCATTATAAAATACATACGGATCACGCCAGTCCAGCTTTTCATATAACTCTATCATCGGCGTGATAACCGGGTTTGCCGCGTCCTTCGTCCAGGTGATACCATCCTCGCTCGTCGCATGGCAGATCGTCTGCTGATATTCTGCCGTCAGGCAGTAACCCGTATAGAATGCGTGATATTTTCCTTCGCCGTAGATAACCGATCCCGTCCACACGCCGGACGCATCCGGCTCATCACCCTCGCCCGGATACAGTGCTGTCGGCAGCTCCTCCCAGTGCACCAGATCCTCCGAAACAGAGTGGCTCCAGGTAGTACGCAGTCTCGCCGGATATACCGTGGTTCCTGGCGGGGATGTCAGTGAAAAAATATGATATTTACCTTCATGATAAAACGGAATCGCGTCACCGGTCGAATCCGCAAATGACATTTTTCTGAAAAAGTCCATTCTTCTCTCCTTGCCTTTCTAAATGTGCTCTTGGAATCATTTCTTTTTTCTGAGGAGTGCCAGATTGCCCTTCTGGGAATCCAGTACAACCGCGCAGGCAATGATCAGACCCTTTACAATCAGCTGCCAGTAGGAGCTGACACCGATCAGATTCAGACCATTGGAAATAATACCGATTACCATCGCACCAAATACTGTGCCGCTGATACGTCCGCGTCCGCCTGCCATCGAGGTTCCGCCGAGGACACAGGCTGCGATCGCATCCATCTCATAGCCACTTCCGACGGACGGCTGTCCGGAATACATTCTCGATGCCAGAACCAGACCTGCAAACGCCGCCAGGGCGCCCGACAATGTAAACACGATGATCTCGACTTTCTTGATCGGAACACCTGAGAGACGCGCCGCCTCACGGTTTCCGCCGATTGCATACACATAGGTACCAAATTTTGTTTTAGAAAGCAGAAAACTAAATACGATAATTAAAATAACCATATAGACAACCGGCAGCGGAATAATGTTAAAGAGATAACCCGTTCCGATTGCAATGAAAAACTTATCCGTAATACGGGTGGACTGTCCGCCCGAATATACATACGCGATACCGTTGCAGACATTCATCATTGCCATCGTAATGATAAATGCCGGAACACGGAATTTCGATACAACCATACCATCAATCAGACCAGCCACAACACCGATGATGATGCCAGCCGCAATCGCCACGCCAATCGGAAGTCCCTGATTAACTACAAATCCTACCGTCAGAGTTCCACTCATCGCTACGATCGCGCCAACTGCCAGATCGATGTGTCCGAGAATAATAATCAACGTCATTCCCAGTGCAATGTATGTATTAATGGAAATCTGTCTGAGCACTGAAATGATATTGCTCGGTGTCAAAAATTTATCGGTTGCCAGTGCGACTACCACACATAAGATAACCAGCACTCCAATAATTCCTGTATTTCCGGTAAATACCGAGAGTACCGAATTGCCTGCTGTACTTTTCTTTCCGTTCATCACTCTTCGCCTCCTGCTGCATACTGCATGATTCTCTCCTGATCCAGTTCTTCTCTTCCAAGCATTCCCGTCATTCTTCCCGCCTTGATGACACATACGTTATCGCACATATTAATGATCTCCGGCAGCTCGCTGGATACCATGATAACGGCGATACCCGCCTTCGCCAGCTCATTAATAACGGAATAAATCTCAAACTTCGCATTGACATCGACGCCTCTCGTCGGCTCGTCCAGAATCAGGACATCCGGCTTGATTGCCAGCCATTTTCCAAGGACAATCTTCTGCTGGTTTCCGCCGGAAAGGCTTCCCGCTTCCACCAGTTCCACCCGGTCTGCCACTGCTTTGATATGAAGCTTTTCTTTATAATAATCAATCACTTCCTGACATTTCCGGTCGCTGATGGCAATTCCGTTAATATAAGAGTCAATCGATGCCAGCGTGAGGTTAAAACCGACCGTATTGCCAAGGACAAGTCCCTGTTTTTTCCGATCCTCCGGCACCAGTCCGATGCCCGCCTTGATTGCCTGGATCGGTGTCGTGAAGCGGACTTCCTTTCCATTTAAAAGAATGGTTCCGCTCTGGTATTTTCTGGCTCCAAAGATACATTCCATGATCTCGCTTCGTCCGGCTCCGACCAGACCCGCAAATCCCAGGATCTCTCCCTTTCTTACCCGGAAGCTGATATCTGAGAACACACCCTCACAGGTTAAATTCTTCACTTCCAACGCCGTTTCTGCATGTCCCAGATCGTTGTAATCTCTGGCATAGAAGCTCTCTAACTCCCGTCCTACCATCATGGCTACCAGCTCGTTCGCATTCGTCTCCGATGTTTTTTTCGTTCCCACATAGGCGCCATCGCGGATGATGGTAACCCGATCCGAGATCCGGAACAGTTCTTCCATACGGTGGGAAATATATATAATGCTTACCTGTTTTGCTTTTAATCTCTCAATGATTCCAAATAACTGTTCTACCTCGTCATTGGAAAGGGAGGACGTCGGCTCGTCCATGACGATGATCCGTCCGTCGAAGGATACCGCCTTTACAATCTCAACCATCTGCTGCTGGGCGATCGTCAAAGATTCTACCAGCGTATCCGGGTGGATATTGACCCCGAGGTTTGCCAGCATCTCGCCTGCCCGGCGGTTCGTCTCCCGCATATCCACGGTGCCGAATTTCGTCTTGATTTCCCGTCCCAGGAACAGGTTCTGCGCGACCGTCAGATACGGAACCAGGACGATCTCCTGATGTATGATTCCGATTCCTTTCTCCTGGGCATCCGAAACACCATTTATCTCAACTTCCTGACCATTAATCTTGATTGTTCCGCTGTCCGGTTTATAAATTCCTCCAAGGACCTTGATAAGCGTTGATTTACCCGCTCCATTTTCTCCCAGAAGCGCATGAACCTCGCCCATTTCCAGGGAAAAATTGATCCCTGACAATGCATAGATCCCGGAAAAACTTTTCTTGATATCTATCATTTCCAGAATTGTTTTTCCCATAGAACCCTCCGTTTTTTAGAAATGCGGCAATGAACCCCATCGCCGCATTTTCCATTTTTTATTTTATTTCACGTAACTGTTAAACTTCCTCGCAGTCCATTACTGCCAATCGCTCAGAGTCTTCTCTGCCTCTTCTTTCTCTACCAGATGGGAATCCAGATATACTTTCTTCTCATCGATTGTGGTGTCGCCGCCTACATATTTCTCAGCTGCATCAAATGCATATTCTGCAATCTGAAGCGGAACCTGGCATGCAACTGCGGTGAACTCGCCGTCTAAGAGTGCCTGTTTTCCATCCGGGGATGCATCGATACTATATACACCGATCTCGCCGGTCTTGTTTGCTGCCTTGATAGCTGCTGCCGCACCCAGGGCAGACGGGTCATTGATACAGAAGAATGCTTCCAGATCCGGGTTTGCTGTGATAATATCCTCAGCCAGTCCCATCGACTGATCCAGCGCTGCACCGCCATCCTGCTGTGCTACAATCTCAAATTTATCTTTCTGATCGCCAAGGCCCTCAAGGAAACCATTGACACGATCCACGCAGCTTTCATTGGACGGGAAATCCAGAACTGCAATCTTTGCGCCATCCGGATAATCTTTCGTCATCTGCTCGCCCACTAACTGGCCTGCCATGTATGCGTTGGTTCCAACGAACTGTGTCACGAACTGTTCGATATCATCATCGATGACTGCGGTATCTACGTTGAAAATCGGAATGCCTGCGTCTGCAATCTCAGCCAGTCCGGAGGTAATACCTGCGGAGTCAACTGGGATAACAAACACTGCATCGTAACCGCTGTTTGCACAGTCAGATAACTGGCTGAGCTGCTTGTTTAAATCATAATCCGGATCCAGGCAGGTATAGGAAATGCCGTTTTCCTTGCACAGCTCGCTGAGCTTTGCATCAATGGAACTCTGGAAAGTATTGTTTAAAGTATTCGTACAGAATGCAAACGATAAATCGCTGGTCTTTGCCTCAGCCCCCTGCGTATCTGCCGCTGCCTCAGAAGCATCGGCTGCCGCTGCTGTATCGGTACTGCTGGAAGAGCCGCATCCTGCCAGCATTGCTGCCATCATGCAAACTGAAAGACCTGCTGCTGTAAATCTAAGACTTTTTTTCATAAATCTGATCCTCCTCTTACTTCATCACTGTTTAGTGCATTTCAAACGGATTGTTATAGTTTTCTTTTTTTACGTAAAAAATTTTCTCTCTGGAAGGAGTCTCCCTGTCTGATATCTAGATATTACTCTATTCCATGCCCTTTCGTCAATACTCTTGTGGCATATTGCACTAATTTCAGCGATATATTCATCCTGTTTTATTGATATTTATGCATTTCTACCGTTCCTTTTAATTTTTTACGTAAATTTCATTCATCTTATCGTTTTACCCCAATTTTTGTGCTATAATCAAAAACAGAAATATAAAACTGCGGCAAATCCAAATCCAGCCGCGCAGGAACCGCCGGACTAAATCCGTACCAGCAAGGGGGAGTTTTATGACCATCAAAGAAATCGCCGCAAAGGCAGGCGTCTCCATCGCCACCGTTTCCCATGTTATCAACCATACGCGCTATGTCAGCCCGGAACTGGTGGATAAAATCGAAGCTATTATTGAAGAAAGTGGATATTCTGAAAAAATCAAAAAAAAGGTGCGTAAAATCCGCAGCGGACGCAGTTCACAGATTGTCGCTGTCTTTCCAAATATCAAGAGCGCGCTCTACTGCGATCTGTGCAATCAGCTGCAGTCCTACGCGACCAGCCAGGGCTATCAGTTTTACACCGCCGTCACCAACGACAACCTGGAAGAGGAGAAAAGCATCCTGCAAAACTTAATCTCCAGTGCCAAGACCATCGGCATCTTTCTCTCCCCGGCAAGCAGCAATCCGGCTGCCTATTCATTTCTCTATGAATCCGGTATCCCGTTTGTCTGTGTCGAACGATTCATCGATGACGATGTCACTCCACGGATCCTTTTTGATTACACCAAAGCATTCCACTCCGCTACTTCCTATTTTTTTGAGAGCGGACACGAAAATGTGCTGTTTCTGGTAGAAAAAACAGACAGCCTCGCCAAACAGGACAAGATTGCCGGATATGAGCGGGCGCTTCTCTCCGCCAACCATACCCTGAGCAGTTCCTGCATCGCGGAGATCAATCTGTATCAGTCCAGTGATACCATCAGCCTGAATATTCAGAAAAGCATCACCCGGTATCTCCCCACCGCTATCATCGCCGGTGGAAACCGGCTGACTATGTTTCTTCTCAAGGCGCTGCGGGAGCTGGGAAAAGACTGTCCGCGCGATATTTCCATCATCGGATTTGACGATATGCTCTGGTGCGAGCTGACCGCCCCACCGCTATCCTGCATCCACCGGGACATCGACCAGATGGCAGAACTCGCCTCGCAGGCACTCTTTGACGAGATCAACCACCTCTCCGGCGCACCTTTGACCCGCTACGCAGATGTAGAGCTGATTTTGCGTGATTCCACCCGGATCATCGACAACGGTCCGCTCGGTGAACACGCCGTCTCCCCGGACAGCATTCGCCTCTCCAAGGAGGAAAAACAGCTTTTGCGAACTGGAAATTACCGCGTCGCCATCTCCTTCCACTACACTGGAACTGCCTGGGCTGCCCTGCATCAGAAAGGCATCCGGGATGAACTGGAACAGTACGGAATCGATATTATTTCCACCATGGACGCCCATTTTGATCCTGCCCTCCAGAATATGCAGCTCGAAAGCATCAAAATGCAGCACCCAGACGCCGTCATCGCCATCCCCACCGACGATGTCCAGACGGGTCCGGCATTTCAGGAATTGTCCAAAATGACGCGGCTGGTCTTTTTAAGCAATGTCCCGCAGAATTTCAGCCGGAACAATTACGTCTCCTGTATCTCCGTCAATGAGCGGGAAAATGGCACCAATACAGGGCGCATGATCGGTGAATATCTGAAAGAAAAACCGCACGCCAAAGTCGGCTTCATCATCCACGGTGCCATGTTTTATGGCACTACCGAGCGTGATAACTGTGCCGAAAAAATATTAAGGGAATCCTATCCCGACATTGAAATCACTGCCAGAAAGGGATTTATTCAAATTGAAAATGCCTACAAGGTATGCTATGAGATGATAAACGAGCACCCGGATATCCAGGCGCTCTATGTGAGCTGGGACCGCCCCGCCCTGCTCGCCATCAAGGCCCTAAAAGCTTTGAACCGGACAGATATTGCTGTCTTTACCACAGATCTGGATTTTGAGATTGCAGAAGAAATGAATCAAGGATTTGTAAAAGGACTCAGCACCCAGAGACCATATGACCAGGGAAAAGCGGCCGCTCTTGCAGTCGCCAAATCCCTGGTCAGTGATAACGTTCCTAAATATATTGGAGTGCAGCCCTATGTAGTTCATGAAAAACAGCTGAAACGTGCCTGGAAGGATATTTTCTTTGAGGCACTGCCGGAGGAGCTGGGGGAAAAGGTAACAGTTCACAGGTAGGAATTTTCTGAACTGAAAATTCCGTACGATACAGTTCCGACAGCAGATTTTGCCGATTTGGAATGCGTAGCATCGGCAAAATCCCGTTGCTGGGCACACGTGTGTGAACAGTAACGGGAGAAGCAGATGGGTCAGTAGCTATTTTCCAAACCCATACACCTCTTCCGGATATGGGCGCATCCCGCTTTCTTTTAAAATCTTGCCAACCACTTTCCCCCATGATATGATAAAGTTATTCGTAACAATTCCGTATCTTCAGAAAGGAGCATCATCGATGGCACCCCTAAAAATCCCTGTTGGTATTTCTGATTTTAAAAAGCTGCGCGAAGACGGCTATTATTATATTGATAAAAGCGGGCTGATCGCTGATCTTCTGACGAATAACTCGGAAGTCACCCTGATTACCCGCCCGCGTCGTTTTGGAAAAACACTGGCGATGAGTATGCTTGCCAATTTTTTTGATATTCGAAAAAAAAGCCAGAATCTTTTTACCGGACTTCAAATCGAATCTCGTCCAGATCTATGCCAGGCATGGATGAATCAATTTCCGACGCTCTTTCTGACCTTTAAGGATGTAGACGGACTGGATTATGCTTCTGCCAGGGATATGCTCCGCTCCCAGATTGCCCGTCTCTGCAATGAACACAGCTATCTGGCAGACAGCCCTTCGGTTAATGAAAATGATCGGAAAGAGTTTATACAGCTTGCCGATATTGTCGATGGGAAACCGACGGATACTATGTTAAAAACCAGCATTCTGCTCTTGATGCGTATGATGCAGGCACATTTCCAGAAGCCCGTCATTCTGCTTCTGGATGAATATGATGTACCACTTGCCAAAGCCAGCGCAAATGGTTATTATCCGCAGATGCTGGAACTGATGAAATCCCTCATGAGTACAGCACTGAAAGATAACAGCACCCTGCGTTTTGCCTCTATTACCGGCTGTCTGAAAATCGCAAAGGAAAGTATCTTTACGGGAACCAACAATTTTGTTTCCGACACTATTTCCTCTTCTTCACTGGATGAATATTTTGGATTTACCCAGGCTGACATGGAAAAGCTTCTTCTGGATGCTGATATGCTTGATCGGGCTTCGCAAATCAAGGCGTGGTATGACGGCTATCACTTCGGTGCTTCGGATGTCTACTGTCCGTGGGATGTAATGAATTATCTTCTCGACTGCCAGAAAAAGCCAGATGCAAGACCCATCGGTTACTGGAAAAATACCAGCGATAACGCGATCATCCGTTCGTTTATCGACTATGCCGGAAGCAATATCACGATGAAGCTGGAGGCGCTTCTTTCCGGAGGCTATATTCCTCAGCATGTGGAAGAAAATCTGACGTATGATTACCTCCATTCCTCCGAAGATAATCTGTGGAGTATCCTGTATCTTACCGGCTATCTGACGCAGGCTCGCATCGATAACCTTCCAGATGGTTTAACTGCCCTGATGATTCCGAATGCTGAAATCCGGGAAATCTTCGAAAGTACCATTTTAAAATGGTTTAACGACAGCGCCAAAACCTGGAATCGGGAACAATTATTTTATGCTGTATGGCACGGCAACACCGACCTGCTCACACAGGAGATGAATGCCCTGCTGCGTATGACAATCAGCTACCATGATTATAAAGAAGATTTTTATCACGCCTTTTTAGCCGGAATTTTTGCCGGAGCCGGATATGTGGTAGAATCAAACCGTGAGCATGGCGAAGGACGAAGCGATGTGGTTGTATATGATCTGCACGGTGGACGAATGGCGATTTTCGAGGCGAAATATTCGAAAACATTTGAAAAACTCAGCGATGACTGCGACAAAGCCCTGCGCCAGATCGATGAACGCATGTATGAAAAAGAATTTGAGGGAAATTATGATGAAATTTTCTGTTATGGAATTTCCTTCTTCAAGAAACGGTGTATGGTAAAGGGGATAGGTAAATAATGCTGGCATCTGTTTTTATACACAAATAGGGCGTCTGTCGCATTTACAAATATGCTGGCCGATAACCCTATTTTATAGCCAAAAGGAGCTGCTGCACGGTTTGTGCAACAGCCCCTTCTTACATCTTCACTTATTAAATTCTTACAGTCTCGCAATCACTGCGTCCACATATTCCTCGGTGGTTGCAGTTCCATGCAGATCTCTTGTCAGGTGCTTGCCTTCTGCCAGTACCTCATCGACTGCCTTGCGGATGCGTCCGGCTGTCTCATTTTCACCGAGATACTCTAACATCATGCAGGCAGACCACAGGAATGCGGTCGGGTTTGCCAGGTGCTTACCTGCAATATCCGGTGCGCTGCCGTGTACGGCCTCGAACATCGCATAGTCAGAACCGATATTGCTGGATGGAACGAGTCCCAGTCCACCGATCAGACCACTGCACAGGTCAGAAAGAATATCTCCGTACAGGTTCTGCATTACCATAACGTCAAACTGATTCGGGTTCATGACAAGCTGCATGCAGGTGTTGTCGATAATCTTGTCATCGCCCTCAATCTCCGGATATTCCTTTGCAATCTCTTTGAAAATGGAAAGGAACATGCCATCGGACATTTTCAGGATATTTGCCTTATGAATACAAGTTACTTTCTTGCGTCCGTTCTTTTTCGCATACTCGAATGCATCGCGGATAATGCGCTCGCTTGCCTGTCTTGTAACAATCTTAATTGCATGAACCGTATCCGGATTTACCTGCTCCTCTACACCAACATAAAGACCTTCTGTATTTTCGCGGAAAATCACGATATCCACATTCTCAAATGGAGTTTTTACTGCCGCGTTGGACTTAACCGGGCGGATATTGGCATACAGGTCATACTGTCCGCGAAGTGTTACATTCAGGGAGCGGAATCCTTTTCCAACCGGAGTCGTAATCGGGGATTTTAAGAGTACTTTGGTGCGCTCGAAAGAAGCATAAGCTTCCTCTGGAATCAGGGCACCATTGCGTTTCCACTCATCCTCACCAACATTGAAAATTTCATATTCCAGCGGTGCATCTGCCGCTTTTAAGATTTTTAATACATTATCAACTAATTCCGGACCGATACCATCGCCGCGAAATACTGTAATCTTATGACTCATTTCTGTATCCTCCTTCTTGATTTTTCAAATCGTAACTGTTCAGTACCTTCACAGTCACGCGCAAAAATCCATTAAAAATTTCATCGAAAGCTGCCAGAACAGGCTGACAGCTTTTCGAACAAACAACTTCTCATTCAAGTCGAACGCCCGTGAGACTTGGCGCGTGATTCTGGTCAGCGTAAGCTGACATATTCTTTACAGAATCACTGCGCATCCTCGCGGAGCGTTTATCTCAGTCGGAGACAAGGCTTCCACTGAGACAAATTTGCTATTACTCACCACCTGAAGAGGTGGGAGTCTTCTCGACTGAGATAAAATTTCCCTTACAGAACAACTGCTACAATCAGGTTATATACCGCACAGCAGATAACGCTGATAGGTACTGCTACAAAGAGAAGACGGTTGAATAAGTGATTTCGGTCCTCCTCGTTTCCGCAGGAACCAAGAATCAGGCTGCCGCCGGATGAGAACGGGCTGATAGCACTGCTCTGGGCACCAAGAATTGTGCAGGCAAAAAGTGCTGCCGGATTTAATCCGGTGGCTGCTGCAAGTCCCGGAATCAGCGGGAACAGGGCGGGTGCTACAACACCTGTTGTAGAGCTGAAGAAACTCATAAATGCACCTACAAAGCTGAATGCCAGCGGAATCAGGGCTGTCGGAACATTAGAGCCAATCCATGCGGATAATGCATCAATGGTACCGGCCTGAACTGCAACGGCGATAAGCATGCCGGCTCCAGCAATCATGAGGATGGTGTTCCACGGAACACGTGCAATCACTTCCTTCTGCGGTGCCAGGTCAAAGAGCAGTGCAATGATGGTAAAGCAAAATGCCACCAGTCCTACATCAACCTTTCCAGCAATTTTTCCAATCAGTTCATTACCAGGAACTGCCATCTTTAAGAGTGGGAATACCAGGACAATTACCATCATCAGAATCATTAAATGCAGGGTTGTTTTCTGCTTTTTATCAAACGGTTCCGGACGGTTAAAGGTTACGCCCTTTCCGATACCGCGGTTACTCTTGAAGCCAAAGCGGAAAATCGCAATCAGAATCAGGGAAAATACAATTGCAAAGGCGAAAATTTTCATTTCATCTACAAAGGAATTCGTTGCTTCAAATGCCGGTTCTGCTTCATAAGCAGTATCAATCAGACCGCGGAATACGACGCCCAGCGAAGCTGTGGGGAAGTTTCCGCCTGCCAGTGCACCGCAGTTGATCGCCACCGCACCGGTCAGCTTGTCCATCTTTGCTTCCTCACAGATAAGGATGGTAATCGGTGCCAGGAATGCCAGAACGGTAAAGTATGCAGCGCCCATAACAGAAAGTACAACTGCTACAAAAAATAATGCAAAAGGAAGCATGCCCGGAAACTTACGGCACATATAGAGAAGACTGGCCGACATTTTTTCAAGTGTTCCATTCACAGCTGCAAAGTTGTAAAACAGTGATACTGACAGGATGACAAACATGGTGCTGACCGGCCAGAAGCCAATCAGCTCTTTTGTTTTTAATCCCATGCCAAAACAACCAATCAAGTATGCAAAGGCAATACAGAAAAATCCCGTATTGATTTTCGTTTTATATCCCAATATAACGGCAACCGCAATGGATGCCACCAAAACTGCACTTAACATATGACGCGTCCCCCTATTCTTCGATGCCCAACAGTTTTGCCGGAATAGTGTGTGTCATATGGTACACGTGTTCTTCCGGAATTCCATGATCTACCAGATACTGCATATATTCTGCCAGCGCCAGCTCCCAATGCGGGTTTTCTGTCTGGCCGCCATCGGTATCAACCATGACATTTTTATAGCCAACCTCTTTGATGAGTTCCAGGTTGTCTGCCAGATTGCTCTTATACTTTCCGCCGCCCATGTTCTGTGCATAGCAACGCTCTAAGATAACGTCATAATCCTTTACCAGACGAAGCTGATCCTCATGGCTCATGCCTACAATCCACCATTCCGGATGCGTTACAACGATGTTTTTTACTCCCATATCCCGGGCAGCTTCCACAACCGTGAAAATCTCCTCCGGTGCAATATGTGCGGTTCCCAGTACAGCGTTGTGGTCACGAATCAGCTCCAACACTGAACGCAGCTCCGGTACAATTTTACCATCTTTCACTACTTCCACACACTGGCTCAGATCCTGATTCATCTTCTGCATATGGTTTTTTGCCGACTGGGTCGGAAGCCATACTACCTTAGCACCCAGACGAAGCGCCACATCGACTGCCTTCGGATTGATGCCGCCGACTACCTTGTTTAAGGTAATGCTGCCAAACATCGTAAAATTGTTCGTTTTCCCGTGTACAATCTCGTTGTGGCGGTTGCACAGATACGCCCGATCCATCGTGGTTCCCTGATGCGTCTTGATGACGATAGCCCGTGCCCCAACCCGAACAGCTGCCTCCATCAGTTCGAAATCATCATACGCCCGCAGACGCAGATCGGGATTCGTGTGAACGTGCATATCGATAACGCCCTTCATTAAATCCTGTTTCATCTTGCTTATTCCTCCTATTTGTAATCGTCCACAGAGGCTTTTTCAAAGCTGCGTTCCCTCGCCGGATTCCTATTCGATTTTCCAGCCGCTGCTTCAGTCTCTACCATTGATTTTTGCTTGTTTTTATCTTATACTATTTTTGTTATAGGAGAAAGGCAAGATTTGTTATATCAGATATCGGAAATTCCGATATCTCGTGAAGGGGATTCTCATGGATTTAAAAGAACTAGACTATATCGTAACCGTCGCTAACGAGGGGAGCATCTCCCGCGCGGCCGAAAAATTGTTTATGGCGCAGTCAAGCTTAAGCCAGGCAGTCCGCCTATTTGAACAGGATCTGGGAACGCCGATTTTCGTCCGAACAGCCCGCGGAGTCCGTCCAACCTCTGCCGGGGAGGCGTTTATTTTCCATGCCAGACAGATTTTACAGCAGTACCAGGAGGCGCGCAGTGAAGCTTCGGATATTGAAAATTTAAAGGGCGGCACCGTCATCTTCGGCATCAGCACCTACCGGGGGACGTACCTGCTGCCGCCGGTTCTGAAAAAATTCCATGCCCTGTATCCACGAGTTCATGTGGAGATCTGTGAGATGGACAGCATTGATCTGGAAAATAAGATTTTAGAGGGACTTTTAGATCTGGCGCTGATCGCCGCGCCGCCGGTCCGAATCAAACACGGTGTGGATTCCCTGATGCGGGACGAGATCATGATCGCCACTACCGCCGATCACCCGGTCATGAGGTTTGCGAAGCCATGCGAATCGGATCCGGAACAGATGTGGATCGACCTAAAGGACACCGCACCATTTGAATATATTCTGGGCCCGCCCAGCACCGTCCTCGGACGGACTGCCCGCCGATCCTTGCGCGAGACGGGTGTGGAACCTCTGGGACTCGACACCTACCTCTCCGCCTCTTTTGCTGCGGCGATGGCGCGGGAGGGGGTCGGACTCGCGTTTACCTACCGTTCCTGCCGCATCATGCGGGATGAGTTCCGCTATCTGCGGATCGGGAAAGATGGTATTTTCCTCGATCTGGCGCTCGCCTGGCCCGCCGGAAAATACCGCTCGCAGGCGGCACTGGCGCTCGCGAGGCTGTTTCAGGAGATGGCGCCGGAGTTGCTGCGGAGATAATTTTCGCGAATTAAACATCAAAACAAAACGTTTCAGCGCTGCTGGATTTACCGTTTTTCCGTTTTCTAACCATTTTCATTCTATCAAAAACAGCCGCCCCGCGATTCATTTCATCGTTCGCGAAGCGGCTGCTCTTTTAACTATATTTACTCAAAACAAACCCGCTCTGCCCCTTCAATCTGAAGAGTGGTCTGGTAGAATTTCGTCAGCGCGCGGATTGCGTACTCAACGTCCTTCACACCTGCCGTCTCGTAGCAGGAATGCATCGCAAGCTGCGGCAGACCGATATCGACGGCATGGACGCTGACCTGCGTGTTGGAAAGGTTTCCAAGGGTAGAACCGCCTAAAATATCGCTGCGGTTTGCAAACACCTGAACCGGAACGCCTGCCTCATTGCAGACATTCGTAAATACTGCACGGCTGAATGCATCCGTGGTGTATTTCTGGTTCGCACTCTCCTTGATGACGATACCTTTGTTCATCCAGGAGCAGTTGACTGCATCCGTCTTCTCCCCGTGGTTCGGATGCACGGCGTGTGCGTTGTCGCAGCTTACGAGGAAAGAACCGGCAACTGCCTGATAGTAGTCCTCCGGCGTCTTTCCAAGTGCGCCGTTGATGCGGTGCAGGACATCCTGTAAGAAGGTGGACATCGCCCCCTGCTTCGTATTGGAACCAACTTCCTCATTGTCGAAGCAGCAGTATACGCTGACATCGCGCTCATTCTTCGCCTCCAGGAATGCTTTCAGGGAAACGTACGCACACTGTAAGTCGTCCAGTTTCGGGCTGGAAACGAACTCGTCCGCATACCCCCAGATCGTACCCGGCTGGCGGTTTACAAGGAAGAGATCCTTTCCTAAAATATCCTCCGCTGCCACACCAAGCTCTTTCGCAATCATCGCGTCAAACGCGCCTTTTTTCAGCTCACCAGCGGAGAACAGCGGGCATAAATCAACCTGACGGTTGTATTTGTATCCATTGTTCACCTCACGGTTGAAATGAATCGCTACGTTCGGAATGATGAACAGATCTTTATCGATGTACAGAAGTCTCGCGCTCACGCCCTGACCGTCCTTTACCAGCACACGGCCTGCGACAGTCAGAGGGCGGTCAAACCATGTGCTGTCGATCATGCCGCCGTATGCTTCTACATCGAGACGCAGATACTCGCCCGGACCATTTAACTCCGGTACATTCTTGATCTTGTAAGTCGGTGAATCACTGTGGGAGGCGCACATCTGGAAATGGTAATCGCCCAGTTCCTTTCCGACGCGGAACGCAATGATACTGGAATGGTTGCGGATCGTGTAATACGTTCCACCCTGCTTCACGTCCCAGCAAGTTCTCTCCGGCAGATAGGTAAAACCTGCCTCATCCAGCATTCCCTTGATCGTCTCAATCGAATGAAACATACTCGGGCTGTTCTCAATAAAAGTCAATAATTCCTTCGCAGCATTCATCATGCAGACTTCCCTTCTCTCTTCTTAATCGCCGGTAAAATCAGTCCCAGTGCTACCAGAACGACTGGTGTGATGACATTCAGCATGGTTGTGTACAGATCACCCTGTTTGTACATACCTAATAAGCAGCAGGCTGCGGTCAGGATAAAGCACCATGCGCCAAAGCCCAGTGCCACTCCGTTGTTCTTCACAAAACGATACTCGCGCTCAAACTTATCTGAATGTTTGCGAAGCATGAAGTACGCAAAGAATACCCACAGATAACGCATCGGCATGGTAACCGAATTAAGCTGTGTCAGCTGGCGCAGAACCGTATCCGCATTCGGAACCAGAACCTGAGCCAGAATGATGGAACCGGACAGGATGACTACCATCCAGATACCATTGACGTAAGCGCCAAATTTGTTTTTCTTTAAGAGCTTGGTCGGGATGAACTGACGCGCATCCTCGTTGTCAAGCAGCATACGAAGCGGTGCATCGATGCTGACTACCAGCGTCGAGAACTGGCCGATCGCGTTGCAGGCTGCATAAATGATCATAATCAGGTTTCCAACGCCGTAATACTCACCCAGTTTCTGGAATGCCCAGTACTGTCCATTCGCATTGTAAGAGTCAAAATTAGCCTCAACCAAGGATACATCGAACATCATACCCATCGCGATTGTACCGAAGATCGCGCAGACGATTACCATGATCGCTGCAAAAATCATACTCTTCGGGAATCCCTTGGACGGATCCTCTACCTTGTTTACATATGGGGAGATCTTCTCACAGCCGCCGACTGCAAATACAAGGATGGACAAGCTGCTGAAATACTTCCAATCAAAATGCGGAATCAGGTTTTTCAAGCTGAAATCCACCGACAGGTAACCACCGTTCGGATTGATGACCGGTGCAGCAAACATCAGCAGAATGTACAGGATACTCATGACAAACATACTGGTTCCCGCCAGGGTAGCCAGTTTCTTTAACGGGTTTAAGCCGCGGCTTGCAACCCAGCAGAAGAACAGCAGTACCGCAAAGGTAACTAACTGAACCGCTTTCGTGTTAAAGGACGCATACTTCTCTGCGTTCTGGAAAATCATCCAACTCAGCGCTTTCAGACCGCCGGATCCCTTCGATGCGATGTAGGTGACATGGCAAGCCCAGTAGGTCCAACCTGCGTAGTATGCAGCCTTCGCGCCGGTTGTCTCATGAATCCAGGAGCTGACACCGCCGCCCGAATTCTTAAATGCGGAACCAAGCTCTCCGACCATCAGTGCGTACGGTACAAAGTACAGTGCGAACATCAGAATCCAGGAGAAGATAACCTGTGTTCCATTGAAGTATACGAAACCATTTAAAACGTTTCCAAATCCCCAGAGGGTGGAGAAACACATAAAGGAAAGCATATACCACTTGATTTTGTTTTGTTGTGATTTGTTCATATCTTATTTTCTCTCCTTACTGAAAGTATCTTTTTTATTCTCTCATATGCTGCGTTAATTGTCAAAAGTATTTTTTTATTAACCCAGTATTTTCCAGTCCGAATCGGTAGTATTCTGTAGTTTGTGGCTATTTTTTGTTAAATCCATACAATATGCACCTATTTTTTCCCCAAAAAAAGCGGCGATTCGAAAGAAAACGCCGCTTTTTGCCTCTTGTTTTATAAATATTTTATTATATCATTTTCGATATACACAGCTCCTCCAGCGCCACGTTAACCCCCGCGCAGAGGAAGTGCCAGAGACTTAACTTCTGTCCCTACTTCATATAACCTTTCAGCGCCCACTCATACATCTCGATCGCCTGCTGCAGGTTCATGTTAGCTGTCTCCTTATCGATCTGCTTTTCCAGTACGGAGACTTCCTCGCTCTTGTACTCCATCTGAGTCGCCATGCCAAGCTCCAGCTTCTTCTGCATCGCATTCATCGCCTGCGTCTCTGCTGCCAGAGACGCATCGGCAAGCTGCAGGGCTGTCTGCTTCTGCATGATGTCGTTGTAGAGTGTCTGCATACTGGAGCGGATCGTCTGCTCCTGGTTCTTGATGGTGCGGTCCATGTTTTTCTTATCAGCTGAACTTTCTGCCATATTGGCATAGCCGCGCTTATTGGACTGTAAGGACAGGTTCTGTTGGAGCGCCGTCTGTGTGTCCGCCGCCAGGTTCATTGCCGCGATCCGTCCAAGATCCGCCTGCGGCAGATCCTGGATATCCGGTTCCGCGTCATAGGTCCAGCCGGTCTGGACGCAGAGCTGCTGGTGCTGGGTCTGAAGCCCCGCTTTCGTCTGTGTCAATGTGGATTGAAGCGACTGCAGCGATTTCTGTGCATTTAACACATCAATCTGGGTCGCCTGACCGAGCTGCTGGCGTTTCTGAGTCATCTGCAGTGTCAGTTCCTGCAGTTCCAGCGATTTCTCCATCAGCGGAATTGTCTTTTTGACCTGATTATACGCCGCAAACGCTGCCTCTACCTGTACCACGACCGCATCCTGGCTGTTCATATAGTCCAGACGGTCCATCTCGCTGTCACGGTAGGAGGCATCGGCCGACTGCTGGGTTTTTAACGCATTCTGCTCCACCATGACGGACGCTGACATCAGGCTTGCGTAAGCACTCGCCATGCCCGGCACTGCCAGATAATCCTCAATCTGGTCTGCCTGATCCCGCAGGTTATCCGCGCTGTCATACAGGTCATTCGCCTGATTGTACTGCTTATCCTGCACTTCCTTCGCATTCTTTGTGTCGCGCCCTGCCTGATAGGTCGTCTGATTGTTTAAATACGTCGGGTTGTACTCCTGTACCAGATACGGCAGTTCGCTGTATTCCATCACATTGTCCTGAAGCTTCGCCCATGTATCTGCGTCATAAGCAAACTGCGGGCTGGCTGCCAGCGCCGCAAACGGTCCCTGCAATGCCAGAACCGCTGCTGCCGCTGCGGTCAGAAGCGCCGTTTTCCTTCTTCTATGTTTCATTTCCGGTTCCTACTTCCTTTCTGTTACCACCATGTTATCTTACGGCACTTTCTGTTCCAAAAGTGCCTACCCGTGAATAGTAACCTGTTCACACCTTAAGTAAACTGCCATTCCTGACGGATTAATTCGTCACAATCAGGCCTTTGACTGCCCACTCATAATTTTCCACAGCTTTGGTATATTCCAGTTCCGCGCTCTTATACGACGCCACGCTGCTGAGCCAGGAGCACTCAAGCCCCAAATAATTGGCTCTTGAGAGCATTCCCAGTGCGTTCTGGCGCTTTGCCGCCTCGTAACTCTGCGCGGCCGCCTGATATCCGGCTGCTGCACTGTCATACGCCTGCTTCTTGGATACTACCGCCGCATAGAGGTTCTGGATTGTGATCGCCACCGAATCCTCGGTATAAGCAACGTTTCTTTTTTTGACCGTACGGTTGGAAGAACCCGTTGCCTTATTTGCACGTACCGACATCAGATCATAATTCGCGCTGACTGCCGCCTGTGTATCGGCTGCCAGATCCATCGCCGCGATCCGGGACGCATCCGGAACCGGCACATCCGCAAAGGTTACCGGCGCATCCGCGTCAAATCCAAGTAGCATTAAAATATTCTGTTTGAGCTGCAATGCCCCGTTTTCTGCCTGTTGGGCGCTGGAATTGGCCTGCTGCAGCGCCTTCTGCGCCGTCAGAACCTCCTGCGCGGAAGCACGGCCGAGCGCCTGCATCTTCTGTGCGGCATCCGCATTTACCTGGCACATCTCCACATTCTTTTTCGCTGTCTCCACCTGCGGGAGCAGTTCCTCATACTGGATGAGCAGGTTCTGCACCGCCTTGACTAACTTATTCTTCGTCTGGCGCAGGGTCCGGGCGTAGGTGCCGGAAAGCTCCTTGTTCGTAAGCTTTTCCCCCTGTTTGCGCAACTCTCTCGCTGCCGCCTTGTAGCCCTCAAACAGCTCTCTCGTCTCCGCATCCATATCGTCGGACTTCAGGTCCATCGCATCTTCCATGAGGGCGCTTGCCTCAGCCGCCAGGGCAGTTCCCGCCGACTGGCTGGTCGCCTGGCTGTAGAGCTGGGAACGCAGGTTTAAATACGTGCTGTTGTAGCCCTCGATCCGCCATGCGATCTCACCGTACTCCAGCGTCCCGTCCTCAAGCTGCTCTTTGGTGTACGGGGAAGTCTCCTCCTCCATCTCGGTATTGCCGCCCGTCAGCACCGGACCGGTCGCATCGTCACCGATCCGCGCATCTGAGCCGATCCCCGGTGTTTTAGCCGCATATGCCGGCATCGTCATAGCTGTGCTGACTAACGCCGCCTGTAAAAGAATGGCAAACAGTTTCTTCCTGTTTTTCTTCATCTTACTCATCTTCATTTCCTTTCGGCGCTCTGCGCGCCCGCTCCCGATTCTATCCCAGCGCCCCGTTTCAGGATACCGAGTGTCAGGACAAACCGTTCCCGGATACGGTTTTCCGGGACTCCGTCGTGAAAGCTCTTGATCTCCATCGCGATCGACATCATCGCCATGCGGAAAAAGCTCATATATTCCTCCCAGCCCATCTTCCGCAGGGATTTTCCCACGCACGCCTCATAAGCGGCGCGTTCCAGCTTCTGTCCACGCACGGCGCGTGGACTGTCCAGATCGGAGCTGAATATATCAAAGAGCAGCGCCTCACGGCTGCTGCACTCCATGATGTTGCGGATGAAATCGGTGCGTCTCTCATCGCGGCACAGGGCAAGCGAACCGTTTAAAAACTGCCCTAACATCTCCCAGATGTCCCCCTGCGCCTCTTCAAGGCAGCGCACGCCGCACTCATAAAATTCATTGATAAAACTCTCACACAGATATCCTAAAACATCCCATTTACTGTCAAAATACGTATAAAAACTGCCCCGGGAGATCCCGGCATCTTCTATCATACGGTTGAGCGATGCTTTTTCTATCGTTGTCCGCGTATATTCAGCCATACACGCGTCCCGGATTTTCTTCTGTTTTTCCTCCGGCAACCGCTTAAATCGTTCCGACGGCATCTTCTTCTCCCCCTTTTTCTATCAGTACAGGCAGCTTCCCCGCCCCGGGTCCGCCGCCTGACAGATTCACTGCTTAACCTGCTTTTCCTTAGTCGCAGTCCAGCTTATCATACTCATCTTCTTTGCCTTTTCCCATGTTATAAACCACTCGGTAGAAGGACGGAAGCAGTACCAGCGTCAGGATCGTCGCCGCAACCAGACCGCCGACGTTTACAAGCGCTAAGCCCTGCATCATCTTGCCCGCCTTACCAAATGCCAGACAGTTCGGGATCATCGCAATGATGGTCGTCAGTGTCGTCATGCAGATTGGGCGTACACGGATCGCACCTGCCTCTACCAGCGCCTCGTCTAACGGCATCTCCATCCGTAGCTGGTTGACCGTATCCACATACAAAATACCGTTGTTTACAACCGTACCGACCAGCATCAGGAAACCAAGCATGGAGTTCATACTGATCGGGCAGTCCGCCAGAAACAGGAATCCAAAGGAACCGATCAAACTGAACGGGATCGTTGCCATAACCATCAGGGAGAATTTCGGGGACTCAAACTGGATCGCCATGACAATGAAAATCAGAAAGATCGCTGTGACAAGCGCCATTCCCAACGCGGAAAGCTCCTCGCCCATCGACTCATCCAGGCTATTGGTCGCCATCTCAACGCCGTACGGGAATTCCCAGTTCTGCACGAAGCTCTTGACATCTTTTTCAGCCGTCTTCTTATAATCTGCCTGTGCCTGCATCGTGATCGATACCTGGTACTGTTTCTCTTTTCGTGAAATCTCCTGTGGGCTATCCTGGTAGTAGATCTCTGCCAGATCCTCCAGCGGAAGCGTATTACCCGTCGCCGTCGTGATCATCATGCCCTGCAGTTTCGCGATGGAATCGTAGCGATCCGGCGCAAATTCTACCTTCACGTCCTGATCATTGCCGTTGACGGAGATCGTCGCCGCTTTCACACCGCTTAAATTACTGTATACCATCGAACCGATGCTGGCCGGGGTCAGTCCCTCTGCCTCTGCCTTAACCGGATCCACATTTACCTTGATAACCGGCGCCGCATTCTCAACAGAAGAATGTACCTGCATAACATCCTCGCGCTTGCGAAGCTCAGTTACCAGATCATCCGCTGCCTTCTTTAGGGTGTCGTAATCGGTACTCTGCAGATCCACCTCAATTGAATCACCGCTGCTCATGCTGCTGCTCATACTGCTGCTGCCCTGTTCCAAGGTAATGGTCGCATCAACGTAGTTCTGTGTCGCATATCTCCACTTCTCGATAACCTCGTCCGTGGAAAGTTTTCTCTTATCTTTTAAGTAGGCATTCAGCGTCACATCACTTCCGGAAGTCATGCTGACACCACTGTTTCCATATGTCATCAGGTAATGATCCACATCCTCGTCTGTCTCTACCATATTTTCCAGATCGAGCACAGTGTCACGGATCGCCGATACCGAATAACCCGGTTTCGTCTTGATCGTCATCGTGACGATACCTTCATCGATCGAAGACATCAGCTCCAGGTTCAGTCTGGACGCCATGAGGATGGACAGGACAACCAGCACTGCAGTCGTTCCGAATACAAGCGCATAGCGCTTGATGACATGCGGCATATGCTTGCGATACCAGCCCTGGATGCCTTTGATTATACGTCCTGCCGGCGCATGATCCTTCTCAACCGGATGCCAGAACATATAGCAGAGCGGCACGATGATGACTGCTGAGAATAAGGAAGCCGTCATACAGAAAATGATCGTGTACCCGAGCTGTGTAAAGAGCTGTCCAGACATACCATTTAACATCAGAAGCGGAATAAATACAACACAGGTTGTCAGCGTACCGCCGGTGATCGAGCCGATCATCGTGCGCGTACCTTCCAGCGCCGCATCATAGAAATCCAGTTTTTCCTTTGCCCGGAAACATCCGTCGAGGACGTTGATCGAGTTATCAACCATCATACCTACACCGAGAACGAGCGACGTCAGGGAAATAATATTCATTGAGAATCCCATCGCCGCCATACAAATGATCGCCAATACAACGGAGATCGGAATGGACGTACCTACGATGACCGACGCACGCAAATCGCCATAGAATAAGAACAGAATGATCATGGACAGGATGATCGCCAGGATCAGGGTCTGGATTACGCTGCTTAAAGACTGTTTCAGCGTGTCACTGGCATCATCTACCACGGTGATTTTAAGACCCGGATACTGCTTTTCAATTTCCTGCACCTTCTTGGTTACCTGGTTGGAAACCTCGATCGCGGTGGAACTCTGCTGTTTTTTGATTCCCAGGGAGATAACATCTTCGCCATTGTAACGTCCGATCGAGCTTGCATCCTCCAGCGCCTCATAGACATTTGCGATATCAGAAAGATGGATCGTCTCACCGTTTGCCAGCGGAAGTACGACATTTTTCAGACTTTCCGTGCTCTTAAATTCGTTGCCGACACTGACGTCGAGATCCTGTTTTCCAACCCGGACATCGCCCGCCGGGATCGTGAAATCGGCGGCACCGACTAACTGTGCAACCGTATTCATATTCAGGTGGTACTGTGCCAGTTTTTCCGGAATCAGTTCCACGCGGGTGTAGCTATCCTGACCGCCGGCAATCGAAACCTCGCCGACCGAGCTTAATTTCTCAAACTCAGGAACAATTTTGTCATCTACATATGTATAAAGGTTCTGATCAGCGTCGCCGCTGACTGCCAGCGTAACCGTCGCCATCGAGTTGATATCCAGCTCCATGATATTCGGATCGTTGGCATCGTCCGGCAGATCGCTCTGAATGCCATCTATCGCCTTTTTCAGGTTAATGTATGCGGTATCCATGTTGGTACCGTACTCATACTGGACAATGACGATCGATACATTTTCACGGGAAATGGACTGTACCTTATCGACCGAGTCCAATGATGTGATCGCATCTTCTTCTTTCTTGGTAACCAGATCGGTTACGTCCTCCGGGCTGGCTCCCGGATACACCGTAGCGATGATTAACATCGGCATCTCCATCTCTGGCGTCAGTTCCAGCTTCATGCCCATGACGGACTGAAGGCCGAAGTACGCGATGGTAATCAGACAGAGAATGATGGTAACCGGACGCCGCAGTGCGAGTTTTGTCAGTCGAATCATTCTTTGTCACCTGCCTCTGTCGTCTCCGCTGCTGTCTCATTGTTTCCGTCTGTCTGCGCGCCATCGGTATCCTGTGCTAACAGGACTTCTCCCTGATCCACCAGCTCGTTGCTCCAGCTCACGATGACCTGGCTGTCACTCGTCAGACCCGATTTTACTTCCATATTTTCATCGTCATAGATACCTGCTTCGATCTCGGTCTTCTCCGCTTTTCCATCCTCATAGAGGTATACAAACGGGGCACCGTTGTCATAGCTGACTGCATCGACCGGAACGGTCAGCACCTGGCTGACATGGTCCATGATAACCGTCATTTTTACGCGAGAACCATTCGTAAGACCTGCTGCATCCGGCACCATCGCACGCGCGTCATAAAGGCCGCTGCTCTCGTTGACCATAGATCCGATTTCGGTTACAGTACCGGTGTAATCCGCACCATTTTTCTCCAGCGTCACGCTGTCGCCCAACTCCATCGTCTGGTGGATCTTCTCGGTGATGCCGAATTTAACCTGTAACTGGCTGGCACCGGAGATCGTGCAGATCTCGCCTGCCGGAGATACATGATCATGCGGCTCGACGCTCCGGGACTCGATCACACCGTCGATCGGCGCCGTCACGGTCGTGTATTTCACCTGCAGATCGTACTGGTTCTTCGCAGATTCATAGGAAATCTTCGCATTCTGTGCGCTGTTTTGTGCCTGCTCCATCGCCTCCTGGGAGACAAAACCATCAGCAAAGAGCGCCTGGGTACGGCTTAAATTGCTGTCCGCATTCTTTAAGGCAACGGAAGCCGCATCCACCTGTAGCTTTAACGCTGTCAACGCGTCGGAATCGATCTTGCACAGCGCCTGCCCTGCCTGGACCGTATCGCCCGCCTGGAAGTAAACCTCCAGCACCTCGCCGCTCATCTTCGGCATGACGCTCGCGCGGGACTGCGGCTCTACCAGTCCGGTCAGATCCGTGTACAAGCTGATGTCCTGACGAACCGGATTTTCTACTCTTACGGTTGGACGGGATTCATATTCCACCGCCGTATTCTTATGACCGCATCGGGACAAAACGACAGCGCCAACAACTACAATCGCAGCCAGCGCCAGAATCTTTCCTCTTTTTTTCATAATTTCCTCCATCTATGCTTGTTCTTGGTAAAAATTTTTCTCAGTCTATATTTTACTCATCTCGTATACACTTTGCCACTCCCAAGTTCGGACAGGTGTGTACACAAATTTGTCAAAATGTATCCATCTATGTTCATCTTTTTTCATAGAACCCGAATTTTCCTGCCGCTGACCGTTTTTTCCGGATACATGAAAGCAAAAACGCAGGAAAAACCAACCAAATACCGCTGATTCCTCCTGCGTTTCCTTGTTCCATTTTCTAATTGACAATAATTCGTAACTGTTCAGTACCTTCACAGTCACGCGCAAAAATCCATTAAAAATTGCCTACGGCAATGGGATTTTTGCCTGCTGGCCCATGTTTTCGTACGGTCAGCGCAGTAAATGCGCAGACCTACTGAACAGTTACAATAATTCTCAAAACTGCCGGAAACCTGCTTTCCTAACGGACCTGCATAGGGTCGCACCCGGTGCATTTGCGGATCACGCTCATGAACGTGGCGACGCGCTCCTTCACATCCGCCTCATCCTTAAACGGCGCGTCAAACGCAACTCCCATAACCGAGAAAATGATGATCTGCACCGCCATCGCCGCCTCCGGCATCGTCAGGTTCTTAAACATACCAATCCGCTCCAGATGGTTATAAAAATACTGGTACACCTTTTCTCCCATCTGACGGCGCAGCGCCATGAACTGTACCGACTCGGACAATGCCCGGATATGCTTCTGGTTTTCCATGATATACATATACAGCTGTGTCAGCGCCTTCTCCGGATCTGGCTGGCTCATCGTCTCTTCCATGATGCGCTTCATCTCGCGTTCCATCCGGTATTCCATCAAATCATATATATCTTTAAAGTAATAATAAAATGTTTTTCTTGTGATCCGGCTCCGCTCAACCAGCGCCGTAACCGTGATCTTCTCGACCGGTCTTTCCGACTCCAGCTCGATATAAGCCTCTACAATCCGTTCCTTCGTATTTCCCTGCTGCATACTCTTTTCCTCCGGCAAACCGTTGTTGTTTTAGTATAGTTTAAAATTCAACAAACTGCAAGTATTGCCTGAAATTTCCATGTTCCTGCGATGAATCCGCGTTACTGTTCACGGATAGGCACTTTTGGAACCGAAAGTGCCGTAAGAAAACGTGCTTACTTGTCAACAGCAGCCGATACGACCGGTCCGCTTTCGTGCTTCACACGCCCTTCCACCTGCGGCAGTTTCTGCGAGTATACAACCACCCGGTCGCCTTCCAGTATCTGCGTACCGCCGTCTGGAATGACGATCTGGCTGCCCCGCTTTATCATCACAATGATCGTATTCTTATAGAAGCGCGCCTCCGCGATCTTCTTACCACACCAGCGGTGATCGGGTGTCATCAGAATCTCTTTTAAAAGGATTCCCTGGCTGTCCGTAAAGCCCTCTGCACCCAAGACGACGGTATCCCCTTCCAGAATTACAGTCTGCCCTTTGGGCACAATCGTCTGCGCGCCGCGCCGGATCACTGTGATTAACATACCCGGAAGCATCTCAATCTCACAGATTTTACGGTTTTTCCACGGATGATTGTCCCCGATCGGAAGCTGCACGAACTGAATCTGCATATCGCCCGTATAGTCTGAGAACGTCCGCATGACATCGGTCGAGTTGTCGATCATGTCGCATTTTTCTGCCACCTTCGGAAGCAGCGAACCCTGAAAAATGATGGAAAATAAAACAACGCAGAACACGATGTGGAATATATCATATTTCATATATCCCTCACTGAGCGTCGCCATGATCGCAAATACGATTGACGCCGCACCGCGCAGACCCGCCCAGGAAATAACCAGATACTGCCCGATCGGCGGTTTCGACGGTGCGAGCAGCAAGCCAACCGCCGCCGGACGCGCCACAAATGTTAAAAACAATGCGATTGCGATCGCCGGAAGCACGATCGACGGCATCTGCGAGGGAAACGCCAGAAGTCCCAGTAAGAAAAACAGAAGCATCTGCATCATGCCGGTAAACGCATCAAAGAAGCCAACCAGCGCTTTCTGGTTCTTCAGCTCCTGATTTCCAAGGATAATACCGGTCAGATACACGCTTAGGTAGCCATTTCCGCCAATCTGGGATGCAAGCGCGTAGGAAATGATTGCCGCCGCAAAGACAAAGATCGTGTCAAATCCCTCGCCATAAAAGGCATACCGCTTTAAAAGCCATGTCACCAGCCACGCGACCGCCGCGCCGGTCAAAAGCCCAAATGCGAGCTGGCGGATCAAAAGCAGAACCGCCGAACCGCCGCTCACACTCCCCGTCATCGCAGACAGCAGAATCACCGTCATCATGTACGCAAACGGGTCGTTGCTTCCGCTCTCTAACTCCAGCATGGATGCCGTGCCGTATTTGAGGTTCAGCTTGCGCGAACGCAGGATCGAGAACACGGATGCCGCATCGGTCGATCCAAGAACTGCGCCGAGAAGCATTCCTTCCATCAATGCCATCTTAAGCACCAGATGACAAAACAGCCCGGTCAAAAACGCCGTCAGCACTACACCCGCCGAGGATAACAAAATCGACCGCCCCGCGACCGGCTTCGCCTCACTCCAGCGCGTGCCGAACCCGCCGTAAAACATAATAAAAATCAGTGCCACCGAGCAGACCTGTTCCGCCAGTGCAAAATTGCCGAATGGAATCTTAAAAATACCGTCCGATCCAAACAGCATTCCCAGCATAATAAAAATAAACAACGTCGGCACCCCCAGCCGCCCCGAAAGACGGCTTCCCGCGATGCAGACAAGGATAATAATCGCTACGACCAGAAGCGCAAATGAAGTTGAAATATGTATCATTCCTTTCTATGTTTAGTAGGTATCATAAATGTGGTGTTTTTATAATGATACAATATCTCTATGCCTCTTTCGTGTTAAGATTCCATTAAAAAGAGGAAATCTTACAGCGACAGATCTCCCTTCGCCCGCGCCCTCCGGTCGCGGATCGACTGGATCACCGGCACCAGGAACATTGCGACGATACCGCCCGCAAATCCATTGTTATAGAGGTTCATGCCCCCATACACGATCCCGACATTGAGCGCCACCGACGCGTGCAGAAAACCGGCTAACACGCCGCATAAAATTCCAAACTCTCCGGCGATCGGCGCCAGCGTCGTGGAAAAGAGCAGCGCCAGAAGTGCCGACGGATTCGTGATATCCCACGCCCGGACGGTACTCGCAATGCAGACGCCCGCCATGATCGGGAAAATATTCCGCAAATGTTTTCCAGTCGCACTGAATCCAACGATGGTAAAGATTCCGCCGATCGTCGGTCCATTTAGGTTTCCGCCGACTGCCAGCACAAAGAAGGTCGCAAACAGACCATTGAGTCCCATGTTGAGAAGCGTCACCGCACCGCCCAATTCCAGCAGGTAATCGGTACCGCCGATTCCCGTTGTCGCAAGGAGTTTTTCATAGCCTAAAAGCGTATCTTTTCCGCGCCACAGCACTGCCACCACCGACATGCCTGCAAACAGGACAAATAGCAGCCCTAAAAGCATCGCATCATTGCCGGAGGACCAGATAAGACGCGCCTCCGTCTCAATTCCAAAGGACTTAAACGTGGAGACCAGGACCGTCGCAATGATACCAGAGGCAAATCCCACATTATAAAGGGAATATCCCTTATGGGCATAGTGGGAATGCGTCGCGAGCGGTGGAAGCACGAATCCGATACAGATTCCCACCAGAATCGTCACACAGAAGCGCTGCCAGAGCGGCAGCTCCACCACGTGCATCAGCTGTGTGATGATCGGAGACAGGCTCGTTCCGTAGATGCCGACATAAATATAGTTGGATAAGTGCATTTTATGATATTTTGCATAGAGAAATACACCCAGAAAAATCGCCCAGATATTCATCAGATTTTTTCCGAACAAAGAGAATCCAAACATCAGACAGCAGGATGTGATCGTATGCCCGTCCATCTCCATCCCAAGACTATAGACAAAGTAGATGCTGATAAGCGCCATCATCCCGGCATTGACAAACGCGGCTCCCATGCCGCCGACCGCAATATAATCGGTGATCAGGAAATCCGGTTCCCTTATGATTTCATAGATACCAGTCACAATGGAGTCAAACGGCTGTATAATCAGCCCCACTGAAATGAAATAGATCGGAATCAGTGCCAGAAGAAAGAATTTCATCTCTCTGGACAGAGATTTCACTGTAGTCATATACGCACACCTTTCAAAAAAGGGATGCAAAAAAGATTCCGCATCTTTGCACCCCCGACTGTTAACATTCTATAAAAATGGTTACTATTCTATTGTATTGGATTTTCAACTGTTTTGCAACTGATTTTTTTCTCACTGTAACCCGTTATGAAACCCGTCCGACAGAACCGGCTGCCCCCATTCTCATGTGAAATTGTTACTCTTCCTCCGGCGCACTTCCCAGCACATAACCGCGCTCTTCCAATATTTCGCGCAGCTCATCAACCACCGCCCCCAGCTCTTTACCTTCCTCGTCGATCGTGATGTCCGCGTATTTCTCAAAATACGAGATCCTCTCATGGTAGAGATCCAGAAGTGTCATGCCGTCTTTCAGCGCCACGCCGCGGTCCTTGACATCGCCGACGCGTTTTACCAGCTCGTCATAGGTAATTTTCAGATAGACAACCAGTCCGATGGATTTTAAATGTTCCATCGCTTCCTTTCCGTAGATCACGCTGCCACCCGGTGCGATGACCGCCTGCTCGGCTTCCACCCCCGCGTTGACGCGGTTCTCCACATCGAGAAATCCGTCCAGTCCCTGTTCTTCGATGATCTCGCGCAGACGCTTACCTTCCTGTTCCTGAATCAGCAGATCCACATCTATAAAGGAATAGCCCAGTCTCTTTGCTAAAAGCACTCCGACCGTGCTCTTTCCTGCGGACGGCATACCAATCAAGGTTACATTATTTTTCATCTTTGGCACCTCTTCTTTTTCTTTACACTCCATCCAAATGTTCCAAGAAGCTCTGAAAGCCCATAATAGCCGCCATGCGAATACACAATCGGTTCCGCCTTTGCAAGCTCCAGGCTGCCGCGCTCGTTGAGCCACTGCTCGTCCACGCTGACACCCGTTACCTCTGCCAGAAACATATGATGTGACCCCAGTTCCTTGACTTCGGTCACCCGGCACTCGATCGCGACCGGGCTTTCGGCGATCACCGGCGCCTTCACCGTCTGCGCCGGAACCGGTGTGAGCCCTGTCTCCTTCCATTTATCCACATTCCTGCCGGAGCGGACGCCGCAGTAATCGGTCGCATACGCCATCGACTCCGTCGCCAGGTTGATGACAAACTCACCGCTCTCCCGCAGCATATGGTAAGAATAGCGCTCCGGGCGCACCGAAATGTACGCCATCGGCGGGTTCGTACAGATCGTGCCCGTCCAGGCAATCGTGATGATGTTGCTGTTTCCTTCGCAGTCCGCCACTGTGACCAGCACCGCCGGAACCGGATAAATCATATTGCCCGGCTTCCACTGGGCGCGCGGTCCCGGAGTGTTCCGGGTCTCCATCCGTTTTTTCAACTGTCCTTCCGGGTTCTGCCTTGCTCCTCCCCGGCGACGCTCTTCTGGCTTTCCAGCCGCTCTCTTCTGTGCCATCCCTATATCCTCTTAATCGTTGTCCGGGAGAAGTTTGATCCGGACCATGATCTGTTTCACCATGCTTCCTTCCGGCAGGCTCATATCATCGATATGCGTCTGTGCCGGCAGATCGCCCTCTTCCTCCAGCTCCAGGCTGATCCAGTTGTACGCTGCCTCCCGCGCATTTTCCACCGCATCCTCCAGATCCGGACCTTCCGCCTCGCAGCACTCCAAATCCGGGAAATATGCATCATACCCTTTTCCATCTTTCTTAGGCGTAAAAACCGCCGGATATACAAATGTCATGGTATCCTTCCTTTCCGTCCGACCTTCCTGCCCTGCACGAACTATCACTGGATTTTCCGTATGAAACAATCCCGTCCGCGCACTGTCACCTGATTTACTGCTCCAGTGTCACTGTCAGTGCCGGAATCAGCTGTTTCTTTCTGGAAACAACGCCCGGCAGTGTTGCCGTCTGCTTCAGCTCTTCATTTGCATCACCTACGTGGAACGCATCTGCCACAACCTGTGCCGCCCCCTGTCCAACACAGAGAAGTTCGGTCGTCTCCGTCAGGATATTCGTCAGCATGAAGAAGAGCATATCCAGACCTTCGTCCTCACGCGCCTTCTCCATAAACGGCAGCATACGGTTCTTCAGCTTTCCAAGCTCCTCTGCATTCAGGGAGTTGATCTGACCGACGCCGAAGTTTGTCTTTCCAGCTGAGAATTTCTTGAAATCCAGATACAGAATCTCTGCATCGCTCTTGCCCTTTAACTCGCTGCCTGCCTCAAACATCTGGTTTGCGAACTCATCCAGCTTGATGCCTGCCATCTCAGCCAGAGAAACCGCTGCCGCCCGATCCATCGGTGTGCAGGTCGGAGAACGGAACAGAAGCGTATCGGAGATGATCGCACTGCAGAGCAGACCTGCGATGGTCTTGTCGATCTCCAGCCCCTGTTCGCGGTACATCTGGAAGATGATTGTTGCCGTACAGCCGAGCGGCTGGTTACGGAAGAAGACCGGTCCGACTGTCTCCACAGTACCCAGACGATGGTGGTCAATCAGCTCCAGGATATTGGCATTCTCGATGCCGTCTACCGCCTGGCCGCGCTCATTGTGATCGACCAGAATCACGTTCTTGCCGCGCGCACCCAGTAAGTTACGGCGGGAAATCAGGCCTTTGTATTTGCCTTCTTTATCGAGTACCGGGAAATGACGGAAACGCTTGCTTGCCATCACATCCTTAATATCATCGATGAAATCATCTGTATCGAAGGTGATCAGCTTCTCAGTCTTCATGAAATAGCTGATCGGCATACTCTGGTTAATGAGACGGGCTGCCGTGTAGGTATCATACGGAGTTGTGATGACGGTACAGCCGCGCTCCTGTGCCAGTTTTTTGATCGTCATGGAAACGCCAGCGCCCTCACACACGATGATACAGCTTGCACCCATCTCGATCGCGCACAGCTGCGACTCATAGCGGTTGCCGAGGATAACCAGGTCGTTCTTTTCAATATAATATTCCATCATATCCGGATTAGCTGCCGCAATCAGGACTTTTCCTTTATCAAAGTACGCTTTCTCATCGCCAACAAAAATCGCGCCCTCCAGGGTCTCGATGATATTTGCATACTGAGTGCATGCCTTGGAAAGAATGCTGCTGTCGTATACATTCATATAAGAACGGGTAATATCGCCGACTGTGATCAGACCTTCCAGTATATTCTTATCGGTAACAGCCGGAAGTGTTACCAGACCATCCTCCTGCATCAGGTTCCATGCTTTTCTCAGGGAAATATTCTTGGAAACACCTGGAGTCTCGCGGATCTCAATATCCTTGACCTGCGTTTTGACGGATTTAATCAGTTTCGGCACATCTACCTTAAAGTAATCCAGTACGAAGGTTGTCTCCGGGTTCAGTTCTCCGGCACGGCACGGTACATATTCGCCGCCCGTCTGAAGTGTTTTGAAATTCGCATAGCCGATTGCAGAACAAATCGAATCCGTATCCGGGTTTTTATGTCCAATTACAATCGTTTTCTTTGCTTTTTCTGCTGCCATTTTTTCCTCCTGATTCGCACCGTGCGCTGCAAATTCTGCCATTTTTCTTTCTATCCTCTGTTTTGATAGAGAAACCTCTGATTCGTGAAACTTTTTTGTACAAAATCTCCAATTTTCATAATCTGTTTACACGGTGTTCATATTTTATTCATATCTTATTTTTATACTAAAAGCATAAAAGATTTCACTTTTCAAATTTGTTTTATAGTGATTTTGCACATAGATTTTTCATAATTGCCCCGGATGCTTGACCGCTCCGGGGTCTCCTCTTGTCTACAGCATATTTTCGGCATATCTGAACGCTTTTCTATCTCTATTTCCTTCAAACGTCCAGACCCTTTACCCTGCACTCTGTCACTCAAAACAAGGCGCCTAATCTAAGATCAGTCTCGCCGCCCCATAGATACCTGCGTCATTTCCCAATGTTGCCAGGCGAACCTCGCCCTTATTCTCAGAGATCGGGGTCAATTCACGGTAATAGCGGTCAATCCAATCCGTTAAAAAAGTCCCCGCCTTTGACACGCCGCCTCCGATGACAAAAATCTCCGGATCCACGGTCATCGAAATAGTCGCCAGCGCCCATCCGAGATAATAGCACACGGTGTCCATAACCTCCAGCGCCAGTGCATCCCCGGCTTTTGCCGCATCCAGCACATCTTTTGCGGTGATCGCATCACCGTAGGCACGCATCACCGACGCATCCGGCTTTGCCGCCATCTTCCGCCTCGCTTCCCTGGCGATACCGGTCGCGGACGCTACCTGTTCCAGACAGCCGTGTCCGCCGCAGTTGCAGGTTTCTTTCTCGCCCTCGCGGATATGGATATGACCGATCTCGCCGCCCAGTCCGTGGCGTCCTGCAACGATCTTCTGATCGTGTACCACGCCGCCGCCGACACCGGTTCCCAGCGTCACCATCACGATATCATGGTAGCCCTTGCCGCCGCCCTGCCACATCTCGCCGAGCGCCGCCACATTAGCATCATTACCGGAGCGGACCGGCATTCCATCTAATAACTCACTCAAAATCTTCTGCGGGTTCAGATCGCGCCATCCCAAGTTGACGCAGACCTCCACATAGCCGTCCGGCTGCACCGGACCCGGAAATCCCATACCTGCGCCGATCACGGCGTCCATCGGGATTCCCTGCTCGTTCAATTTCTTCCTGATCGAAGCGGCTACATCCGGAAGAATGTACGCCCCATTCTCTTCCTTGCGGCTCGGAACCTCCCACTTATAAACAAGCGTTCCGTCCGTCTCAAAAATACCAATCTTAACCGTCGTTCCGCCGACGTCTATCCCAATACATTTTTTTTCCATGTCTGGATCCCTTCCCTTACGGCTGCACCGGCAGCCTTTCTTCTATGCCCTCATCTTTTTTCTGCGCTGGCTCTTATTATACGCAATGCATCCCCGTTTTGCAAGGTTTGGAAAGCAAAATACACCTGCCTGCCGGAGAAAGGCGCATTTCTGCTTAAGCGGTACCGCATTCTTTTCTGCCGACAGACAGGTGCCTGTCTTTTATCTTATTTTTTTACCAAAATCAGCATTATTTCAGGCTCTTAGCCACCTCTACCACATGCTCAACGGTAAAGCCGAACTTCTTGAACAGAAGCCCTGCCGGTGCGCTGGCGCCGAAACTTTCCATCGCGATGATCTTGCCGTCTAAGCCGGTGTACTTGTCCCAGCCGAAGCTTCCAAGCGCCTCTACTGCTACACGGCGGCGTACTTCTCTCGGAAGTACGGACTCCTTGTACTCCTCGCTCTGCTCCTCGAACAGATCCATACACGGCATGGAGACAACGCGGACTTTCTGACCTTCTGCTGCCAGAGTCTCTTTTGCATGAACCGCCAGAGCTACCTCGGAACCGCTGGCAATCAGAATTAACTCCGGTGTGCCTTCGCAGTCGTCGATGATGTAGCCGCCCTTTAATGCCTCACGGCTGCTGCCTGCCATCGGCTCCAGATTCTGTCTGGTCAGCACCAGTGCGGTCGGTGTGTGCTCGGAAGTAACAGCACTGTACCAAGCTGCCTCTGTCTCGGTCGCATCGCACGGGCGGAATACATGGAAGTTCGGCATCGCACGCAGCGCTGCCATCTGCTCGATCGGCTCATGGGTCGGTCCATCCTCACCAACGCCGATACTGTCATGCGTAAATACATAGGTCAGCGGCACGCCCATCAGTGCAGACAGTCTTGCCATCGGTTTGCAGTAATCACTGAATACAAAGAAGGTCGATACATACGCACGCAGACCGCCGTGCAGCATGATGCCATTTCCGATCGCTGCCATCGCAAGCTCGCGGACACCGAAGTGCAGGTTACGTCCAGCTCTGTCCTCCTTGGAGAAGTCGCCCGCATCCTTCATGTTAGTCTTGTTGGACGGTGCTAGGTCAGCAGAACCGCCAAACAGGTTCGGCAGAACATCCTTGATGTAGTTGATCAGGCGTCCGGAGATCGCACGGCTTGCTTCCGGTTTCTCCTGTTTTGCCCAGAATCCGGCGTCATCTTTCAGCGCCTCGCCCGCCTTTGCATTGTGATACTGGTTCCAGAGCGCTTCCATCTCCGGATATTCCTCGCAGTAAGCGGCAAACATCACGTTCCATGCAGCTTCTACCTCTGCCTTCTGCTCTGCGATCTCGGAGTAGTTTTTGTATACCTCTTCCGGTACGAAGAACGGCTCTTCGCTCGGCCAGTTTAAGTTCTTTCTGAGTGCTTCCACATTCTCCACGCCCAGCGGCTCGCCGTGTGCGCTCGCCTTGCCCTGTTTTGCCGGGCAGCCGAAGCCGATCTGCGTCTTGATGGTGATAAAGGACGGATGCTCGGTATCTGCCTTTGCAGCCTCGATCGCCTTGCCGATCGCGTCGATATCATTGCCGTCTTCTACAGTGATCGTCTGGAAACCAAATGCCTGCATACGCTCCTGTACATTCTCACGGAATGCGATGTCGGTGCTTCCCTCGATGGAGATGCGGTTGGAATCATAGAGAACAATCAGCTTGGAAAGTCCCAGGGTACCTGCCAGAGAGAATGCCTCAGAGGAAATGCCTTCCATCATACATCCGTCGCCGCCCAATACATAGGTGTAATGGTCAACTACCGGATAATTTTCTTTGTTGAATACGCTTTCCAGATGTGCCTCAGCCATCGCCATGCCGACTGCCATACCCATACCTGCGCCCAGCGGACCGGTCGTCGCCTCAACGCCAACGGTATGACCATATTCCGGATGTCCCGGAGTCTTGGAATCTAACTGGCGGAAGTTCATCAGATCTTCTTTGGAAAGATTTCCGTAGCCAAACAGGTGCAGCAGAGAGTACAGCAGCATGGAACCATGACCGCCGGATAAGATGAAACGGTCTCTGTTCTCCCACTTCGGGTTAGCTGGGTTATGGTTCATATGATGTGCCCACAGTTCATAAGCCGCTGCTGCACATCCCAGCGGAAGTCCCGGATGACCGGAATTTGCCTTCTGGATTGCGTCTGCGGATAAAATCCGGATCGCGTTTACGGATAATGTGTCAATCTGATTCATAAGTAACCTCCTGCTATGTATCTTAATTTTAAAAACTAAACGTGTGTTATTTGAGGCGGATCTCGCGCATCCGGTCGCCGCCGCTGATAATCAGTGAATTGAACGCGCGGCCGCGTGTTACCTGCGCCACAGAGAAATCAAACTCCCCGGCAAACCGCTCCTTGCCGGACAGACTGTAGACCCGACAGGAATTTTCGTTATTTAGGATGACGAAATCGCCCTGTATATTTATGTTACGCCACGAATACGAGAAATCTGCCGTACCCATAGCGGTTCCATCGGATTTAAACATGCTCAAACGGCTCTCACTTCCGCCCTCGGTGTTGTCCGAGATGACCGCCACATAGTCCTTCGACCATGCCACGCCGCGGACTTCCCCGTCGATCTCCGCCTGGCGCACCAGCGCCGGGCTTGTTACATTTTCCAAAGAGAAAAATGCCACCTGATCATCCGCAAATGCACACGCGTGATCCTCGTCGAGAAACCGGACGCGCGGACAGATGCTGTCTCCCAGCTCATCAAAACCTCCGACCAGACGGTCTGGATAATTCTTTCCATATTCGGAGAAATTGTAAAATACAATCCGGTTTTTGAGTGCCCCGTCCTGCAGATACAGGTCGGAAAGCATGACCTGCGTACCATCCGGCGATAAGGAAACGTCCATCAGGTAACCATTTCCCGACATAACCGTCTTGATCGCCCAGTCAAGCTCGCTGCCGTCTTTCTTGAAAAAGGTCACATACGAAGCATTGCTGTCCTCCACCAGCGCCGCCACGATGCCGTATGCCGATACGCTGACGCGCAGGATCGGCAGAAGCGTCGTCGCCTGTCCCTGGCTTCCGGTCTTGTCCACAATATAAATATCATTGCCCTGCTGGTCCCCGATCACGGCATAATCACCGTTGACATAGCAGATCGGTGATTTCAGCTCATAACTCATCGACCAGACCGCCTTGCCGGACTTGTCCAGATAGGAAGCTCCGTCCTTCGTGTATTTCAGGACATTTTCCCCAAACGGGACAAATTCCGTCGTGCTGCTCTCACTCGCCGCAATCTCTTTTTCCCACGCCACCGTATAGTCCGTGTAGGCATGGTTATCTTTATAATACATAAAACCAGCCGCCAAAAGCGCCGCGATTAACACCGCCGTCAGCACCCTGCGGAGACGTTTCCGTCTGGAATGGCGCTCGGCTTTCTCCGCCACCTCTTCCTCATTTTCCCCGTGGCTTATGCCCCGGCGGGGAAACATGTCCTGCGTGGCGGTGTCGATCACACGCCCTCTCAGCTGCTTTTTCTTCTGTTCCCGTTCAATCGGGTTCATCTCACTCATTTTTTTATCTCCTGTAGCTGGACTGCCATCTTGATTATACACTATTTTAGATGGTTTGGCATTATCTTTTTGCTATTCTCCAGACACATCCGGCAGCACCAGCGTCTGCCCTGCGATAATGCGGTTTTCATCGGTCAGATGGTTGACCGCAAGGATATCGTCCAGATGACGGATATTGCCATAAAGCTTAAAACAGATCCCATAGAGTGTCTCCCCGTCCCCGACCGTGTACGTGCCGCCGGGCTTCAAGTTTGTGACCGGATAGTCCTGTCCCGCCGTCGAATTGCCGCCCGGATTCGGCAGGTCGCGCTGTGCCTCCGGCTCCGGCAAAATGTACGGGGCTTTCGTCTCCGCCATTTTTCCGTCCTCTTCGCTCTGCCCACCGGAAGCCTGTCCATTCTGTCTGCCTGCTATGGCAGTGCCCTCTGTATCTCCATCCGCCGCGCTCTCAAGTGTCCATTTATGCGCCTGTCCTCCGTTTTCCGCTGTTGTTCCGTCTGCATCCACATCGCCGCTCTCAAGCGGCGTCACACTGCCGCGGAGCTGTTCCACCGTGACCGCCTCTTTCCCGTCCGCAGTGCCCCGCACACCATCCGGGAGGACGGATACCAGCACACTCTCCATCTCGCGCATTTTCTGGTAATTGCCGAAAAGCACCACGCCACCGGCAAGCACCGCGACCGAAAGCACGCCGCACAGCGTCCCCAGCGCCCGGATCGTCCCGTAACGCGACGCCGCCTCCTGCTGCCGCTCTTCCATCCGGTTACGGAAATCGCGGATCACCCGATCGCCGGTGCCTGTCTCCACCCGGCGGGCGTCCTTCCGCAGAATCATATAGTCCTGCATCATCTGGTTTTTCTCGTAGTATATATGATATCCTTTCAAACGGTAAAACCCGTCCTCCGACATCACATAGTATGCCGCCTCACCGTCCACACCGCTGTTTATGTACATGAGCTGGTTTTTCCCACCGAAATACTGCTTGTGCAGCCGCCAGTAGGTCAGGGGACTTAACATACACCCCGGCGCGCCGCAGATAAACCACCCCTGCACGGTCTTTTTTGGAAATGTCTCCTCCATCCGCTGGTATGCCTTTTTCCATGCCGCCTCCGAAAAGACAATCTTCTCCCCGGACGGCACAACCTCCTCCATCTCCAGCGCCCCGTCCACAAAGAGGCACGGAACCTCCTGCTGTGGATCCGAATTTCCGAGCAGCAGCCCGACCCGGAGTCCCGGTCCGCCGGATGGATATACCTGTTTCAAATACGTGTTTACATAATCCTCCACATACAACCGGACCACCTCATCCCGCTCGCCGATCTGCCGGATATTTTTCGGCAGTTCTGCGCGGGAACCAGAATATTCTCCCATATGTTCACCCCGCTATGATAGATTCTCCTGAAACCGGGTCTGTACTTGCTTCCATGATTTGATTGCTGCACCGTGCAGCATTTTCAGTGCTGAAAATACCTGCTCAAATACAGTAACATGATTTTCCGTAATTTCAGGAGTATGATGAATTTCTTTCCGCCTATCATAACGCCGATTGCATGCAAAATTTGTCAAACGGAGGCAGCATCCAGGCAAAAATTTTCGACAAGCCCGATCCCCGCGCTGATGCAGTCTGCCAGCTGCATGACGAGTGCCAGGCGGATACTCTGCAGCATCATCGGATCGTAATGGCTGCAGCCCGCCACGATCCCGGTGATAAAGAGATCTCCGACCGCGTGAAGCTCCTTGCAGACGCCAAGCCCCGGCTTTAAAGCCCCACGCCCCAGCGTGACATAGCCGACGTGGCTTTCATCGCCAACCGAGGCATCGACCGCCACCACCAGCGCATCCGGGTACCCATTTTTTAAGACCTGCACGTAATGTTCCAGGTTCATCGCGTGCACGGGGCGATCCAGTGTTCCGAATACCAGCGTACCGCGCCGCCGTTCCTGTTTGAGTTTATATCCGATCAACGGTCCCAGACTGTCTCCGGTCGAACGATCCGTGCCGATGCAGAGGAAAACCAGTTTCTTTTTATGCCTTCGGGTCATTTCTTCCTGAATCAGCCCACTTAACTGCCCCGCCAGCTCTCCCACCGCGTCCCGGCGGGCTGAATTGTAGTAATATATCTCCGGACTGCCACCGAACCGGCTGCGTCCCCGTCTGTTCATCTCCCACACCGTCCTGTTTTCTCCCTGCCTGTTGGACAGGGGTTGTTTTACCTTTATTATAGGCGGGGTGGCAGGAAATTATGCGAAAATTGAAGGATATATACACGGACGAAAAAAGATGTGACAGAAGGCAGCTTTACAGCGCCCGATGTCACATCTTTTTTCTGGTTGTTCCTATATCTAATTATTTATTTTTATGAAATAATTTCCACAGTTTACTTTCCGCCGCGTTCGCGGTACTCTGCGATGACCTCGCTTAAATTAACGGCTGTGCTGTTATCCAGAATATGTTTCAGCGCGTCCAACTTTTCTGGATTCAGAAATTCCTTGCCTAAGTAGCACTCGTAGGTATCTGTGATAAAGATTCTCTTTTCCTTGATTACCGTCTCGGTATAATGCAGGCGGCTCTCGACCTCCTGATGGCCTTCTTTGAGTTGTTCGAGCTTTGCACGGCTGTTGCTGGTGATCTCATCGGTCAGGATGGTTTTTGTCACATTTTCGAAGGTGTTTAATGCGTCCTTTTTCTTCTTCGCCGTCTCCTCCAGATCCTGCTCCATCTGGGAGATCTCATCATCGTATTTTTCCAGATCGTAGAGCGCTTCACTGCGATCCCGACGGATCGAGGAGGTGATCACCGCGATCTTGCGGTTGTTCGCCGCGATCAGACTGCGGATCGAACGTCCTTCCTGCAGCGCCGCCAGATGGCGATCCTTCGTCCAGTTTCCAATCAGGATATACAGTCCGCCAAAAACAACCACATCCACGCCGTAGATCATCGCCAGGTATAAAGTCTTCTGTTCTGGAAGCAGCTTGTAGATGCCGCACGGGATCAACAGGAAACAGATCGCAAAGGTAATCAACACCGTCAGAAATTCTTTGAATCCCCTCGGGAAATACAGCGCATAGTACAGTGGGCTTTTGCAGACAAATGGAACACGATCCGACTGGAACAGCGTCCGCATCCGCACGGCAAGCTCTCGGTTGTGCGCGTGAAGCTCCTGCGTTTCTTCCTTAATCCGCTCCTTGATGCCCTGGTTTTTCGCCTTTTCGCGGCGTGTCCGCGTGCGTTTCAGCTTATCCTGCAGCTTCCCAAGCTCATCGTCATAGCTTTTTTCAATCTCATCCCGGCGCTTTTTCACGGTCGAATTCACGGCATCCGCCACCGCTTTCCGCTCCGTCTCCAGCACGCGCAGACGCTTTTTCTCTTCCTGAGCAAGCGTCTCCTCCTGTTTTTCAAACTCCGCCAGCTCCACCACTGCCTGTCTGGCGTCTTCCAGAAATGTTTTCACATCCGTTATCGCCTGTGCCATCTCGCCCCTCCCGGTCTTTGTCTTTTTGTAACGGCTGCCTGCCCTTTATTCTTCCAGCACCTGTATCTCCAGATAATCGAAATCGATGCTCTCGATAAAGTTGTCCTGGGTAAAACGCGCCTTATCGTGGCGTTTGAACTCCTCGATCGTCTTATCCAGCCAGACCGGATGCCCCAGATCAAAGGCATAGCAAATCTGGTCGATCGCGTCAAACACCATCGCCGTTCTCGACATTGTATAATCACCGTTGCTGATCACAATATCCCTAAGCATCCGGTTTTCCTTCATCATTTTTCCCCAAAGACGAAACATCCTGCCGTTCCTTTCCCGCTGTCAAATTTCATTTTTACCGTGTCCGGATGTTCTCTCCGGACATCTTTTCTCACAATCTTATGTCCAGTATATCAGCTTTTTTAAGAGTTGACAAGGCGGGGCTTTTCGGCAAAATTCATCGGCAAAATTCACTGCCACTGTGTCATCGTGCAGCACTTCCCATTGTGAATCTCACATGGCTAAAGTCACATGCTTCTCAGCCGTTTTAAACGGCAAGACTAAATATCGGCGGATACGCCAGTAACTTAGAATTCGTGCGGATACGCACTTTTCCCATGCCGGATACGGCTGGTTTCCACATTACAGGTAGTCCGCTGTATATCTGCCTGCGTTTATGCCGCTTTTAAATTGTTTACTTCTACATAAAGCTTTCTTAAATCTGCATAAACACATGAGGTTCTACGCTTCACCGCAGGTACTTTTGCCTCCAGTCAAGACCTTCCCGTTTCCGGCAAGGATTTTAAAAGTTCCCGTATAAAATATCTCACTCCGATATTATAAAAAAACGCCTCTATCAGTTTTTGCTGATAAAAGCGTTTTTTATTCTATGTTCCATTTTCTATGTGTAGATCCGGGCTGCAGTTTCCTTCATGGAACATGCCAGAGTGAACGCTGCAGAACGCATATTCTTTTACAGACCTGCCCCTTACAGTCTCTTAAGCAGCGCCTCTCTCGCTTCCTCATAGCCCGGTTTGCCAAGCAATGCAAACATATTTTTCTTATAGCTCTCTACGCCCGGCTGGTTGAACGGATTGACGCCCAGAAGGTATCCACTGACGCCGCAGGCAAATTCGAAGAAATAGAAGAGCTGTCCTAAGCTGTACGCATCCATCGCCGGGATCGTCACTTTCAGGTTCGGCACACTGCCGTCGGTATGTGCCAGAATCGTGCCGTTCATCGCACTCTTGTTGACGAAATCCACGCTCTTGCCAGCCAGATAGTTCATGCCGTCCGTGTCAACATCTTCTCTCTTCAAAATGATCTCCGCCGGAGATTCAGCCACTTCCAGAACTGTCTCAAACATGATTCTCGCTCCGTCCTGGATGAACTGACCCATCGAATGAAGATCGGTCGTCAAATCAACCGCTGCCGGGAAAATACCTTTCTGATCCTTGCCCTCGCTCTCGCCATAGAGCTGTTTCCACCACTCCGATACATAGTGCAGGCTCGGCTCATAGTTTGCCACGATCTCGACCTGTTTGCCCTTCCGGAGCAGAATATTGCGAACCGCCGCATATAACAGGGCAGAATTCTTCTCAAACGGAGTCTCCAGAGCATTCTTTCTCGCGTCTGCCGCGCCCTGCATCAGCGCATCTATATCCGCGCCGCTGACCGCGATCGGAAGCAGACCGACTGCCGTCAGGACGGAGAAACGACCACCAACATCATCCGGAACCACGAAGGACTCGTAGCCCTCTTCATTTGCCAGATTCTTGAGTGCGCCCCGCACCCGGTCTGTCGTCGCGTAGATTCGCTTGTTTGCCTCTTCTTTACCATATTTCTCAATCAGCATCTCCTTAAATACACGGAATGCGATCGCCGGCTCCGTTGTCGTACCGGACTTGGAAATAATATTGATAGAGAAATCTTTTCCATCGACCAAATCCATCAGATCATGGATGTATTTGCTGCTAATGCTGTTGCCAACGAAGTAAATCTCCGGTGTTTTTCTTTTTTCTTTCGGAAGATTATTGTAAAAACTATGGGACAGGAACTCGATCGCCGCTCTTGCGCCCAGATACGAACCGCCGATACCGATTACCAGCAGGACATCGGAATCCTTCTGAATCTTCTCCGCAGCTTTTTTGATGCGTCCGAACTCTTCCTTATCATAGTCCACCGGAAGGTCGATCCATCCAAGAAAATCATTGCCCGAGCCGGTCTTTTCTACCAGCGTCTCTCTTGCCGCCTGCACGCCCGCCTTGATACCGGCGATCTCTTCCTCATGAATAAATGCAGCTGCTTTTGAATAATCAAAGATCACATCTTTTCCCATATGTTTCCTCTCCTTTGCATTTCAGCCGTCCGCAGGCGGCGTGATTACTTTGTCAAAAACTTAACTTATCTTTATTATAGCAATCTAGACACCCGTGTGCAACCAGTTTTCAGTTGGAATCATCATTTACAACCCCGATAAATACTCCCTCATAATATCCCCCAGAACCTGCGCCTCCTCGCGGCTCAAACCTTTCATCCAGTCACCCGCATTTGCCTCGCCATTTCGTGTTTTCCGCGTATCCCGGCTTGCTGCAATCTGGTCGAGGCTCTGCTTCAAATACTCCATTTCCTTGTCGCCGGGACGCTCCTTCGCTTCCTGCCTGGGACCCGTATTGTTTTCCGTTTCATTTCCTGATACCATCCGGCGATCCGTAAGATGCCCATCTGTCTCATGCTTGTCCCGTTCCTCCGCTTCGCGCGGTGCAGTGCGAACTGCCCGCATCAGATTCTGTGCCCGTGCATCCCGCTCACGGAACGGATTCACTCTCATCGCTGTCCGCGATTTTCCTTTTTCAAACTCCGTTTCTCCCAGATCCCGGTTATCCGTTTCAGCACCATCCCCACCACTCACGCTGCGATCTGCCCGCAGAGTACTCTGCAGCCATTTCGGCATTTCCCGCACATTCGAGTCCACGCCAGCAATTCCGCCGGATACTCCAGAAGCTCCGGACATTTCCTGTCCGCGCGTCTCCTTCTCACGTGCCGCCCGAAGGAACACCGAATTATCCACATACTCCAAAAGCGCCGTTTCCAGCCGCTGCTGTTTCTGGTCAATCTGGAAACAGCTATCGATAAATGCCAGAAACAGACCGCTCATGACAGCTGCCGACGCATACAGCACAATATAGCTCGCATCCAGCTCATACCAGTACGCCAGAAATGCCTCCGCTGCTCCGGTCAGAAGCCCTAAAAGCACCATTTCCATTGACACGCCGTTCCACGCATCCAGCGAAATATGTAAAAATGAAAATCCGTCAATCTGCTTGTCCAGATATGCCTGCGTGTTCACGATGTTCTGTCCCAGGCGGCAGGTATTTTCCAACCGCTGCTTCAGATTTTGAAGATTCTTGTTCCGGGTCATCGCCATGTTGTCAGTTTCTTTTAATAATCTTTTGTAGAGGCTCCGTGTAATCAACTTGCTGACAAATCCGATCATTCCGATTGCCGCAAGAACGGACAGCGCTTTTCCAGTTTGTAAAAATTCCAGCATAAAAAAGCTCCCCTTTCTCTACTTCCGGATCACTTCCGGGTGGCTTGCCACAGGTCAGGTTTAGGCGCTTCGCAGTTTGTCTCTTGCAATTTGCTTTTCACATTCTGCTTTTTGCATTCTGCTTTTCACATTCTGCTTTTTGCGCCCTGTCAAATCCCGCCTGCATCGTGGCTTTATTATATCCGCCGAAAGAGTCTTTGTGAAGATGAGAAAGGGGAAAATCGTTCGTCAAATTCTGCCTTAATTCGATTTTTAATAGGTATTAATAATGCGTATCATGCAAAATTTCTGGTTGTTAAAAATTCCGTCTGTGAATCATATTTATGACTCATTATGCCTCATACCGGGATGCCATTTCAAGCAGTAGGTTTACCGAATGCTTGATCGCCTGCGCCTCAAATGCCGCATAATCCATACCTGCGCTGTCATCCGCCTTATCTGAAATAGCACGGATAATCAGGAACGGGATTCCGTTTAAATATGCCGCCTGTGCGATCGCTGCGCCCTCCATCTCGGTACAGCTTGCGCTAAACTGCTCGATCAGCCACTCCTTTTTTGCCTTATCCGAGATAAACTGATCGCCGCTTACCACGCGTCCCGGAAATGCCTGAATCTCCGGATTGACCTTCTGGTTGCACTCAATCGCCAGCTCGCGCAGCTTCTCATCCGCCTCAAATGCAAAGGTATCTACACGCGGAATCTGTCCGATCCGGTATCCAAATCCGCTCGCATCCATATCATGCTGCACCGCATCCGTCGATACAACGATATCGCCAATGTTGATCTCTGCACGCAGGGAACCGGCGATACCTGTGTTCACAATCGCACTGATATGGAACCGATCCGCCAGAATCTGACTGCACATACCTGCATTTACCTTGCCGATACCAGAGCGAACCACAACTGCGTCCTTTCCGCCCAGTTTGCCCTGATAAAAATCCATACCGGCTACACTTGTCACGGTAACATCCGTCATTTTCTCCTTGATCTGAGCCACCTCTTCATCCATCGCTCCGATGATTCCTAACATCTGTTTGCCCTCCTGTTTTTCTGTTCTTTATTCTTCTGCCTTTCTTTTATAGATTTATAGAAAAAGAAATTCTTACTATTTGATCTTCTGCGCTTATACCCCTGCATCTCTTTCCTCAAATCCATTGGCTGACTCGGCTCTACAGTCAGTGTGTGCCTGCACCATCATTTTTCATTTGAAAATCGTTCATTTACTTTATAATAGCGCAGCCGCATCGTTACCATGTATACCTTGTACAAACAGTAACACCGTATCTTTTCATGAGTATACTGGATTTTTGTTATCTTGACAACACCTTTACTGGCAGACTATAATCATTTTACTGCAGTGGATTCCCGCCACAGCAGATTAAAACACATACCATTTTACCATTTGAGGAGGTTTTACCATGACATACAAGACAAAGGGAGTCTGTTCCCGTGAGATCAATTTTGAAGTAGAAGATAATAAAGTAAAGAATGTTCAGTTCGTCGGCGGCTGCTCCGGCAACACCCAGGGCGTTGCCCGCCTGATCGATGGCATGGATATTGACGAGGCAATCTCCCGCATCGAAGGCATCCAGTGCGGCTTCCGCCCAACTTCCTGCCCGGATCAGCTGGCACAGGCGTTGAAGGAGTATAAGGTGAACATGAAATAAGTATCTTTTGATCGATTCTTTCACGCCCGCTGGCATATTAAAACCCCCACCTGAAAACATCTGGAATTTTGAATCTGAAATTCCTGGATGATTGCAGGTGGGGGTATTTATGTGATCGCTTTTTTCATACTATTTCGTGTTGCAAATATAAATTTAGTAACACGGTCCCCATTTTAATCAGTCGCCATATTCGGTGATTTTAATTCCATCTGTTTTTGTCATAAAGGACTGTCCTTTTCCATTTGACTCTACATAATGAACGCCAACTACTCGATAATAATATCCTGTTTTCTGGTTTTTCACTGTAAAATCATTCGACATTCCTGATAAATCTTCCGTTGGAAAATCCTCTTTGCTAGCATCATATATATATCTAGAAACTTCTACCCATTTACCATCCTCTTCTCTTTGCAGAACTGCAATATTTTTTATTTTATCACACTCTACATGAGCTACTGTCTGAATAAGGATTCCAATATCTCCTTTTCCTAAATTACTAATTCTTGTTAATGCCGTATCAATAATACTTCCCCTTGGTTCTATTCCCCTCGCAATTCCCTCCGAAACATTTTCATTTAATAAACAAGCATTGCTATAGTCCGCCTCTTCAACCGAAACTCCATTAATATACTGTGTGTCTGCTGCATAAACTTGCATCATACTCGCAGCTATAATCATTCCTGCACATATCAGTGTATATAATTTTTTTCTCATATAAAATTTCCCCCTAATAATTTTCTAAAAATAAATTTTCAACAATCTTTTTAAACTCTTTTTTAGGAATTATCCCTGAAATTTGATAGTATGTATCCCCTTTTACAATATTAGCACTATATTCAAATTTCCCATCTGAAAGCTCTGATTTTTCAAAATAAATATTTTCTTTTAACAAATCATTATAAATATACTCTCCTTTTTTTCTATCAGATATAACATTCGTAGAATTACCAGTACCACCTACTTCTTCTAATATCTTTACACGATATTTCCCATAAGAAAAATACATTATAACCCACGTTTCCCCTATATCTGCTTTTACATACTTCATCTTTTTAGGCATATACGCAAGTTTCAACGGACGAACCTTTGTTTTTTTAGTTATTTCTGTGTATGCTTTTTCTAATTCATCTTCTGTTTGAATCATATCCACATTATTCAATACAATATCACTCCGCACACTCCCCTCTTCTCTAACCACATACCGATACTCCCTCTTCGCCCCAGCCGAAATTCCCATCGCCACAACCATCACTGCGATAGCGGCGGCAGCTACAGAGACTTTCACAATCGATTTCAACCGGCGTGGTTTGCGAGCTTCTTCGTGCAGTTTGATAATGTTCTCGCTGAATGATTCTTTTTCACTTTCCGGGCTTGTTCCCACCTCCGCTTCTAACTTTGCCATCAACCTCTCAAAGCCGTCTTCTGGTTCTGGAGGTATGTCGCTGTCTTTTACTTCCGTCTGTGCAAGGATAAAATCCTTCAACAGCTGATCTTCGCTGACTCCAAACGCTTCCTGCAGCAGGCGCTCTGCATCTTCTCCAGCCTTTTTCCCGCGCCAGCTTCTGCTCACTTTTTATCCCTCCTCTCTGTCCTCGTCCTAACTTTTAGGTTGACTTTTCTTTTTTTCCGTTTACTATACTAAATGTAACCCTTTGCGGGTATGATAAAGCATAAAAACAGTTGTTTTCAGGTTATGGTTGTCCCCTCACACCGTAACCAGCGGCTGATGTGTGGAGGAAACTACTATGAAAAAAATCATTCTGACCGGCGGTGGTACTGCAGGTCATGTTACACCGAATCTCGCCCTGCTTCCGGCACTGCGCGAGGAAGACTTTGAGATTCACTATATTGGTTCTTATAATGGCATTGAGCGCCGCCTGATCGAGGCAGCCAGCATCCCTTACGATGGAATCTCATCTGGAAAACTGCGCCGTTATTTTGACCTTAAGAATTTTTCAGATCCGCTTCGCGTTCTGAAAGGATACTTTGAGGCTCGCAAGCTTATGAAAAAATACAAACCGGATATCGTCTTTTCCAAAGGCGGTTTTGTCGCTGTTCCGGTCGTTCTGGCTGCCAAGCATTATAAAGTGCCTGTCATCATCCATGAATCCGATATGACCCCAGGACTGGCAAATAAAATCTGTATTCCAGCCGCTTCTAAGGTATGCTGCAACTTTCCGGAAACACTTAAATATCTTCCGGAAGATAAGGCGGTTCTGACCGGTTCCCCGATCCGTGAAGAGCTTCTGCACGGGGATCGTCTGGCGGGACTCCAGTACGCCCATCTTTCTGCCGATCGCCCAGTAATTCTGATCATCGGCGGAAGTCTCGGCTCCGTCACGGTCAATCAGGCTGTCCGCGGCATTCTTCCGCAGCTTCTGAAAACCTATCAGGTAATACATATCTGCGGAAAAGGCAATCTGGATGAGTCTCTCATCGGCACCGAAGGATATGTTCAGTATGAGTATGTGGATAAACCACTCCGCCATCTCTTTGCAGCGGCAGATCTGATCATCTCCCGCGCGGGCGCAAATTCCATCTGCGAAATTCTGGCACTCCGCAAACCGAACATTTTGATCCCTCTGTCGGCTGCTGCCAGCCGCGGCGACCAGATCTTAAATGCCAACTCCTTTGCAAAACAGGGATTCAGCACCGTTCTGGAAGAAGAAGTTTTAACCGCAGATACTCTCAGCCAGGCAATCGAAGAGACCTATAAAAATCGCCAGCAGTTCATTGATAAAATGTCTGAAAGTCACTTAAACAATGCTGTCAAAACCATCATGGGGCTGATTCATGGTTGCATACGCAGTTAGTAGCATTGCTACGTTTGTATAGTACAAGACTAAAACACTGAATATGTAAGCTTATCATCACATCGGACAGATTCGAAACGGCTCTGCTTCGATGTGATTTTTAAATATCAAACAGCTTTGCCCTCAACACGCGCTTCTGCAGTTCTGCTTTTGCCCTGTAAAGACGTGTACAGCATACCGTTGATTTGATTTTCAAAACCGCACAGGCTTCTTCCGCCGTCAATCCCTCCAGAACACGGAGAATCAAAACATCCCGCCAGTCCTTCTTCATAGATTTGACAATCTTCCATACGTTCCAATAGATATCCCTATCGATAACCTCCTGATCCAGAAGCTGAATTCCTATCTCCCCTTCCAAAAGAAGGTTCATAATCTCTTCTTCCGCATCCGGATCTTCCAGATGCAGCATCTCGCGGCGCCGCATCTGCCTCCGGTTATCGATCCACTTGCTCCGTAAAATGCGGATCAGTAAAACCAACTTCACTTTATGATCCAGATCTAACGAATAGCGCTTGTAATATTCAATGAAAGCTTCATGCACCATATCCTCAATGTCATCGTACCCTACTCCAATTCTATACGCATATTTCTTCAGCGGTACCAGGTACTCTCTGTAAAGCGCTTCAAAAAGCGCCATTTTTTCATTCTCATGGTGCATATCCAAACTCCTATCGCGTCAGTTCTTCGCGGATGGAGCTGCTAATTTCTGCCAGCTCTTCCGGCGTTGCTTTTCCTGGCGCCCATGTCACCATATCCGGTCCATTTTCATATCTCGGAATAATATGTACATGGAAATGAAAAACAGTCTGTCCTGCGGATATGCCATTGTTCTGAACCACATTGAAACCCGTGCAGCCCAGTGCTTTCTTCATCGCCGCACCAATCTTTCCAGCTAATGGAAGAGCTTTTGCCGCAATCGCCGGATCCAGCTCACATAAATCTTTGAAATGCTGCTTCGGCAGAATCAGCGCATGTCCCTTCGATGCCGGTCCCAAATCCAGAATCACACGAAAATCTTCATCTTCATAAACCGTTGAGGATGGAATCTCTCCGCCAGCGATCTTACAAAAAATACATTCTTTGTCTGTCATGTCGGTTTCTCCTTCTCTCTATGCTTCTCCATTCCCTGGAAAAGCGGTATTTTCTTTTGTCACTTGGCTTGAAACTTCCATGTCAAGTGCCTTTATTATAGCATATCCCCATGGCTTGTTCTATGTAAATTTGCAGAAACGCGAAATTGATGTACTTGCAAAATAATTCACATCAATTTCGTGTTTTTGGTTATTATTTCATATTTTCAGACAATTTATCGGTGTTCCCAAAATTTATATCCGACATCCGCCAAATAAATGGAATCCCCATTCCCCAAACTGACTGTTTCATTTGCCTGAAGCGGATAGCCATTGACCGATGTTCCATTGGTTGAATTGAGATCTGTCAGAATGTATACGCCCTCCTTCTGATCGATCCGCGCATGAAGACGGCTGACGGTCGGACGGTCAATACATGCGTCCGACAGCCCCGGATGTTTTCCAAGTGTAAATGGAATATAGGAAATCTGAATCACTGTTCCTCCGGCTTCCACCGGCTCTAAGCGCACCGTTCCTTCCCCATTCTTTGAGGCAGACAGAAGCGTAGTCCCCGCTTCTCTCGCCCGCTCTATCTGTGCTTCTTCTTCTCTTCGAAGTTCCTGCCGATAAGCTTCTTCACTCTCCGGATAGACCTGCCAGCGGTTTTCAGGCGTTGTCTGCTGCCAGTCTTGATATGATAGAGTCCCTTCTATCCCAGACCGTTCTTTCTTTTTCTGGATCACTTTCCTCTCACCATTCCGCACACGACTACTCTTTCCACCTCGTCCAGCTTCATTCGCCTGATCCACTTCCGTGCTTTCCTCTCTATCCTCTCCCTGACCTCGATTTTTCTTCCTGCCACCATATACCTGCCATTTTCTGCGGGCTGCCAACATCTCCCTCAAAAACACGATTCCCCCGATGCCGCCGCTGATTGCATACAGCCATACATCCATTTCTCCCGTCACGTACCAATACACAATGCCAGCTGCCACCGCGCTTCCAAGTACCTTTATCCACCTGTTCTGCCATTGTCCCTTTTGTTTTCCACCTGCCCTTTCAGACTTTTCCCCCACTTCATCTGAATTCTCTACCGACTCCAGGTTCTTTTTCGTCGTTTTCTCCTGATACAACGCTTCCTGCCTATATTTCCAATCCTTCCTGGCTGGCGTTTGAGTGTCAAAAGCCATTTTCCCAGATCCAGATTCCAACGTATCCCTCCGATTTTGCTCCGCTTCAAGCCACTCCTGCCGATCCGCCCACACTCCCGCCGTCTCAGGATCCCCCTCATCCTCGTTTCGTTTTTCTGCCGAAAAGATCCGATCTTCCCCCGAAAGCTGGCGCAGCAGATCTGCCGTTCCGTAATTCTCCCGAAGACTAATCTGGTACAGATTATAAGCTAATACAACAGCCTCCCGATCCTGATGATCCGCACGTTCCAGAAGATACCCCAGCAGTTTTGAGAGCGCCTGCGGCGCCTCTTCCCGATGCCCCGGAACCAGACATAATTCCACAGTAAAATGATCGGGTTCCAGATACAGATATTCCGGATCCAGCAAAAGCTGTTCCTCTTTTAACAGGTACTCTTCCACCCGCTTCAGAACCGCCAGCACACCAAGCAGAATCGACCGGAGTTCTTGTCCCGACAAGGTCCGCTTTTCCAACACCCGTCTAAGTGGCTGTCTCGACGTTATCTCATAATAATATTCTCTCGCCTCCTCCGTCTGGCGGACCCGGAACTTCAAAAGCCCTTCGATGGCATTCGCCGACAGCATCTGTACCGCATAGCCCGTTTCTTCCTCCGGCGCTTCGATTATCATATAATTATGATTCATTTCCCGGCTGTACCGAATCTCCATCCCGTATCCTCCATCACTCTGCATTTTCCAACACTGTCAGCAAACGGATCGCCCGCTCCGGCTCCTGTCCGCGCAGGGATATCTCCGTCTCTGTACTGCTCTTTACCCTTCCGTCCAAGTCTCCCCCATCTTCCCGGATCGTCAAAACTGCATCTCCGCACCGGAAGAATCCATGCAGGCGCTGTCCAGCTCTGCTGCTTATCTCCCCCACAGTCATTCCATCTCCCCGCAACGTTTTTTCCTCCCGATACAGGCACCATTCCATCGCCTCCTGCAGGACAAAACGCCCCGTAATCCTGCCATGCACCTCAAACACTCCATTTAACAGTGCCGCGATAAAAAAGAATGCAACCGCCATCACAAACGAGGCTTCCACCGTATAACTGGCAGAAACCTCCCGCTTCATCCAAGAGATGCTATCAGCATCCAAATCCACACCGGAAGCACACACGGCAGAAATGGCAACTTCTTTTTCCGCATTTTCTCCCATAGACCATTCCCCTTTCCGCCAAGCAGTGCCGTAAGCATCCAGACACCTCCTGCCAGACTGCTCACAAATACAGCTCCCATCAAAAGTTCAAGCGTCCGCCATCCCCCCAGATAGCACCCAGTGATCAGAAAAAAGCAGCCATCTCCCAGTCCGACCGCACCTTTCGTCTGCCGCTCCATCCAGAACAAAAAAATCCCCGGCAGCATTCCCAAAAGCCATACCGTTATCTGCAACACACTTTTTTTCCAATCCCATCCATCTTTTATAACCGACAGCACACACCGTATCATCGTAAGCGCCATTCCTGCCGTTCCAAATCCATATAGCCAGCTTACGCGTATCCGTTTTCTATGAAAATCCTGCCAGGAAAAGACCATCAGAAAAAGTGAAAAAACAACCGCACAGAGGAAACATACTGCACTTTCCAAATCCATCCGCGTAAATCCCATGAAACTTATCTCTGCACTGTTTTCCATCACTCCGCCCTCTCACCCCTCCTTGATTCTTTCCGCCATCCGCACCTATCCACTTCCACAGTATGAACACACCCCCATATATTCCACCTCTGATCGCCGCACCTTCTGCACATAATATGCCAATGACGAACAGTCCTGCTTTCCATGGTAAACCTCGCCGGACGGAAGAATATACACCAGACCTCCCGCCGACACCGTCTTTCCACAGTATCTGCAAGCCTTATAACGGCATCCCCCGCTGTTTCTAAGCACCCCCGAAATTACATCTGCATACGCAGCCGCGGTGATCTGATTCGATATATAATGGCACGAAGGTGAGAGATGGTAGCGCGTACTGTCCCGCCCCACATAGACCCATTTTTCCTCCGGTTCTGAAGCGTTTTTCTCTGAGAAATACCCGCCTTCCGCCCCAATCCATCCCCGCTTCCGGCTCCGGGAAGTAAGCGTCACATGGTCAAGCGCAAATACCGAGAACGGCAGCCGCACCTGATAGGAGGCGCGCAGGTCAATCCATTCTCCATCTTCCGATACGCGGCTGGCACCACACTGGATATTGGACACTTTGTTCCCGCCCGCTGTCTGAATCTTCTCCTTTAAATATCCCTGCAGGATAAGCCCGGACGGAAGTTCTGACCAGCCCCCCGTTCCCTTTTCTTCTGCCTCTGCCGCTTTTCCCGCCTCCATTTCTGCCGGATGCACCGTATGGGATGTCCGATACACCTGCCATCCCAGTTCCCGCCCCGTCACTTCCAGCACCGTCTGCACCTTTCTCTGAGTATCCAGTATTTCCATCGGAACTGACAGGAGAATCACCGTAAACATAAACAATGTCAGACTAAGCGCCGCCTCAATCGTCAGGCTCGCACACAGGGAAGCAGAGGACAATGCCCTTTTCCAGGGTCGTTTTGTTACTTGGGCTCTATGCCGCCGAAGGACAGGTATCCAGACCGCACAGATACTTTCATTTATTCGTTTTGTTAGGTTAGTTGTCATCATCTTTTTTACTGGCTTTCTTTATGTACTTGGAGAGGCACATTCACTTGCATCATCTCCTGAAAAAGGACACTGTCCTCCACTCCCCTGTAATTGTGTTTAATATTCCTTCTGGGACGTTCTACGAAGCGGTATCAACGTTCCCTGTGCCGCATAGGACACACTTACCCCATACTGGCACTGATCCATCCGAAATCCCGGCTCTTTTTCTGAAATGCGGTTCTGAATCATATCCATCATCCGGTAACAGAAACGGCTCTTTCCCTGTATCAGGAAAAAGAGTTTCAGCCAGTCCTGGTAGTCCAGCCCTCTGTCGTCTGTCCCGTTTTTCAATGAAGGATCCGTCCCCGTTTCCAGAAAGATGGACGCGCCCTTTTCCGTCAGAGCAGAAAGCGAAATCTGCCACTCCCCCGGCTGTTTGAAAAAAGGAATTTTTCCGCCCGCCAGCAGAACCTTCACATCTGCCACCGACTCTGCAAACGCCCAGACTGTCATGATAAAGAAGGATGCCGCCACCGTGATCGGTGTGATTCCCGCCAGCCCCGTGATTGCCAGCGCCAATGCTTCCGCCTCCGACCGTTTTTCAGAATCCGCATATAAAGCTGCCAGATTCACCGCCTCGCGCACAGCCAGAAGTTCATTGACGGTGCGTTTTAAATTTTCCCGCTCCGACGCATTTCCCTGTAAGAGATATTCCTGCTCATAATGGACACTTCCCGTCTTTTCCTGCCCGAACCGGGTAAAAAAATGCGCCGCATACGCATCTAAAAGAGCCCGTTCAAGCCCCGCCGTCCAGACATCCCCAGCTGTCCCCCGCTTTCCGCTCTCTCCGCCTGCATACAATGCCGACGGAAATGCCGCGGTCGAAATCCAGTTTTCTGAAATCACAGTTCCCGCCGGCATACAAAGACTCAGCAGATCCGTCCCCGACAGGCGGCTGACTGCTTCCAGCACATTCATTTTTTTCTTGTCTCGGACTGCCGGAACCCGGAAACGTCCATCCTTCTGAAAACCCGCTGTGATCGTCAGAACCGGCGCCCACAGCGCTTCCTCGTCCAGCTCATCGTCCTCATCGTCAGGCTCCCAATCATCGATATAATCCTGTATCTCCTTTCCTTTCCGGACTGCTTCTGCAACCACCTCTTCATTTCCGTGAGCCGTCTCTTCTGTCTTTTTTACCTCCTGGCGGCGCGCTCCATCCGCATCCAAATACGAACGATACCCCCGCATCTCCTCCTGTACCATGCCCCAGGAGCCTTCTTCCAGATCCGGCTGGGCTTCCTGCGCCTCCTGCTCCGATCCCTGCAGTTCTTTCGCAAGCCGGTCCGCCTGTTTTTCATACGCCGCAACCAGCCCCGGAATCTGCTTTAATTCTTTCTCTAAGCTTTCCGCCGATTGAAAGAACGAGCTTCCATCCGCCTGGCGAACCGCTGCCTCCATCTCCTCCAGATGTTTCTCCTGTTTTTGCAGGCAGGCTCCGATCGCCTCGATCGACTCTTCCAGACGCAGCACTTTTCTGCCATTTTCCTGATATCCTTCCGCAATCCCATGAACCGCCCTTGCTTCCGTCATCCGTTTTTCCATCTCAGGCAGTTCAGACTCCTCACTTTCCAGCGTCCAGACACCCACTTTCATATAATCGGTAACTTCCTTCGCAAAGAAATCCCCATTATGCCCGGTGATCGCATCCATCGCTTCGATCTGTACCTTGCCGCCGCTGACCGGATAAAAGGGCGCTGCCGCCAGATATGTTTCCATCTGCGGCTCCATCTCCGCCGCCAGGCGCTCTTTATCCGCACATTCCAGCACAAAAATCCGGTATTTATCCCAAATCTCCCGGTGATAACAGCTCATCAGCGAATCCAGTGAGGAATTGAGCGCCATCTGCATATACCAGCCGCTTCCGGCTGCCCGGGCGGACTCAAACAGCCCGCCCATCAGCGCACAGATACAGGTCAGAATCAAACTCAGGAAAACTGTGATCTCCCCGCAAACTTCCTTTTCTGTTTCAATGTGCCGTTCTGCCCGGATCAATATACCTCCTTCGACTTGCTGTTGATCTGTTTAAAGATATTTGTAAGAAGCGTATTAATCTGCTTTTTAAAGACAATGACCAGACCGATCAGCACCACCAGAATCAGCACTAACTCAATGACCCCCACACCATCCTCGTCCATCAGAAACGATTTTACTTCTCTTACCAGATACGCTTTATCCATATACTTTTTCTCCTTTCTCCCCATTTTTCAGATCCCAAACGCCAGAAACGCCGGGACTGAAACCATCACCATAATAATCATCAACATCAAAAACAATGGAAGCATCAGCTTTGTGGATGCCTCTTCCCCCCGGCGTCTTGCCAGTGCTTTCTCTTCTTCAAACGCCGACTCCATCTCTGTCTCCAGCGCCTTTCGAAGTCCTTCTGCCCCATTTCTGACATTCTGCTCCAAAAGCCCGGAAAGTTTCCGGTACGGTCTCAGGCGGCAGCCCGCACCAAATTCCGCATATGCCTGTAGTTCCGGGACACCGCGCTGCATCCGGTGATATGCCGCTGCCATTTCCCGGTATGCCGCCCGCTCCGTCTGTGTTCCCGCCCGGCATGCCGCCTCGTATTCCAGTACAATCCGCTCCCATGCCCGGCGGACCGGAAGCCCCGCCCCGGAAAATACAGTCAGCTTTGACACAATCTCCGGATAATCTTCCATCAGCTCCCGCTTTTTCTTCTTTTTCACCTCACTCTCCTTCTGTTTTTCATAAAGAGGAAGCAGAATTGCCGCCGCAATCCCCAGCACCGGAAACAGCAGATATTCCCTGTCTCCGCGCACCCGGTAAGATAAATTCTTCCCCTCATACATCTTTGGCAGAACCAGCTGCCCTTCCGTTCTCTGCGCCTCATCCATCTGCTTTAACAGCCGCTTAAAACCAGCCTCTTTTTCCTGCTGCTTCGTCCGAAGCGGCGGATATAGCGTGACCAGAAACCGGTACTCCCGGCTGAATACCCCCGCCTGCAGGGATGCGGTCAGTTCTGTCTGAATCCCCTTCTCCGGGCATTCTTCATTTAAAACAGTCCCATCCGTCTGAATCCATTCCGCATCCTCCGGTGTCCAGCGGACCCGGATGCCCTCTTCTTCCAGCCAGCCGACGAGATGTAGATCTTCCCTTACCTCCTGCAGGGACAGATTGTTTCCCCGAATTAAATCCGCCAGTTTACCTCCCGCCTCCAGCAATGCTTTTTTTGCATCCTCTTCCGCATATTCCCGCTCTCCGAGCGAAATCTCCACCGGAATCTCCTTCTCCCACAGTCCGCGCACCCACACTTCCTGCTGCCGTTCTCCTTCTCCGTATGCATAGCGGTTCAGCCGGTTCCCATCTTCCAGCGCCCCATCCCGTTTTTCCACCAGATATCCCGCAACTGCCAGAATTATCCCCAAAAGAATGCATAAAACCTGCTTTTTCCCCATTTTTCCCATGCTGTTTCACACCTCAATCTGAAGAATTTTCCCCGATACCCTCCATGCCAGCAGATAGACCACCAGACACCCGGTCATCACCACCCGCCCCACCGCTGTCTCATACATCTGTGAGAAAAAGCCCGGCGATGACAAATCCACGTAGAGCACGATCAGGTACGGCATCAGGTTCATAATTCTCTGTTCAAACTGCTTTTCTGCCGTCATCGTGAGAATTTCCTCCCGCACCTGAATGCGATCCGAAATCACGTGAACGACATGGTGAACCACGCTTGCCAGCTCGCCCCGGCTCCGTTTGGATACAGTAAAAATAACAGAGAAATTTTCCACCTCATCCAGACCGCTCCTCTTCGCAAAGGAAGAAAGCAGCGCCTCCACGGTCCGGTTCATTTTAAGCTGGCTTGCCAGATATGAAAACTCACGGGTAATCATCCCTTCTTTTCCGTATTGTTCTTCCAGATCGCGCACGCTCGCAATAAACGCATTTTCCACTGAATAGCCTGCAGCCAGCGCCGAAGCCACGATCTGAATCGCTTCCTTAAACTGGAGCCGCAGCTCCTCTTTTCTCCGGCGGCAGAGCTCCCGCCTCTTAAAAAACGGCCGCAGCATCCCCGCCGGAAGCATCAGAACGAACACCAGAAATGAACGGTAGAATACATACGCCGTCACGGCGCACACCGCTGTTCCCTCCAGAAGGTAACGTATCCACTCCTGCCCCGTCAGGTGGTAAACCCGGTAATCAGAAAGCACTTCCTCCCGCGAACCTGCGCCGCCCTTCAAATCTGCCAACCTGGACAAGTGCTCCTTCCACCTGTCCGGAACCAGCCTCCCCGCTTTCCTGAAACTGATAGATGGGAGAAAGGCGGATTTCCCCATTTTCATAGCCTATCACCTCCGTGATCTCCAGTACCTTCCGGCTCCGGTCACGCATCCGCCCGACATGGACCATCAGATCGAGCGCTGAACCAATCTGGCTCCGGACCGCCGCAAGCGGCAGCTCTGCCGCCATCAGAACCATTGTCTCCAGTCTTGAGAGCATGTCTTTTGCGCTGTTGGCATGTCCGGTTGAGAGCGAGCCATCGTGCCCCGTATTCATCGCCTGCAGCATTTCCAGTGCCTCGCCGCCCCGGACCTCTCCAACAATGATGCGGTCCGGACGCATTCGGAGACTCGCCCGGATCAGATCGCGCATGGAAATCTCCTGCGAGCCATCCCGGTTCTCCACCCTTGTTTCCAGGCTGACAAGATTCTTTACATGGCGGATTTGAAGCTCTGCCGAATCCTCGATCGTGATGATGCGTTCCTCCTGTGGAATATAGCCGGACATGGCGTTTAAGATCGTCGTTTTTCCCGATCCGGTTCCGCCGCTGATGAAGATATTGAGCCCCCGCTCGACCGCTTTCTGCAAAAATGCCGCTGCCTCCCGGCTGATACTTTTTAACTCAATCAGACGTTCCATCGTGATCGGTTCCGGGAACTTCCGGATCGTTAAAATCGGACCATTTAACGCCACCGGTGCCAGCACCACGTGAACACGCGAACCATCTTCCAGTCTCGCATCCGCAATCGGAGACGCCAGATTGACCGTCCGGTTGACACGGCTTACAATCTGCTGAATCAGATCCTCTAGCTGCCCTACCGAATCAAAGTGCTTTTCTAATTCTTCCACACGCCCCTGCCGCTCGACAAAAATGTGCTCCGTGCCATTTACCATGATCTCCGTGATCGTCGGATCATCGACCAGCTCCTGCAAAATATCCAGCCGTCTGAATGAATCAAACAGCTCTTTTCTCAAACAAAGCCGCTCTTTTAACGGCAGATACGCCCCTTCTGCCGCTTCCAGAATCGCCATGTCGATCAGGTCGCGCAGCTCCTCATCCTCCACCTGCATACGGCTCTCCATCTGCTCCATCAGACGCTGCCTCAAAACCATTTTCTGCTCCTGCATACTTCCCCCTGCCAGTTGTTTCTCTCACAACCGTTTACTCTTTAGAATGACTGGCAAAATCCCGCTCAATTTATCCCTGTCAAAAGACTTTGCCCCTTCTAATTTAACCCACAATGAACATTATCCGCCCACACTGCTTCCCCGCAGCAGCTGCCGTACATAATCACCCAGTTCTCCCCATAAGAGCTGGTCAATATAATCGCCCCGTCCAAAACTGCCGTGATACGGAAGCTTCAGGCGTTTAATACGTTCCCTTAGCATGCCATTTCCCGTCTGTGAAAAATACTGCTCCAGCTCCTTAAGCTTTGCCAAAGACACCGGATCTTCCCGGATCGGCATATAAATTACCCGGCACAGCTTCATTACCGAAAGCGCCGTCCTGCGCCCGCTTCCTATATCCACTACCAGCGTATCATACGCACTCTCCCCGGCAATTGCCCGTATAAGCCCCGCGATTGCCTCCTCTCCCGCCTGATCCAGATCCTCCGGATAGCGCACCGGCGGAATATAGTCCAGCTCCCCCATCGTGTGGACAACGCTGCTCAAACGAAGCGAATTATAGCTTCCACCGTTGTAAAAATACAACAGATCCGACAAATCACTCTTATATTCTTCTTTCATCAAAACCGACAGACCGGAAAATTCCTCCAGGTTCAGATACAGCACCCGCTCCTCCTGTGCCAAAAGTTTTCCCATTGTCAGGGCAAACGAGGTCTTTAAACACCGTCCAACCGGCGAATACACTCCCAAGACCTTCGCCAGCCCCCGCCCGGACACCTCCGGCAGCTCCCCCGGGCTTTCCCCATACCAGGTCATCACGTCGCGCACAATCGCATCGCTGGACTGGTATTTGTAGACACAGGGAACTGACGGGCTGACCGGTTTTCCCCCATTATCCGATAAAAGAATAACCTTTTCCGCCCGGATGGACTCCTTTTCTTCCGCCGGAACATGCTCGCCCAACAACAGAAGCTTTACCGGATGTTCCGCCGCAAATGCCCGCAGCCGCTCGATCGAGCTGAACGCCACCACCTCAAACGGTATTTTTTCCTTCTGGTTAACTACCTCTGCAAACCGCGCCGCATAGACCGGATCCACATCATACACCGCCAGAATATGCTTCATCGCACCGCCACCTCCCTAATCACAAGCCATTTTCCTTACAGATACCGAATCAGCTCCGCCCCAATCACTCCCAAAAACAGGCACGGTGCCAGACAAAAAGATGCCTCTTTTCCATCCCGCGCTTCCAGATAGTACGGCTCGACGCTTCCCCCAAGCGCGGACCGGTACAAATAAAACACAAGATATGTAAGCCGCTGCCTGGCAATCCCACGCCGGATAAGTAATACGAGCGACCATATTCCGGCAGCTGCCAGCCCGCACAGGAAAATCCGCCCGCCCTGCCGCAGCCCGGCGGCACCAAACAGGACGGCTGCCATTTTGATGTCCCCCGCACCTATCATGCGAAACAGATACAGAGGAAACAGGACAATCAGTAAACTCCCGACACGAATCAAATATCCACAAGTCTCGCCAATCCCCATCATAAGCGCCGCCCCATATCCCGGCAGCCGCCCGCCCCATCCGGCCGTATATCCCATCTTCATCCCCAGACCAAACCGAATCAAAAGAAACAACAGGCCGCCAAGCAGAAGCATCCCATTGGGAATACGGCGTTTTTTCAAATCCCAAAACGCACAGCCGCCAGTAAACAACAGCAGCAAAAAGATCAATCCATCCCCTCCTTCTCTTTCGCATACATGAAACAAACAATTTCTGCACAGTATGTCCTCTTTTCAAAACTCCTGCCGCAAACGATAGCTGCCAATCCTGCGCCAGCTTTTACCGCCACCTTTTTCCATTCATTTCCTGTATGCACTTCAAACATTCCTGAAAAATTATCGAACATTTCTCTGAACTTAACTTTTAGAATCTTAATAATAGATCAACGGGAAATCCGGATTCCCGTGACAGATGGAAGAACCCATCCATGAATGTTCCTCCATTATGAACAGTTTTTGGTCAAAAGTCAATCCCAAAACACCCGAAATATGCGCCAAAAACATCTCAAAAACTTTGTGCATCTGAACCCATTGTTTTAGCTAGACAATTTCGTTATTTGAAAATAATTGCCAAAATATCTCTTTATTTTTTATCTATAAATACCCATTCCAGCATTTTCCTTTCCATTGACTGACGAAACAAAAAATGGTAAAATACTATTAGTTTAAATTTTTAAACCATTATAGAAGGAGGAGCCGCGATGAAAAAAGGAATAGAACTCAAACAGCATTTTCATACCTGTATGCCTCTTTTTATCGCGCTGGGCGATGAAATACGGCTGACGATCATCGAAGCGCTGACGGACGAAGCCCTCACGGGGCGCACAAAAAACAACGATGTGAACAAAAATCAGCCTGATAAGAACAATGACCGTCCAATCAGCCTGCCCGCCCAGTCCCGTCCGCATGGCTTAAACGTCCGGGAGATCACCGAACGGACCAGCCTGTCGCGCCCGGCAGTTTCCCACCATTTGAAGATCTTAAAGACAGCCGGGCTGATCGATGTCCACCGGGAGGGAACCTGCAATTATTATTATCTCTCAATCGAAGACAGCACCCGGAAACTGATGCAGCTCGGACATCTGCTGGAATCCGTGCTTTCCATGGACGCCTGAACCAGGATGCATATCTTTCCATTTTCTGAATATACTGATCGTTGTACCAATTTATAGGATTCAGAAAGAGAGCATCAAACCATGAAGCACAACCGCACCCACTGCTCCGGTATCACCAGCACGGACATTTTTTCCGCCCACCCTGACCCGGAGCTGCTGACAGAACTGCGACAGACCATGAGCACGATCAACACCGTTTTCAACCATTTTGAAGAGGTCGTCGATCCGACTCTGATTGACTGCTATATCTACGAACTGAAAGCCGCACATCTCCGGTATCAGTTCCTTTTACGACATATTAAACAACAGGAAAATACCATTTAACCGCCACAAGGAGGAACTTTCTCATGACAGCCTGGTACGACAAAGCCACCTTTTACCATATGTATCCTCTGGGAATGACCGGAGCACCGTTTGCCAATCCCTATCCCGTCTCCGATGGGGCAGCGGATGGCACAAACAGGGACGTTTCCGCCGATTCCCGCATGGACGAACTGATACTGTGGATTCCCTATTTAGAGAGTCTGCATATTTCCGCAATCTATATTGGACCGCTGTTTGAATCATCCACGCACGGCTATGATACCCGCGATTTCCGGCTCATCGACCGGCGGCTGGGAACCAACGTCTCGTTCCGATCTTTCGTGGACTGCTGCCATGAGCATGGCATCCGCGTCGTCGTGGACGGCGTATTCAACCACACCGGTCGCGAATTTTTCGCCTTCCGCGACCTGCAGGCGCACCGTGACCAGTCTCCTTACGCCGGATGGTACAGGAACGTCAATTTCGGCTGGGGCAGCCCGCCGGGCGATTCCTTCGGCTATGAATCCTGGCACGGCATCTGGGAGCTTCCCTGCTTAAACCATGGAAACCCGGAAGTGCGGAACTATCTGCTTGACACTGTCCGTTTCTGGGTGCAGGAATTTGACATCGACGGTATCCGCCTCGACTGCGCGGGCGATCTTTCCTTTGAATTTATGCAGGAACTGCGCCGGCTGGCAAATGAAATCAAGCCGGAATTCTGGCTGATGGGCGAAGTCATCCACGGCGAATACGCCCGCTGGGTCAATCCGCAGATGCTTCATTCCGTCACCAACTACGAGATGCACAAAAGTATCTATTCCGCGCACAACGACCACAATTATTTCGAACTGGCACACAATGTCCGCCGCCTCGAAGCAGTGGGGCGGGATCTCTACACCTTTGTGGACAACCACGACGAAGACCGGATCGCAAGCAAACTGTTAAATCCGGCACATCTTGCACCGCTTTACACGCTGCTGTTCACTCTTCCGGGCATTCCGTCCATCTATTATGGAAGTGAATGGGGCATTCAGGGACGCCGCGGACACAACTCCGATACGGAACTCCGTCCGAGAATCCTGCCGCCGAGACCGCTTGCAGAAGAAATGCAGACCAGTGACGGACAAAACACCGGCATCCGCACAGATGGCAACTGCCAGAGCTTTTCGAGCGCCACAGGCCCAAACATACACGCAGGCGCAAACACCTGCTGCCAGACCACTTCAAGCACCACAGACTCAAACACAGATACCAGCGCAGGCACCGTGACACCGCTTACACTTCTGATCCAGAAACTCGCCGCCATCCATGCCGCCGAACCGGCGCTTCACGGTGGGCGTTATCAGGAACTTCTGCTGACAAACCGGCAGTACGCATTTGCCAGACACGGTGACCACCAGGCGATCCTTACCGCTGCCAACAACGATGACAACGCCGCTTATTTACAAGTTCCACTTCCATTCCACACGACAGCGGAACAAGCTACGGATCTGATTACCGGAAAATCGTTTTTGATCGATAAGAATACAAACAAAATTCAGATAGAATTAGAGGGTAACAGCGCTGTTATTCTCGGAATCACGGAGGGGTAACCTTATGAAAAAAGCAGCTTCCACTACTAAACGAACCACATCGAAAAAACCAAAGACAGAAGGACTCGGCGTGATCGGCGAGCTTGACCGGTATCTCTTCGGAGAAGGCCGCCACTACCAGCTCTACCACAAGCTGGGCGCACACCCTTATACATATCGCGGACAGGACGGCTACTATTTCGCGGTCTGGGCGCCGCACGCAGCCGCCGTCAGCCTGGTCGGCGACTTCAACGCCTGGAATCCGGATGCAACCCCGATGAAGCCGGTCGCAGACAGCGGCATTTACGAGCTCTTCGTACCGGGACTTGGCGTGGGACAGCTCTACAAATTCGCCATCACCACGCACACAGGAACGATTTTATTTAAGGCAGATCCATATGCATTTTCGGCAGAATACCGTCCTGGAACCGCTTCCGTGACCGCCGATATCCGCGGCTTCAAATGGAACGATTCCAAATGGATGGAATCGCGCGCGGGCACCGATCCGGTCAAGGCGCCAATCTCTATCTACGAGGTTCACTTAGGATCCTGGAAAAAGAAAAACCGCCCGGAAAAGGACGGTTATTACACTTACATGGAAGCCGCGCATGAGCTGGCTGACTATGTCCTGGAAATGGGCTACACCCATGTAGAGCTCATGGGAATCGCCGAACATCCGTATGACGGCTCCTGGGGATATCAGGTAACCGGCTATTTTGCCCCGACCTCCCGCTACGGAACCCCGACGGAATTTATGTATTTCGTCAATTACTTACATAAAAAAGGCATCGGTGTCATCCTAGACTGGGTTCCGGCGCATTTTCCGAAGGATGCACATGGACTTGCCGATTTCGACGGACAGGCGCTCTATGAGTATGCCGACCCGCGCAAAGGCGAGCACCCGGACTGGGGTACCAAGGTCTTTGATTATGCCAAAAACGAGGTATCCAATTTTCTGATCGCCAACGCGCTCTACTGGCTCGATGAATACCACATCGACGGTCTGCGCGTGGACGCCGTCGCTTCCATGCTTTACTTAGACTATGGGCGCCAGGACGGACAGTGGGTACCAAATAAATATGGCGACAACAAAAACCTCGAAGCCATCGAGTTTTTCAAACATTTAAACAGCGTGATCCGCGGCCGGAAAGACGGCGCCATCATCATTGCCGAGGAATCCACCGCCTGGCCGAACGTTACCAAGAGCCCGGAGGAGGACGGTCTTGGATTTACCTTCAAATGGAATATGGGCTGGATGCATGACTTCCTCGAATACATGAAGCTCGACCCGTATTTCCGTAAATTTAACCACAACAAAATGACCTTCGGCATCACCTACTGCACCAGCGAAAACTTCATTCTGGTGCTCTCGCACGACGAGGTCGTCCACCTCAAATGCTCGATGATCAACAAAATGCCGGGTGAATACGAGGATAAATTTGCCAACCTGAAAGTCGGCTACACTTTCATGCTCGGACATCCGGGCAAGAAACTTCTCTTCATGGGACAGGATTTCGGTCAGTTCCATGAATGGGATGAAAAAGTCTCCCTCGACTGGTACCTTACGAAAGAGCCGTTCCATGCCGACCTCCAGAATTATGTGAAAGGGCTTTTGACGCTCTACCACAAATATCCGGCGCTCTACCGCCTGGACGAGGAGTATGACGGCTTCCAGTGGATCAACGCCAACGACGGAGACCGCAGTATTTTCAGCTTTATCCGCCGCGATGAAACACAGAAAAAGAATCTTCTCTTCATCTGCAACTTCACCCCGGTAGACCGCGACGATTACCGCGTCGGTGTTCCGAAACGCGGCACCTACACGCTGCTGCTTGACCAGGAACACGGCTACTACAAGCGCGGCGATAAGATCAGCCATTACCGCTCCATCAAGAGCGAATGTGACGGACAGCCATACTCCTTTGCGTACCCGCTTCCGGCGTATGGAACTGCGGTGTTCCGGTTCTCATAAAATAATGTTCCTATGAAGTCAAAAAACCTGCCGCAGACAGACTGTTTATATGGGGGATACAGTCTGCCTGCGGCAGGTTTTATTTATACGGGTTCTGATTCGTGACCCAATCAATTTTATCCGCGGATCGCCGCTTCCAGCTGCTTCAGCGCTTTCTCCACCGTCGCCCGCGGGCATGCGATATTGATCCGCTCGAAGCCCTCGCCGTCCGGTCCGAACATCGCGCCGCTGTCCAGCCACAGATGTGCCTTGTCCACGATCAGATGTTCCAGCTCTTTTTCATTCAAATGAAGCGCCTTAAAATCCAGCCACAGAAGGTAGGTTCCCTCCGGCTCGATCAGACGGATTTCCGGCAGATGCTCTTCCAGATACGCCTTCACAAACTTCCGGTTCTCCTCCAGATACGCTTTTAGCTGTGCAAGCCACTCCGCTCCCTCTTCATACGCCGCCTGGCATGCTACCAGTCCCATCAGACCGACCTGGCTGTAGCCTGCCGCCGTGATCTCCTTTAAGAGTTTCTTCCGAAGCTCTGGGTTCGGCACAAAGATATTGGAAATCTGCAGTCCCGCCAGATTGAACGTCTTGGATGGTGCCGTGCAGATCAGGCAGTTCTGCTCAAACTCTGCACCCAGCTTCGCAAATACTGTGTGTGGATGTCCCTCGCGGGTAAAATCACTGTGGATCTCATCACTGACCACGAGCACACCGTGACGCAGGCAAATCTCGCCACCCCGGCGCAGTTCTTCCTCGCTCCAGACACGTCCGACCGGGTTGTGCGGACTGCAAAGCAGGAACAATTTTACCTTATTTTCGACGATCTTCGTTTCCAGGTCGTCAAAATCCATCGTGTAATAGCCATCCGTGATTTTCAGCGGGCTGTTGACAATCTTACGTCCATTGTCCGTAATTACTTCCGAAAATGGATAGTAAACCGGCTGCTGCAGAAGCACGCCGTCGCCTTCCTTCGTATACGCCCGGACAGCCGCCGCCAGCGCGAATACAACGCCCGGAGTTTTCACCAGCCACTCCGGCTTCGTCTCCCAGCCAAAGCGCTCCCGGTACCAGTTCTGGACTGCCGCAAAATAGCCCTCTTTTCCATCACTGTAGCCGAAAATACCATGTTTTACTGTCTCTTCCAGCCGCTCTAAAATCGCCGGAGCCGTCTGAAAATCCATATCAGCCACCCAAAGCGGTAAAATATCCGCTGGTTTTCCTCGCTCGATGGCAAAATCATATTTTAAACAGTTGGTACCATGCCGGTCCACCACTTTGTCAAAATCGTATTTCATGCATTTTCCTCCCAATCCATCGTTCCTGTCAATGAACGGTTTTCACTCTGGCATCCTGTCATCCATGCCCATATCCCACTGCCCATGCAAGACCGATACCAAACATATCTATCCTCTTTTGTAACTGTTCAGTACCTTCACAGTCACGCGCAAAAATCCATTAAAAATTGCCTACGGCAATGGGATTTTTGCCTGCTGGCCCATGTTTTCGTACGGTCAGCGCAGTAAATGCGCAGACCTACTGAACAGTTACCCTCTTTTTACGCTAACGCCTGCTCCAGATCCGCAATCAGATCATCCACATTTTCAATACCGACAGACAGACGTAAAAATGTCTCCGTAATTCCAAGACGTTCCCGGATCTCAACCGGCACATCGCCGTGTGTCTGCAGCATCGGATAGGTAATCAGGGACTCCACGCCGCCCAGACTCTCCGCATAGGAAATAAGCTTCACGCGCTCCAGCACCTTTCTCGCCGTCTCCTCTGTATCAGTGCGGAACGAAATCATGCTGCCCGCGCCGCGGCTCTGTTTTTGGTTGATCTCATAACCCGGATGCTCCGGAAGTCCTACATAGTAGACATCCGTTACTTTTTTCTGCTCTTTCAGCCAGATCGCGATCTTCATCGCATTCTCCTGCTGCCGTTCCACACGCACTGACAGAGTCTTGATGCCGCGCAGGACTAAGAAAGAATCAAACGGAGAAAGTCCGCTTCCGATCGTCTTGAACAGATACCGGATCTGCTCTGCCAGCGCCTTGATCGGCGTACATAAAAATCCAGCCAGCGTATCATTGTGACCGCCTAAAAACTTCGTACCGCTGTGGACAACCAGATCCGCGCCCTGCGCGATCGGATTCTGCAGATACGGGGACAGGAAGGTATTGTCCACGATCAGAAGCAGTCCGTGCTTCGTCGCCAGACGGCTCATTTCCGCCAGATCGGTCACCTGCATCGTCGGGTTGCTCGGTGTCTCGATGTAGAGTGCCTTCGTCTGATCCGTGATCGCCTTCTCAACCGCCTCCACATCGGCTGTATTTATATAGGAAAATGAAAAACCGCGCTTCTTTTCCAGTGCCTCAAAAATACGGACGGAACCGCCATACAGATCCTCGGTACATACAAAATGGCTGCCACTGTCAAACAGCTCCATCATCAGCGAGATCGCCGCCATACCGGATGTGCAGGCAACGGTATCAACCGCTCCTTCCAGCGCCGAAACAGTCTTTTCCAGCTCATCTCTGGTCGGGTTGCTCTCACGCGTATAATTATGACCGGTCGATTCCCCAATACCCGGGTGGGCAAAAGTCGCCGTCTGGTAAATCGGTACTGAAACAGCGCCAAAAGAATGGTTTTTAGAAGTTTCCGGATCTCCGCAAATACAAGTTGTCTCTATCTGATAAGCCACAATGTCATCCTCCTGTGTCTATTTGCTATATCAGCAAATTTGTTTTTTATATATTTTTCTTATTTCATATTGTTTTAATTGGTTTATCAGTGATTGTAATGCGGAATTCCTACTTTGTCAATAGGAATTCCATGCAGTCCGCCATTTTCCCGGGCGTTTTCCTTCCTCAGCGCAAAAACCTATCAAGGTACATTTTTTGTTTTTTCACAGAACGCACCTTCCAAACAATTCAAGTCGAACGTCCGTGAGACTTGGCGCGTGATTCTGGTCAGCGAAGCTGA